>Ga0209273_10000563_pt1 | contig 45368 bp, 41 predicted proteins | sample tdAd471_FD_187126 | JGI IMG/M metagenome (GOLD analysis project Ga0209273, IMG submission 187126) | Marine sediment microbial communities from the Atlantic coast under amendment with organic carbon and nitrate - tdAd47.1 (SPAdes)... | ecosystem: Environmental > Aquatic > Marine > Coastal >...
TGCCGTCGTCTTGTCCTTGAACTCGCTTGCCGCCTTGATGACGACGAACGCGGGGCTGGTGATCAGGTCCTGGGCCTTGAGAAGCCTGTAAACAGAGGCTTCGGAGACGAAGTAGCCTTTGGTGTCCGTGAATGTGACGGCCAGTTCCCGTGGGCTGAGCTCCGGCTCTTCCAGGGCCAGATCGACAATTCGGTTACGAATGTCGTCCGGAATCCGGTTCCACACCCGACCCGGGCCGAGATTGCGGTCTTCCAGCCCGGAGATACCAAACGCCTGATATCGGTCGCACCATCGATAGAACGTCGTCTTGGCGATTCCCAGCTTGCCCAGCGTCTGGCGAACAGGCAGGTGGGAGCGCTCGACCAGCCGGATGATCTCCAACTTCTCCGAGGCGGGATATCTCATTCTTCGTCTCCCCCATCCCCGAGCATGCTTTTTTTGAGAAGACGGTTCTCCAGCGTCAGGTCAGCGACAAGCTCCTTCATATCCCGCATCTCGCGGCGCAGCCCCTTAACCTCGACCGAGGTCGCTTGGCGCGACGTGTCTCCAGCCAGGCGTTTCTTGCCCGCCTCAAGGAATTCCTTGGACCATGAATAATACAGGCTCTCGGCAATGCCCTCGCGACGGCACTCGTCGCCGTCCAGCGAAAGATCGATGGGCTCATCGGCGCGATCGAGGATGGTATGTACAACGACAGCATGAAGGCGCGCATGACCGAACTTGAGGGGCGGAAGGTCGTGCTCGAGGCGCGCATAAACGACGAACCGTCAGCTACGGTCAGCGTGCTGCCGAACCTGGCCGCCGTCTACCGCGAGAAGGTCGCCGCCCTTTCCGACGCGCTGAATGAGGAAGCAGTCAAACCGGAGGCGATCCAGCTCATGCAGACGCTGATCGAGAGGATCGACCTCATTCCCGACGACGACGCGCCGACCGGGCTCCGGGCCGAGCTCTACGGCGATCTCGCCGCCATTCTGACCTTCTGCGACGGCGACATGGCCAAAGTAAAACTCCCCGGCTCGTATGAGCCGGGGAGTCAAGTCTCGGTGGTTGCGGGAGCAGGATTTGAACCTGCGACCTTCAGGTTATGAGTTTGATTGCCGCCCCCTTGTGATCCTTTGAAATCGTTTGTGAGAGTATGATTTATTGTTTTATTTCAATAATTTGACTCGACTCGCGCGATCTTTGGTGGTGTGCTTTCTGGAAAGTGTTTTTGAACAAATTTGATTACCTAGTGCTTACCGGGACAGAACATGCGAAAGAAACTGACCAAGCAGATCCTCACTGAACTAACGCCAAAAGATAAGGATCTCTATATCTGGGATACCGGCACAACAGGGTTTGGGGTCAGGGTCAAGCCATCCGGTATCAAAACCTACATTCTGCAATACAGAAACAAGTACGGACGTGTGAAGCGGCTCTCGATCGGTCGGGTTGGTGAGTTAACCCTCGATGAGGCACGCCGTGAAGCCATCATCATGCGGGGACAGGTGTCTCTTGGGAGCGACCCCGCCCAGGAGCGGCAGAATGATCGCACTATCGAGTCTATCCGGGACCTCGCGAACAGATATATGTCTGATCACTGCGAAGGGCGATGTAAGGAAAGCACGATCAAGGCCCATACCTGGTTGTTGGATAAGTTCATATTGCCAAAGTTCGGGGCACGGAAAATATCAGAACTGACGCCTCAAGACGTTGGCCGTTTTCACCAAGGCCTTCGAGACACGCCATATAATGCAAACCGGTGTATTGGCTTACTGAAGGCCATGTTCTCAAAAGCGGAACAATGGGGGTTACTTCCTCCCAATTCAAATCCGGCACGACCGATCAGACCGTTCCGGGAGAAGAAGCGCCAAAGGTTCCTGACACCGGATGAATTCACTCGCCTCTTTGATGCGGTTGACCGACTTTTAACAATCCATGGGATAGATATCTATCAGGCGGCTGCCATTAAACTGTTGGCACTCACGGGATGCCGGCTTGGCGAAATTCTTCAACTGACGTGGGGCGATGTTGATTTCAGAAATGAGCGCCTTTTGCTTGAAAACCACAAGACGGATAGTCGTGGTATCAAGGGCATCCCGCTTTCAGAGGAAGCATTGGCCGTTTTGTGCACTCTCCCCAGAAAGAACGACAATCCTTATGTGATTGCAGGGAAACAACCGGGCAAACATATCATCAACCTACGGAAGCCCTGGCTCCGGGTTCTTGAAGCAGCAAAACTCGAAAACGTCCGTATTCATGACCTGCGGCATTCATTCGCGAGTGCGGCCGCCAGCTCAGGCATACCAATCCAGATCGTTGGCGCACTCCTTGGGCATTCGAGTACTCAGTCAACAGCACGCTATGCGCATCTTTATGATGACCCATTGAGAGAGGCGACTTATACTATTTCTAGTGTTATTAGAAATAAATAGTCGCTTATATCGAAAGAAGAAGAACATCCCACGTTGGGGACACTTGTCCTTGGGCACAAACGTTGGGTTGTTCTGCCAACGCTCATGGAGAGAACAATGGGAAAAAGAGGCCCAAAATTTTACTCCGCTTTTAAGAAAGAGGTTCTTTTGCGTTTTCGGGCGGTGCTTGGTCGTGTCCCTGAGTTCGTACACGGAAATGAAAACCCGGTTACCCGAGACGACTACAATAACGTGAGGAAAAGAGGATGGGATGAAGTTAAAAACGTAAATACGAACTATTATCAGAGCACTTTGAGGCAATCACGCGCAAGAGACAACGAGCGGGTTACAGGTAAGTCTTGGCAAGTGATTAAAAAAATTGAGCGATCTCAGCCAAAACTCCTGAAGCAACTCAGATTGGTCCGGTCTTCAAGGGAGGCATTGGAGACATACAAAGCCCCCATCCTATCATGCAATGACGCGGTAACGTTTCTGCGGAATCACACCAAGCAGAGGCCAACCGCTGAACATGCCTTCAATGTTCTTTTAAAGCTCAATATTCGTCCTGACGAAATTTGGCAAGATGATTTGTCTGGTTGTCGCCCGATTGTGGACCTCCTCGTTTTGCTAAGAGCTTGGGTTATTGAACGAAAGATTGTCCAACTTGAACCGGAGCAAGCGCTTTACATGAACATGATTGCAAAGCTTGGAGCAACCAGTGCAGATCCATTCGCACGGCAAATAGAAGACTATGTACAATGCATTTTCGAATCATTGGCCACATCTTCAGGCGGCGTGGACGGTTTTGTCCATCAAGTAATGGGCTCAGGTGGATTAATTGCATATGACGACCACATCGCTATCTGTGTTGTGGAAGATGGTGAGCGCACTCTCTACACATGGAGCGAGGTCGATCGCTTGTTGAAAGAATATGACGAGGGTCCAGAATCGGTCTTTGAGCGGAAATAGAATCCCATTTCGATTTTGCAAAACAGGTATTGCTCGTTTGCATCAATTTGCAAATGGAGAAAATCAATGCCTGAAAAGATTGGAAAAGAGATCAAATTCATTAATACCCGCGAAGTATCCCGAGTAACTGGGATACCTGTGGCAACGTTAACAACATGGAGATCAAGAGGAGGTGGCCCTCCTTTTTACACGCCGGAGGGTACTAATCGAGTTCTCTACGAGCTTGATGAGGTCATTAAATGGGCCCGTGGTGACGGACAAAGACGCTCAACGGCTGACCGGGCCATCAACAGGGATTCGTCTGAATCATTCGATTGCAATGAATCACAAGCCGAAAATCCGTGCTCGGATGAAAATTCTCAAACGATCACAAACGATTTCAAAGGATCACACGGGGGCGGCAATCAAACTCACCCGCTTGATGGCCTGAATTCAGATAATGGGGAAGCATAATGATCGAACTTCCCAATTCCGACATTGTCAAAGAGGATATCCTCTGTGTGCGACTGCCTTTGGGCTGGAAAGACGCTATCAACGAGTTTGTTCGTAACCATAGACAGCACAAGGATACAAGCGATCTAATAAGAACATTAATCATAAGAGAATTAGATGGTTATGATCCGACCGTACGTCAGCACATTGGTGAATTAAAAACTGATGTGTCGCGTCTCATATGTTTTATCGCTGAGGCGTTCGACATAAATCCCTCCCTGAACGAGAATGAGAAGTTTATCGACATTTTTGGCAAGCTTAAAGAAACGCTGATTCTCATCGATTTCGTTCTGGCTGAAGAGATCCGGCGCGTCCAGTACTTTGAGGAGAACCACGGGCGGCCACCCTCAGGATAAGAGGATCAAAGCGTCAGGTGTTACCGGGATCGTGGGCAACTACATGCCGCGATCCCGATCCCTTTTCCGGCGCTTGGCTCTCGCCATATCTCTCATTGCCCGGCTATCCATTTGTGTCCCTTGGAGCGGCTCAGAAGCCGGGGTTGATTTGCCTTTGGACATATCTGATTTAGGGGCAATCTGAACATTTCCACTATCAGACATGATAGGAACACGTGGCCTGGCGCTCCTCATTCGTGATCGAATGGGCTCCGACTGCTCCAGGCTATCCGTCAGTTCTTTCATCACCAGATCCGCCAGACGATTATCGCCGCCCTCATCCCGCCAGTACCTTGCGACACGCGCAATACTTCGGATTACGCCTGCGCGGTTCCAGTTAATCTCTTTCGTCGATTTCTTTGAGATAACGGCATGATGAGACGCTGCGTCATCGGGCAGAGGTTGCTGATCTTCTCGCACACCAATAGGTGTCTGGCGTGACAAAACACTGCATACATTTGCAAGTGGTTTCGGATCACGGCTGTCATGGTTTTTCAATCTACCAAAGATCGCCGGGTTACGTTTGAGGAGCCATGCGACATAAGCCTTGTTGCACTTATATGCTGAACTCATCACCACAATGACAGAAAGCGCTTGCTTCGGATCTTCGTAAAGATCCATCAGTGATCGACCAAGCGGCTGCCACTCGGGTCGAATGTTTTTGAGCCAGGTACGTTGGGCACGTGTTTTCATCAGTTCACGAAGCCGAATGCGACTGGGGCGTTGAGCAGCCTGAGGCTGGTGCTGCTTCAGGAGCGAGCCAGACGCTGAATGCCCTTCAAGCGCATTGAGATTGAGATACGGGTACGTTTCACCAGCGCGATGTATGAGCTTCGATGAGCGTCGCTTCGTATCACGGATATGCCAACTGTCGCGAAGCGGCGCATATCCGTCCAGCATCTTTGCCCGGAGTGGGTATCTGTCCTCCCTGCGCGTTGCGGTAAACGGGAGCCCTTCCTCGTCCAGATTTCTGGCGAACAGTATCCGCAGGTAATGCACATAGTCGCCGTCTCGATCAAACCGCAACCGTGGACCACGTTCCGAGCGGGCGCGGACAACAACGTGCACATGGGGATGATCCGGTCTGTCCTGATGGAGCGCCCAAAGTGCTGGGTGTCCAGAGCTCTGAAACACCTCAAATATTGTATCCCTGGCCGCCCGCACCAGGCGCTCAGGCGTATCAGCAGGATCCTCCGGTTTTCGGTTTACAGAGAATGCCAGGTGATATCCCTGCACCCGACCCAGTTTATCCTTTTCGTTTGCACCCTCAATCACAGCCGCGCCGCCCTCACATTTGAGGTTTCGAGCGGTTCTCGACAGGTTTTCATCATCTGTCAGCAATCGCCATTGTTCGAGCTCAGTCCCAACGCCCTCATCCGGAATGGGCGTTCCTCGCCCGTCATACAATACCGGCTGTCGGCATTCCCCGGCTTCCTCTCTGGGCTTGCGGATATAATCGATCATACTCCGGACGCCTGATTGGCTTTTCGTTGAGCTGATCACCTTGCACATTGTCTCGCGCTTGAAGAGCCAGTCACTCTTATACCGGGCCAAGCATTCAGCCCGTTCACGCATGACAATGTGTTTCCAGCTAGGTGGCTGACGGGAAGCTGTCTTCTTTCTGGCGGCCTTAAAAAACGCTTCAAATGCCTGCGCGTCTTCCTGCGTCAGGCGACCCAATCTCCTCAGACGCCCAATCTCTTCTTCCCAGTCGTCCTCGAACCACAGCTTCATACAATCCCCTCGCGCGTTGTTCACTCAACCTAGCGAGATGAAGCACTGCTGTCTGTAATACATCACAAGCCGAAAATCGAACGGTGCATCTGAGATCGAGAACGTATGACGGAATGCTATTCCTGCATTCTATATTCTAAGAATGTCATCTCTGATCGTTGTAGTGTTTCATGTGGGAGCAGGCTTCGGTCATGTACACCTCTCTCCTTCTCCTCATCAACGATTGATTCATCTCCGGCGCTTAGAGTGCGTTTTTACAAAATGGAAATAGAGAGGAGGCTAGCGATGCCCGTTACAAAGGCTGTCATTGAAGCGTTTTCAGACAAAGACCGGTTGGAGATCGAACGTTGGGCCGCAATGGCTGGCATGAGGCCCGAAGAATATCTGCAAGCCTGTATCAGGAAAGGCCACGAGATCATCGGGCGACGGACCCTGGATACGCCAACATTCAAGCGTGAGAGATACGCCTCTAAGACACATGCAGAAAGCCGGGTTCCCAGTTTAGTCAACTAAACATCACGACAATTGCTGCATTCCCTATGGCCAGATGTCATACGAAATGCTATTCCTGCCTAAGATCTCATATTTACAACTGAAACGTCTGTCGCTTGAAAAGAATTGCGTAGCACGGAGAATTTTCGTTTGCTGAATCTCGATAACCTAGACGGAGGAATTGTCGGCAGACAAAGGCAACAATGGAAACCAATGATAAACGGATCCTCGAAGTATGGAATCAGCACCTCATACCGGTAATTTTACGCCGTGATGGCAAGGGACAGAGATTGCGACTTCGGTTGCCGTACTCGGAGGACAATAGAGCCTGGTTGCAAGGTGGCCGCAGGAACTCACCAAAGTGGATTGCGAGCGAAAAATATTGGGGAGCCCCAAAAGCGTGGTTCAATGATTTAGTCAACCAGTGTCTTGAGCGCTATGGGCGTCTTTATGTAATTCAGCCTTACCGTGAGCAGGAAAAATGCGCTCCAGCGTGCTGGAATGCTGTTGGACATGTATGCCAATGCTCGTGTATGGGGGCTAATCACGGTTTGGGTGCCGACGGCGGATGGTTCGAAGTATCGGAGGCGTTTGCCACCCGGTGGGGCGAGCTGGAGCTTGCATGTCGATTGATGCACCGATTAGGTTAATCTGCAACTTAATTGGTTTTTCCTGCGATTTGCGGCGAGCCTAACATCTAGCAGAAAATGTCGCTGCCGAGCCCAGTTTTACAAGTCGAGACACGTGCAAACATACAAACGAGATTTCCGGACGAGATTCTTATTATGCCGAATAGCGTCCATTTAATTCCGCGTAACCGTCTCCACTGGATACCTAGGGATTTACGTCTCGCCCATGAATATTGCTTCTTCCTTCATGATGAATGCGTGCGGATGTTGACGGAATACGAAGGGACAAGAGCGCATTTCGTGACTGTTAAATTCAAATCAGACAAGGATGCACTGATCTTTCAGAAGGTCGCAGATAACAATGATTCGATCACATCTCTACGCAAAAGTGGGTATGAGGCAGAAGCGCGACGCGTAATCCTTAATCAGATTACGATGGCGATGGTGTCGGATTGTCTTCATCACCTCTATGAGGCTTTGCGATGCTTTGAAAAACGAAAGGTGGTTGTAGCACTGAACCTTTTGCGCAAACCGCTTACAGACAATCTCCTCTATTTGTCCTGGATGTGGGCAAATGAGGATGAGTTTTATTCAGCATTCACTACTCGTAGCCCCAAAGGGATAACGTCGAGCATTTTAAAACAGCGTAGACGAGAGATTTTAACCTACGCTTTGTCTAAAACTAGTGTTTCTGAAGTGCTCGATGCAGATTTCCTAGACAGAACGCTATTTGATAGAGGGAACCTATTCGGGCTTCAGCAGTTATTTCAACATGCTGTTCATCTGATCACTATACAACACGTCGAAATGCAGACAGAATCTGAAAACTTCAATTTCATATTCAAGGATATTACCGAAGATGATATCTATGAGTCGGTCTATAGCAATCTGCCATATATTCTTTTATATCTTTCGCACGTAATAAATGGCCTATTCACGCGTATTGCCCCGCCAAGTGAGAGAGCTCAAACAGCCTTCCTAATGAGATCAACGCTAGGTTTCTACCTAACCGAAGGCGAAGTGGGCGAGGAGCATGCAATTGACTGTTTGGATAGTCTATCAATCGTACGCTGTCCGGATTGCGCGGCTGAACTCACTATAACGCCACACAATGCTGCGAGACTTACATTTACTGAGTCATACAGATGTACAAATTGTCGGCGTGTGCAACCGTTTCCCTTCTCCTGGATATTTTGACCTGTTGTGTATTGAACATCATATAAAAGCACGTCAAATCGAGCTAAGCCAATCTCTGGCGCACCGCAAGAAAGTCTATCTCGATGCGTGTTTCTGGATTGCAATCCGAGATGCTCATCTAGGCGCTCGCAAAGATGCCCCTGCACAAGAGTTGCTCTCGCTTTTGAGACAAGGTGTTGATGAGTATAAAATTCTCTGCCCGATTAGCGGCAGCATGTTCCTTGAACTTGTCAAACAGCCTCACACGGAAGGGCGCAGGATCGGTACGGCGAAGATTATCGATGAACTCAGTCTTGGTGTGGCAATGATTCCTCCTCCCAATGTAATGGCTACCGAAATCTACGTGTTTTTGTTGGAAGCCAAGGATGGTGTAGATTTGCACCCAATCCAGGAATTGATCTGGACTAAAGCAGCACATGTATTGGGCGACTTGATTCCTTCATCAACCGGCTTATCGCCCACCGACGAAGATGCGGTTCAAAAACAATTTTTTGATCATTTGTGGGACTACTCTTTGTTGGAACTGATTAACACTGTCGGTGATCAAGCGCCTCCGACTGATGGCTTTGACAGGTTAAGTAAGGAAACCAATCGTCTTAATGCCATGCATCAGCATGAGCTACGCAGCTTTGAACAAGCTTATGACACTGAATTGCGGGGCGCTGTTCAGATCGCGGGTGAGATTGCTGCAGACATCATCAAAGAGTTGGCCGAAAAAGATGAAGGACGCAAATTGACGTTCAGCCATGCTGAACGCGCATGTTCTGTGAATATGTGCCAGAACCTGATCTACCGTGCTTTTAAAAATCCGACTAATAAAGACACTTTGCGATCAGTACATGTCGGTGCATCGATTCATGCCGGGATGCGTTGGGATAAGTTTCGGAATTTTAAACCCAATGACTACTATGACTTCGCTCATGCGACAGCAGCATTGAGTTACTGTGACGTTTTTCTCACTGACGGGCCGCTCCATCATCTCGTAACGCAGTTGGAGCTAGAAGCCGTTAACGAATGCAAGACCATTTCCGACCGTCAAGCTGCGGTTGAGCACATTCAGGAAATCTTATCGTCGGATTAAGACGCTAGTGCGGGTTACAAGGGTTCAATTCGGTCATCACCAAACCAGGTAGCGAGAGTTTCTAGCGCACCATCTGAGAGTTCTTGGGTGAATAGGAGTGCAAGATGTGTCTTGGGGCGCGAGCACGCGACATAGAAAAGATTTCTCGCCCGTTCATAAGCGCCATCTTTGCCATCAGGGTAGTTATCCGGCCACCATTCAAGCATGTCGCTGAAATTGTATTGGTTCCAGCCACGCCCAAGAACGACCAGGACGTTTTCGTATTCTGCTCCTTTGACGCTGTGTTGCGTTTTGTATGGGACCAATTCGTTGATAAACTCGGCGAAAGACGTGACTTGTCTATACGGCACTTGACCAATGCGTTCAAATTCCTGCGCTTTCCTGGTCGTGTCTTCATCCAAACTGTCCGGATTGTCGTGTAATCGTTCCATAGACGAGATTCGTCGTTCTGCAGCTTCAGGCAATTTCGGTCGTTGCGTGCCACGAAGCAATGTCAGCACATCCAGGATTGTGTCGTTGTTTCTTCGATCAATGAGGGCATTCAAGTCTTCAACCCACTGCGTTTTTTGTGCGTGCGACCGTATACGAGGGGCGTGCCCGGCCAGGATTTTGAACATTTCACCGAACATATTTCGTTCATAGGCAATAAGCGCTGGCTCTAGAGTTTGAACCAGAAAACTCATCGTCGCATCCTCGAGGTCCAGTAAGGATTCTCGGCGGTCGAAAGCCTGCACTAGGTCAGAATATCCTTGTTCATCCGCCAATACCGCATGCGTCAGCATCAGAACTTTTGTCGTGTTCGCAGCAAAATCCCACCCGGCCGCAGTTAGTCGGTCCTTAGCGCTTTCAAGATACGCGCGTGCGGTTTCGGCGGGCAGATCGCCTTTCCAATGATTGCCTTTCCGGCGTTCTCCTTCCCAGTTGTTACTGTGATATACAACAATCGAACCTGCCGATTCCGGGTCTTTGGGGGCCTGCGGCAACTCGGGGCGCATCTCTGAGAGCACGGCAACGATGTCTGCAGTCGATCTGAAATTGGCCTCTTTACCAATCGATACCAATCTATCGTGCTCAATGAGGCCGCACGCGTCCCTACCATAAATTTTCTGCCAGTGATCACCGAAAAATCCGATCAATGGTCCTGTGTTCGTGTCCAGAAAATTCGAACTGAGTGCATCGACGACCAATCGGTTCGTATCTTGATATTCGTCGATAAAGAGAACAGGAAATCTCGAGGTGAAAAGCCTCTGAAATTTCACTTTTCCGAACAATTGCGCCGCGAGTGCCGGAACATCATCGTGGTATAGAGAGACCTCCGTATCAGATATGCGAGGATAACCAAGATCGTAGATTATCGGTTTTGTGCCTAGCTCACCTTGCTCGGCTATTCGTTCTTCCCAACGACCCAACGTGGGTAAAATTTCTCTCAATTCTGTCTGAAATGGACGAATTATCGGCCAAAAAAAGCCGTGTATCGTCTCGGCTGCGACGGTTGGGTTCTGGTCGGTCCGAGAGATTATTTCGTCTTTTGCGACGTTCGTATAGGTGATGCAGGCAATTTTCTGGCCAGCGCGTGCGTAGTCCCTGCCTCGATGGTCTATTAAATAATTCACTGCCTCGATGAGGGAGTACGTTTTCCCTGCGCCGGCCCCTGCTTCGAAGATGAAACTTTGATTGGCGTCGATCGCACCCTTTAACATCGCCCACGCGCGCTCTGCGGCGACAACAGCGGGGTTAACTTGCTCAGCCATCGCCCTTGACCTGTTCCGTCGCAGCTTCGTCGTCCGCCACCTCGACCGGCTGGGGCGTGAAAGTCGATAGCCATTTTAGTCCATCACTGATGTATTTCGGAACCGTCCAGTTGGTCTTGTCAATCGAGTGTTCAAGGGCGAATTCTGACTTCTTTAGACCGGCAGCAATGTCGGATGCGTCTTGCTCCGAAGGGTTCTCGAGATCGAACAAGCCAGGGTTTGCCAGAATGAATGCCTCTTCAAAACTCCGGCCACAGGGAGAGCCCTTTCTTTCAGGAACTTGGTAGGTGATACGAAGATAATTGTCGGTCCTGTCATCGTCGCTCATCGCAAGAAGATCACCGGGCGAAACCTTGTCCGAAAACCAATTTTTCAGCGTCGCATTCGAAGTCCTTTCGTCCATCGATTCATTGACGAGATGCTTTCTCAGCTTCCCTTCTTTCTCCGCAACGCTATCCAGATCGGTGATTACAAGTGCTGGTAGCTCAAGAAACTGCAAGAACTCAAAAAACCGATATGCGTATGCGCCGCCAACTTCCATCACGGTGAGGTACTGCTGCCCGAGCGGAGGAAGTTCAATATCCATTTTCTCAATCATTTCGGGAAGCAAGAGTCTTTCGGCCATTCCCTCAACCAACACCGCCTTATCGGCAAAAAACAAATCACATTTTGTCAGAGTCAGATATTTATGGAGAAACTGTTCATTCCCCGCGAATCTCTCGCTGAGATCCTTAACGGTGGTCTGCCTCGACGGACGTGCAAGAAAATAGCGAACCGTGTTGAACTTCGTCGCATTGGCGACGTGCGAAGAGTGTGTCGTAACCACGAATTGAACCGGCCAAGTTTCGCCATCCGGGAGTTGGTCAGAAAATAGGGTCGCAATACTGGCAAGGCGCGCTATGAACACTTCCTGCATCTGTGGATGCAGATGCGCCTCTGGTTCCTCAATGAATATCCATTGGATCGCTGGTGCCGGCTGCGCTGCCTGATACGCTTTGAAAAACTCATGGAGTTTAAGAAGGATGTATATCAGGTTGCGTGTACCAAGGCCGCTGTAACTCTCCGGCAAACTAATGCCGTTATGCCCCTCGTAACGAAGCTTGGTGTGACCTTGCATCAAGGTTGAAACCTGCAGCTCTGTTTGGGTTTCGAGCGCAGAATCGCCCAAACCCGGGTATCCAAATTCCTGCAGTGACGGTAGGAGCGCGTCGAGGGAATCCTTCACCTCCGAACGAAGGGTAGATTCGACACTTTTGACTGCATCCTGAAGACCAGCAGCCATAGTTTTGTCGGCGTCCGTAGCGCCATCGGCGCTCGCAGAGTTATAAAGTGCCTCCAACACCTTGCCGAGAGCATTGCTTTCCCGTGAGGTGTCGTCATCCAATGCCCTGTTGGCATTGATGAATCGGGCTTGGATCACCCTCTGAAAGTCGTTGATGTTCAGTTTCTGGCGATCCGCATCATTTGTCGGGTTCACGGCAAACAGTACCCGTTCGAAATGCACGGGTATGCGTTCGCGGAGTGTAGACAGAATCTCTTCCTTACGATCATCGCTACCGTCCGGTACGGGAAGGTCTTTGAAAAACGCGTCTATCTGACCCGCTTTTAGACTATAACTCAGATGTACTTTGACGACTGTGACGCCGTCATCGAGGTTGACGACATAATCCCCGAGAAGCCCAATATCGTCAGCCTCAACATCATAAGCAATCTCAAGAATGAGCTCGATTGCAGGTAATGTTTTCCGAATATCAGCTTCGTCAGCGCCGTCATGCTGCATCTTCACGGCTTCCATGAATTTGTCATGGGCGGCGAACGAGAAATCTTCCAAAAGAAATTTTGGTCCCTTGGAGTCTGCTGCAGACATCCGTCGAATGAGTTCGCGCAGTGAGGTTTTGCCACTGTTATTGCGCCCGACTACAACACTCGTGCGTTCGTGCAGCGTGAACGCGACATCGTGAAGCAGCCTGAAGTTTTTAATGTAGACCGACTGGATCGGCATTGACCATCCTTAATGACTAAATGCAATCCGATATATAACATCATTTACTCAGTTGGCACATCTATCTTTGCGAGTGCCAATAGTGTTACTAAAACTGAGGTCAGGATTATCTATATCGTATTATCAATGTTTAAGGGAACTTCAGTTCACGTTTTAATTGAATAATTTCCAGATAACGCCGAACGATGATTGCTTTACAGCTACTCGCCCTGTCACAATGGCTCAAATGGCACGAAAGAAAAGAAATCCCACAGATCAGTTTCGCTCTGTTTCTCAGATGCTTCTTCCAGATCATCGGAATGGAGAAGCTTCGCGGTTATTCGTCGGGCAACCTGTGTCTATCGAACAATACCGAGAGCGAATTAATAGCTTCAGTCTTCCTCGAAGATGTCCCAAAGACATTCGCACTCAGTTCGATGTTGCAAGGAATCTCTATCTATATGCTTGGTACGTGTATCGCTTTTCATCGCCCGCGCAGGCACAGGCATATGCTACGCTTGAATTCGCACTTCGCACACGATTGAGAGAGCTTGGAATTAACTTCAATGAAAAACGAATAGGTCTCCGAGGGCTCATGACGCTAGCTCTGGACGCCGGTCTACTTCGTGATGGGGATTTCCCGCATCTCAGGCGAGGACCAAAAGGAAACGAAATTGATACGGATGGAACTGAATTCTGCAAGGTCGTGATCAATGCATCAGCAACGTTTAGAAACTCATACGCGCATGGTGGGACGACACTGCTAACGCTCGATCAATCTCTGATGGCGCTTGATACTGCAGCAGCAGTCATTCGTCAGTTGTACGGCGGTCGAAATAAGAGAATGAACGTTTCTATAAGTCCTTAGATCGACCACCCATCTGCCTATCATCAAAATGGTATTCCATATTCTGATATTTCGAAGCTCTTCCCAGCTTCTAGAGCACCAAACACTAATAAAGTTTACTTGCGCACAAAATTCTCGCCTTTAAACTATACTCCTATTAGGAGTATTTTTAATGCGAATATTATTATATGCTGCAATAATTGCACTGCCTCTATCGGGTTGTGTCTCCAATGAACAAGGAAACAAGGAAACGCTTGGCACCGTCATTGGCGGCGTCGCCGGAGCCTTGCTCGGATCAAGGGTAGGGAGCGGCAAAGGCCAGCTGGCAGCAGTTGCGATCGGTGCGCTGGCCGGCGCCTGGATTGGAAACACCATCGGCTCTTCCTTGGACGAGGCTGATCAAGCCGCCGTCAAAGACGAGTCTGCAAAGGCACTCGAAACCGCACAGGATGGGCAAACTATTGCCTGGAACAATCCAGACAGTGGCGCCAAGGCAGAAATTACATCGAAAAACACCCGGGTCGAGACGCGTACCGTTCCGATGCTACGTGAAAAACGGGTTGAGCCTCTGCCTGCCCTGACACTTATTGGCAAAACATATGTAGCGCATAAAAGTGCGAACGTGCGCCTTGCGCCAACGACTAGCTCAGAGATCGTTTCGGGTTTCGCTGTCGGAGAGACTTTCCACGCTGTCGGCATGACTGCTCAAAACGACTGGGTCGTGGTCGCAAAGAACAACCGGACAATCGGATACGTATACGCACCACTGGTCAGCCCCTATGAGGGCATTATAGCAAAGAACAATACCAGTAGCGCCAATGGCGCGCCTGAGCCACAGGCACCGGCACTTCGCCCAACAAACGACGCAGCAGCATTGACGAATGATGGCGCGATTGATTTGGACAAGGAAGGCCTCGTCATCGATGAGGTCGCAGCAACGACAACATGTCGCACCATTGATCTGCAAATCCAGAATGGCAAGGGCGAGAACGAAGCGTCATCCTTCGATGCCTGCAAAGGCTCTGATGGCGCCTGGGAGATTTTATGATCCCGTCGCGAAGTTTGCACTACCGCCTGATGACGGCGACATTACTATTAGCGTTCACAACAACGTCCGCATACCCGGCGGAATGGAAGCGTGTTGCGTATTCAAAATCGCAAGGTTTGGAAGTTCTGGCCGAGACCCGTAACGGTGAATGGTGCCAAACAGATGTAACCGTGAAACTCGTCGCAGAACAGAAAGCTTTCTTTGACGCCGATACCCCTCAGAAGTTCCTGCACAAGCTTGGCCCTGTTCTGCTTCGTGAGTGCCCGACGGTTCAATCTTTGACGCTGGCGGGCACAGCCAAGGACGATGTCACTTTCTCTTATTCAGCAAGAACGACGGACGCTTCATCCTGGGCGCTTAGTGACGCAAAAACAGAGATTATCGCCAAAGAAACGACTTCGCCGGAACCGGAAGCAACAAATGCTACCAATACCCCACCCCCTCAATCGGTGCCAAAAGCGCCGCCAATCTCTTTGAGCTACAACCAGCTTTTGTTCAACTACGCGAACCGCTATGAGAGCGCGATCGCGACCGATAGCTTCAAAGCTAATCTGGCGTCTATCTACGACTGTAAGAGCGTTCTAAAAGCAGGGCGCAACGAATTTCAGTTAAGAGAGCTGGCGGACAAGGCATTCAAGACCTTTGAAGAGGAAAGAAAAGACCCACCATCACAATACACTTATACGATAAAAACGCAGTTTGGTGAGTACGATCACAATGCTCAAGCCTTCGCATTCTCACCACTTACAGGGTCTTTCCGGTTCTCAAGCGGCAGATCAATCTGGTGCTTTAGTAGCGGTAGCGACTTTCCGGATAAGTTTCATACCTCACCCACCCGCGCCGACGGCATTTCACGGATAGATATGCCGACCGCAGAAGCAAAGAAATTCCTGGCGTCGAGAACAAAGCAACGCTGGAGCAGAACAGAGGTCGACAGAACAGTTTATTTACAAATGACGGTGCAGATAAAGGATATGCAGATGTCCGGATACGGTAACGCACGCATGGCGTATGAAATCATTGAGGCCCGTGTATTCACCGACAACAAGTTCACAAAACAGATTGCCTATTATTCGCAAGAAGAACTTGCCGAGGCGATCCGCGTGGCAGACGAAACGGCCGCAAAAGAAGCAGAGCGCCTGCGACTACAACGTGAACACGCTGAGCGGGAGAGCGTGCGCCAACGAGAACTGGCCGTGAAAGAATATGAGCGGCAACAAGCTCTCCGCAAAGCGGACTCCGAGTACCGGTTTCTTCTCAAAGCAGACATTTCCCGCCGCCTCGCCTACATGATGGGCAAACAGAATCGCCTAACAACACCGACAAACTCAATCGGATGGTCGTTGATGTGGGAAAAACCCAGCAAAGGTACCCTTCTCATCCATACAAAAACCGAAGGCACAGAGAATGTAGAAACCCATTGGCCAAAGCGCATCTCAGTCAATACTGCCGAAGGGGGTAACGCACTAGAGAAAGACAAGTGGTATCTGATCTACGGGTCCTTGACGCCCAAGTTATACGCCGATCTGCCGACGGCTTCCGTAGACATAGAAACCCTCATCTCCTGTGAAATGCCCGCCTGTGAAGAGGCAAACGACATAACCGAACTTGTGCTCAAAAAGCATGGTGACATCGGCTGGGGTCCGGAACGCGTGACAAACTAGGACGGCAACAAGACATGAAAAGCAAAGCAATTCTGTTTCTCCTGCTTGGCACCGTTGTAATCGGCGGTGGTGGCTATACCTATATCGCGAAAAAACATGAGGATGATGCCCGCAGAGACATCGATATCGCTTTGGCAAAGTCCGGGTTGACGCCCTATGTCACGTACAAAGACGTATCCGTTTCCTTGCTCTCTCAATCAGCAGACGTTTCTGACGTCCGTATATCACATCCGCGTGTAGCACCACATGACATTGCGATAAGCAATCTAACAATCGACAACCTTGAATACGACGATCGGGACAAGCTGATTGGCTTTTCTGCGACCATGGATGAGGTAAAGATCCCTCTTCTCAAATTGCTGCAAACTTCAACACGGGAGAAGAGCGAGCGTGATCGCGCTCGGTTCTTTCAAAACTTCAAGACAATCATCGGCCTTGGTTATACGGACCTCGATGGCACGATAGAAATTTCTGCGCGCATGGATGATGCGTTGCAGGACGGCAAGATAGATATCTCCTTTGACGTAGCAGATGCCGGAAGTGTTGGGTTGGGCATGTCCTTGACCCAATTGCGGTCACACTTTCTTCTACGCTTGTCAGAACTTGGCACGTCTCTGGCTACGCAGGATTTTACTTTTGATCGTCTTGGAGAATACTTGCAGGCTGCAGCAGCTCTCATGGATGATGCAAAACGTCTGCAACTTGAGCGGATAGAAGCGACGGTCCGCGACGCCGGGCTTCTTCAACGTCTGGATCATTATGAATCCGAGACAGTGATTGGTGGGCTCGCCCAAACGGAAGCTCGCGAAAGAATAGCGAGTGACGCTCATCTAGCCACATCACAGAAACTCCAAGACTTGGGGGCCAGCCGAATCAACGCAGGCAAGATCAGCGACGCGGTCGAAGCGTTTGTTTTATCCGGGAACGCCCTGACGATGAAAACGGATATTCGAACGCCCATTCCCCTTTTTCGCTCCGGCGGCTTCATCGGCATTCTTCCGTCGCGTGAAATCGAGAACATGGACGTCTTCATTGCGACGACAGCGTTTGTCGTTGAAGGTAACTAAGTTAACTTTTTAGGTGTTTGATCGGGGTATGTGTCAGCGGTCGCTACCAATGGTAAACCGTGAATTTATCAACAATCGTTTCAAGCTTGCGTGTCATCGCTTGGTGGCGCGCGAGCTTAGGCGCGATCAGAGTTTGCTCGAGGATGCAAAAGAGATTGTCAGGCAATGGTCTTCGGAACCGTCACCGGCGGCCTTTGTCAGCGACTGGGCCAATTTGCTTTCTAATCCCGTAGAAGATTTATGCCGGGAAATGGTCAAACGTGATGAACATATGACGTGGCTTCGGATTAGCTCTCCATTCCTAAATTTGATTCCCCAATACCTTTCGAATGACGATCGATTGCGTCTCTGGAAAATCGTGAAACGGGGATACACGACGGATTAGACCAAGAGTTTTATCCTTCTTGAGACACTTGACCTGCTATGATCGCAAAGACAGGAGATGCATATGGACGACACATCGCGCCTTCATCCGTTCTACAGATGAATACTTGAGGGCGATGGCCCTCCGCGGGAGCTGGATCTGCACGTAAGGCTCTCAGATCCTTCGCAGCCCAGACCGCCTCTGGCTTGGTTTACAGGCGTTGCCAGAATAGAAGAGCTTTCGAGGGAAAAGCTGCCCCCACGCAAGAAATGCGTGATTCAAGCGACAATATTCACCCGACGGCACAAAAAGTAGTTCTTCTTAGCCCACTTGATTGCAATTCCTTGCGATCGCTTGATTCTGGTTGATGACCTGGTGATGACCTGATCGAGGTGTGCTCTGCATCCGTATTTATGAAGAACGGTGTTCCCAAAGGTTGCGGGAGTAGGATTTGTCACTTCGGGCTGACGCCCTCGTGTCCACTGCAAGCCGTTGTCTTACAACGGCTTTTGTGCAGAATCAGCAGTTTAAAATCAGCACCCATACCCATAAAAACAAGCCCCGAAGGCGAATGCCTTGGGGCTATTTTTATGGTTGCGGGAGCATGAAACCACCGAGGTTCCGGTTGATGGGGCGCAAAAGCCCAACTCCGTGTTGACGTCCCGCTACCTAGCCAAGCGCAACAAAGATTACACCAATCGTAGCAAGAATGGTTGCGGCCATAAGATAGCGTCCCGGGGGCGGTTCTGTCTTGAAGAGATACGCTGCTAAATAGGTGCCGACAAAGACCTCGAGCGATCCAATAATCGCGACTACCGCGACGTCAGCGTATTTCAATGCGAAAAACAGCAACACCTGCCCCGAAGACAGAGAGGCTGCTGCCACCCATTGCCATGGTCCCTGATCCCTAAAAACCCCTGCGACACTAGCCCGGCAATGACTGTTGAAAGGTGCAGCCGTCAAATACCAAACGATACCGGTAACCGCGCCGACTATAGCACCGAAGGCCGCGTCCGGCACACAAGCCATCGCGGCCTTGCGCGCTACATATCCCGAAGCGTAACAAAATGCGCAGATGACACCGAAGATCACGCCTGCACGGAGACGGCTCGAAGAAAGAGTATCGAAATTCCCAAGCGCCGCAGACGTTTTCTCGCGTATAGCAAGCGCGATACTGACCAAAATTAAGACCATTCCAACAATCGCTAAAAGAGCATAGCGTTCATCTAATAGGATGACCGCCAAAATGGTCGAGAAGACTGGAATCAAGCGACGAAGCAAACTAGCGCGAATAGCCCCGACCAAGGCGGTCGATTTGAAATTGGCCATTCGACCGAGAACGGTCGCCAGCACACCGGACGCGATGAAGAAGGCTGTTCCGGTAATGAGCGCTTCTTGACTGACCGCTGGTGGCCAGGCTAATCCGACGCCAACCCAAAGCACGGCTGCGAAGACCATCGTCAGGACAATTGAGAGAAACGCGCCGTTGTCGCCACGCGCCTCAGGAGCGCCCCTGGCAATCGCCGCGCCAGCAAGGCCAAACGAAACCGCTGATAGAATGGAAAGTAACTCACCTAACATTTGACTTTAGATCGCTCGAAACATTTGATTTTTCGAAACCCTAACAAACTCGATCATCACGAAGGCCGATCATGTTCATGGGTTTGCCGACACTCAGTCTTCGAAATAAGCAATGCAACGACCAATTCCTAAACCAAAATCAAACCGCGACCGATCGCACTTAGATGGGTACTTTCAGACGGGATCGTCTCTTTAAGAGGTAGACAAACAATACCGCTAGAATGGGTTTGAAGCACGAAAAAGAACATCTTTTAGGGATCACCAAAAACCCACGAGCTGCGCTTGTTTTTCTCTCAAAGACGTGCAGGCTAATGATGTCTGAACGACGATGACAGAGCCTAATATTAAGCCATGATCACACTGTGAATTTCCAACGGGAGACTAGATAGATGAGCACGCTTTATGGAATGTTGATCGCCGCGTTGTGCGGTATGTGTCTGGCCTTGCAAGCGCCAGTCAATGCATCAATGTCCAGAATATTAGGCAGCCCAGTACTCGCAGCAACAATATCGATCGGAATCAGCTTTGTTTTGATGGCTGTCGTTTGGATTGCCTGGGACCGCGGCGGGAGCTTTGCACAAATCAAGGCCCTTCCATGGTGGGCATGCCTTGGCGCTGTCTTCGGAGCAATCTTCGTCGTCGGAAGCATTATGGTCGTACCAGTAACCGGAATCGCGCTTTTGTTTGTGTGCGTCGTGGCCGGCCAATTGGTCGGATCAAGCATAGCCGATCATTTCGGCGCATTCGGGCTGCCCGTAGAGGAAATTAGTCTTACCAAAGCTCTTGGTCTTTTTATGGTGCTCGGCGGCGCTTATCTCGTTCAACGCGTCTAGATCAGCGCGTTATTGAGAGTACAGACCAAATCTTGTAGGCAACTCGTGCTTAGCTTTCAAGCTTTGCCACTCAATCCATCGATGAAAGCCGCATTGGGACAAATATCCCGATAGACCGGTTTTTCATCTGAATTTAAACGATCGACGCATTCGGCGCGGTTCTCACAATGCAAACATGCCCTGGCCCGCATAGCCAGTTCTTCTTCGAGAGCGAATTTCGAGATGGACTCCATACTCAAACCGTGCCGCCGCAACATTTTGCCAATGAAAACGGGTCGAGATCTGTCTGAACTTCTTGAGAAATGGTAAGTCACATAGAGAACTAAACTTAGCAAAGACGCGACTACGACAATTAGCCATGGATTCATTATCATTGTACTCTCCTCATATAAATTAGATATCTAATTTATATGATCGATTATATAGCGACGCCTTGATTTAGATCAACTAGACCGCAATTTAATCTCCCAATATCTGACTATTCTATGCAAAAAAATGGCCGACGCACACTGTCGCACGCCGACCGAAAATGTTCGCGGAATGGGATAGGGCCCGCGCCACAAACATCAGGGAGGAACTATACTTAGACTAAACCGCCTCAATCACCATTGCGATCCCCTGACCAACCCCGATGCACATCGCACAAAGTGCACGCTTACCTTTTCCGCTACCAAGCGCGCGGGTGGCTGTGCCCACGATACGTGCGCCGGATGCGCCAAGCGGATGGCCCAGAGCGATGGCCCCCCCATGGGGATTAACGTGATCCGCAAAATCAGGGAGTCCCAAATCTCTAGTCACTGCCAGAGCTTGGGAGGCGAAAGCTTCGTTCAACTCGACAATATCGAAATTACTTATTTTGAGGCCGAGGCGTTCCATAAGCTTGCGACTGGCCGGCGCTGGACCGAACCCCATGATCCGAGGGGCAACACCTGCAGTCGCCATACCGACAACCTTTGCCAGTGGACGAAGTCCATGCCTGTCCGCTGCGTCTTCGCTTGCAATAATGAGGGCTGCGGCACCGTCGTTCACGCCGGAAGAATTCCCGGCGGTCACACTACCGCCTTTACGAAAAGGCGTCGGTAAAGCTGCCAATTTCTCAAGCGTGGTACCACTTCGCGGATGTTCATCCGTTGAGACAATAACAGGCTCACCTTTACGCTGAGGAATTGAAACCTGGACGATCTCATCGCTTAGCCAGTCCTTGGACTGGGCGGCTCGTGCCTGAGAGTTTTCCGCAAACTGATCCTGATCCTCGCGAGAAATATTGAAATCCTCGGCAACATTTTCAGCCGTTTCTGGCATGCTATCTGTGCCATAGCGTTCGTGCATTAAAGGATTCACAAACCGCCAACCAATAGTCGTATCTTCAATATTTGCGCTCCTTGAATAGGCGCTTTCGGCCTTTCCAAGAACGAATGGTGCGCGGCTCATGGACTCTACACCTCCAGCAATGATGAGGTCCGCTTCCTCTGCTTTAATGGCTCGCGCGGCAATTCCGACAGCATCCATCCCGGAACCACATAATCGGTTCACCGTCGTCCCTGGCACAGAGTCTGGCAGCCCAGATAGGAGGGTCGCCATTCGCGCCACATTGCGGTTGTCTTCGCCCGCCTGGTTCGCACATCCGAGGATCACTTCGTCAACCATTGACGAGTCAAGCCCTTCATTTCGATTTTGTATCTCCTTCAGCACTGTCGCCGCCAAATCATCGGGGCGGACCGTCGCCAACCCACCGCCATAACGGCCAATAGGCGTTCTGACGAAATCACAAATATAAGCGTCTCGCATTTTCAAACCTCCGGCACCACTAGATCACCAATCCGGCCTGACGTGTGAAGAGTTGCGCCGGTAAATGATTGGAGTTCATCAAACGATAAAGAAGGCAGCTTTTCCCTGAGCAAAAATCGGCCATCCTCGATATCGATTACCGCTAGACTGGTATAAACGCGCGTAATGCAGTTCACGCCTGTTAACGGGAACGTGCACCGATCAACAAGCTTGAATTTACCGTCTTTTGTAACGTGTTCCGTTACGACGGCAACCCGCTTCGCGCCATGAACCAGGTCCATTGCGCCGCCAACGGCGGGAACACCTTTCGAACCGACGCGCCAGTTCGCCAAATCACCGTTCTCCGCCACTTGAAGTGCGCCCAGAATGGCAACATCAAGATGCCCTCCTCTGATCATGGCGAAGCTGTCCGCGTGATGGAAAAAGCTCGCGCCTGGTTTCAACGTGATCGCTTTCTTTCCCGCGTTGATCAAATCCCAGTCTTCTTGCCCTTCGGGTGGAGCGTCCCCAAAGCCGAGCACACCGTTTTCGGTATGGTAAACGACGTGACGGCCTGGAGCTTGAAATTTCGCGACCAACTCTGGAAATCCGATCCCGAGGTTGACGTAAGCGCCATCCTCAATGTCCTGGGCAGCACGCCAAGCGATTTGCGCGTTGGTTAGTTTGTCGGTCATACGTATACCTCCCCCGCTCTAATCAACGTTTCCTCCTGCTGCGGGTCCGCGACCTCAACAATTGAATCAACGAAGATTCCCGGTGTTACGATGATTTGTGGGTCAATCTCTCCAGGTGCCACAATCCGGCTCGCCTGGACGATGGTTTGATCTGCGCCCATGCACATCAAAGGTCCAAAATTCCTGGATGCATATCGATATGTCAGGTTCCCGTGATGGTCCGCCACGTCCGCCTTTATCAAGGCAAAATCTGCTTTCAGCCAGCGCTCTCTGACGCACATGCGTCCATCGAACTCTTCGGCCGGCTTACCTTCCGCCAATTCAGTGCCAAAGGATGTTGGCGTATAGAATGCCGGTATCCCAGCACCACCTGCACGAATACGCTCCGCCAGCGTGCCTTGCGGCACGAGTTCCAGCTCGATCTCGCCTGCCAGATATTTATCCGTAAATGCGCGTGGATCAGACGACTTGGGAAAAGAGCAAATCATCTTCTTGACCATCCCAATATCGATCATCGCCGCAATACCGATGCGCCCATTGCCGGCGTTGTTATTAACAACGGTGAGACCTGACGGACTGCCGGTTTCCCGAAAGCGATCGATCAAGGCGTGTACCAGCTCTATTGGGTTTCCAGAACCGCCAAAGCCGCTGATCATAACAACTGCTTCGTCCGGTATGTTTGCGACGGCATCCTTCAGAGAGTTCGTGCGTTTGTCCATAATTCTTTCCGTACCTTCAAATTTCACCACTTAAATGAGCGGAACGCTCATGCGTCTCTCGCGGCTTGACCAAACGACTGGACCGTTTCCAGAAGTTCAGTGGCTTTTGCGAGGCCCACACTTGTGGTCATTGCCATTTGCGGCAGGACCATCCATTCGAGTGTCCAGGCTGCGCCGGACCGTTCCTGTTCGTGAATCAAAGATTGATGCATTGCCGAAACTTGCGTTGCATTAAATCGAGCGAGTGTCACCAGTAGCTCGGCGAGCACCGGGTTATTCTTATGCGCCATGGCGGACGAGCCGCCCGCCTTTTGAAACGTTGCTTCATCAATGCCTTGCTGGGCCATAAGGCATAGATCAGTTCCCACTTTTCCAAGCGCCCCGCTGATCAGAGATAAAACAGATGCATATTCGACGATCCCATCTCGACTCGTGTGCCAAACGCAAGATGCCACCTTAAGCCCAAGAGCGTTAGACATAAACTCAGCAATCTCTTTTCTCTCATCCCCAAGTTCGCTGCCAGTACCGACAGGTCCGCCCAGTTGCAACAGTTCAACCTTCCCGCGGAGACCTTCGAGCCGATCCAAATGTGCCTCTAACGGTGCGACCCATGCCTCTAAACGGTGTGAGAGAGGAATTGGCAATGCGGCCTGCATTCGCGTTCGCCCCATAACCGTGTTCTCGCCAAACTGTATCTCAAAACGCCGGATACAGGAGATAACGGCGCTTAGACGGGCTGAAAGAAGGTCCGTTACACGCTTGAGGGTAAGCGAGAGGGCGCTGTCTATAACGTCCTGCGATGTCATTCCGTTATGAACGGCATCTTCCGCAATCCCCGGAAGTCGCTTTAGCTGGCGGACCAACTCAGGCACGACAACACCATCGCGAGCCGTGCCGTCCCGCAGAGCCGATACGTCAATCTTCGCCGTTCCGATCAGTTTTGCTGCGGCCTCAGCAAGTTCAGAATTCAACCTACCGGAATAACCAAGAGCACGACTAAAAGAAGCCTCAATCTCGAGCATATGCTGCAACTGCGCTTCCGTCGCAAACAACTCGTGGCAATCTTCGTCGGCAAAAAGGCCGCCCAGCCAAGGGTGATTAAAGACGGAAATCATGCTAATCCCCGGGTTGATCGATTAGGTGCATCCATCACATGTCAAAAAAGACAGTCTCGTCGTCACCTTGGAGTCGTATATCAAAAGAATAGGTGCCGTCGCCGGTCTTCTTTGCGATCAGTGTGTCGATGCGGTGCTTGTGTTCAATGCGCGACAAAACGGGATCTGAATCATTATCCTCATCCTCGAAATAGATCCGGCTCTGAAGTCCAACATTGACCCCGCGCGCCACGATCCAGATTGCGATATGCGGTGCCTGTTGTCTGCCATCGCGATTGACGCTGCGCCCCGGTTTAATGGTTCGGAGTGTCCATTTGCCACTTTCCGGATCTGCACACACACGAGCCCACCCGGAAAACTTCGGATCTGCGCCGTCTTGTCCCGGAAACAGCCCGTTGGCATCGGCCTGCCATGACTCGAACATTGCATCACGTAATAGTGCACCTGAGCCATCTGCAATGGTGCCGGAGATTTCAACGATCTCTCCAATCGCGCCATCAACGAAAGTTGCCGCGCCGATTTCAAGATCATAAATACCACTTAAACCGGCATAGGTCGGCACCATGCCGATATGAACGAACGGACCAGCTGTTTGAGAGGGTGTCTCTTGGAGAGTCTGAAGTTTTTGAACCATTTCACATCCCCTCGGGTTTGTTTTCGAACATGGTTTGTCGATTTCCGCGCAGGATGATATCGAATCTATAAGCAAGATAGTCGAGTGGTTTTGAATGTCCGAAATCAAGCGGCGCAACAAGTCGATCAATGTGCCCGCGCTCTTTTACAGTTGCGACGATCGGGCATCGATATATCAGCGGATCGCCTTCAAAATACATCTGAGTGATGAGCCGGTGGCCGAAGCCACTCCCAAATACGGAGAAATGAATGTGCATAGGCCGCCAATCGTTACCCCGGTTTGGCCACGGGTAGGCGCCCGGCCGGATTGTCAAAAATTGGTACCGCCCGTTCTCATCAGTAACGGTCCGGCCACAACCGCCGAAATTCGGATCTAACGGCGCCAAATATGTATCCTTGATATGTCGATACCGGCCGCCAGCATTCGCTTGCCAGATTTCGACCAATGTATTGGGTACCGGCCTACAATTCTCATCTTGAATACGCCCATGTACGAGAATTCGCTCGCCTACTGCGGGTTCTTTCCCCTGCGTCCAATTTAGGATCAAATTATTATCAAGTGGCCCCATGTCATTTTGACTGAAGACCGGACCAAATTCTTCTGTTGCTGTGCTTTCCATAGCCAACAGCGGAAACTTTGGCGACCGGGTCACACTCGTTTTATAGTTCACATCATATGCGACAGGGTGAACGCTTCGATCTCTTGGGATCAGAGGAACCGACTCTGCGGGTGCGACATTACTCATCTCTCGTCCTCCTCCATTTCAGCATAGGTTTGTTTAGCCAGGTTGAGCGCGTGGTTGGCGCGTGGCACACCAGCATAAATTGCGACATGCTGGAAAACCTCCTGGATATCACGTTTACTTGCGCCGGTTCGCGCAGTCGCTCGAATATGCATGGGTATCTCATTGAAATTGCCGAGTGCCGCCAGCAGGGCCAACGTCAGCATCGACCTTTCACGTGCAGAGATACCGTCCGACGCCCAAACTGTCCCCCAGGCACCTTCGGTAATCAAAGATTGGAATGGCAGATCAAAATCAGTCTTATTCGCCTCAGCACGGTCTACGTGTGCGTCTCCTAAAACAGAGCGGCGGACCTTCATACCCCGATCATATCGTTCAGACATATTTTGTTGTCTCCAAAAACTCCAAAACAAACCTCGCAAATTTCTCAGGCTGCTCGACACAGGGCAAATGACCAGCACCGGCAACAACCTCAAGTCTGGCGCGCGGGATCATGACTATAGTATTGGCGACAAGGTCAGGTGGGGTCGACAGATCAGATGATCCTGCAATACCAAGGACTGGCAATCTCAGCTCACAGGTCGTGTTGGCGAGATCGGCGCCAGCTATGGCACGACAACAGCCGACATAGCCCTCTACGCTCGTCTCGATCAACATTCGATGCCACTTTGCGACATTTCCGCTGGCACGAAATTCTTCACCAAACCACCTCTCCATAACGCTATCCGCTATGCTGTCCAGACCCGCAGCCTCAATCGCCTCGATCCTCTCTTCCCACATCTCAGCACTACCGATTTTGGCCGCGGTATTCGAGAGAATGGCAACTTTCACCAAATCAGGGCGCTTGTACGCCAAGCCCTGAGCGATCATCCCACCAATGGAAAGACCGACGAAAGCCGCCTCCGTGATCTGAAAGTGTTCCATGACGCTCTCAGCATCCGTGACCAGATCATCCATCGTGAACACTGTGTCCGGAACAGGAGAAGCGCCATGTCCGCGCAGATCAAATAGGATAATCCGAAATGTAGATGGCAACGCCTCGATAACCTGATCCCACAGTGAGAGGTCAGTTCCCAACGAATTGGCAAAGACTATAGGAGGGCCATCCTTAGAACCCTTTTCCACCGCAAAAATTTGGGCACCTTGCCGTTCGATTATCATGACCAGGCAGCCCTCTCAACGAAAGCCCCCATAGTCGGGACATTGTGATTATCTAATGTGGTTCGAACTGTGTTCATGCTTCATTCTGCCGAAACGGCTTCATCCTCGGCACTTAACCGTTTTGAGTGCATATAGATTGCGAGTAGGAGGGTCGCGCTACCGCCGATACCGATGAGTGCTAATGTCAGCACCGGCGCGACAGCAAGAACGGACAGCGCCAGCAGAGCGAATCTAATCGGCCATGCCATGGCTTTTCCACCTGGAAGCTTTGCCCATTCAAACGTCACGGCGATTGCCAATACGGCACAAATTCCGCCAGCAACGGCCATGATCACCGATATTGGATCTGCAAGACCAAGGATGGCCGGGTTCCAGAGGAAGACGAACGGTAGCAGGAAGCCAATGACCGCCAGACGAACAGCGCCGACGGCAATGATAATCGCATCCTCCTCGGCGATCGCAGATGCAGCCAACGCGGCGACGGCGATGGGCGGCGTCAAAGCCGACAGGATCGCGAAGTAAAGCAGGAACATGTGACTTTCGAGTTCCGGGAACCCAATCTTGGCAAGAGCGGGACCGACAAGGACCGCCGCCAGGATGTAGGCAGAAGGCGTCGGCATTCCGAGCCCGAGAATGATGGTTACGAATGCCGCAACAAGCAATGTTGTAACATCGATGCCGGACGTTACCGTAATAATCACGTTAGCCGACTTCATACCGAGACCCGTCATTGACAAGCCCCCAATAACGAGGCCAGCTGCCGCGCATGCGCCAGCAACAGGCAAAACGCGCAAAGTCGTCTCTGCCATCCCTTCCATAACTTGCCAAAGAGTCATGCGCGATCGTTTCGTAAGCGCGCTTGCGACGACAACGGCTAGGGCGCCTGCACCCGCTGTGAAAACTGGCGAATAGCCAGCCATAAGCACCACGATGATGATGGCGATAGGAATTAGATACGGCCAGCCTAGTTTGAGTGTTTCAGCAAGCGGCGGCACTTCATCCTCGTAGGGTCGATAGTTGTATCTGACAGAGCGAAGATGCACCTGCATGAATACGCCCATATAATAGAGCAAGGCCGGGATAATCGCCGCGTACACGATTTCTCGGTAAGGAGTCCCCGTATATTCTGCGAGAATAAAGGCAGCTGATCCCATAATAGGCGGCATGGCACTGCCACCCGTTGACGCTGCGACTTCGACAGCACCTGCGAACCGTTTTGTATAACCGAGACGTCGCATAATGGGGATCGTAATAGACCCTGTTGCGACGACATCGGAGGTCGGGCTGCCGGACATGGTTCCATAGAGGCCCGAAGAAATAATGGCCACTTTTGCCGGGCCGCCAGCGGTTTTTCCGGTCAGTGACGCAGCCAGGTTGAAGAAGAAATCGCCACCTCCGGCTTTCGACAACAGAGTTCCGAAAAGAACGAATAAAAACACATAACTCGCAACAACTTGCACCGGAACGCCGAACAATCCATCGACGGTAAATATCAGGACATCCAATAGATAAGAGAAACTTGAAATGCCATGCCCAAATGGGGGTGGAAGCAAATATCCAAACTGGTTATACAAAAGAAATGCGCCAACAACGGTCGTCAAACCAAGGCCGGTTGTGCGCCGTGTTGCTTCCAAAGTTAACAGCAACAGTGATGTACCGAAGAAAAACTGCATCGGCGTAAATGGATCAAGAAGCGAAATTCGGTCCGAAATATCTTTGGCATAAACGAAAAAGAAAATGCCTGCGGCAAGACTAAGCGCTGAGAGCCCCCAATCGATAATTGTCGGATTATCGGGTGCATTAGGGGAATGCCCAATCACCACGAACATCATCGTGTAGATACACGAAACAAACAAAATCCCGAGAACCAGCGGATCGGAAATCACGACTATGTTCGCATAAATCACCCAACAGGTGAACGCCGCAGCGACAATCGTGAGAAGAGTCTTCGGCGCACCTTCAAAGGTGCGCCGCCGACCCGTTGCGAGAAGTGAAACCTTCACTTAATCAATCCCGCTTCTTTATAAGCGCGCGCGGCGCCTGGGTGGAATGGCAGTACTGTCTGACTAACCAATATTTTGGTGTTCAGCTGTTTCATGGCTTTGTGTACGCCACGAATCTCATCAATGTTGGTAGAAAATGCCTTAGCAAGGTCATACGCTGTTGCCTCAGGCAGATTCTCTGTTGCAACCACCATTGCACCCAACGCCATTGTCTTAACGTCTTTCGTTTGCTTTGAATAGCTCTTAGCCGGGATCGTGTAAGTCGACGTTCCAAATTCCTTGTTCGTCGCATCAATGACGTTTTGCGGGATATCCAGCAAGATCACGTCAACGTTTTCGTCAATCGCACGGAACGAAGAGTGGCGGATGAAGATGCCGTTGGTCGCCATGACAATCCGGTTATCCTTCATAAGTTCGCCTTGCTCTTTGGCGCCGGCACGAATGAACTCGCCACCGTTTGCTTTCAAGGTATCTTCGTCAAGCCCCGCTTGGGCGAGCATGAAGAGAGCAACATTACTGGTAATATTACCGGACCGGTTGATGCCGATCGTCAATGGTGCTTTCGACGTCGCAATGTCGTCAAGGCTGTCGATATTGTACTTCTCAGCAAGGTCCTTCTTGAGGAAGAAGTGCATCGGCGCCCAGTTGTACATGTAGCCAATAGCCATCATGTTGGTAACCGGCGCTTTGAAAGGGTCTTGCCCGGTAACTGCAAGTTTGACTTCTGCATCGTGGACCATGCCGAGGTCGGTTTTGTTGGCACCCAAGAGGCCTATGTTAGCGAAACCACCGCCTGTTGCTTGATAGGTGATAACGGAGTTTCCGTTGGACGCCTTTACAGCCTTATCCATGCCGGCACCGAGCAGTGACCATAGGCCACCCGGGTTACCGCCCGAGAGCGTAAGGTTGAGAGCGTCGGCCTTGACGGCTCCCGCTGAAAGGCCAATGCAAAGAGCAATGGCAAGTGTTTTGAGTTTCATTTTGTGTCTCCCGTTAGACATGTTGAAAATTAGCTTTTTCCTGTTGGTACAATGGTGACCGTTTTCTGTTCGGTGTATGCAAGAAGCTCCTCCAGGCATTCTTCACGTCCATGCCCAGAACTTTTGAAGCCCCCGAAGGGTGCGCCAAGGTAATGGTCACTCGAATCATTGACCCAGACATATCCAGCTTGGATCTGATCCGTAAGGCGCATTGCCGTGTCGAGGTCCCGGGTCCAGACAGATGCGGTTAAGCCCACATCCAACCCGTTGACAATATCGAGCATCTCGGGTTCTTCCTTCCATTTCAGGACGGACAACACCGGCCCGAAAACCTCTTCACGTGCAATTCTCATTTCTTTTGTTACATTCGCCACCAACGTGGGGCGGACGAAAAAACCCTCTTTGGGTACACCGCTCGGCTCTCCGCCAGCAGCGATCTCTGCGCCCTCTGACTTCGCAAGCTCGATATATTCCAAAACTTTCTGATACTGGCGACGAGTCGACAGACAACCCATTTTGGTCTTAGTGTCCGTAGGGTCACCAAGGTGTACTTTCGTAAATGCCTCGGCAATACCATCGACGACCCGATCATAAAGGCTTTCATGGACCAGCACCCGACTGGTCGAGCCACACGATTGCCCCGCGGTCCAACCGAGATTCATTCCCTTAACCGCTCCTGCGATGGCGCCATCCACATCAGCGTCCCCACATATGACGAGGGCATTCTTGCCGCCAAGTTCAAGTTGCGTTCGCTTCAACGTGTCGGCGCCACCCTTCAAAATCGCTTTCCCTGTCGGGATGCTTCCGATCAGACTGACCGCCGCTATACCGGGATTTTCACAAATTGCGGCACCTAGATCCGCACCACCGGTTAGCACTGACAGCACACCTTTTGGGAAGATATCGCCAACGATTTCTACCATTCGAAGCGCAGACAAAGGCGTTTCTTCGGAGGGCTTGATAATAACAGCATTCCCAGCGGCAAGCGGGGCAGCCATCTTGGCGGCGGCGAATAAAAGAGGATGGTTAAAAGCAACCAGTCTGGCAACGACTCCCAATGGCTCTCTGGTCACATAGGTAAGACGCCCATCGCGCTGCGGAATTGTCTCACCCTTGGCTTCTGTAGCGATGCCGGCGAAAAAATCTATGAGTGTCGCGCCAAGCATTACGTCAAAATGCATCCCGTTGATGGGGTTCCCACTGTCCAACGCATCTATAAGCGCAAGCTCGTCGGCGTGCTCTCTCAAACGCTGCGCTGCTTGTCTTAACGCGTTCGCGCGCCCACCAGGCCCCACCATGCGCCAAGCACGTTGGGCCTCGGCCGCACTCGTCACTGCAGACGTCAGGTCTTCGGCGTCGGCATCTGAAACAACCGCGAGCAAACGTCCGTCTGTCGGTGACGTAACCGGCCGCTCTGCGCCACCACCAACACGCCAATCACCACCAATAAACTGCTTTATTGGGACGTCCGGAAGATTACGCACGGTTGCTTCTTGAGCTTTCTCAAGCACTGGAGTTTCCTCTTTTCACCTGCCCTGCGGGCTACGTCTTTAATGACGCTTCTTATTGTCAGCCCCCAAGGCAAATCCACTTCGGGGGTAGAAGTTTATTCAATATTCTAAGTGAAGTTATTTTTATTCCGCGGCGCTCGCATTATCATCGCTGCCAAGGCTCCGCCAGTCGATCTCTTTAGGGTAAACACCCTCTTTCGACGAAATCGTGGTCTGCGGGACCCGCGGCTCTGCGGCACCGATGGCCACTTCGCCGTCCGCTACGCGTTTTGCTGCATCGCTCATGAGCCTGCGGAACTCAACAATTGCCAAATCCGAGGAACCAAGCAAATCCGTCGATCGATCAACACGCGCGCCCATCGAAACCCACATCACAAGATCCTGGTTCGGAATACCCTGAACGCCTGTAAAGTCGCCAAGCTTCATCGATTGACGGTCTTGGAGAAAATTATTCTCAAGCGTCCGTACTGGATTCCAATTTTGGTCGACGTCTATGCCCTTACGCGCATACGCAAACTTTCGCCATTGCTCCGTTGTTGGGCAGCTTTCACCACCCCACGCTATAAAATGGAAGTTACTCGTCTCATCATCAATCGGCACAATGACAGTGGCCACATTGTACGAGGCATTCGGCGGAATGAGAGAGATGAACGGGGCGACATATTCGGTAATTCGCAGGTAGTTATGCGATCCAGCTCGCTTCATCGGCTTTCGGATGGCAGCGTAGTGAAATCCATAGGATGTCCGCTCAGCCTGCATTTTGGGCGATTTATCCGTGGACGGACGGTACCACGATGCGTCATCAGCCGCTGCACCCGTCACACGTGCCGGCACCATATCCGAAGAGTGAAGTGACGATGAGTGTGCGCTATCGATTTGACCTTCAGTAATTTGCGCCCAATTCGCGGGGATGCGAATTTTCAGGATGGAAACCGGTGTGTCGTCATCTGGCGAAAAAGGCGGCCTTAGAAACTCTGGCGCTTCCTGCTCAGTATTCAACCACGCCCATACAAACCCACCGCACTCCACAGTCGGGTAAGAGCGGTGCTTCACGGTACCGTGCATCGGTGAATCTTCGGGTTCAGACGCCATCGAGACACAGTTGCCGTCTACGTCGAATTTCCAACCGTGATAAAGGCAGCGCAGGCCGCACTCTTCGTTGCGGCCAAAAACCAATGACGCCTTCCTGTGAGGACACAGTTCGTCCAAAAGCCCCAGTCGACCATCAGTATCTCGAAAGCAAACGTAGGTCCTTCCAATAGCCTCGATCCGAATGGGCGTCCCATCAGGTTCATCAACTTCTTCGGAGAGGCAGATCGGAGTCCAATGCTGACGCATGAGTTTCCCCATCGGGGCATCACCCTCAACCTTTGTTAGAAAGTCGTTTTCTTCAGTCGTTAGCATTTTTTTCCTCCCTTATTAGGACACAGTTGAATTTCTGCTTTGTCCCAAATCCTCATAAACGTTGTAGAGTGTTTATTCTTGCAAAGTGTAATTTGTTTCCTGACTTAAGATAAAGTGTAGTCTGTTTCCTGACTTAAGATGAGTCTGTTTCTTGACATACAAGTTAGATATCTAATATGTAAACTTAGAAATCTAATATCATAATGTTTTCCCATTTGACAAGGGGGATAAATTGGAAACTCCAACGCAACGATTAGACATGACTGTTTCTGCCCGTCTCGAGCTCACACCCGAGATTTCAGAGTTCACGCTTGTTCCAGTAGACGGCGTCGAATTACCTTCCTTTACAGCCGGTTCTCATATCACGGTGGAAACGCCTGACGGAGCGATGCGGCGCTATTCTTTGGTCAACGACGGCGCGTCCCCTAAGGAATATGTGATTGCCGTAAAACGCGAACAAAATTCACGCGGCGGTTCTCAGTCTATGCATGAGAAGGCGGTCGAAGGGGCGACGCTATCCATCGAAGCGCCGGAGAACGAGTTCGAATTGGTCGATGCGGAAAAGTACATTTTGATTGCGGGCGGCATCGGCATCACGCCAATTTTGGCGATGGCCCGTCACCTCAAGAGGTCGGGCAAGTTTTTTGAGCTTTTCTACTGTACTCGAACTGCCGAAGGCACCGCATATCTGGACGAGGTGCAATCATTTGCAAAAGTTACCGTCCATCATGACGAGGGCGATATCGATAACGCTTTTGATTTTTGGGACCGGCTTGAAAAGCCTGACAATGAGCACATCTTTTGCTGCGGGCCTGCTGGCTTAATGGATGAGATCAAGGCTCTCACCGGCCATTGGCCTGACAAAAGTGTCCACTTCGAAGATTTCAGTCCTATCGAGGTCGTCCGCAAAGACGATGTGTCGTTCAAAGTGACTGTCGCAAACAACGGTGAGACAATAGAGGTCCCGGCAGACCGCTCCATTCTTGAGGCGCTTCGTGATGCCGGTGTCAGTACTGTTAGCTCCTGTGAAAGCGGCACCTGCGGCACCTGCAAATGCAAACTGTTGTCCGGCAAGGTTGATCATCGAGACATGGTACTCATGGATGAAGAAAAGCCTGACCATATTATGATCTGCGTTTCACGAGCGGCAGACGGAGACCTAACCATTGAAATCTGACCCGATCCGCTTGGGCGTTGCGGGACTCGGGCGAGGCTTTATGCTGACCTTACCGAGCATACTGGCAGACCCCCACGTCAAACTAACCGCCTGCGCAGCCCCACGCCAAAACTCTCGAGATGCTTTTGTTTCCGAGTTCGGCGGGAATGCGCATGCTTCGATAGAAGGACTCGCGAACGATGATGATGTCGAAGCTGTCTACATTGCGACACCTCATCAGATGCATCGCGAGCATGCGGAAATACTTGCTGCTGGCGGGAAACATCTTCTTATCGAAAAACCGCTCGCAATTTCGCTGGAGGATGCGACAGCGATTGTCGATGCTGCGGATACCGCCGGCGTCAATTTGATTACGGGCCCCAGTCACAGCTTCGATCAACCTGTCCTTGCTGCACGCAGGCTGATTGACAATGGAGCGTTTGGTCAGGTTAGAATGATTAACGCCTTCAACTACACTGATTTCCTCTATAGACCGCGACGACCTGAGGAGCTCTCAACGGAACTCGGTGGCGGCGTCGTATTCAGCCAAGCTGTGCACCAGGTCGACGTGGTACGTGTGTTAATGGGCGGGACTGCATTGTCCGTCTCCGCAATGACTGGCGTTTGGGATAATAAACGCCCGACAGAAGGTGCCTACACGGCATTGATATCTTTTGATCAAGGGCGCTTCGCCAACCTCACCTATTCGGGCTACGCCCACTACGACAGCGATATTTTGCAAGACGAAGTCGGCGAACTCGGTTTCGACAAAAATATGGCGGATTACGGCCGCGCACGAAAAGCGCTTTCCAAGACATCCTCTCCGGAAGAGGAGGCCGCTCTCAAATCTCAGAGGACTTTTGGCTCGGCAGAAATACCGGAGATCGCCCCCCACGCTGAACATTTCGGGCCAATAATCGTTAGTTGCGATCATGCAGATCTTCGTCTAACGCCCGGCGGCATCGAGATCTGGGGCGACACGGAAAGGGACTTCATCTCGGCACCGGCAACCCCCTCGCCACGAGCCGAGGTCCTGAAAGGGCTCTACGAATCAATCCGAAACGACAAGCCTCCGATCCAGAGCGGCGGCTGGGGACGTGCCAGTCTCGAAATCTGTCACGCCATCTTAGAAAGCGCTGCGGCAAAAAAATACGTCGCTTTAAAATATCAATCCTGAAACCAAGGGAAGGAAACAAATCATGGGGACACTTAGACTTTCCATCGCCATGGGCGACTACGATCGGACGAGACCTATTCACGACGGTCGTGTAAAAATTGACGGCGTCGACCCGATAACAATGCTTCTGACACCAGAGGAGATGTTTTTCCGAGCTTTCCGTCATCAGGCTTTTGATATCAGCGAGATTTCATTCTCATCCTATTGCGTAAAGCATTCGAGAGGTGAAAGCCCATATGTCGCAGTCCCCGTGTTCCTGTCTCGAGCCTTCAGGCACTCCTCAATCTATATCAGGACCGACAAAGGAATATCCAGCCCGGCGGACCTGAAAGGACGCCGCATCGGGATCGCCGAATGGCAACTGACGGCTAATGTTTGGGCTCGAGGCATCCTTGATGATTACGGCGTCAAGCAATCCGATATCACATGGGTTCGGGGTGGCATGCATTCATCTGGCCGCCCGGAAAAAATCCCTGTCGAGCTGCCATCCGACGTCACAGTCGAAGCGGCACCGGATGGCAGCACCTTGGATCAGATGTTCAGAGATGGTGAGATCGATGGTTTCATTGGCCCAAGGTCTCTCAATTGTTTTGACGAAGGCCACCCAAATGTTGGCAGGCTTTTCAATGACGGCCTAAAGGATGCATCTGAATACTATGAGCGCACGGGGGTCTTCCCTATCATGCATTTGCTTGGTGTTAAGAAGCATCTTGCTGACGAGCACCCTTGGTTACCTGGTGCATTACTGAAGGCATTCTCACAATCGAAGGCCATGGCACAACAGGCGCTGCAGGACACATCTGCGACAAAGGTCACCATGCCGTTCGTAGAAGACACACTAACCGAGGCAAGGCGACTGTTGGGTTCAGAGATCTGGACCTACGGCGTCCCCGGCAACGAGAGTGTCCTGGATACATTCTTAGAATTACATCACAAGCAAGGCCTCTCGGACCGCCGCATGAATGTCGATGAGATTTTCCATCCTGCGACCTACGAAGCATACAGCCTGTAAACTAGAGATACTATTGACTGAAAGATCGTGTGAGAAAAAGTCGGTGCAAGTCTGTCGTTCGCTTTGGCGAACGGCAGATAGCCTATCTACGCCAACGCTAACACCAACCGAAACCGTCTGTCGCAATCACTCGAATATATTTGCGCGCGTCGCCGGCACCTTAAGCCCACGGGCTTCTGATTTAATCTCGTCATCTAATAGATTTTCAAGAACCGTAATCAGATCTTTACGGAGAGTTTCACGCCGGGACTTAGGAATTCCAGACAGCGCAACTTCATTTGCTTCGACGGCCAACGGTTCCAGCTCCCTTTGCAGGTCCCAACCGAGTTTGGTCAGGAAGGTTCTTTGCCGCCGTCGATTTGGCGCCAACGTCCGGCGCTCCACGATCCCCTGCTTTTCGAGTTTAATAAGTGCGGTATGCGTAGTTGGTTCCGTCAAGTTTGCCATTTCGCTCAATTCCCGCTGCGTCACTCCTTCCCGCTTCCAGAGAATTCGCAAATATATCCATTGGCCAAATGTGATACCATGCAATGCTAGCCGGCGGGCCAGTGATCTGTTGAATCCACGAGCGCAGAGCCGTACTAAATGCGCGACCCGTTCATCATTGTACGACATAATCTCGTCAAGATTATCAGTGGTTTCGGAAACTTGTTGCGGCATCAGACCCTCTGGATTTCTTAGTTACACGCAGTTGACCCTACAATATTAGATATATCGTTCTGCAATCAGCTATCTATGAGTCTAAGCTTGATTTAAAATAATCTTAGATTTCTAACTATAAAGCAAGAGTACCAACGTACATTGCAATTTAAGGAAATACAAAATGAATGAGCGCAAAGTCAACATGGCATCGGAGACCCCCACGCCCCAGAAGAATCTGTGTCTTTGGGGAAGCGATGCCTTGGCTGAAATGCTGCGCAAGTTGGGCGTCGAGTATGTTGCGCTAAATCCAGGTTCGAGTTTTCGTGGACTGCACGACAGCATGGTCAATTATCTTGGCAACACTGATCCGAGTATGTTGCTTTGCCTTCACGAAGAACATGCAGTCTCTATCGCCCACGGCTGGGCGAAAGTAACGGGGAAACCTATGGCGGTCATACTGCATGCCAATGTGGGAGTGATGCACGCATCCATGGCCATTTATAATGCCTGGTGTGACCGAGTACCGATGTTGATTTTTGGCGCAACAGGCCCGGTCGACGCCGACCTTCGTCGGCCCTGGATTGACTGGATACATACATCCCGAGATCAAGCATCCATCATTCGCCCTTATGTGAAGTGGGACGATCAACCGGCCAGCATAAACGCATCCCTCATCTCAATGGCGAGAGCGATGACAGTTACAACTTCCGCTCCTCACGCGCCCGTATATGTTTGTTTCGACGTTACCGTCCAAGAGCAAGAACTACAAAAGATGCCGGAATTACCCGACCCGGCCTCCTATCCAGTTCCTGACACGCCTATACCATCTGATAGCCAAATCGATACGCTAAGGAATCATCTGGAGAACGCAAATAACCCTGTTTTCATGATGGGGCGTTTGTCGCGACAAAATGAGGATTGGCTGGCACGCGTGGCGCTCGCCGAGCACTTCAATGCAACTGTCGTCACTGACATAAAAACTGGCGCCGTGTTCCCGACGGACCATCCACTACATGTTGGACCACCATCATTCTTTCTATCGGAAGCGCAAACCAAGGCGCTGCGTCAGGCAGACCTTATCGTCGCATTCGATTGGGTCGATCCAGTCGTTGCACTCAAGCAAACGCAAACTGAAGCAACGGTCGTGAATGTCACTATCGACCATCAATTGTCGAATGGCTGGTCGTTCGATCATACAGGGCCTGTCGAAGCGGCGCTGCACATCGCGACACCTCCCGACGGCTGCATTTCTCAGTTGGTGGAAAGCCTAAATTTAAGCCCAGCCGATCAGTTAGAGGCGCACCCTCCCTGCCCGACAATGCCCTACGAGGAATTGCCAGAGGTTCTGTCGATGACTCGATTTGCGGGCGCGCTTGGAGAGGGCTTTAAAGACACTCTCATTACGTTGGTTCGGCTGCCGCTCGGCTGGGACGGGGGCTTCTGGCACTTCCGTCATCCCCTGGATTATTTGGGCTACGATGGTGGTGCCGGCATTGGTTCCGGGCCAGGTATGCTGGTTGGTGCCGCACTCGCCCTTCGTGATACGGATCGCGTTCCAGTGGCTGTCCTTGGCGACGGCGATACCATGATGGGGATTTCTGCGCTTTGGACCGCAGCACGTTATCAAATTCCGATGCTGGTGATCGTTTGCAATAATCGGTCCTACTACAATGACGAAGTCCACCAGGAGAAGGTTGCTAAAGTCAGAGGTCGGCCAGTTGAGAACAAATGGATTGGTCAGTCAATTTCAGGGCCAGACCTTGATTTCGTTGCCTTGGCGAAAGCACAAGGCTTTGTTGGCATCGGGCCAGTTTCAACACCGGTGGCCCTCGCAGACGCCATCAAGGACGGCCTTGAACAAGTAAAAGACGGTGCATCTGTGTTGATCGATGCTCGGGTAGAACCGGGATACGCCGAAGCAATGTCGAAAGGTATGACTGAGACGGATTAACTTGAACGTGCCTTGTCCGAACATGGAAGTCCAAAGCCGAACGACGGCGAAGCCTGCTTGGATCAATTCTTCTATAAGAGGGCGTTGTTGGCGAATGGGATAGAACAGCTTCAGCCAATGCTATTCATAACATGCACTAGCCGCTCATTGTATTCTTCATTACATATTCTTTGCGCAACGACATCATAATTTTCGGCGAACAATGGAATAGAGAGGCTTGATCGTACATCTGCACCGAAGAACCTCGCCGAAGCCAATGCAGTGTCCAAAACACCTGCTCCCCCTTTCGCACCAGGGGAAGTCGCCAAAAAAACCGCTGGTTTATTTTGAAAAATTTCCCTTTCAATTCGAGACAACCAGTCCAGAAGGTTCTTATAGGCCGCAGTGTATGATCCGTTGTGCTCAGCAAACGAAATAACGACGGCATCTGTATGCTGCAGTTTCTGCAAAAAATTTCTAGCTGGGCTAGGAACACCGAGTTCTTCCTCTTTGTCCACGCTAAACAGAGGAAGTTCGTAGTCATTCAGGTCTAAGACCTCGATCTCTGCACCTTTTAACAAAGAAGCTGCATAGATCACTAATTGTTTGTTGATGGATTTTTTGCTGCTACTCGCAGCGAAAGCGGTAACTTTCATTGTGCTCTTGTTCATTGTAAAAACCGTTCATCTAGTTTTCCTGATGCATCCTTGATCGACCCAGAACCGGAGCCGAGCCTCACCGATTGCCACAACGAGGCTCCCTCAGGTGCAACGAAAGCTGGGGTATGACCTCAGCTTTCGCTGCGGTGAAAACGGACACCGTAGAATAAGGCAAACATCACAGGTACGACGATAAGCGTTAGCACTGTCGCAAATCCCAGACCAAACATGATTGTAACAGCTAGAGGCGCGAAGAAGACATCACTAAGCAAAGGGATCAAGCCCAATACGGTCGTAATCGCCGCCATAACAACTGGGCGCAATCGCCCAATTGCCGCACCGGCAATGGCATCATGGATGGGTTGTCCATCTTCCTCTGACAATCTTTTGATTTCTTCAATCAGTACAATGCCATTCTTCAAGACCATCCCTGTTAAACTGAGGAAACCCAAGAGAGCGGTAAAACTGAATGGCAGATTGAAACTGAGAAGCCCGATAGTCACACCCACGATAGATAATGGCACCGTTAACCACACCACAATCGTTTGTTTGGCGGAGTTAAAAAGCAAAACAGTGGTGGCAATCATCACGATGATACCCAATGGTACAAACCTGAAGACAGCATTATTTGCCTTCAATTGGGATTCGTGTTCTCCGCCCCATTCCAACGCATAGCCGGGTGGAAGTTCGATAGCATCGACCTGTGGCTGCAACCGCTTAAATAGATCGAAAGAATTCCCTGCCCCATAAGGATTTGGATCAGCCCAAATTTGTACTGTACGTTTCCGATCACGGCGCATGATGAGAGGATCCTCCCACTCGACATTCATGCCGTGAATAACTTGTTCTATATCAATGTAATTGTTTAGCGCTGGGCTAAATACCTGAATATCTTCAAGAAGCGCAATGTTGGAGCGTTCATGCTCAGGTGGACGAGCGAGAATAGGCAGCAAGGTCGAGCCATCACGAAACAAACCGATTTCGACGCCCGAGACATTCATCTCAAGGGCATTATTTAGATCGGCTCTGGTAATGCCAAGGCGCCGGGCCTCAGCTTCAGTATATTGTGGCCTAAGCACCTTTGTTCGCTCTCGCCAATCGTGGCGAATATTTACAGCATCTGGATCATTGTGAAATATATCCATTACCTGTTCCGCCAATCGACGCAAAACCTGGCTGTCAGGGCCGCTTATCCGCGCTTCAATTTTCGCTTTAGTAGACGGGCCAACAAAGAACCGGTCAGATTTTGAGAAGGCCTGCGGAGCATGCTCGCGGATTAGGTTATCCACCCACTGACGTGTCGGCGCGACTTTTTCAAAGTTGTCAACTTCGATGATAAACTGACCGTAGCTGTCGTAGTGCCGCTCACCTTGATAGGTCAGCATGAAGCGCATGGAGCCCTGACCAACCGTGCTGGTGATCTTTTTTACATCTTCATTTCTTAGAATTTCAGCTTCTAGCTCAGCCATATCTTTTGCCGTAGCCCGAATGTCTGACCCTTCAGGCAACCAATAATCAACGGTAAAAACTGGCAAATTTGATGGCGGGAAAAAAGCCTGACTAACGAAACCGAACCCATACACAGAAGCACCAAATGCAATAGCTACCAGTGCCGACGTTGCCCATCGGGATCGCAACGACAGAAATAGTAGCGCTTTATAGGCTTGATAAAAGACACCTTTATATGGATCGACATCGGCATCTTCCGGCACATCACCTTTCGAATCACGGAACATGATGCTCGCAAAAAATGGCGTTAGGGTTATTGCGATCACCCAACTGAGTAGCAACGATATGAACAGAACCCAAAACAAGGACCCTGTGAACTCACCGGACTGATCTGGAGACAATCCAATTGGCGCAAATGCCGTAATGGAAATGACGGTTGCACCCAGCAAGGGCCACACGGTTTGGGAAACTATCTTTTTAGCGGCTTCAAAACACGAAAAACCGCGCTTCATGCCAATAAGAATGCCTTCGGTAATCACGATAGCATTGTCCACAAGCATGCCCAGAGCAATGATCAGAGCCCCCAGTGAAATGCGGTGCAGATTGATCCCAAAGATGTTCATCACAATAAATGTTGCCAGAATCGTGAGCAAAAGAACCAAGCTCATCATCATCCCCGAGCGCAAACCCATTGCGACCAAAAGAACGACAATGACAATTCCAACGGCCTGAAGCAGGCTTACAAGGAAGTCACTTACTGACCGATCAACCTGGGACGGTTGATCATATACAAGGCCGACTTTAATTCCGATTGGGCGGGCGTATTCCAATGCCTGAATGCGGTTCTGAACGACATTTCCAACATCGACGACATTGACGCCCGATGAGAATGAAATTCCTATCGTTAACGCTGGTTTCCCGTTGTGACGGTAAAGATGACTTGCCGGTTCAGCATAGACACGTTTCACATTTGCAACATCAGACAAGTAAATAACTTTGCCATTTGCCTGACCCAACATCAGGTGTTTCAAATCTTCTACATCGTTGTAGGCACCCGTAGAACTGATCCTAATGTATTCCGATCCTACTTGAATATTTCCGGCATCACTCACCAGATTCTGACGGTTCAGAAGTACTTGTATAGAACTCAATGGCGTGTTGAGCGCAGACATCTTTGCGCGGTTCACCTCTAAAATGACTTGTTCCGAACGCCTCCCCCCAACGGAAACTTTGCCGACACCGTCAATCAAAACCAGCTCGCGACGCAAGAAATCGACATAGTTTGCAATATCTTCATAGGTGTATCCATCACCTGTTACTGCTGCGAAAATTCCATATACATCGCCAAAGTCGTCGTTGATCTGCGGAATGCCCGCACCGGGTGGCAATGTTGTTTCCATGTCTCGTATCTTCCGGCGCATTTCATCCCAAATTTGCGCCAAATCATCTTTTCGATGATGGCTTTGCATTTCCACGGTGACTTGTGACAATCCGGCCGAGGAAATTGACTGGATGTTGTCCACATAGGGAAGCTGTTGAATTATATTTTCGATAGGTAGCGTGATTTCTTCTTCAACTTCTCTCGCAGATGCGCCTGGGTACGGCGTAACAACTACAGCTTCTTTGATCGTGAACTCTGGGTCTTCAAGACGTCCCAAGCCTAGAAAAGCGATGACGCCACCGACAATCAAAAGAAGGGTCACCATCCAACTGACGGTTTTTTTGCGCATGGCATGTTCGGTAAGCATCATAATTGCCTCCTAGAGCCCACGCTCTTTAACAAGTGGCCGCACTTTCTGACCTTCGCGCACTTGATTCACGCCAGCTGCAACCACACGATCCCCAGCCGTTAAACCGTTTGTCACTTGTATGGAACCATCAGCAAGATCACCGGTGCTAACCTTGACGGGTTGCGCCTTGTCTTCCGCATCCAATCGCCAAACCCAGGTATCCCCGTCTCTTTCAAACACGGCCTCTATCGGAATAGCAATACGTTTAGCGTCCTCGCCGTAGACTTTGGAGAGGTTCGCGATCACGCTAACACTCATTCCCGGCAAGACCGTTAAATCTTTGGGAATCGGCATGACTGCAGTAACTTTAAAGGACCGGGTGGTTGTGTCAGGTAATAAATCATGCTCGCGATAAAGGGCGTCAAACTCCTGTCCGGGCAAGGCATCGAACCGTACCTTGAGGCGGCCCTCATTCGTGTTGTTCTCATTTAGACGAAGGAAGAGGCTCTCTGGAACATTGAAAATTACCTCAATCTCCGTATCGTCTTGGAACTGAATAATAACCGTGCCAGCCTGTACATTCTGAAAATTCTTGACGTCAACACGGCTAACTACTCCATCGAACGGCGCAGTAAGGCGTGTGTATGCCAAATTATCATTGGCTTGCTTCAAGCCCGCGCTCGCTGCACTAAAAGTAGATTGTGATGCGTCTAGCTTCGACTTCGCCACATGTTGTTTTTGGTACAGGGTTTTCTGGCGCGATAAATCGACTTTTGCTAGATCAAATGTAGCTTGACGTTCCGCAACCGTATTCTTGAAATCGGTCTGATCCAGGCGCGCGATTAAATCACCTTTCTTCAATTTTTGGCCCGCGAGAACTGGCAGTTCAACAATTTTACCACTGACCCGAAACGCCAAAACGGATTTTTTGGCAGCCTCGGTAACCCCAGGGAATGTTTTGAACTGTGCTTGTTTCTCCGATTTGACAACCACGATTTTTGCTGGACGGACAACCTCCGTTTTCGTCGTAGTTTCGTCGGCAGTATCGTCACAACCTATGAGAAGTAAAAGGCCGACAAGTGGGAATAGTGCTTTCTTCATAAGGCCTCCGTAGCGAGAGCGGTCTGGGTAGTTGTCAAAAACAAGTATTTAGCCATAAAGCGATTTTATGAGCTCAGGGTCGCTACCGCTCATTAGCGATGTGGTTTTTACAGAATTAAGTTATTATGTCAAATATATTTGACATAAATACTAATTTTTGTAAAATTCTTTCTATGCACGATAACGCGGTGGCATTTGACGTTCTTTGTAGCTTTGCCGAACACGGGTTCGGCAGGACGCCAATGGTTGAGTTGGCCAAAGCAGCAGGCGTAACCCGCCAAACGCTCTACAACCGGTTTAAGACCAAAGAAGCTGTCTTAGATTGGGCCGTGAAAGGGTTTCTAAACCAGAAGCAAGACGCCATCGTCAGTGAACTCGCGGATACGGATACGCCGGTTGCCACATGTTTGCTCAACGCGTTCTCAAGATGGGTCGGAGACGACGTTGAGGTCGTTCACCGTCTACCTTACGGACTACAAATTGCCGACTCGGGACTAGCCTCTCTGAAAGAGGAGAATGCGGCTTTCCTTGCTTCACTTGAGCGGGAGATCATGAACTTTTTAGTTTCGCGCAATGTATGCGGAACTCTGGATGAGGCAAGGGAAAAGACTTTCTTGCTGATGGTGGTATCAAATGGGTTATTGCTGAAGTGTAGAACATTCAGCGAGTTTCAAATGGATATGTCCCGCTCCATTTCTGCGGCGTTATCTATAAAACCAATGAGTAACTAGTATTCAGGTAGCTTGCGCGAAACAAGGTCGCGTGCCGAGCGTAGGTTCGATTGCAATTCCTTGCAGAAGCTTGATTTTGGTTGATGACCTGGTGATGACCCGGGCCGAGCAGGCTCTCGGATTGCGAAGCTGAGAATGTGGGCCGGTCGGCGCTGCGGGAGTAGGATTTTATGTCGCGTTGCTCCATCCACTTCGTCGCTGCGCTCCTTGTGCAGAACCTTGATAAAACAGGCTTTATGCCTGTTTTATGAGGATCAAAGCCTCATCTCCCACCAACCCAAAACGCGAAAGACCCGCCATTAGGGCGGGTCTATGCGTTTTGGTTGCGGGAGTAGGATTTGAACCTACGACCTTCAGGTTATGAGCCTGACGAGCTACCGGGCTGCTCCATCCCGCGTCAGGATGGCGAGAAGGTAAAGAGGAACGATGAATATCTGGGCTGTATTTTGAAGACCTGGCGGCGACCTACTCTCCCACACCTTAAGATGCAGTACCATCGGCGCTAAGGGCTTTCACGTCCGAGTTCGGGATG
>Ga0209273_10000568_pt1 | contig 44787 bp, 42 predicted proteins | sample tdAd471_FD_187126 | JGI IMG/M metagenome (GOLD analysis project Ga0209273, IMG submission 187126) | Marine sediment microbial communities from the Atlantic coast under amendment with organic carbon and nitrate - tdAd47.1 (SPAdes)... | ecosystem: Environmental > Aquatic > Marine > Coastal >...
CCTTCGACGACAACAACATCGCCGGGCTTGATGTCACCTTCGACGAGCACCTTGTTGTTCAGCCGGCGCTTGGAAACCACCTCGACGCGTTCGGCTTTCCCGCCGTTCACCCGCCACACGAAGCTTTCACCGTTCTGCCATTGCAACGCCAGTTCCGGCACACTCGCCAGCACCCCGCCCGGCAGATCCAGATTGACGAAAAACGACATACCGGGCCGCAGTGAATCGTCGGCGTTCGGGAACGCCGCGCGCACACGGACGGTACGGGACACCGGATCGACGCGACTGTCGATCTTGGTGACGGAACCTTCGATGTCGCGGTCGCGGAAGCTGGGCGTGCGCGCCGTCACCGGCATGCCGACGCCGAGCCGCGACAGGTTGCGTTCGGCCACCTCGAATTCGACCAGCAAGGTAGAACGATCGTCGATGGTGATGATCTCGCTAGCCGATGTCACCCGATCGCCGATTTCAACCCGGGGAATGCCGACGATACCATCGAAAGGCGCGCGCACAGTGCGGTCGGCCAACGCTTCGCGCGCCTGGCTCAATTCCAGTTTGGCGCGCTCAAGGATCACTTCCGCGTCCTCGACGTTGGCTTTCGAGCGGACATTGTTGTCACGCAAGCGGCGCGCCCGCTGTAGCGCATTTTCCGCTTCCTTGACGCGGGTGTCGGCAACGCGGACCTGCAGGCTGGCATCGCGCGCATCAAGCTTCATGATGATGTCGTTCTTTTTGATCGATTGCCCGGTTTCGACGGGAAATGCGACGATCTCGCCGGCGGCGGCCGGAAACAGCGTTACCGAGAGTCGCGCGCGCGCGGTACCGATGGCTTCGACAATTACGCTGTCGCGGGTCTCGCCGACAGCTTCGACGATGACCGGCACCCCCTTGGCGGCAGATTTCTTCTTGGCGCCGCCGGATGCGGCTTCGGACTTGGCGTTGACCGTCGCGTTCGCGAACAACGGCTCCCATTGATCGTGCGTCCCCCACAATACGACCAGCGCCAGTCCCGCGATGGCGATCAGCTTCGTACGGCGACGTCGGCGACTGCGCGGCATTTCCGCCGGGCGATCCGTCTCATCGATTTTCTCGTCCAGGTTCTTTCCGTCCACTACAGGGACTCCGACTGTAAATACGCCAAAACGAACGCACGGCCCGGGTTAAATTGTTCAGAAAATTACCTGCGGGCAGACCGCTGCCGGTCTTGCGGCGCCCGCGGCGGGTCCAGACGTCCCTTTAGCCTCTATTGCAATATTCTTGCATGATATCTGGGCATTACAAAAGCGATATCAAGATAGAACCGAAGCCCCTTTGACGACAAAAGACATTGCTTTGACAGCGTCCCGGCACAACGTTACGTGAAATAACGTTTTTCTCTTGATACGGGTCAACAATGGACGAACGTACAGCAGGCGATGCGGTGGATGACATCGACGGCGGCTACGCCTGGATGCGGCTCGCGATTTCGTTGGCGATGAGCACCGTCGGCGGCATCGGATTGTGGTCGGTCGTCGTCACGCTGCCGGCAATCGAAGCGGAATTCGGCGTCGACCGGGGTGGCGCGTCACTGCCGTATACTGCAACCATGATCGGTTTTGCCGTGGGCGGCATCGTCATGGGCCGGCTGGCCGATCGTTTCGGCATTTTTATCCCGCTGGTCGTCGGCACTTTCATGCTGGCCATCGGCTACGTATGCGCTTCGCAGGCGGAAAGCATGCTGACGTTCATGCTGGCGCAAGCACTGCTGATCGGCATGATGGGCAGCGCCGCGACGTTCGGGCCGCTGGTCGCGGATGTGTCGCTTTGGTTCGAACGGCGCCGTGGCATCGCGGTCGGCATCGTCGCCAGCGGCAACTATCTATCCGGCACGATCTGGCCGCCGATCCTGTCGCACCTGATCCAGACCGTCGGCTGGCGCGAGGCGCTTTTATGGGTGGCGCTTGTGTGCATCGTCACCATGCTGCCGCTGGCATTCATGTTGCGCCGCCGTGCCGACACAACGGACCGTCCGAACGTGCTCGGCGCGAACGGCATCATCAAACCACAAGGCATGTCGCCGCGTGCCGTACAGGTCCTATTGATCCTTGCCGGTCTGGCATGTTGCATCGCCATGTCCATGCCGCAAGTCCATATCGTCGCTTATTGCGGCGATCTGGGATACGGCGTCGCACGCGGCGCAGAGATGCTGTCGATCATGCTCGGGCTTGGTGTCGTCAGCCGTATCACATCAGGTTTCATTGCCGACAAGATCGGCGGGCTGGGCACACTTCTGCTCGGCTCCGCGTTCCAGTGCGCGGCGTTGTTTTTCTATATCCCGTTCGACGGACTGGTGTCTCTGTACATCGTATCCGGCCTGTTCGGCCTGTCGCAAGGCGGCATCGTTCCAAGCTATGCGTTGATCGTCCGGCAATACTTCCCGGCCCGCGAAGCCGGTGCGCGGGTAAGCCTGGTGCTGATGACGACCGTGATCGGCATGGCGATCGGCGGCTGGATGTCGGGTGAAATCTACGACCTGACGGGATCGTATCAGGCGGCCTTCCTTAACGGTATCGCCTGGAACCTGCTGAACATGTCGATTGCGTTATGGCTGCTTTGGGACCGTCGGCGATTCCGCACGGCCTGATGCGGCGCCGCGCCCGTTGTTGCGCGGCCGGCGGCTAAGGAAAATCGTCGAAATCGGCCATGCGTGGGCTGGCCACGGACCGGCGGGGGTTCTACACTCGCCCGAGCACCATGACGCAGGGCTGAGCGGGCCGAACCGCCGCATACCGGAGAATAATGCATGTCCCAAATCCGCCGTCCGATCCGAATTGCCACCACCTGGGCCGCGGGTGCGGCACTGGGCACCTGTCTGCTCATGGCGACCCCTGCACCGCTCAGCGCCGAAGAAAACACAACATCCCTTTCCGGAAATTTCATTGCCGGACATGTCGCTCAGAAAAGACGCGACCTGCCAGCCGCGATCCGTTTTTTTACACGCGCGCTTGAACAAGACAATTTGCAGCCCGACGTTTTGCGCCGCACATTCCTTTTTTCAGTGATGGACGGGCGCATGGACGAGGCGCTGAAACTTGGCGCCGATTATCTGAAGGAAGAAAAGAAAGCACCGATCGCCAATCTGGCCCTGGCGATCGAGGAGGCGCGTTCGGAAAAGTGGGACGCGGTAATCGAGCGCATGTCGGCGCTCGACAGCACCGGGCTCAACGGCTTTACAGCACCGATGCTGAAGGCCTGGGCGATTTTTGCCAGCGGCGACAAGGACAAGGCGCTGGAAGCGCTTAAACCGCTCCGCGATCTTGGCGGCACGCGAGTGTTGCATGATCTGCACGCCGGTTTGATGCATGAATTGTCAGGTGACCTGGCGGCTGCCGAAACATATTTCCTGGCCGTGACGGAAGCCGACGAAGGATCGTCGCTGCGCGCATCGCGTATTCTCGGCACGCTGTACGAACGCCAGGGCAAGATCGCCGAAGCCAAGGCAGTCTTCGATCTGTACAAGACGGCGCAACCGGGAACGTCATTTCTCGACCTGGACATGGAACGGCTGGACGACGGTGACGTCAAGAACGCGCCTGTTCTGGTGCGTAACGCCAAGGACGGTATCGCCGAAGCGTTGTACGGCATTTCGTCCTTACTGAACCAACAAGGCGGCAGTGAAACGGCGCTCGTGCTGGCGCGTCTGGCATTGCATTTGCGCCCGGACTTCGCGGTCATCCGGTATATGGCGGGCGGCATTCTGGAATCGCTGGAACGCTACGAGGACGCCATCGCCGTTTATGAGAAGCTTGCGGACAACACCCCGTTTACCCACGCCGCCAAGCTGCGCATCGCACGCAATCTGGACCGTACCGGGGATTTCGACGGCGCCGTCGCCCTTCTGAAAAAGACCGCGAAACAGTATGCCGACGACCCGCGCCCGATGATTACGCTGGGCGACACCTATCGCCGCAATGAGGACTGGCTGCAATCCGTTGCTGCTTATGACGAAGCCGTCAAACGGATCGGCCCGCTCGAAAGCCGCCACTGGCAGCTTTTATATTCACGCGGCATCGTTCTGGAACGGGCCAAGGAATGGGACCGCGCCGAAGCGGATTTTTTGAAGGCACTTGAGTTCGAACCCGATCAGCCGCTGGTGCTGAATTACCTCGGATACTCCTGGGTCGAACAGCGCAAGAACCTCGACCGTGCGCTGGAAATGATCAAAACCGCCGTCGCCAAGCGGCCGCACGACGGCTATATCACCGACAGTCTGGGCTGGGTGTATTACCAGTTCGGCCGTTACGACGAGGCGGTGCCGGAGTTGGAGCGCGCCGTCGAACTGCGCCCCGAAGACCCGGTCATCAACGACCATCTCGGCGATGCCTATTGGCGCGTCGGACGGCGGCTCGAAGCGACGTTTCAGTGGAACCATTCCCTGGTGCTCGGCGCCGACGACGAATTGAGAGCGAAAATCGAAGAAAAGCTCAAGGACGGTCTGGTCGAAGAAGCCGAAGCCGTGACGAAGATCAATACGGATGGCGGCTGAACACCCGATCCGCGAACCCGCCCCGGCGAAGATCAATCTGTATCTTCATGTGACGGGAAAACGCGATAACGGCTATCATCTGCTCGACAGTCTGGTGGTATTCGCCAATGCCGGAGACCGCCTGGAGGCTGTTTCCGCGGACACAATCACCCTCGACTATGCCGGGCCGTTCGTCGACGCGCTGCCGGCTCCGGAAAAAAACCTGGTGATGCGCGCGGCGCGCCAGTTGGCAGAGTTGTTTTCCGTCGAGGCGGGCGCGCATATGACCCTCCATAAGAATTTGCCGGTTGCCAGCGGCATCGGCGGTGGCTCGGCGGACGCTGCAGCGGCGCTGCGCGCGTTGATCCGGCTTTGGCATATCGATCCGAACGACGCACGGCTGGCGAAACTGGCGCTGTCACTGGGTGCCGACGTGCCGGTATGCCTGATGACCCGTCCTGCGGTCATGCGCGGCATCGGTGAGGATCTTCGGCTGCTGGCGTCATTTCCGGGGCTGCCGCTGGTATTGGTCAATCCCGGTGTCGGCGTAGCCACCCCGGATGTTTTCAAGGCGCGTAGCGGCGAATTTTCGGCCTCGGTAGAGTGGCCGGAGAGCGCCACCGATGTGAATACCGTTATCGATACCCTTCGCAACACGAAAAACGACCTGCAAGCGCCGGCGGTCTCTTTGGCGCCTGTGATTGCCGATGTGCTGGCGGCGCTAGAGAACCAACCGGGATCGAAGCTGACACGCATGTCGGGCAGCGGCGCCACATGTTTCGCCATATTCGAACGCGATAGCGACGCACAGGCGGCGGCGCACACCATCGCCAATGCCGCGCCCGGCTGGTGGGTGCAGGCCGCTTCGGTTTACGGCGCCTGAGGCCATCTCATTCGACGTCCGGAAAGCGCCGCGCAATCGACGCGAAAGTGTCATTCCCGGGCTTGCCCCACCCCGGCTGTTGCACTATTTTCGGCCTCGCTCGCCGTTGCGGCACGTTGATGGGGCGTGGCGAAGAGGTCTAACGCACCGGTTTTTGGTACCGGCATTCCTAGGTTCGAATCCTAGCGCCCCAGCCAACCTGAAAAGTCCCCGGAAAGGGGACTTTTTTATTGCCGGCGGATTTTCAATCTTTCGCAATCACGGACTTGCCCCAACGGCGTGCATCGACTATTTACGGTGCCGCGTATGCACATAAATGGGGCGTGGCGAAGTGGTCTAACGCACCGGATTCTGATTCCGGCATTCCTAGGTTCGAATCCTAGCGCCCCAGCCAAAAAAAAGGCCCGCTCCGTGCGGGCCTTTTTACATATATGTGCGGTTGCAGCGTGGCTGTAAAATACTTCAATATCCAAAAAATTAAATATGTATTTCCACGATACTATTCATATTACTTGTTAAAACAGCGCATTAACGCTATACATTATCTTGAAAATTATTTATCTGTTAATACCCGCTTAAAAAGCAGGTCTTTATCTCTACTTCAGATTCAGTAATTTTTTGCCCCGCCCGCAGGCGGGCAATAACGCTGCTTACGCGGTTCTAATTCATGCGCGAACGGCTTCGGCCGTTTCGGCGCATGCAACAAACATATGTCAGGAAATTTTATGCAACTCCCCAATAATTCAATACCGGTCATTGCCGGCGCCGCCATCGGCGCCGTTGCCATCAGCATCCTCAGCCTCGCCAACGGCTGGGTTATCACCGCATCGAAAGCCGATACCCGGATGGAAGAAATGACCGTGTCGATTCAGGCGTCGATCTGTGCAACCCGCGCCGAAAGCTTCCTGAAGGATACGAACAGCACCGTCGACCTTGAAGGTTATCAGGCCGCTGCCAGTGAAAAACGCGAGGAACTCGCCCGCGCCAACGCAACGCCGCTGCAGGGTGACGATGCCGCCGCATCATCGGTGATCAATGCCTGCGCAAGGCTTCTCAACAAATCCCGTTCCTAATCCAGTGGCGCGATCGAACATGAGAAAATCGACAAAAATGACCGCTGAAGAGCAATTCAAGGCGGCACAGAAAAAAACCGCCAAGGCGCTCGAAGAGCAAGAGTTGGCCGCCGAAAAACGTGCGCAGCAAATTTCAGGGCTGCGCGCGCGGCGTCTGGCCAAGGAGGCTGCCGAAAAGAAGGCGGCAGCGGAAAAACCCGCCAAGCCCGCCAGGAGCAAGGCCAAAAAGGCCACAGCCCCGAAGACTTCGGCCTAATTCGCCGCCAGATAAGGACATCCGATAAATGAAGCGACTGCTTGCTTTCCCGCTTTTGGCGGTACTTTGTGCGCTCGCGCCGGTGCCGGCCATGGCGGGCGATATTCCCGACAACGCCTATGCCAGTAGCGCCGGATACGGGCGCGCATGGCAATGCATGTACGGCTTTGTCGTACACGGAGAAACCTGCGTTCCTGTGAAGGTGCCGAAACATGCTCATCTCCGAGCATCCGGCGAGCGTTGGCAATGTGATCGTGGGTACCAGAAAAAAGCGAGCAGCTGCGTCGCCATTGTTGTCCCGAAAAACGGCTATTTGTCGGATTCGACCTACTCCGACGGCTGGGTGTGCGAGCGGGGCTACCGCGCCACCGACAACGCCTGCGTCGCCGTCAAAGTGCCGGAGAACGGCTATCTGTCGGATTCCGATTACGGCAGCGGCTGGTCTTGCAGACGCGGTTATTTTGCATCCGGCACATCGTGCGTGGCGATCAAAGTGCCCGCGCACGCCTATCTGGACGATGCCGGTCGCAGCACCGGTTGGGTATGCGAACGTGGCTACAAGCTTGCTGACGGCGCATGCATCGCCATCAAGTTGCCGCGAAACGCGCATCTGGACTATTCCGGCAACGGCTGGGAATGCGATCAGCCTTACCGGGAAACCCTCGAAGGCTGCACCTTACCGTGATGTTGGTCTAGCGCCGCGCATCCTCGCGGATCATATCGGCGCCTTTTTCCGCGATCATGATGGTCGGCGAGTTTGTGTTGCCGCTCGTGATCGTCGGCATGACCGAAGCATCGACGACACGCAGGCCCTTGATACCCCGCACCCGCAAACGCTCGTCGACGACCGCCATGTTGTCCGATCCCATTTTGCAAGTACCGACCGGGTGGAAGATCGTCGTGCCGATATCGCCGGCCGCGCTGGCCAGTGCTTCGTCGTCCATATAGTCGGGACCGGGTTTGAATTCTTCCGGTGCGAATTTCTGTAGCGCCGGCTGCGCGATGATCTTGCGCGTCAGGCGAATGCTGTCGGCGGCAACTTTCCGGTCAGCATTGGCGGACAGATAGTTCAGCCGGATCGCCGGTTTGGCCATCGGATCGGCAGACTTGATATGGATCGAGCCACGGCTTTCCGGGCGCAAGTTACAAACACTCGCCGTAAATGCCGGGAACGGATGCAGCGGCTCGCCGAACTTGTCGAGTGACAGCGGCTGCACGTGGTACTGCACGTTCGGCGTCTCGTATTCGTCCGAACTTTTGGCGAATGCCCCCAATTGAGACGGCGCCATCGTCATCGGCCCCTTGCGGAAAAGCGCGTATTGCAGGCCAATTTTTGCCTTTCCGATCAACGAGTTATATTGCTCGTTCAGTGTGTCCACGCCGGACACTTTGTAAATACAGCGAATTTGCAGATGGTCCTGCAGGTTTTCGCCGACGCCGTTCAGGGCATGCTTCACCTCGATCCCATACTCGCGCAAAACGTCCGGACGACCGATCCCCGAGACTTCCATGATTTGCGGCGACCCGACAGACCCGGCCGCGAGAATCATCTCGCCCTTTGCCTCGATCGTCGCATCCGCATCCCCATGGCGCAGTTCGGCGCCGGTCACGCGACCATCAGCGATTGTCAGCTTCCTGACCTGTGCGTGTGTGAAGACCGTCAGGTTCGCGCGCTCGCGCGCCGGACGCAAAAAACCCTTTGCCGTGCTCCAGCGCCAACCGGCGCGCTGGTTGACCTGGAAATAGCCGACGCCTTCGTTATTGCCGCGATTAAAATCGTTCGTCAGCGACATTCCGGCCTGCTCGGCAGCGTCGCGGAAGGCGTCAAGAATATCCCAGCGCAGGCGCTGCTTTTCGACGCGCCATTCTCCACCTTCGCCATGGAACTCGTCGGCGGGCATGGCCAACTGATCCTCGGATTTCTTGAAGTAGTGCAGCACGTCGTCCCAGCCCCAGCCGGTGTTGCCGAACTGGCGCCACTGGTCATAGTCGCGGGCCTGGCCGCGCATATAAATCATGCCGTTGATCGAAGAACAGCCGCCGAGTACGCGGCCCCGGGGATAATTCAACGCGCGACCGTTCAACCCTTTGTCCGGTTCCGTCTGAAAGCCCCAGTCGGTGCGGGGGTTCCCCATGCAATACAGATAGCCAACGGGGATATGGATCCAGAAATAGTCATCCTTGCCGCCTGCTTCGAGTAGCGCGACCGATACGTTCGGGTCTTCCGACAGGCGATTGGCCAACACGCATCCGGCGCTCCCGGCGCCGACCACGACGTAATCGAATGATCCCAAATGTTTCATGCCTTGTTTGCTCCACCCTGCCCCGTTTTATCTCTACAGCGTCCCACACACCGCGAAAACTGGCAATTCCCCGCGGCGTCAAAATTACAGCACGGTGGCGTGCCATGTGCTTGGTTCTTGGATTCGATGCCGAAATGGCGTTACGCTATACGCACAATAAATGAATGAAGTGCCCGAAGGGCCGCGGCATTCATATAAAAAGACGGACGACGTTTAATACGGCGGTCCTCTCGGGCCTGGATATCACATCCGGGGAGGAGCCGTAATGACCCAGCAAGACAACAAAACCCATCCAATACCGCCGCGCGCAGCCCTGATTGCCGGTCCGTACTCGTCGGGCAAGACATCGCTTCTCGAAGCACTGCTGAGCGAAGCCGGGGCATTGAACCGGCGCGGCACCGTCAGTGACGGCACTTCGCTTGGCGATAACGCCCCCGAAGCGCGGGCGCATGCCATGTCGACGGAAATGAACATCGCCGGCGCCGACTATCTTGGCGAACACTGGAGCTTCATTGATGTGCCGGGTTCGGTAGAACTGCATCAGGAAATGCAGAGCGCCATGGCTGTCGCGGACATCGCGATCGTCGTCTGCGAACCGGAACCGGATAAGGCCGTCGCACTGGCGCCAACGCTGCGCGCCATGGACGAAGCCGGGCTGCCGCACGTTTTGTTCATCAACAAGATGGATCAGGTCCGGGCCAGCGTCCGCGAAACGATGGAAGCACTGCAGGGGGCGTCGACCCGCCCGCTGGTGTTGCGCGAGATTCCGATCCGTGACGGGGACGCCGTGAGCGGACACGTCGATCTGGTCTCGGAACGCGCTTTCAGTTGGCGTGAAGGCCAACCGTCCAAGCTGATATCCCTGCCCGATGCGGCGCAGGAACGCGAGGCGGCGGCGCGCACCGAGCTTCTCGAAAGTCTGGCCGACTTCGACGATGCCTTGCTGGAAAAACTGCTCGAAGACGCGGTGCCATCGACCGACGAAGTCTATGCCAATCTAACGCGTGACCTGGCCGGAAACCTGATTGTGCCGGTGTTCTTCGGCTCGGCGACACATGGCAACGGCATACACCGGTTGATGAAGGCATTGCGCCACGAAGCACCTTCGGTAAGCAAAACCGCAGACCGACTTGGTATTGGCGCAGACGACGCGCCGTGCGTACGGGTCTTCAAGACCGTACATGCAGGGCACGCGGGCAAGCTGTCGTACGGGCGGATCATGCGTGGAGAGATCAAGGAAGGTGACACATTGGCCGGCGTCCGCCCGGCCGGGTTGAACCGCACTTTTGGGCAAAACCTCGAACGCGTTACATCGGCCAATACCGGCGGCGTGGTCGCGCTCGGCAAAATGGAGGATGTCGCCACAGGCGACCTGCTTGGACCGGATAAGGTGCTGTCGCGCTTTGGCACCGAGGCGCAGCAGACGCCACTCTATGGCCTGGCGATCCGGGCGGAGAGCCGGTCCGATGACGTCAAGTTGCCCGCCAACCTGCAAAAGATCATCGACGAAGACCCGTCCCTTTCGACGCAGCATGACGACACGACGGGCGAATATGTTTTACTCGGCCAGGGCGAGATGCATTTGAAGCTGGCGCTGGAGAAACTCGCGAACCGCAGCGGCCTGAGCGTCGTCGCCACGCCCCCAAAGGTCGCCTATCGCGAGACCATCCGCAAACCCGTCAGCATGCACGCGCGTCACAAAAAGCAATCTGGCGGACATGGCGAATTTGCCGACGTGCACGTCGAACTGAAACCGCTCGGTCGCGGCGACGGGTTCGCCTTCAGCGATACCATTCACGGAGGCGCAGTGCCGAAGCAATATATCCCGGCGGTCGAGGCCGGGGCGAGAGAAGCGCTGACGACCGGGCCGCTCGGCTTTCCCGTGGTCGACGTCGCGGTGACGCTGACGGATGGCCAGTTTCACAGCGTCGATTCATCAGAAATGGCGTTTCGCAAAGCTGGCGCGCAAGCCATTCGGGATGCCTTGTCCGACGCGGGCCCGGTGCTTTTGGAGCCGATCAACAATGTCGCGATTTCGGTCCCGAACGCGTACACCGCGCGTATCCAGCGCATCATCACGTCGCACCGGGGACAAATCCTGGGGTATGACGCGAAGCCCGGCTGGGAGGGTTGGGACGAGGTCACGTGCCAGATGCCGGCCGCCGAGATGCACAATCTCATCGTCGAGATCCGCTCGGCAACCCAAGGCGCGGGTACGTTCGAGGCCGCCTTCGATCATTTACAGGAGCTAACCGGCAAGGACGCCGACAAGGTTGTCGAAAGCCACGCACAGGCGGCGGATTGATTACGCCCCGTTAAGAGAGGCGCGATGCTTCACGGGCCCGGACCTCCGCCATCAAACCGGCTGGGTCTTCGGCGATGCGCTTGAGCAGTTTTTTACGCACAGCATTCAACGTGCGGTACTGCCCGCTCCATCGGATGATTTCAAAAAGCACCGGCATCAAGGACAGCCCCTTGTTCGTCAGGGTGTAGACGTAGCTGCGCCGGTTTTCCGGATCTCGTGCGCGGGTGACGATGCCGTCGGCTTCAAGTTGTTTGAGCCGGTCAGCAAGAATATTGGTGGCGATACCTTCTTCCGCGTCGAGCAATTCACCGTAACGGCGTTTTCCGTGAAGAATCATGTCGCGCAGAATCAAAAGCGTCCATCGATCACCAAAGATGTCGAGCCCGTAAGCCACAGGGCATCCACTTGAGTGTTTCTTGGCGGTGTTTTTCATGACCCTCTTATAAATTTTTTACTTGCTTTTTACAATGCAAACTTGATATGAGCAATAACTTGCATTTAACAAGTTATTGGAGCGCGCATGATGACCCATCAAACCTTTGTGTATACCGAGCTACAGATTTCGACCGCGTTTGACGACGCACCATGGTCCGACATCAACGACAAAATCCGCAAACAACGTGGTTTTTTGAATAAAACCTGGCTCTCAGGTTATCAGACCGGATCACTCGGCGGATTTTATACGTTCGAGACGGCAGAAGACGCGAAGGCTTTCGTTACCGGTTACTTCCCCGGCGAAGCCACCGGTTTCGGGGTTGCCCAGTTGACCCGATTGTTCGATGCCACGGTGGTCGAAGCGGCCAGCCGCGATCTTGGCTCGCCGCACCACGGCGCCGCGCCGCCCACCCAGGCGCCCGGCGCGTACGTTTATACCGAAGTGCAAGTATCTGTTCCTTTCGCCACGTTCCCGTGGGCGGGTCGCAACGCGTCTTTGAAGGAAGTCCCCGGGCTGCTGGCGAAAACCTGGTTGAGCGGCATCGGCACCAACACTCTGGGCGGCTTCGATGTGTTCGACACCCTTGAGAATGCGCAGGCGTTTGCCTTGCACGCGTTTCCAAAAACAGCCGCGGCGCTGAATACGGCCTTCGTCACACGAATATTCGAGGCCCCCGTCACCGAAGCCGCAAGCCGTGACATGAACTCGCCGTACTATGGTTAAACACCTGAACACGCCCCGGCATGAGCTGATTTGTGCCGGGGTACGACGCGGCCGCGCATTGCGCTCGGAAGCGTTCTATCGCCTGTTCGCCGCCATATCCCGTGCGGCCCGCAAGGCTAATCGCCGACGGAACGGACGGTGGCGAGTGCCAGATTGGACTTTTTGAGTTTGTGCAGCATTTCGCGCGAGACGCTGAGTTCGAGATTCGTGCGGATTTCCGGATCCCTGAGCAGCTTCTCGCGCAGTATTCGCACGCCGATACAGAAATAACGTGATGGCTCCGACAACCGAACACTGGCGGTCGCCGGCTCCCCGGAAATCGCGGTCAGTTCGCCGATATATGAATGCGCGCCACATACCGCGATCGGCCTGCCGTTACTGACGATTTCTGCTGAACCATCGAGAATATAAACAAGGTGATCGACAGCTTCGCCTTCGCGGGTCAGATATGCTCCCGCTTCACCATCAATCCAGTGGCCGGCATCCAACAACTTCCGCGCCTTTCTTTTGGAAAGTCCGGGAAGAGCTTTGTGCAGAAACGCCTGCTCCTCGTTGGAAAACCGAATGTGCCGGCTGAGCAGGTACATCCGGACGAGGCCAACAACACTGATGATGATCCAGAATACCTGGATCACCGCCGAAGACAGATTGAATGCCTGAATAAGGCTGATCAGCACACCGCTGGCGGCGGCAAGATTGAGCAAAGCATAAGCCCCACCCTGCCCATTCAAATAGCCGAACTGCAAAGCCGCATACGAACTCAGGTATAAAGCGATGCCAAGAAAACCGAAGGCGGCATAAACGCTCAGTCCACCGTCAGCCAAATCGGTCGCTCACATATTCTGGCAGTACGACCGCCGCACGGAACATCGGACAGTTACCCCCCCAGGAACAGGCGTCCGACTTCAGGATTCTCGAGAAGTTCGTCGCCTTTACCGGCAATCGCGAGTTCCCCGGACACCAGCACATAGCCGATGTCGGCAAACTCGAGTCCCTTCTTGGCGTTCTGCTCGACCATGATGATGGTCTTGCCTTCGCCGTGCTGCAGGTCGTCGAGAATATCGAAGACCATATCGATGAAGCGCGGCTCAAGACCGATCGACGGTTCATCGACCAACAACACTTCCGGGTCCATCACGAGTGCGCGGGAAATTTCCAGCAGTCGGCGTTCACCGCCCGACAACACCCGCGCCTTGTGCGTGCGGCGCTGCGCCAGACGGTCGTACTTCGCGAACACCCGTTCCGCCGCTTCGCGGGCCATGGCTGGCGTGTCCATCAGGAACCCGCCCATCCACAGGTTTTCCTCGACGGTCATGTCGGGGAAGATCGACTTGTCCTGGAGGATGTAGGCTATTCCCGCTTTTTTCAGCTTCTCGTTCGGCGACAGGGCCGTGACGTTCTGCTTGTTGCCATCTTCGCCGATCTCAATCGCGCCGGAAAAGATGTTCGTGAAACCGTAGATCGAATGCAGGATCGTCGACTTGCCGGCGCCGTTCGGCCCGATCAAACAAAGCGACTGCCCCTTGGCGACCTGCAGGTTCAGGTCATGCAGGATTTCCATCTTGCCGTAACCGGCCTTCAAGTCGGTAATCTGCACGAACGGGTCGTTGTTCGCCAATGCCGCCAACTTTTCAATCGGCACATCCTCGGCAATTGCCTTGGTTTGCGCGACCACCTGCTCGACGGAGATCACGGCATCGACAGTACCCATATGATAGCCGGATGCTTTACGCTTTTCGGCCTCGGTCTGTTGCGTTTCGTCACTCATTAGTGCGCTCCCAGATAGGCGTCGATCACGCGCTGGTCATTTTGGATTTCGTCCGGCGAGCCATGCGCCAGCATTTCGCCGTGCGCCAGGCAGTAGATGCTCTCGGCCATGTTCATGATGACGCGCATATTGTGCTCGATCACGAACAAGGTAATGCCGAATTCCTCGTTGGCACGGCGCAGACGGTCGATCAGCCCGTTGATCAAGGTCGGGTTGATGCCCGCAGTCGGCTCGTCCAGCAACAGCACTTCCGGTTTGTTCATCAGCGCCATGGCAAATTCCAGAAGCTTTTGCTGGCCGAACGACAAGTCGCCCGACCGGAGCTTTCGCTTCTCGTAGAGCCCGACGAAATCAAGCAGACGCTCGACCTCTTCCATCGTCTCTTTACCCTCGCGCTCGCCGAACATGTCGGCGAAGCCCATCTTTCGGTGCGGCACGGAAATCAGCATGTTGTCGATGCAGTTCATGTTGCCGTAGATGCGCGTCTGCTGGAACGTTCTGAGAAGGCCAAGCCTGGCGATTTGCGGCACTCGGAGATCCGATATCTCCTTGCCCTTGAACTTGATGGAACCTTCGTCGATCGGATGATAGCCGACGATGGAGTTGAACAGCGTCGTCTTGCCGGACCCGTTTGGCCCGATCAAGCCGGTGATCTTGCCGTCCGGCACTTTCATCGAGACGCTCTTGTTGGCGATAACGCCGCCATAGGACTTGGAAACGCCCTCGACCTCAATCACATAGTTGGTCATTTGGCCGCTCCCTTGTCTTCAACAATGATGCCGAACTTCTCCGGATACTTTTCCATCAGCCAACCCATGATTCCCTGCTGGAAGAAGACCACGTTGATGATGATCAGCACGCCAAGAGCAACCCACTGCCAGCCCAGGAAGTACGTCCACGTCGCTTCCTTGATGACGTGGAACAGGATGGCACCGAGCACCGGCCCCCACAGCGTCCCCTTGCCGCCGAGCAGCGTCATGGCGACCATGAAGATGCCGAATGTCACGGTCGGGAAGGCCACTTCGAGCGGCTCCACGAAGCCGACAATGTTGCCGAACAGCGCCCCGGAGATGCCGAGGAAGAATGCCGAAATAGCCCAGGCGACGCTTTTGTAGCGCAGCGTATGGATGCCCATGGCTTCGGCTTTTTCCTCGTCATCGCGGATCGCGTTGATGGCCAGACCGAAGCGCGTCTTATAAATCCACTGCAGCACCACGAAGGTCACGATCGCGGCTGCAAAGGTCAGAAAATAAAACGTCAGACCTTTGGCTTCCGCAGACCCGGGGAACACCGGCATACCGATGCCGCCGCCACCGCCGACCCATTCCCACGTGCCCATCAACTCACCGGCGGCAAGCGCCATACCGAGCGTGCCGATGGCGAAGTACGGACCGCGCAGACCGAACACTGTCCAGCCGAGCGCAAAGGCCGTCGCCGCAGCGACAAAACCGGACGCCAGAATCCCGAGCACGAGTCCCTGATAATATTGTGCATCCGTGTATTCGATCACCACGGCGCCGCGCGCCGCCGTGAACGCGCCGACGTCTGCGAACTGGGCAATCTGGATCACGGCCGAGGCATACATGCCGACACCGAAGAAGAAGATGTTGCCGAGCGAGTTATAACCCATCTGCCCGCCCATGACGTCCCACGTCAGGGCAAACAGGACCATCACCCAGAGCGTTGCAATCTGGTACTGCAACCCCGGGAAGATAAACGGTGCGGCCAGACCGAACACAAGGATCGGCAGGTGCAACTTCATGGAGAAATTACTGTTCATTTTTTCTTATATCCCGTGGTCAGCTGACGACTTGGCGCAGCTTGCGTTGCTGGACCTGGCGCCAAACGAGCACCGCCAGAAGCAGACCGACAACAATCGCTTGCTGGAATTCGGCCCCGAAAACAAATCCGCCGAGGTTTTCAACAACACCGAGACCGAGCCCGGCCATGATCACCCCCGGCAGGTTGCCGAAGCCGGCTGCCGTCACGATCACGAACGAGCGGATCGAGTGGGAAATGCCATAGAACGGCTGGATGACCCAGATCATTGAAATCATCGCACCGGCCGCTCCGCAAATGGCGGCGTTCAGCGAATACGTGAAGGCGTAGACCTTGTCGGTATCGATGCCCATGACGCGTGCCGCACGCGGATCCTGCGCCGTGGCACGAATTGCCTGGCCCATCCGGCTGCGTTTCATGAACAGCACGACGATAACCGCCAGAATGCCGCACAACACGAACGCCAGCACCTTGATATCGGCGATGGTGAGGGAGTTGTCCCACATGGAGCGGATGGCAAAGTCGCTTTCCGCCGTCTGCACTTCGGGACCGAACATCAGGTTCAGACCCTGTGCCATGACGATCGCGAGGCCGAACGTCGCCAACAGGGACGTAAACAGGTCTTTGTCGATGACGCGCCGGATGATGGTCACATAAACCAGCCAGCCGAACGCGAACATGATGATGATCGCCGCCGGCAAGCCCCACAACGGGTGGATACCCTGTGTGCCGAGCCACCAAGAAATATAACCGCCGGCGATGACGAAGTCGCCCTGCGCCAGGTTCTTGACGTTCATCACACCCCAAACCAGCGCCAGCCCATAGGCTGCCAGTGCAAACGTCGCACCGATAAACAGGCCATCAAGCAGAAGCTGAACGGAAAAGACCGGTGCTGCGACCAGCACCATAATGTTATCCCACATGGCGACGAAGTCCCCTCGTTTTGATTATTTTTGTACGCGTCATCGCGTTGATTGTCGGTGTACGCATCATCGCGGTGATTGTTCTTGTACGCGTCATCGCGCAACAGGCCACTAAGCCGACATGCCCGCCCCGATCAATACCGGGACGGGCTTGCCGTTTAACATACACCAGAGGTGCTTAGTTCATCTTCGCTTTACGCGGCCAATTCACCGGGTGAGACGCCCACTTGGACGGCGCAACCACGTTGTATTCACCGTTCTGGATCTGGCGCAGCACCATCGGCTTGGCGATGTTGTTGCCCGCTTCAGAGAACTTCACACCACCGTAGAAGGTCTGGATATCGGTCGCCGCAATGGCGTCGCGGACCTTTTCGGTGTCGAGGCTGCCGGCACGCTCGAACGCATCCGCCCAAACGAGGACAGCGGCGGTCGCCTGCGCCGACTGGTAAGGCACGTTCTTGTAACCGTCGTACGTTGCCTTGAACTCTTTGTCGTAATCGGCCGCCGAACCAAACCACTTGTCCTTGTAGGACAGGGTCGGCGCCCATTGCGTCGGGCACAGAATGTCGTTGGTGGCCTCACCGAATTTCGACGTGATTTTCGCCGCTTCGCAGTGCGTCATGGCGATCATCGGCACATTGATACGCAGCTCCTTGATCTGACGCGCACCGGTCGCCGCACCCTTGGAGTGACCCGAAAGGACCAGCAGGTCCGGCTTCAAGGCTTTCACCTTGGTCAGCGTTGCGGAAATGTCGTTCAAGTCACGCGGCATCTTGTCGTCGATGATAGCCTTCATGCCGTACTTCTTCATGTCTTCGAGCACACCGGCACGAACATCAAGCGAGAACGGATCGTTTTCGAAAGCCATCGCAACTTTGACGTCGCTTGCCTTCTTGCCGTTCTTCTCGGCGATTTCGGCCGCCAGGGCGATCGAGCTTGCGAGATACTGCTCGGACGTCGACAGCACTGCGAACAGGTACTTGTAGCCCTTGTTGAAGAGTGAACGCGACGCACCTTCGGCTTCGACCATCGGCACTTTATACTTCTCGATGATCGGCGCTGCCGCGGTCGTCGTTGCCGACGAATACGGGCCGAGGAAGTATTTGACGCCATCCTGGCTGATCAGCCGCTCAAGCAGCTGTGCGGTGCGCAGCGGGGTCGATTCATCGTCGTAGTACTCGACCTTCAGCTTGTACTTCTTGCCACCAACATTCACGCCGCCCATTTCATTGATTTTCTTGACCCCGAGTTCGTAGCCGTTTTTGGCGTGGATCCCGTTGGTCGAATACTTACCGGTAAAGGAAATGGCGGAGCCGAGGATAATCGTGTCCCCCTCGACCTTGGCGCTCGCCGGCGTCGCCAGCGTGACCCCCAAAGTAAAGGCGGAAGCCATTACCGCCGTCATCAGACGTGCTTTCATTGTGTGAGTCCTCCCAGACTTCTGTATCTGCGTGAACGCGTGTTCACGGTGATTTCGCGTCAGCCGTATGCGGCTTTTTTTATTGGCCAATATAGCCTATTCGTTGGCGGATTGTATCAGCGTTCTGATTTCTGACAAGTGAGCGTAACAAATTTACTTTTCAACGTATTTCCACGCAAAGATCGACAACCCGGACGATTCCGTTGAAAAATACGATGCCCCGTGTCTCGGTTTTTGCATTTTCAGCACATCTTAGCCACGCCCGACAAACGGCATTTGCGTCGCCATGACGGTCATCGTGAAAATGTTGGTTTCCGGCGGGTAGCTCGCCATATGGACGACGGCTTTACCGACATCGTTCACATCCATCATGGGTTCAGGCTTGATATCGCCGTTCGCCTGCTTGACGCCTTTTGCCATACGATTGGCCATGTCCGACTGCGCGTTGCCGATATCCAGCTGACCAACGGCGATATTGTATTTGCGTCCATCCAGCGAGGCCGTCTTGGTCATCCCGCTAACGGCATGCTTGGTCGCCGTATAAGGGATCGAGTCGGGCCGGGGCGCATGCGCCGAAATCGACCCGTTATTGATGATCCGACCGCCTTGCGGGTCTTGATCCTTCATGACGCGGAACGCCGCCTGCAAACACAGGAACGACCCGGTCAGATTGACATCGACGACGGTCTTCCATTGTTCGAACGTCAAGTCTTCCAGCAGAATGCCGGGCGCATTCGATCCTGCGTTGTTGAACAGAAGATCGAGCCGTCCGTATGTATCGACGACCTTTTTGAACAACGCCGCCACCTGATCCGGATCGGAAACATCCGTCGGCACGGCCAGCGCACGGTCCGGCGCGGAACACATCGAAACGGTTTCCTCCAGTGCATCGGCACGGCGGCCCGCAAGCGCGACCGTCCAACCGTCGTCTACCAGTGCCTTGGTGGTCGCGCGGCCGATCCCCGACCCGGCGCCCGTGACAACGGCGATTTTCGATGTATCCCCCATTTTTCCCTCCATTAGAATTTGTCATTTTTGCATTACCAAACATGCTTTGAGCACACAGGTAATCCGGCTTATCAAGGATATTGGCAAGCAAAGCCCCGGCGACAAGGAGAAGTTGATGTTAGAGCTTCTGGACGATCCCATTTCCGGCAACGGTTACAAGGTCCGGCTTCTGCTGGCACTCCTCGATATGCCGTATGAATACACCGCCGTCGACATTCTGAAGCAAGAAACCCGCACCCCGGCATTTCTGGCAATGAACCCGAACGGGCGCATTCCGCTGCTTGTGATCGACGATGGTACGACTCTCCCGGAATCCAACGCGATCCTGCACTATCTCGCCGCCGGTTCGGCATTCCTGCCCGCCGACCGGTTGCACCATGCCCAGGTATTGCAGTGGATGTTCTGGGAACAATATTCGCACGAGCCTAATATCGCGACGCTCAGGTTTTGGAACCATTTGCCCGAACTGGACGACGTCCAACAGATACAGATCCCCGCCAAACGCGCCAACGGCGTTGCCGCGCTGGCGTTGATGAACGAGCATCTGTCCGCCCACGACTGGTTCGTTGCCGGCGCGCCGTCCATCGCCGACATTGCATTGTTTGCCTACACGCACGTCGCCGACGAAGGCGGCTTTACCCTGGCGGATTATCCCGCCGTTGAAGCGTGGATCGCACGGATCAAGGGGCTGCCGGGGTTCATCGGTATGTAGATATGAGGGGCGTCCAGCGCAACGGCGCATCCTTATGCCTCAGCGGCCGCCAGTGGCGACAACGCCAGCCAGAACCCGCCCTGGGCTTCCTGCAGTTGGCGGATTTCGAAATGCCGGCAGAGCTTCGGCAGCCACCATGACGCAGGCTTTTGTATCAAGTGCGCGTTTCGGCCGTCCGGCAATGTCTTTTGCGCCGGCCCGGTATGGATCGTAAAGAAGGCGAAATTGACGACGATCTTTTCCAGATCCTTGAGCACCGCATCCAGATAAAGCGGCTCGATATGTTCCAGCACATCGATACAGCAGACCAGGTCTGCCTTTGTCGGCTTGCCGTACTCGGGAAACGCGGGGTCATAAGGGAAGTAGTCAAACCCGCTACAGCCGATCTCGTTCAGTTTTTTACGCAGGTTGCACTTCCCGGCACCGTAGTCGGATATGCTCTTGAGGCCGAGCTGCCGCACGATATCGGCGACGATCGACGCATATTGCAGCGATGCGACACCGTAGTTGGGATTCTTGTGCAGCTCCTGCTGTTGCGCCAGATATTCCGCCGAAATCGTCATCTGCAACCTCACGAAGAACCGATCAAATCACGTATTCATCAGATTTCATCATAACGCGCCCCACGCAACCAGAACGTACGACAAGCACCTGCAACCCTGGCTTATTCTTCGGGTCTGAACTTCAAAGACACGCCGTTGATGCAGTATCGCTGGCCGGTCGGCGCCGGGCCGTCGGGAAACACGTGGCCCAGATGCCCGTCGCATTTCGCGCAGTGCACCTCGGTGCGGGTCATGAAGAAACCCTTGTCGATTTCTTCGTCAATCGCCGCATCGCTCACCGGCTGATAAAAACTCGGCCAGCCGGTCCCGGATTCGAATTTGGCAGCGGACGAAAACAGCGGCTCACCGCATCCCGCGCAAACAAACATGCCGTCGCGCTTTTCGTGGTTGAGCGGGCTGGTCCCGGCGCGTTCGGTGCCTTTCATACGCAAGACCTTGAACGCCTCGAAGCCGAGTTGGTCCATCCACTCCTGTTCGCCTTTGGTGATCTTGTCCGCCATCGTGTCCTCCGGTTTTGACAACCGACGTAATCCCGAACAGCGGACAATTCCAGTCTTTTTCGGACGACCCACGCAAAAGTGAGCGCGCCTCAGAAGCGTCCGTCGTAGGCCTTTCTGCCAATGGGACAGGCGATCAGGGTGAACGTATCGGCATTCAGGCCGTCGGTGATCGCGTTTTCAAGCGTGTCGCGATCCGTCGCCGTGACGCCGATCCCGCCCATGACATCCGCCAGTTTGGCGAAATCCGTCCCGCCGAAGTCGACCCCAAGATTGTCCTGCTTGTTGGCACGCTGTTTCAATTCGATGAGCGCCAGGCTTTCATCGACAAAGACGACGATGACGACCGGCAATTTCATGTCGCGCAGCGTCGCCAACTCGCCCAGGATCATCTCCATCCCGCCATCGCCCGTGAACGCAATCACCGGCGTATCCGGGTTGGCCAGCTTGTGACCCATGACGATCGGCAACGCACACCCCATGGTGCAAAGGCCGGTCGATTGCGCCAGGGTGCGCGGGCTGTAACAGTCCCATTGCTGGCTCAACAAAATCCGGTGCGCGCCGGTATCGACGGCGGCAAAGCCGTGCTTCGGAAATGCCGTTCGCGCGGCATCGATGACGGCCGCCGGGCCCCATGCCTCGTCACGCGGGAAAGCGTCTTTCAATATGGCCTGCATCTTCGCGATGCCGTCCCCGGGCCATGTCTGCTTACCGTTGAGCCCACCGGTCAGCGCCTTGATCCCCTCGCCTACATTGCAGACGAAGCTGAGGTCGGCGTGGTGCACATAGTGTGTGTTCGGATGTCCCGCGACCTCGATCACGGTCTTGCCGGCGACCCCCGTCGGCCAGGCGTTACGCCAGTCGATGCGCATTTCAATGGGATCGTAACCGGCCAGTAAAATGACATCGGCCTCGTCGATCATCGGCTTCAGCGCCTTGTAGGATTTCGGCGACAGCCCATGCCCGCCCAACGCCAGCGGATCGTCTTCGGCAATCACGCCTTTGGCCTTGTATGACGTCAGCACGGGGATGCCGAGGCGGTGCGCCGCCTCGTCCACGACATCGGCGGCGTCATGGTGCAGGACATCGACACCGCAGATCATCAACGGGCGCTCGGCGCCCGCAATCGCCGCGCGGGCCCGGTCCAGATCGGGTCCCGGTGCCGGCGCGGTGTTCGACATCGCGGCCCGGCCCGGATAGCCGGTCACTTTGGCTTCCGTCCCGGCGATATTGATCGGCACATCCAAATGCACCGGCCCCGGCGGGTCTTGCATGGCTAGCGCGATTGCCTTGTCGATCATCACGTCGACGGCACCGTCGGCGACTGTCATCGAGCGCTTGCAGATCGGCGCGATGACCTCGGTATGGTCAAAAACCTGGTGCGTATATGTCTCTGCCTCGGCAGCATCAACGCAGCCGGTCAAAAACACCATCGGCACCTGGTCCTGCCATGCGTTGGCGATGACGTTGACCGCATTGACGACACCCGGCCCGACGGTCGCCAGCAGAATACCCGGCGCACCGGTCGCATGATACGTCCCCTCGGCCATGAAGCCGCCGGAATTTTCGTGCTTTACCAGGTGAAACTGAATGCCGGCATTTTCCAGACCTTCCATCAGCGACAGCACCTCGCCGCCGGGAATGCCAAAGGCGTGGCGGCATCCCGCGTCATACAGTCGCTTGCCGATGATATCCGAAGTGGTTGTCATTTTTGCTGCTCTTTCTTTTTTAAACTTTCGTCACTCCGCCGCGCGGGCACGCTCGGCAAGCTTCAGATAGCCGTCGCGGGTCTGCGGCAGCTTGCGGTCGAGGATTTTGCCCGCCACCAGATTTCGCAGCACCTGTGCCGTACCGCCGCCGATGGTGAACATGCGTGCATCACGGTACATGCGTTCCATCGGCAGGTTACGCGAATACCCTGCCGCACCGAACACCTGCAGTGCGTCCGACGTCACCTTGATCGCGGTTTCGGAGGAGAGGATTTTCGCCTGCGCCGCCATCAGCATATCCGGGAAACCGCCTTCGGTCGTTTGCGCTGAAGCGGCGGCTTTATAGATCAATGCCTGCGCCGCGGCGATGCCGACCGACATGTCGGCGAGCATCCATTGCAGCCCCTGGAATTCGGCAATCGGGCGGCCGAACTGTTCGCGCTCACCGGCATACGCGAGTGCGTTCTCGTAGGCGCCTTCGGCGATGCCGAGCGCCACGGTACCGGCGCCGACACGCTGCGAGTTATAGGCGTTCATAAGTCCGGCAAATCCGCGCTTGATGCCTTCCGGCGGAATCAGCGCCATGGTTTCAGGCACCACAAGGTCATCGAAGATCATTTCGCACTCAGGAATGCCACGCAGCCCCATGGCCGGTTCACGGGTCCCGACAATCAAGCCCTTGGACTCGTCGCGCACGGCGATGAAGCCGCCGATCCCGAGGTCGTTGCCGTCCTCGATCACCCGCGCGAAAATCAGATGAAACTTCGATACGCCGCCACCGGTGATCCAGTGCTTACGGCCGTTGATCACGTATTCATTGCCACGCTTGACGGCCTTGGTGGTCATTTCCGTCGCCGCCGAACCGGCGCCCGGCTCGGTGATGCAGATCGCCGGTTTGTCGCCGGCCAACACCAGCGATGCGGCAAGCTTCTTCTGTTCGTCGGAGCCGTACCGCATGACCGCACTGACGGCGCCCATGTTCGCTTCGACGACGATCCGTGCGCTGACGCCGCAGACTTTCGCCATCTGTTCGACCACAAGCACCGCGTCCAGAAACATCAGCCCCTGGCCGCCGTACTCGGTCGGGATGGTCATCCCCATGAAGCCCGCTTTGGTCAGTTCCTCGACGTTGTGCCACGGATACTGTTCGGTCTTGTCGACGTCGGCAGCACGTTCGGCGATGACGCCGTGCGCGAGCTTGCGTGCGGCTTCCTGAATCTGAAGTTGCGTGTCGGTTAGCTGAAACATGGTTCGGCTCCTCTATAAAATGCCGTCTTCCTTCATTTTGTCCCGCTGGGCCTGATCGAGACCCAGCAGTTCCTCAAGGATCTCGTCCGTATGCTCTCCGGTCATCGGCGGCGGACGACGATAGGTCACGGGGGTTTCCGAATAGTTGATCGGGTTGCCGATCAGCCGGCATTTGCCATCGGCGGAGATCGGGTGATCCATTTCGATGCGCATGCCGCGGTGATTTATCTGCGGGTCTTCGAACGCCATCGGCACGGTGTTGACCGGCGCCGAAGGCACGCCCAGCGGCGCCAGCCCCTCGACCCATTCGCTGGTCGTCTTCGTCACCGTGATCTGGCGCATCAGCGGCGTAATGGCGTCGCGGTTGCGTACGCGCATATCGTTCGTCAAGAACCGCTCTTCCGCCGCCATTTCCGGCTTGCCGACGAACTCGCAGAATTTCCTGAACTGCCCGTCGTTGCCGATGGCGAGGATCACGTAACCATCCGCCGTCGGATAAACGTCATACGGCACGATGTTCGAGTGTGCATTGGCGCGGCGGACGTTTTCCTGACCGTGCGTCAGATAGTTGACGCCTTCGTTGATCAACCAGGCGACGGACGTGTCGAGCAGCGCCAGATCGATTAACTGTCCCTGCCCGGTCTTGTCACGGTGACGAAGCGCCGCCAGCAGTGCCGTCGTCGCGTACATGCCGCACATCACATCGGAAATGCCGACACCGACCTTGTGCGGGTCGCCGTCCACGGGGCCGGTCAGGCTCATCACGCCGCCCATGCCCTGCGCCAGCATGTCGTACCCGGCGCGCTTGGCATAAGGCCCGGTGCGCCCGAAGCCGGAGATGTGCAGATACACCTTGTCCGGAAATTCGGCATGGATGTCATCGTAGCCAAGGCCGTATTTATCCAGCCCGCCGACCTTGAAGTTGTGGCACAACGCATCGCAGTGCTGCAGCAGGTCCTTGACCAGTTGCACGCCTTCGGGCTTGGCGATGTCGATGGTAATCGAGCGCTTGTTGCGGTTCGACGCCATGTAATAGGCGCTTTCACGGGTGTCGTTGCCGTCTTTATCCTTCAGATACGGCGGCCCCCAACCCCGGGTGTCGTCGCCATCGATAGGTTTTTCGACCTTGATGATGTCGGCGCCGAGGTCACCAAGCAATTGCGTGCAGGTCGGACCTGCCAGAATACGGGTCAGATCGAGAATGCGGATACCCTCGAGCGGGCCGGTTGGGTTCGTCATGGGAATTCCTCTGTCGTGGACCGTGTCAGCAGGCCCTTGTGGTTGTAGCCGAAGATTTTACTTGATAAAAACGAATTATTATTTCGAAAAACTTGATTAAATATCACTCATATCCGGTTTACCGATCCCCTTGGGGCGCTTGTCGCCGGCCAGCCGGCTGAGAATCTCGACCAATGCGCGGATCAGGTGCGCCTTTGGGTTGTCGCGCCGTTCGACAACACCGATGACCCGGTTCAGCGGCGGGTCGCCGAAGGGTATTTTCTCGACCTCTTCGGGCAGGCTGGCACCGGCGCGATCAGGCACTACCGACACCCCCAGCCCGTGCGCCACCATCGAGGCAATCGCTTCCAGCGAGTCGATCTCCATACCCGTATTGACGCGAATGCCCCTGTCTTTCAGGTGTGTGTCGATCAGCCGCCCGGCCCATGCGAAGCGCTGAAACCGGATGAACGGCCCGGCGTCGAGCAACTCGCGGTCGGTCTGCCCTTTGGTGCCCTTGGGCGCGATGACCATCAACGGTTCCTCGGCGAACATGTGCCAGCTTAACCCGGTCTGCAGTTGCGACGGCTCGGTAACGACGGCGGCGTCCAGTTCACCCTTGTGCACGCGCCCGACCAGATCGGCGGACAGGCCGCTCGACACCCGGATGCGCAGATCCGGATGCGTGGCACGAATCGCGCTCAATGCCGGCGGCAAAATACCGGACAAAAGCGTCGGCACGGAACCGATATCCAGACTACCGGTTAATGCCTCGCCGGTGACGATGTCGGACAGACTCTCGCACTGCTCGACGATGTCTCGCGCGCGGTCGACAAGATTGCGGCCGCGCGTGTTCAGGCGCGGCGGACGCGTGGTGCGGTCGAACAGTTTCGTTTCGAGATCGTCCTCGAGCGCCTTGACGTGCAGACTGACAGCTGATTGCGTCAGGCCGATGGCGTCGCCCGCGGCGGCGAACGATCCATGCTCGGCGATGGCGATCAGTGTCTTGAGATGACGAAGGTCCATCGGCGCAGGTTAATGAGAAACGACGCGCGGAAAAAGGCCAATGGTTAGCTAAATGTACAATCTGTGCCGTTGACCAGCCCGCGTGATCGGACGAAGCTCGGTCCGTCATCAACCGGTGGAGGATCGACGATGACCGAGGAAAATCGACGCCGCGCCTATGACGATACACGGGTCAAAGACGTAAAAGGCATCAGCGAGGATTTTGTTCTGCATATCCCCGCCGGAAAACCGCTGCGCCACGCCGCCGACTATCTGGCTGAACACCGCATCGGCCTGACGCTGGTCATCGCCGCGGACGGCGCACTGGCCGGGGTGATTTCGGAACGCGACATCATCCGCGCGCTTTATGAACACGGCAACGACGCCCTGAACATGCCCGTCAATGCATACATGGTGCCGGAGGTGCTGACCTGTTCGGACAATGACCGGGTCGCCGATGTTGCCAAACTGATGGCGGAAAAGCACATCCGTCATCTACCGATTGTCGAGGACGGTTATCTTGCGGGAATGATCAGCGCCACCGATCTGGTGCGCCATTACGCTTCGAAAGCATAAACTCGGTTATTTTTGCGGGTACGGATTGACGATGCCGCGCACGAGTTGCTCCAGCACATCGCGCACCTGCGCTTCATCGCACCCCATCAGCACCGCGTCTTCAAGCGCGTCCTGGCATTCCTGACGGATTTCGTCGAGATTCTCGCGCAGCACCACGAGTTTTTCCTCGCACGATACCGGATCGCCATCCGGCTGGCGCCAGACAACCGCATCGATATCGAGTGATTTTGCATCGTCATTCATACTCGGGAAATACACCCGGTCTCGTCCGGATTCAAGGACCGCCCTTTTCGGACCCGCTCAGCGCAACCGCTCGTCAAGCCAGCTACCGGTCTTGCTTCGGGGCGCAGCGGCAGGCTTGGCATTGCCGATGCCGCTGCTACCGCTGATGCCGGGCCCGAATTCCCATGGCAGCGCCGGCGGCTCGTCGCGTGTGCCTTCCCACGGCAGTTCCGGCGGCGTCGCCTTTTCGCGGCGGCGTGCCGCCGCCTTGTCGACGTGGCGCAGGTTCTTCTCGGCGACTGCAGCCAGACGCTCGGCGCCTTTCTCTATATAGATCGCACGCGCCGTCTGGAACGCATCGCGTGCACCTTGCAGCGCGCTGGTGTCGCCGGCGATCCGGCCATAAAGGAACAGCGCCGAACCAAGGTTGTTTTGTGCCGAAGCCCAATGCAGCGGCATGTGTTTGCGGTCGCGCACCGAGACGACGGCGTTGCAAGCATCGACCGACTGCAAGAGCATCGCCGCATTGCGGTTTTCACGCCCGATGACCAGCGCGACCTGTCCGAAATGCCCCATAGCCTCGGCCCACTCGTTGGGTGTCTTTTTCTTGTCGTAGACTTGAAGGGCGTTTTCAAACGCCTGCAGCGCCCGTTCCAGCGTTTCCGCATCGCCGTTATCAAAATCAAGCCGGTATAGCGCCAGACCGAGGCGGCTGTTCATCGCCGCCCAGTCGTAAGGCAGCACGTCCGGGCCGATCACACGGAGCGCCGCCTCAAGGTCCCCGATCGAAGCTTCGAGCGCACCGGTGTCATTCGTCCGCTCGGCAATGAACTGGCCCAGATACGCGCGGTCGCGATGCACCAGTGCCCATTCCAGCGGTGTCCGCTCGGCACTGAAGGCTTCGAGCGTGCTGTCGAACAATGTCATCGCCGTCTGCGCATCTTCGGCGCGGCGCTTGAAGCGTGTCGCGCTGGCAAAGGTCCGCGCAACGGTGGCACGTTCCTCGGCGCGGGCAATGGGATCCAGTCCCGCAACGTCGAGCAGCAACTGCTCGCGCGCATCGAGCAAAAGCACATCGAGATCGCGACGCACCGTCAAAAGCTTGCCCGCTTGCTTAGTGCGGACCGCTGCCAGAAGCGCCGCATGCAGCCGGTGCGCCGCCGCCGCATCGAGCGGCAACGGTACAATCAGCAGCGTCCAGCCGTCGCCCATGCGGAACTGGTCGACGAGCGTGTCCTCGCGCACGAAAAATCTCAGATGCAAAAGCGTGCCCGATCCGGCGACCGCGCCCCAAATTGCGATATCACCGCCATTGTCCAGAAGCCAACGTTCCGTGGCGCGCTTTAAATCACTCATTGCGCCGACCGGGTCGCTCTCGAATTCCAGCGAAATTTTCGTATTCATCGGCCGGGCGCGAAGCCCGCGCCGCTTTGAAAGCTCGGAAATCAGATGCGCCGCTGCCTGTTCGCCGCCATCGCCTTCGAGGGCGGAAACACGCACATCCAGGCGGTCATAGACATCGGCAAACTCCGGCTTGAGGATACGCCGCAGCAACCCGGGCTTGAGCACACTCGATGCCGTATCTTCGTCGTTGAACTCGTTCGCCGAACCGGACGAAAGCGCAACCAGGGCTTTCGACGACGAAACCGACGAAGATTCGCGCGTGGCCGACAACGAAGCATCAGGGCGCTTTTTCTCTTTCGCCGCTCGCTGCTTTTCTTCCGCTTTCCTGTTGGCCGGTTGCTTACCGAGCAACCGCGCCGCCTGATCCACGCCGATCAGTTCGGCGACGAGCGGCCCCAGAGCCTGCGCCGTATCTTCCATGGCGCGGCCATCAAGCAATTCCTCGGCCCCGATCAGCGCACCACGGTCGAGTACGGCCGTCGGCATCGACAGTCCGTCGACGTCGCGCGTCATCTCGACCGACCCTTGCTGGATACGGTACGCCGTTTCAGGCACGCTGCCTTCGGCGAGCAAAATGTCGCCGGAATTGAACTCTTTGGTTGCCACCCGTTTCTCCAATACGCACACGCGTAATTCTAAGCGCCCAGGCGCCCCTATGGTGGCCTTTAAAGTGTGAATATGGTGTTAACGGCAGGGCTCAAAACAAGGCCCAGGGCCGGGCTGGAGCGCCTGCGCAACGGCTTTACGGCGCGCCGTTCGCGCCGTCAGTTTTCGACGATTTCGTCGCGGAGCGCACGGCGAATATCGCCAAATACCCCGGCCCACGCACCATGGCGTTTCTGGCGGAACAGCCGCATGCTCGGATACCACGGCGACGTATCGGTGCCACGCATCCAACGCCAATCAGGCGCAAACGGCACCGCCACCCAGACGGGCTTGCCCATGGCCCCGGCAAGGTGCGCCAACGCCGTGTCGACGGTAATCACTAGATCAAGCTGAGCAATTGCCGCGGCCGTATCGGAGAAATCGCGAATGCGCTCGCCCAGATCGGTGACCAGTGCTTCGCAGCCATGTTCCTTGATGTCTGCGGCGGCCGGACCTTTTTGCAGCGAATAAACCGACATCCCGGGCAGGCCCATGATTTCGATGAAGTGTTTGAACCCCGCAGAACGGTTGGCGTCATTCCTGTGCGTCGGACGTCCGGCCCATGCGATACCGACACGTTTGATGCGGCCCAGCGACGACGGCAATTGCACCGCCCCGGGATCGAGCGGCCCAACATACGGCACGTCGGCGGGAATTGTATCCATGCCCGTCGCGAAGATATGCGGCAGCGTCATCATCGGAATCCAGAAATCGAACTTTGGCGGCGTCTGTCCGCGGTTGAAGACCTTGGAAACACCGTCGACGGATCCCATCAGGCGCGCCAGTTCAGGCTGCACCTCGACCACGACCTGACCGCCGCGCGCCTTGATCATCGGCAGGTAGCGGGCAAACTGGATCATGTCGCCGAAGCCCTGCTCATGATGCACCAACACCGTTTTGCCTTTAAGCTCGGAACCATCCCAACGCGGCTGTTCGAAATCACGTGGCGGGCTGCGGTCCAGCAGCCAACGGCTTTCGTAAGCTTCGAAGCCTTCTTCAAGACGGCCCATCTCGAGCAGTGTCAGCGCCCGATCCCACTGGCAATCGACGTGATTTTCATTCAGCGCCAACGCCTTTTCGAGGCAACTCAACGCGGCATCGGTCTGCCCCAGATCGCGCAACACAAGCCCCAGATTGTAATAGGCTTCGGTCGAACGCGGTGCGAGGCGCACGGCCTGCTGGTGCGATGCCATGGCGACTTCGAGCCGCCCCAGTTCACGAAGGGCATTCCCCATATTCGAATAGACGCCGGAATTGTTCGGCTTCAATACCAGCGAACGGCGATAGCACGCGACGGCGGCTTCGAGCTTGCCGAGCGAACGCAAGGCAACGCCCATGTTGTTATAGACGTCGGCCTGTTTCGGGTTGAGCAGCAGCGATTTGCCGTATGCCTCGACCGCTTCGTCAAGCTTGCCTTCACGGTGCAAACCGGCGGCATTGTTGAACATGCGCGCCGCTTCGCGTTCACGCAGCGCGATCCGCTGGTCTTCCGGGAGCGACCGCCACAATTCCAGCTTTTCCGGATCGACCGTATGCGGTTTGGATTGAACCGGCGCCGGCGCTTCCTGCTTTTCGCGTGGACGAAGAACCGTCTTGGCGCGCCTTTTCTTCGGCGCGGCACCGGCCTTCGCGGACTGTTTCGCCATTGTGGCTGCCCCCCTTGGGATTCCCTTGCGAGCATATTGCAAGGGGTTTGGTTCAACCGCAAGCGCGCTGCGCGGCCATGCGCAAGGGCCTGCGCTTATTTGTGCCGGATTTTAGTCAAATTGCCGGAAAGTCAGATGATCGACAGCACATTTTCCGGCGGGCGGCCCATGACGGCCTTGTCGTCGGCGACGACAATCGGCCGCTCGATGATGATCGGCGTCGCGACCATAGCGTCAATCAGCGCGGCATCACTCATGGCGGCAACATCGAGCCCCGCTTCTTTTGCTTCCTTGATGCGGATGATGTCGGCAGGGCGAACGCCGAGCATGCCGAGGATGCGTTTCAATTCGGCCTTGGACGGCGGCGCTGTCAGGTATTCAACAACATCGTGATCGACGTTCTTGTCCTGCAAAATGGCCAGCGTCTGGCGCGATTTCGAACAACGGGGATTGTGATAGATGGTGACCGGCATTTCTATTCCTCCGAAATGTTACTCGGCTTTTTCCTGTGGCGGCACGAATAGCTCGGGCGTATCACCCGGCATTTTTTCGAGATAAACGGACGTCGACGGGAAGGCAAAGCCCGTGCCGGCCTCGTGCACCACTTCCATAATCTTGTAGGCGAGCCGCTCCTTGATTTCCAGCCACTCGCCCCAGACCTTGGTGTGGGTAAAGCAGTAAACCAGGATATCGATCGACGAATCATTGAAGCGGTCGATCCGCACGAAAGTATTCGTCAGGCTCGCATCGACGAATTCGTCGTTGTTTTCGATATACGCCGCGATTTGCTCGCGGATATCGCGAAGCTGTTCGATACTGGTGCTGTATTCGACGCCGATATGCCAATAGATACGGCGATACGTCATATCCGAGAAGTTCGTGACGGCGGTATCCGACAATTGCGCGTTCGGCACCATGACCGGCGCCTTGTCGAAGCGGCGAATGACCGTGGACCGGAAGCCGATGGTCTCGACAACCCCCTCCACGACACCGTCGACATGGATCCAATCGCCTTTGCGGAAGCGCTTTTCACCCAAAATCAAAATGCCCGCGATCAGGTTCTTGAACAAATCCTGCGCGCCCAGCGCGACGGCAACCCCGAACAACCCGGCACCGGCGATGATCGGGCCGATCTGGATGCCCCAGATCTGCAGCACCGTCGCTGCGCCGACCAGCACCACGGCAACGCGCAACGCCTTCATGATCCATTCGATCAGTTCATGACTCAGCAGCTCTTCGAGTTTCGCGAAAGCCCTGGATAGCGGCCCCAATGCACGCAGCATGGCCCAGAAGATGACAATCGCGATCAGCGTCCGCGTCACATTCTCGGCAATGGTCGAAACGACGCCCTCGAATTGCATGTAATTGGTGGCGACGAAAATCCCGAATACCACGGGAATGGCGCGAAGCGGCGGCGCGATGGCGTCGACGATATTGTCGTCGATCTTCCATGCTGTGCTTTTCGCCATGCGCCGGAGCCACCCGATCAGGAATTTGGCGATCAAACCGCGCAACACGAAGAAAGCGAACAGAATCAGAAGCGCATTCAGCGCTTGCCCGATCTCTACGCCGCCGACGCCGTTTTTCCAGACGTCGGCCACGAGCGCCCAGAATTTCTGCAGATCATCGGTATTCAACAGACGTCTCCGTTGTCGTCACTGTCCGAGGGATAACCGACAAGTAACGGCATTTCAATCGATGGGTCTATATCCACTTTAACCTACGGAATATCAGCACCTGCAAGGCGACGATGCCGGCCAAAAGCCCCATGATGACCAAGAAGCCGTCCTTGTTCTCCGCCAGCGGGACGCCGCCGACGTTCATGCCCAGCATCCCGGTGATCACCCCAAGCGGCAACATCAACGCGGCAACCACGCTTAGCGTGTACATGTTCCGGTTCATATGTTCTGCGATGCGGTTGGACAGTTCGTCCTGAATGACAGCCGCACGTTCGCGCATGGCATCCAGATCCTCGACGATGCGCGCCGCCTGGTCGGCGCATTCGCGAAACGCCATTCGGTCATCAGGCGCCATCCACGAGATGTTTTCCATCTGCACGCGGGCCAAAGCCTCGCGTTGCGGCGCCAGATAACGTCTGAGCGAAATCGCCACGCGCCGAAGCACCTTGAGACGGTGGCGGATATCCGCGCTCGGGTTTTCGACCATGTCGTCTTCGAGCGAATCGATCTCGTCGTTCATGTTCTCGATGACGGGGTTCATCCGCTGCAACAACCCTTGCGCCAACATTTTCAATGTATCGCTGGTATTCAACGGCCCGGTACCCTCGGCGAGTTTTTCACGGACATCATTGACCGCCATCAGCTTGCGCAGGCGCACGGTGACGATCCGGTTCTGATCGGCCCAAATGCGTAGGCTGACCATATCTTCGGGGTCTGCCCCCGGGTTCAGGTTGACGCCCCTGAGCGTCATCAGGATCCCGTCATCCATAAAGGCGACACGCGGTCGTGTCTCTCCGGCCAGCAAGGCATCGACGTGCAGCGACTTGAGCCCGCTGACGTTGCGCAGCCATTCCTCGGTTTTTTCGCCGTTGCGGTCCAGGTGCAGCCACACCGGACCGTCGAATTCGGCATCACCGCTCAACTCCGCCCAGCCGATCTCGCGCCCTGCCCCGTTCCCGTCCAACACGTAGGCGCTGATCAATCCGTCCTGTTCGCTCATAAATTCTCTCCACAGGTTTTTCGCCGCGATGGGTGGCGCCCGCATTTCAGAACACTAGAATAACCGACTGACGATTATAAAGGGAGAACGTCTTGAATTCCGTCCGAGCGCAGATCGTTTCCATCTCCTCGCTACTCGTCGGCATGTCGATGCTGCTGATCGGCAACAGCCTGCAAGGCACCTTGATTGCGATCCGCGCCACCGGCGAACAATTCAGTTCCAACGCCATCGGCGTCATGGCGTCGGGGTACTTCCTGGGCTTCGTCGCCGGCACGCTGGTGACCGCCTATCTGATCGAACGGGCGGGCCACATTCGTGCATTCACCGCGCTGGCCTCACTGGCGTCGGCAGCGGCGCTTGGCCATATCATCATCATCGACCCCATCGCATGGGCTGTCTTTCGCGGTATATCGGGATTCTGTTTTGCCGGGATCTATATGGTCATAGAAAGCTGGCTCAACGAGCGTGCGACCAATGAAACGCGCGGTCAGGTGCTGGCATCCTATATGCTCGTCAATCTGTTGTCGCTGACGGTCGGGCAGTTCCTGATTTCGGCGGCCGATCCGCTCGGATACGTACTGTTCTGTGTCGTCTCGATTCTCGTTTCCATCGCCATCATTCCGGTATCGATCACGCGGACCGAAGCACCCGTGCCGCAAAAACCGAGGCCGCTGCCAATCCGCAGACTGTTTTCCATTTCACCGCTCGGGTTCGTCAGTTGTCTGGCGTATGGGCTGGCGATGGGGGCCTATTGGGGACTGGCGCCGGTGTTCGCAGGACTTGTCGGACTCGACACGGACGGCATTGCCCTGTTCATGTCGTTGTGCATTCTCGGCGGCGGGCTGATGCAATGGCCGATGGGCTGGCTGTCGGATCATTTCGACCGCCGCATCGTACTGACCGTGGCGTGTTTTGCCGGTGGCGGCATGGCGATCATGGTTGCGACCGGCGGCATCATCAAACCGGAACTTCTGCTTTATATGGCAATGATTTTCGGCGGCGCATCGTTCCCGATCTACGCGGTCACGGTATCGCACGCGAATGATTATGTGGAAGCCGAGGAACGGGTCGTGGTCAGTGGCACGTTGCTTCTGATCTATGGCGCGGGCGCCATCATTGGCCCGCTCCTGGCCGGCCCGATCATGGAACACCTCGGCGCCGAAGGCTTGTTCTATTACATAGGCGGCGTATTTGTCTGCGTCGGGTTCTATGCGCTCTGGCGGATGACGCGGCGCGCCTCACCTACTCAGGAGGCCAAGACCGATTTCGTGCCGACACCGGGCGCAACCCCGCTCGCGGGGGCTCTCGATCCACATGCCGAGCCGCTCGATGACACGGAAATCACGACCGAAGGACGGCACGAAGCGGCGAACCCTTGACCTGATGACAGCTGAGCGGCAAACCCGCCGCGCCGGTTCAATCCGTCGCCACGGCCAGTTCGAGTTCCTCGATACTATCCGCATCGAGCACCTGGCAGACCACGTCATATGAGAATCCGGCGCGCGCCAATACCGCCATGTCCTTGTCGCGACGTTCGTCACGCAGGTCCTTGTCGTCTGAACGGTACGGCCCGAGCCGTCGGCGGCGGGCCAGCCTGAGAGCGGCCGAAAGGTCCAGATCGCGCACGTCGATTTCATCGGCAAGTGCGGCCAGCCCGGCGTCGATGTGTTCTTCGCCCAGCCCCTTCTGTATCAGCTTGAAGCGGATCCCGCGCAACGGGGTTCCCTTGGCGTGCAGGCCGCGCGCACGCATTTCGGCGTATGCCCGATCATCGAGAAAGCCAAGCCGTTCGAACTTGGCGATAATGGCGTCGACGAACTTCGCGCCTTCGTCCGGATCGGTTCCGTGGTGGTTCACGGAGCGCTGGACTTTCTGCATCATGAGCTGACGAAGATGCGCACTGGACGTCGCGAAACGCCCAAGATAATGCGCGGCCGAGTTTTCCAGATAACTCTGCGTCGCCTTGCGTGGGCCACGTTTGCGTTTTACCGGTTTTGCGCCGTCGCCGTCGCCGTTTGTGTCGCTCATCTATCCTTCCGGCGCATGCGTGTTCAACCCCGCTGCCATCGATACTGGTTTGCGCTTCCACCATTCATTATATAGACCTGCAACGAAAACAAACGAAACAATCGAACATCCGAGCCGGAATGCCGAGCATGCAACAACCCACGACATCCAACGCCATCGGCCTTTGGACTTTATACGTTCGCGAAGTACGCCGCTTCATGAAGGTCTACATGCAGACGCTGTTGGCCCCCGTCGTCACGACGCTGCTGTTCTTGACCGTGTTCACGCTGGCGCTCGGAAAGTTCCGGCCCGACATTCATGGCGTAGCATTTACGGAATTCCTGGCGCCGGGGCTGATCATGATGGCGATCGCGCAGAATTCGTTCGCCAACACATCCAGTTCGATCATGAGCGCCAAGGTGCAAGGCAATATCGTCGATACGCTGATGCCACCTTTTTCCGCTACCGAACTGGTGATGGGGATTGCTTTTGGCGGCGTTACGCGGGGGCTCTGCGTCGGTGCGACGGTTGCCATCGCCATGGCAATCTTTGTCGGCCTTTCGCTGAGCAATGCCGGGCTGATTATTTTCCACGCACTGATGGCGTCGCTGATGCTGGCGCTATTGGGCATCATGGGCGGTATTTGGGCCGACAAGTTCGATCACATGGCCGCCATTACGCACTTCGTGATCACGCCGTTGTCCTTTCTGTCCGGGACGTTCTACTCGATTGACCGGTTGCCGGAACTGGGCCGCATGCTGGCGCATCTGAACCCGTTTTTTTATATGATCGACGGTTTCCGTTCGGGCTTCATCGGACATGCGGACGCACCAACATGGCTCGGCATATGCGTCTTGGCGGGGATAAATACGATGCTTTGGGCTGGCTGCACCTGGATGTTCAGATCCGGTTACAAGCTGAAACCCTGAGTATGCTTAGCGCCCGTTAACGGCGAGCTTGCGCGCGCTTTGCTTCTTGCTTTCTTCCTCGGCTTTTTGAAAAGCGATAAGCAGCGGTTCGACTTTATCGCTGAGAGCGTGGATTTCGCGTGTTTGCGCCATCTCGGTTTCCTCCAGGGTTTTCGCGGTCCGGGCAAGCATATCTGCGGCGGCCTTGATCGCGCGATCCTGCTTCACCGCCTTCTCCGCGAGTGTGGTTTCCGCTTCATTCATGCGTTCTTCGATCATCAATTGGCAGCGCTTGGAAATCTCCGTCGAAAACACGATTCCCGCGATGCCGAAGAACAGCGCGAAAACACTCACCAAATGAAAAAATGCGTCCAATGGTTGTTCCAATCCTCAATTGTTACTCATACTATAGTGAAAACGATTCTCAGTTAAATGATGGAAATCACACCTCGCGTAAAAAAGGTCCGCCGCATGGCGGCCGTTTTGTAAGCGATTCCGCTGTACCCACGCCCCGGCGACCGGCTACAACTCATTGCAGACAAACAGTGATCCGGAAATTGATGATATGATGCACCTTGCCCGCCGCGCCTGGACACCCGACGACTGCGAAACGTATGTGCAACGGATTGCCGCCGAAACCGCGGCCGCCGATGCCGATGCGATCGACACGCGCATCCATGCGTTGATCGATGAGAACCGGCAGATCCACGAGCGCGACTGTATCAACCTCAATCCCGCCACCAACATCATGAATCCGCGCGCCGAAGCCGCCCTGGCGTCGGGTCTCGGCTCTCGCCCGTCCCTGGGCTACCCCGGCGACAAATACGAGATGGGCTTGGAAGCGATCGAGAAAATCGAAGTCATCTGCGCCGAATTGGCTGCGGAGATATTTCAGGCCCGATACGCCGAAATCCGCGTCGGGTCGGGCGCGCTCGCCAACCTCTATGCCTTCATGGCAACGACGAAGCCGGGGGATGCGATCATCGCACCGCCGTCCAGCATCGGTGGACACGTCACCCACCACGACGCCGGCGCTGCCGGTCTGTACGGCGTCGATATTCATCTGGCGCCGGTGCTGGCGGACGGCTACACCGTCGATGTCGAAGCGCTTCGCCGCCTCGCCGACGAGGTCAAACCCGCGCTGATCACCATCGGCGGCAGCCTCAACCTGTTTGCCCATCCCGTCGCCGAGGTGCGCGCCATCGCCGATGCCGTCGGCGCCAAGGTACTTTTCGACGCCGCGCATCTGTGCGGCATGATCGCCGGCAAGGCATGGGACAACCCGTTGATGTCAGGCGCCGACCTGATGACCATGAGCACATATAAAAGTCTCGGCGGCCCCGCCGGGGGGCTGGTCGTCAGCAACGACGCCGAAATCGCCAAGCGTCTGGACCGGATCGCCTTTCCCGGACTGACCGCGAACTTCGATGCCGCCAAATCGGCGGCGCTTGCTATTACCTTGCTCGACTGGCGGCTCTATGGCGCGGCCTATGCCCGGCATATGTGCGATCTGGCGAGCGCACTGGCACATGAGTTGGACCAACTCGGCATGCCGGTCTTTGCCAAGGAGCAGGGCTTCACCAAATCGCATCAATTCGCCATAGAAGCACATGGGTTCGGCGGCGGTCAGGCGGCAGCCAAACGGTTGCGCGATGCGAATATCCTGAGCTGTGGCATCGGCCTGCCCATGACCGACGTCGCCGGCGACGTCAACGGACTGCGCATCGGCACGCCGGAGATCGCCCGCGTCGGCTTCGACACCGACGACATGGCCGAACTAGCATCCCTTATTCATCGCGGTCTGACCGGAAACGATGCAGAATCAGTCGCCGCCGATGCCACCGCCATGCGCCGACGCTTCACTGAATTACGCTTCATCCGCGAATAATCACCTGGGCGCGGAAAACGGCGGCCCAGCCCGCAGTATGAAGATCACGAGACACCCATAACGTGCCGATTGACAGCAACAGGCCGCGTCACGATACTCCTCGGCTTTCCGTGGGGCCATCGCGGCCCCCGCTTGAGGAGCTAAGACCATGATACCGGCTGTAATGCCCACATATGCCCGTTACGACCTGACCTTCGATCACGGCGAAGGCGCGCACCTGTGGGATACCGAAGGCCGACGTTATCTGGATTTCGGCGCGGGGATCGCCGTGGCCTCGATCGGTCATTGTCATCCGCATCTGGTCGACGCCATTCGCGAACAGGCCGGCAAGCTGATGCACACATCGAACCTGTATCATATTCCGGGTCAGGAACGCTTGGCCGACCGGCTGGTCGAGAACACCTTTGCCGATGCCGTGTTTTTCAACAATTCCGGCAACGAAGCGGTTGAGATGGGCGTCAAGATGATGCGCCGCTATCACTATGCCAACGGCCATCCGGAACGCTACCGGGTGATCACCGTCGAAGGCGCCTTCCATGGCCGTTCGCTGGCGATGCTCGCTGCCGGCAAACAAGAGAAACACCTTAAGGGGTTTGGCCCCGAAGTCGACGGGTTCGACCAGGTCGCGTTCGATAACCTGAACGAACTCAAGGCCGCGATCGGCCCGGAGACGGCGGGTATTCTCGTCGAACCGGTTCAGGGCGAAGGCGGCATTCGGCCGATGAGCACGGACTATCTCAAAGCACTGCGCGAGATCGCCGACGAGTTCGATCTGTTGTTGATGTTCGACGAAGTGCAATCCGGCGCTGGGCGGACCGGCAAGCTGTATGCGCATGAATGGGCCGGCATCGCGCCGGACATCCTGGCTTCGGCCAAGGGGATCGGCGGCGGTTTCCCGCTGGGCGCAACGATGGCCAACGAAAAAGTCGCCGCGGCCATGACCGCCGGGTCGCACGGCTCGACCTATGGCGGCAACCCACTGGCCATGGCCGCGGGCAATGCAGTGCTCGACGTCATCCTCGCCCCCGGCTTCTTGGAAGGTGTGCAGAAGGTTTCCGCTGAATTGAAGGCCGGACTCGACGATATCGCGGCACGCCATCCGTCGCTTTTTTCGGATGCGCGCGGCACCGGTCTGATGCTGGGCCTTAAATGCGTTGAAGGTGTCGTCAACGGCGATGTGGTCGGCAAATTGACGCAGCACGGACTGCTGAGCGTCCCCGCCGGCGACAACGTGGTACGTTTCGTGCCGCCGCTCGTCATCACATCTGACGATGTGAAAGAGGCTCTGGAAATCATCGACGCCGCAAGCGTCGAGTTGGAAAAAGACGTGGCATGAGATGACGACACCGAAACACTTTCTCGATATCGACCGGTTCGACGGCGACACGCTGCAGGGCATTCTCAAACTCGGGCACGACCTGAAGGAACGGCGTCGTGCCGCCGACGCGCCGAAGCCGCTCGACGGCAAGACGCTGGTCATGATCTTCGAAAAGCCGTCGACCCGCACCTGGGTTTCGTTTCAGGTCGGCATGCAGGAACTGGGCGGGCACACGGTTCTGCTGACGGACGAACAATCGCAGCTTGGGCGCGGTGAAACCGTCGCCGACACGGCGCGGGTGTTGTCGCGCTATGCCGACGCCATCATGATCCGCACGGACGATCCGGCGAAATTGGCCGAGCTTGAGGAATACGCGAGCGTTCCGGTGATCAACGGCCTGACGGATTCGTCGCACCCCTGCCAGATCATGGCCGACATCATGACGTTCGAGGAACACCGTGGTTCCATCAAGGGCCGCACCGTGGCGTGGACCGGTGACGGCAACAATGTGGTCGCAAGCTGGGTCCATGCGGCAGCACGTTTCGGTTTCGAGATGCGTGTCGCGACACCGGACGAATTGAAGCCCAGCCAGGCACTGATTGATTGGGCGTCGGGTCAGGGTGCGAAAGTGGTTCTGACCGAAGACCCGTCGGAAGCCGCCACGGGCGCCGATCTGATCGTCACGGATACCTGGGTGTCGATGGGCGACAAGGATGCAGGCACACGCCACAACATGCTGACGCCGTACCGCGTCGACGATGCTTTGATGGCGAAAGCCGACAAGGATGCGTTGTTCATGCACTGCCTGCCCGCGCACCGTGGCGAAGAGGTGATGGATTCCGTCATCGACGGCCCGCAGTCCGTCGTTTGGGACGAAGCCGAGAACCGTCTGCATGTGCAAAAAGCCATTCTCGCATGGTGTCTGAGCTAACCGCCGATCTGTCGGGGCCTGACGAAACCGTTTTCAGTCATCAAACACTGACCCGGGCCGATATTCTTGCGCTCGACCGTCTTGCCGCGGCGGCGTGGATGGCTCCGGAACGCGAAGAACACGGGGGCTGGCTGTTCCGTTTCGCCGAAGGCGTCAGCCGCCGCGCCAATTCGATCGCGCCGTTCCCCCTACAGGACGGCACGCAATTCGAGGATGCGATCGCGCGTGCGGAAGCGTTCTATCGGGCGCGCGGATTACCGCCCCGCCTGCAGATTTCGCCCGCTGCCGAGCCCGAAGGACTCGATGGCATTCTCGACGCCCGTGGTTACGAAATCGAATCCGGCGTCACGATCATGATCGCCGATGCGCGCTCCCTTGCAAACGGCGATGCCGGCAATGCCGATATCGACCAGAGCGCGCCGGACGGCTGGTGGGACGCCTATATCGAAGCCTACAGCCGCGACGCGCGCAGCGTCGTCGCCGAAGCGCGCGAACAGGCATTTTTCGCACAGATCATCGGCGACGGCGGCGCGATCGAGGCGCTCGGTCTCGGTGTGATCGGCGGCAGTTGGCTTGGCGTGTTCGGCATGTACACGCGCCCGGCTTGCCGCCGCCAGGGGCTGGCGCAGAAGATTATCGCCGCACTTGCCCGTTTCGCAGTTGATCAAGGCGTCATCGGTGTCTATTTGCAGGTCGAAGACGACAACCCGGCCGCGCGCACCTTGTATGAAAAACTCGGCTTTCGCGCCGTCTACGGCTATCATTACCGGACACTTTGGAACCAGCCTTGACCAACGCATCGAATACCAGCGATTTCGGCGATTTCGTGCAGACCTTCCAGATCGAGGATCTGAACATTCGCGGCCGACTGATCCGCCTCGACGAAGCATACAACGACGCGATCCGCGCGCACGGCTATCCGCCCGCTATCAAGCAACTGATCGGCGAAACCATGGTGCTGGCCGGAATCCTCGCCAGTGCGTTGAAATACGACGGCGTCTTTACCCTGCAGGTTCAAGGTGACGGGCCGGTCAGCCTGATCATGGCCGACATTACATCGGATGGCGCCATGCGCGCATACGCCAAAATACGCGAAGGCGTCGACACCGCCGACATCAGCGGCGGTTCGATCCAACAGACGGTGGGGGCCGGACACATGGCATTCACCGTCGATCAGGGACCTGACACGGATCGTTATCAAGGCATCACCGAACTGGCCGGCGCGACACTTGCTGAATGTGCACACAATTATTTTCGCCAATCCGAACAGCTCGAAACCGCCATAGCAATCACCGCCAGTGCCGGCGACGGCGATGCTCCGGCGCATGCCGCGGGCTTGATGGTGCAACGCTTGCCGTCGTCGCGGGACGGCGACGAGGAAGAAGAAAACTGGCGACGCGCCGTGGTGCTGATGAGTTCAATCAAGCCGGAAGAGCTGCTCGACCCGGCATTGGACGCCTCTCAGATTCTATTTCGGCTGTACCATGAAGACGGCGTCCGGCTGTTCGCGGACCGCGCGCTGCGCCACGAATGCCGCTGCTCGGAAGACCGGGTCACACAGACATTGCGCTCGTTCCCACGCGCGGAAATCGACGACATGGCGGATGACGGTCTCATTACCGTCACTTGCGAGTTTTGCAGAACCGACTACGTATATGATGCCGAACGGCTCGACGCGATATTCGCGGGCAACGCACCCGAAACCTGAGCCGACGCCAATACTTTAACCGGAGACTTTTTCATGCGCCTTTTCAGCACGCTTCGCGAAACCGCTCTTGTCTGTGCCGCACTTCTAGCACTCGGGACGCTTGGCGGCTGCGCGACCCCGCCGGCACCACAGTTTCCGGAACTGACTTTCACGCATCTGCCGAAGATCAATCTCGGCGTCGCACAAATCCAAATCGTCGACGAGTTCACGCCCCCCGCCGATCCGAAACATGTCGAAAACCGGATGCCGGTCACGCCGGAACATGCGCTCAGGAATTGGGCGCGCGATCGCCTGCAGGCGACCGGTGTTTCCGGTGTTGCCAAATTCATTATCCGCAACGCCGCGGTGACGGAGACCGAGCTCAAGCGATCCAAGGGACTGACCGGCGTTTTCACGACCGAGCAGTCGCATCGCTATGATGCCGCCGTCAATGTCGAGGTCCGGCTCGAAGGTGTGCCGCGCGTCAACGAAGCTTATGCGCAGGCCGGCATCGCGCGTTCGCGCACCGTGCCCGAGGACGCGTCGATCAACGTCCGCGAAGAAGCATGGTTCAGCCTGACCGAAGAAGTCATGAAGGATTTCGACCCGCAGATGTCGGCATCGATCCGCAAGCATCTGGCCGACTTCGTTCGATAAAGCGGCCTAGTCCGGCTCGTCGAATTCCGCCGGTACGTCATTGGCCATCGTGATATCGAGTTCGAAGCCGGTTTCCTTGGCGACCAGCTTGCGCGCCTTGGCGACGTGCGGCTGACCGCGCTTCAAATCACGCCACAGTTCGACGCCCAAGCCGTACAGCCCGCGGTCGGCAACACAACGCAAAGAATGCACCCAGATCTGCAGGCCGAGTGAATCGTGCTGGCGCTTATTGCGTGTCAGCACATTGACGGCCTTCGCCAGTTCATGCTGATACATCGGCTGGATCTCAGCCAGCGCCGTCAGATTGCGGAGATCTATCCCCGTTTCCAGCAACGCGTTTCGGTGGTGCGTTGCAATCGCCAGCACCAGCCCCATGCTTTCGTCGTCGAGCGTTTTCAGATGATCGAGCAGACGCACCGCTTCCTTGCGATACCGTTTCTGCGCCCAGCCCTGCATCATGCCTGAAAATGGATTCATCGGATCACGGCCGCCAGAAGCTGCGGCTCAGCAGCACGATTACGGTGAACAGTTCCAAACGGCCCAGCAACATGCCGAGCGACATCAGCCACTTCGCGGCATCGGGGAACGTCGAGAAGTTTCCGGCCGGCCCCGCGATCGGCCCAAGCGCCGGGCCGACGTTGGCAATCGACGTCGCCGCGCTTGAAAACGCCGTGATGAAATCGAGACCGAGGAGGCTCAGCGCCAGTGTCAGCAGCGCGAACGTGAAGAACCACATGAAAAAGAACGACAACACCGAGATAATGATTTCCTCGGAAATCGGTCGCTTGTTGAAGTACGGAATAAACACCCCGTGCGGCTGCAAAAGATGGTGGATCTGCGTTCGTGCCGCCGCATACAGCACCTGGAAACGGAACACCTTGATACCGCACGTGGTCGAACCGGCACACCCGCCGATGAACATGATGAAAAAGAAAATCACCGGCGAAAATGCGCCCCACAGACCGTAATCGTCGGTGGCAAATCCCGTACCGGTAATGATGGAAATGATATTGAACGCCGACAATCGCAATGCTTCTGTCGGTTGCTCACCGATTTCCAACACCAGCCAGCCCGTCGTCACGGCGATCACGCTGGCGACGAAGACGATGAACCATTGCACCTGGCTGTCGTTGACGACCGCCAGCAAATCGCCTTGCAACGTCCGCAGATAAAGAATGAACGGCAGCGCGCCGACTAGCATCCCGGCGGCGGCGATATAGTCAATGGCCGCAGATTCAAAGTGCGCGATGGACGCGTCATGCGATGAAAAGCCGCCGGTGGCGATGGTCGTCATCGCATGCACGATGGAATCGAAGCCGCCCATGCCGGCGAGCCAGTAGAACCCTGCCCAGAGGAGGGTCAGCAGAAAATAGATAACACCGATGGCCGAGGCGATCTGCGCGGCACGCGGCATTGCCTTGTCCGATTGATCGGAACTTTCCATGCGGAACAGCTGCATCCCGCCGACCTGCAGCAACGGCAGAACGGCGATGCCCATGACGATGATGCCGATGCCGCCCAGCCATTGCAGCAGGGAGCGCCACAAAAGAATACCCGGCGGCGCATGATCCAACCCCACAATGACCGTGGAGCCGGTCGTCGTGATACCGGACATGGCCTCGAACATGGCATCGGTGAAGTTCATGTCCAGTTCCGAGAACACGAACGGCAGCGATGCGAACAGCGTCATCGTCGCCCAACTGGCGGTCGTGATCATGAAGGCGTGGCGGATCGTCAGCTTGAGACCCCGGACCTTCGATGTCAGCGCCATGGTGACGCCGACAAAAAACGTCGTCCCGGCGGCGGCGGCAAACACCTGCCAGTCCGGATGGCCATAGGCGAAGTCGGCGATGGCCGGCAGACACATCACGACCGCAAGCGTCGCC
>Ga0209273_10000569_pt1 | contig 44749 bp, 42 predicted proteins | sample tdAd471_FD_187126 | JGI IMG/M metagenome (GOLD analysis project Ga0209273, IMG submission 187126) | Marine sediment microbial communities from the Atlantic coast under amendment with organic carbon and nitrate - tdAd47.1 (SPAdes)... | ecosystem: Environmental > Aquatic > Marine > Coastal >...
CGGTTTCCGGATTGATGCTGGCCGGTCCGGAACTGCCGAATGCCGAGCCGATCATGTTCGAGCAGACAACGAAATACTTGTCGGTGTCGATGGCCTTGCCCGGTCCGAGCAGGTTGTGCGCCCAGCCGTCCTCGTCACCGCCGGCGTGCGGATGGTTCGTATAGCCGTGGCACATCAGAATGGCGTTCGAAGCGTCGGCATTCAGCGTGCCCCATGTTTCATAGGCGAGTTGCAACTCGGGTAAAACCACACCGGAGGTCAGCTCGAAATCCGCATGTGTGAAGGTCTTTGAAGTATCGAGTTTCATTTCTAAATTCCAACGCCTTTCGTGCTGCCAGGAAGAGTGACGGCTCCGGTCGTGATGTACGCTATCATTTTTGATATCGGAAGCGGCAGGTTTCTCTTCAAGGTATTTGCGCTCTCCAATATCGATAATGGTAGCGCTATTCCCGGACGTGGCGAGGGCTTTTCTTTTCCGCGATATCTTGGCATTGAAGCGCGATGGACAATACGACAAGTGATGGGTTTTTGACTGCGGCGGGCAAGCGGCTCGAATATGCGTGGGTCAACGGCATTCCGGATGCAGATGCGCCGGTCCTGGTATTCCTGCACGAAGGACTGGGCTGCATCGATCTCTGGCGTGAATTCCCTGCAACATTATCTGCCGCTTGCGGCTTGCCGGGGCTTGTTTACAGTCGTGCCGGGTATGGCCGTTCGGGCGGTATCGATCTGCCGCGCCCGATAACGTATCAGGAAGACGAGGCGCGCGTCTCTCTAGGCGACGTTCTGGATACGCTCGGGATCGAAAAGGCGATTTTGATCGGTCATTCGGATGGCGGCACTATTGCTTTGATCCATGCCGGGTTGGACACTCGTGGGCGTATCCTCGGCGCGGTGACCATGGCGGCGCATGTATTCAACGAGGAAATCTGCCTGCAGGGCATCCGCGAGGCACGCAAAGTGTGGGAGACAACGGACCTGCGCGAGAAGCTGAAGCGCTATCACGGCGACAATGTCGACACCGCGTTTCTGGGCTGGAACGACACCTGGCAGCGCGATGATTACTGGCATTGGAATGTGGAAAAGTACCTGCCCGATATTACCTGTCCACTTCTGGTCATGCAGGGCAGGGACGATCATTACGGCTCGGAGCGTCAGGTCGACAGCATTGTTGCGGGTGCCGGCGGTTCGGCGAGGAAGCTGATGGTCGCGGATTGTGGCCACAACCCGCATTTCGACCAGCCGGATGAGACGATTGCCGCGATCACGGCTTTTGTTCGTGAAGTTATTGATGACAGCGTGGCGGCCGGGCGTTAAACAGTCGCCATGGTAAACAGTATTTTCATTGATGGCGCCGAAGGCACGACCGGACTGCAGATCAGAACGCGGCTCGAAGGACGTGACGATGTTGCGTTGCTGACGCTTTCGGATGCGGACCGTAAGGATCCGGTCAAGCGGGCGGGCATGTTGAATGCGTGCGATATCGCGATCCTGTGTCTGCCCGACGATGCCGCGCGCGAAGCGGTTGCAATGATCGAAAACCCCGACGTGCGGGTGATCGATGCATCGACCGCGCACAGGACGGCGGACGGCTGGGATTATGGTTTCCCCGAAATGGACGCCGGGCAGGCCGCGATCATTGCGTCGTCCAAGCGGGTCGCGAACACCGGCTGCTATGCCGTCGCTTCGGTGGCGATTCTGCATCCGCTGGTCGCCGACGGGGTGCTGCCGGCTGACTGGCCGGTCACGATCAATGCCGTATCCGGGTACTCCGGCGGTGGCAAAAAAATGATCGCGGGCTTTGAAAATCCCGAAGCGCCGGACGGCATCGACACGCCGTTTCGGGTATACGGTCTTGCGCTCGGACATAAGCACATCCCGGAAATCGAATATTGGTCGGGTCTGTCGCGGACACCGATTTTCGTTCCCAGTGTCGGGCGTTACCGCGAAGGCATGATCGTGCAGGTGCCGTTGCATCTGGCCGCTTTAACGGGCGCGCCGAGCGCCGAAGCTGTGCACGATATCCTCGCCGCACATTACGAAGGCCGCCGTTTCGTAACCGTCGCTGATTTGGAGAATGGGGACGGTGCGCCGATCCTCGATGCCGAGGAAATGAATGGCACCAATGAACTGCGGCTGCATGTCTATGCCAGCAAGGACGGCAAGCAAGCGGTCGTTTGCGGTGTGCTCGACAATCTCGGCAAGGGCGCGTCCGGGCAAGCCGTGCAGTGCCTGAACCTGATGACCGGGGCGCCTGAAGAAGCAGGGCTTATGGAGCCCGTGCTTCTTTAACAGGCGTTATCCTCGCGCCGGCAGGGCCGGTGCCGACAGCTTACCTGTTCCCCAAAAACTCCCGCACCCGGCGAATGGCTTCGCGGATGTTCTCCGTAGAATTGGCGTACGAAAAACGGACGTAGCCTTCGCCCTGTGCGCCAAAGCTGGTGCCGGCGATAATGGCAACGCCAGCTTCTTCGAGAAGCTGGTCCTGTAGCGCTTTCGCCGACATGCCGGTGCCTTCGATGTTCGGGAACGCATAAAACGCGCCGCCCGGCTCGATGCAGCGGAATCCCTCGACCTGATTGAGCTCCGAGACGATGACGCGGCGGCGTTCGTCGAAAGCTTCTAGCATCGCATAGGCATCGTCCTGGGGGCCCTGCAGCGCTGCGATCCCCGCATACTGGGTTGGCGCATTCACACATGAATGGCAGTTGATCGCGAGTCTGGTTGCGTGCTCCACAAGGTCTTCCGGCCAAACCGCATAGCCTAAGCGCCAGCCCGTCATGGCATAGGTCTTCGACCAACCGTCCAACATGATGACGCGGTCCCGGAGGTGCTCGTACTCCAGCATGCTGGTGTGTTCCCGATCGTCGTACAGCATGCGGCTGTAAATCTCGTCAGATAGCACGCAAACGTGTGGGTGTTCGTCGAGGCCGGCCGCTAACTTGTCCATCTCTTCCTTCGGCACGGTGCCGCCGGTCGGATTCGCCGGTGAATTGATAATGATCAGACGCGTCTTCGGCGTAATTAGGCCAAGAACTTCGTCGGCGGAAAAAGAAAAACCGTTTTCTTCGTGAAGCGGCATCGGCACCGGTTTTGCGCCGGTAAACTTGATCACGGACTCATAAATCGGGAATCCCGGATTGGGATAGATGATTTCCGTACCCGGTTGACCGAACATTAGAACGGCGAAAAACATCGTCGGCTTTCCGCCCGGCATGATCACGATATGGTCAGGATCGATAACGCAGTCCCGGTGCTTGAGGATATCGACGGAAACCGCTTCACGTAGCAGCTGTATGCCATTCGCCGGCGTATAGCCGTGGTGCCCGTCTCTCATCGCTCTCATCGCGGCCTCGACGATATGATCCGGCGTTTTGAAATCAGGCTGCCCGATCCCGAGATTGATGATGTCTTTGCCTTCCTGCGCCAGTTTGTTGGCGCGGGCCAATACTTCGAATGCTGATTCGGTTCCCAGCCGGGCCATGGCGTCGACGAGCTGCGGCATATTTTTTCCTCCGGTTATTGCGTGGCCGCACTATGACGATTAGCGTGCCAGATGTCACCGCCTTTGAGACGATTTATCTGGAATGGAAACCTGAAAATGAATGGTGCCGAAGCTTTGGTCCGCACACTTGCGGACTCGGGAGTTGATGTCTGTTTTGCCAACCCCGGAACGTCGGAGATGCACTTCGTCGCCGCGCTGGACCGGCTCGATCTGATTTATTGTGTATTGGCGCTGCAGGAAAATGTCGCTACGGGCGCCGCCGATGCTTACGCGCGCATGACGGACAAGCCCGCCGCGACGTTGCTGCATTTGGGCCCCGGCTTCGGCAACGGTCTCGCCAATGTGCACAACGCCAAGAAGGCCCGCGTGCCGATGGTCAATATCGTCGGAGAGCACGCCACGTACCATATCGAATACGATGCGCCGCTGACGGCGGATATTCAGGGGATCGTCGGACCGGTTTCGGACTGGGTCGTAACGACCAACTCGGCGGATGACGTCGGCATCGATACCGCGCGGACGGTTGCCAAGGCCAAGTCGTGGCCGGGCAAGATCGCCACCATGATCCTGCCCGCCGATTCGGCCTGGACGGAAACCGACCTGCTGAGCGAGCCGTTGTTGGCCGATGCGCCGGACCCGGTCGCACCTGAAGACGTGGCGGCGGTCGCGGCTGTCCTCAAATCGGGCAAGAAGTCGGTGATATTCCTGTCCGGTGCCGTCCTGTATGGCGAGGGACTGGAAAAGGCCGGAAAGGTCGCCGCTGCGACCGGGGCGACATTGCTGGCGCAGACGTCCAATCGCCGTATCGACCGCGGTGCCGGACGCGTTGCGGTGAACAAGCTGCCGTATCCAGTCGATCACGCCCTGGAGACACTCAAGGATTATGAAGCGGTGATCCTGCTGGGCACCCGCGAGCCGGTCAGTTTCTTTGCCTATCCGGACAAGCCCAGCCGCATGTCGCCGGAAGGTTCGGAAATCCTGAACCTCGCCGGGCCGAACCAGGACACGTTGGACGCGCTCGACCAGCTGATCGCTGCATTGGGCGCGGAAGACATCGCGCCGGTGCTTGTCGAAGCCGAACCCGCACCCGACGTCAGCGGTCTTTCCGGCCCGATCACGCCCGAGATCATTTCCCAGGCGTTCCGCGCCAACATGCCGGATGATTGCATCGTCGTTGACGAAAGCATTACCACCGGCCGCGCTTTCTTCCCCGACAGCATTGCGGCACCTCCGCATTCATGGCTGCAGAATACGGGCGGTGCCATTGGTGTCGGTCTGCCTTATGCGGTCGGCGCGGCGATTGCCTGTCCGGACCGCCGCGTCATGGTGCTGCAGTCCGACGGCTCGGGTATGTATTGCAATCAGGCACTGTGGACGATGGCGCGCGAAGGACTGGACGTGACGGTGCTGATATTCTCGAACCGGGCATACCGTATTCTCGAAGGGGAAATGAAGGGTGTCGGCGTCGACAAGATGGGCCACGTCGCAGAAGGACTTTTCAGCCTCAACGATCCCGAAATCGACTGGGTTGGGTTGGCGGAAAGCATGGGGGTCAGCGCGGTTCGCGTCGACGATGCAGCCGATCTTTCACCGGCGATCGCCAAGGCCGTCGCTGCCGAAGGGCCGCATCTGATCGAGATCGTTTTTTAGGGCGTACCGCGGTAGATTCGATCCCTTGACGGGGGCCGGGGCAGGGGCTATTGAGTGCCTCCCGCTCATCGGGGCCCGTTCGCGGGCGCTCTGTGGTGGCTGTAGCTCAGTTGGTTAGAGCATCGGCTTGTGGTGCCGAGGGTCGTGGGTTCGAATCCCATCAGCCACCCCATTTTCCCATAAATTCTGAACATTTTTGCGCGTCGGCGTTTGCGCGAGCCTGACTATCTCAATTTTGGCGCCATTTGATGCGCTTCGTATCTTCGTGAAACGCATCTTGCAGTCTTGCCTTGTGATCAATGGTTGTTTCGTTGAACAGGCTCGCTGTCAGCACTTTCGTTACTTCGCCCGGGATGTCGATGATCGGCAACCGCAGGTTCACCTTCGTCTGTACGACACCGGAGCGCGGCGCACGGATGGCAAGGTCGAATGCGCACGGCGCCTGTCGGCTTATCACGGTAAGGAGCTGGCTTCGGGTCGCATCGATAAAGCTCGGACCAAGAGTTTCGGACAGCAATAACCCCGTCTCGTCGATGCCGTAGTGCCCGGTGTACTCCGTGCCCCAAAACCGGTAGCGGAAATCATCACCACCGTCGATGACATCGACAACAAGGCATTGCGGCAGAACGACGGCGGGCAACTCGTAAAGCGCGACATTCTTCCAGGTCGGGGCGGGCTTGCCGTCGGCCCACTTTTCCCAAAGCGCCAGCGTTACGGCAAGTGGCGAGCCTTTGGGAAAATCGCAGGAAATTTCCTCGACGTTGAGCACTGTGTATTCGACATCAGGGCCGGGCACGGCAACTCCGTGAGCGTAGTGTTAGATCCGGTTGATTTAGACGACGGACCAGGGGCGCTTGCAAGGCAGATTCGCTCACGTTTTTTAAAACGGCAACCACGAATGCTCTTCGTTGTAATGCAAATAGCCGATATTGGCACCGGCGCGCAGGCCAACGCCGGTGCGGATCGGGGCCAGCATGACATCGCCGTCGCCCTGGTAATTCACGCCCAAACCGGCAACGTAATAGAAGGTTCCCTCGACGCCGGGGAATCTTTTGTAGATCGTATTTTTGTCGGTGAGGCCGTAAATGAGCACGAAGGTTTTTGATGCATTACCGCCGAAATCGAAGCCGATGCTAGGGCCTTGCCAGAAGATTTTCGATTTTCCGTCTGCTTTGATGTTCATCTCACCTTTGCCGTAGCGGAGACCGACGACGAACGCGCCGCTGATTTCCTCGCCGGCGATATACGCCGTCGGCTGGCCGAGATCGGAGAACACGTGCTCGATGACTTCGGCGAGCCCTGACGTTGTGCTGCCGAAAAAGCCTTCGGCGGCATCGGTGATTTCCTGCATCGAGAACGTGTCATCGGCAGCCTTAGCCGGCGCAGCCATGAGCAGCGTGCCGAGCGTCAGAGCGCAAAGCGCGGCCTTCAATGCTTTCGGGCAAGCAAAGCTCATGTCTTGAAGTAATCTACGTACCATTCAAGTTCCTCCTCGGTCATTTGAAAGGAGCCGTCTGAGGCTTCGTGAATCATCGATTTTGCCGGAACCTTGCCGATCCTGCGCTGCAGGGATGTCGCGAGATCCGCACCTTGTCCCGCTTTCCACGCCAGCGCGCAAAGTCCCTTGGCGCTACCGGACTGTAACATCTTTTCGACGTGTTCGACTGGAAGTTCCGTAAGCAATTCAAAGCTTCGCTGTAAAAACTCGGTGCTTCCGGCGTCGATCGCGTCGAGAAGCGCGTATTCGTCAAGCTTCCCGGATTTGAAAAGTTTTTCGGCGTCTTGCCGGGTTGTGCCGGCCTTCGGCTTTGCTTCCTCCGTGTCCCCGGCGTCGATCCGTTCGCGAACCGCAAGGCGTATTTCGTGCGCCAGGTCTTCCTCCAGGCTGTTCGACGAAATCATCCGATCGACAAGCGCCGCACTGACGAACGTAGCGATGCGGCGTAACGTGGTTTTTGACAGGCTGCGTCGGTCGACCAGCGGCAGATGCAGGTCGGGGCGCGTTTCCGCATGCATGGCGATTTCTTCCATCAGTTTTTCGCTGATTTCCGCCGTCTGGTTTTTCAACAACTCGGCAATCGCGGGGTCTTCTTCCTGATCGACGACAGCTTGCGAGACTTGGTTCGGGATGTTCTTGCGCCGCGCCACGGCTTCCAGTAACCCGCCCCGAAGCCCACTGGAGACGATCTGCAATATCTGCTCATCGGTCAAAAGCGGCGAGTATTCGAGAATAGGTCCGGCGACGGTGATCTCAACATCCTCGGCAAGGCGCTTGATAAGCCGTTTCGGCACATGGTCCAGATGCTTGATTTCCTCGGCGATGATGCTGCGTATCGACGGCATTTGGTCCTGCGCCAGAATTTCCAGAACCTGGAACGTCATGTCGGCAAGTTGCTGGCTTTCATTTTCCGTCAGTGTCGGTACCAGCCGACCGATTTTGAAGGCGAGTTCCGCGCGTACCTTGTCATCGACGTCTTTGGCGAGAATAAGGTCGGCCTGCAGTGGCGAACCATCGTTCTTGGCCACCGCGCGCCGCACATCGGCGTCTTCGTCGCTGGCAAAAAAGTACAGGAATTCCGGTTCGAGATCCTCGTGCGAAGCGAGTTCGGCACGCGCCTTGGCATCGCCCTTTGCGGCAACACGTTTAGCTTCCTCATAAGACGGCTTTTTCTTTTGGCCGGGTTTGCGTTTCTTCGCACCCTTTTTGCGGCCCAAAACCCAATCGAGCATTTGCCTCTCCTGAAATGCCCTGAGATGCTATCCATGGAATGCGAATGTTACAATGTCGGTAAGGAGACGTCCGTGACAAACAGCACTGCCGTAACGAATGCAGCGACGACCGAAGGAACCCTGCGGTACGCCGAACGGCATGGCGGACGTCCAGGCCAATACCGCGACACCCTTGGTCTGCATTGGTCCAGCGTCGGTATCGGGACGTATCTTGGTAATGCGGACGATGCGACAGACGTCGCGGTGAGCGTTGCCGTGCGCGCGGCAATCAACGGCGGGATTAATGTCATCGATACGGCGGCAAATTACCGTCGCGGGCGGGGCGAGACGGCTATCGGCAAGGCGCTGGCGGACGTTTTCGATGCCGGCGAGGCTGCACGTGACGAATTGATCGTCTGCACCAAGGCAGGCTATTTGCCGACACCGGGAGATGTCTTCAAGGAAGCCTATATGGGCAAGGACGGTATCGGCGAAAACGATCTGGTCGGCGGCAATCACTGCATGCATCCGTCCTATATCCGCGACCGCATTTCGAAGAGCCTAGAGGCGCTGGGTATAGACAAGATCGATGTGTTTTACCTGCACAACCCGGAAGCGCAGCTGGCGCATGTCGAACGGAGCGAATTCGATAAACGACTATTGGCTGCTTTCGAAGTTCTCGAACACGAAGCAGATGCCGGACGTATCGGTTGCTATGGAATGGCGACATGGCGCGCGCTCAGAGCTTCGCCGGGACAGCCGGGGTATATTTCCATTGCCGGCGCCAAGGCGCTGGCCAAGCGCGCCGCAGGGGGCAAGCCGGACCGGTTTCTCTGTGTGCAAATGCCATTGTCGATCACCATGCCGGAAGCGATCCAAAGGCCGACGCAGTGGATCGGCGATGCGACGGTGCCACCGATTGCAGCGGCGCGGATTTTGGGGCTTGCCTGTGTCGGCAGTGGCAGTATCGGGCAGGCAAAAGCACCGAAAATGAACGAATCACTGGTGAAATGGCTGGGCGAGACGTTCGCCGACGATTTCCAACGCGCCTTGCAATTTTCCCGGTCCGCTACGGGGCTGACGTCGGCATTGGTCGGCATGAAGCAGCCGGCGCACGTCGAAGCAAACCTGATGGTTCAGCAGACAGATCCGCTGGCGCGCGCCGTGTTCGAGTTGATGTTCAGAAAGTCGCCGGTTTAGGCGTTGAAGGCCGGGTCGTGCTTCGACCCGCCCCGGCATGCCGGGGACGCCAGCGTGCGCCCGCCACGGGCCTGCCATTCGTCCGGTGTCAGGGTTTCCATCGACAATGCGTGGACCGGGCCGTCGAGTTCGGCCTTGAGCGCGGCATTGATCAGCTGATGGCGACCGATGAGCCGTTTGCCCTCGAAGGCAGCCGACACGATGATCAGCTTGAAGTGCGATTCCGAACCGGGCGGCACATTGTGCATGTGGCTTTCGTTGATGACGTCCAGGTGCACAGGGGCAATGGCAACGGCGAGTTTCTGTTCAATGGTTTCGGCGACGGTCATGGCGGCTCTCCCGTTGGACGTTACACAGGCAACAATTAAGTATTCCGGGGAAGTCCCGCAAGGGGAACGATCTACGTCGAGCGGTCGCCGCCCTTGGCGGCACGACGCTGCAAAAGCTGCGGCGGCAGGGCATCGGTCATGCTCTTCAGGTCGTGCTCGAGCACTTTTACGCGCTGCGTCAGCGTATTCATCTTTTGTGACATATCGCTGTTGTGGGCTTGCAGCGTTTCGATCTGGCGTTCGACGGCACGCAATTCGGTTTGCACCTGTGTCGCCTTTTGGTCGAAGGCGACTTGTGCATCGCGAACCTGTTTAGCGAGATGCCTGCCGTATTCCTCGAACGAGGAATCGACGTGCTTATTGGCGTGGCTCGCCAGCCAGAGCGCGCCAAGTGCAATAAGTACGGCAATCACGGAAGCGATTTCGGTCACTACGGCTACCCAGAAGTTATAAGCAATTCCCTGCATAAGAATTGATGAATGCGAAATCCGGGTCAATGGGGCTGGTGGAACGGACACTAAATAGATGTGGATATTTCGCCGCCCTAAATGCGTGCCGGAAGAATTTAATGCGACGTTCCAAATGGTTGCGCCGCGCATACGAGAAATGTCACAAAGCGGGGCAAAGGGCGGAAAACCGCACGCAATCGTGAACGGTTACAGCATTGCTGTAATATGTCTGTGTAGTCGCTGGTTTTTTTTCAGCGGTCATGTTGTTCGTGCGAATAAGACACGGAAAGTTTTTATCGGCGCGGAAGGAAAACACAGATTCCGGGGCGCTTTTGGCAATTTGCACGGCGATACGGCGAATCGCGAGCATGACGGCCCGCTGCCGACCATATATTGGCGGGTGGGCGGATTCAGTGAAATCCGCATAAAAAAGCCAAAAAAGGGTTCGCAAGTTCTTGCCCGAGAGGCGGTGAAACGGTATTCACAATGCTTATGGCCCTTCTGCACGATCCGTGGGTTTTCGGATCGTTTCTGGGTAGAGGCGGTCGATGAAGTCCTGGGAAAAACTGGCCTGAGGGGATGTCCCGAACGGGAGATCGTCGGCCGCTGGGCGGGAACGACAGACGGCCGTGGAACGGCTGTCGCAACGAGGAGTTTTTCATGTCATCGGATGCACAATCCCTGGAAATGAGAATGGCGAACGCCATCCGCTTTTTGGCAGCCGATGCGGTGCAGGCCGCTAAATCGGGCCACCCCGGCATGCCGATGGGCATGGCCGATGCGGCGACCGTTCTGTTCACGAAATTTCTGAAATTCGACGCGGCTAATCCGGACTGGCCGGACCGCGACCGTTTCATCCTGTCGGCCGGTCATGGCTCGATGCTGATCTATTCGTTGCTGCACCTGACCGGCTACGAAGACATGACGATGGACGAGTTGCGCAACTTCCGCCAATGGGGCGCGAAGACGGCGGGGCATCCGGAATACGGCCACGCCAAGGGGATCGAGACGACGACCGGGCCTTTGGGCCAGGGAATCGCGAACGCCGTCGGCATGGCGCTTGCCGAGCGCATGATGAATGCGCGCTATGGTGACGAACTTGTCGATCACTATACCTATGCCATCGTCGGTGACGGCTGCCTGATGGAAGGCATCAGCCACGAAGCCATTTCAATGGCCGGGCACTTGGGTCTGTCGAAGCTGATCGTGCTGTTCGACGACAACGGCATTTCCATCGACGGCAGCACGAACATGGCTGTTTCCGATGACCAGAAGGCACGGTTCGAAGCCTCGAACTGGCATGTGCAGGCCGTCGACGGCCACGACCATGCCGCTGTCGCAAAAGCGATCGAGGCAGCCAAGGCCACCGACAAACCGTCGATGATTGCCTGCAAGACGACCATCGGTTTCGGTGCCCCGACCAAGGCGGGGTCTGCATCGACGCATGGCGCGCCGCTGGGTGACGACGAAATCGCCGGCGCGCGCGAAGCGCTCGGCTGGGACGCCGGGCCGTTCGAAGTGCCGGGCGATGTCCTCGACGCGTGGCGTGCCGCCGGCAGCCGGGGCAGCGTAGAGCGGGAAAGCTGGGAAGGCCGTCTGGCCGCCGCCGGTAACGCCGATGAATTCAGCCGCACCGTCGCCGGAACGCTTCCGAAAGGTGTGTCCGAGGCGGTCATTGCGCATAAAAAGCGGGTTTCCGAGGAACAGCCGAAGTGGGCAACGCGCGTTGCTTCCGGTGAATCGTTGAATGTGCTGACGCCGGTTATCAAGGAACTGGTATCCGGTTCCGCCGATCTGACTGGGTCCAACAATACGAAAACCCCGGATACCGACTCGCTGACGCCGGACAACTTTGCCGGACGGTATATCCATTACGGTGTGCGCGAGCACGGTATGGCTGCGGCCATGAACGGGATTGCTTTGCATGGCGGGTTGATCCCGACCAGCGGGACGTTTCTGGTGTTTGCCGATTACATGCGCGGCGCGATGCGCCTGTCGGCGTTGATGGGCAAGCGCGTGCTGTACGTCCTGACGCACGACAGCATCGGGCTTGGCGAGGACGGGCCGACCCACCAGCCGGTGGAAACGATGTCGATGCTGCGGGCGACGCCGAATTTCCTGATGTTCCGTCCGTGCGACGGGGTCGAGGCGGTGGAATGCTGGCAGGCGGCGTTGGAGAACGAGAGCGGGCCTTCCGGTTTCGCTTTGTCGCGCCAGGGCGTGCCGACGCTCCGCACGACGCATACCGATGAAAACCTGTCGGCCAAGGGTGGTTATGTGCTGGCCGAGGCGGAAGCGTCGCCGCGCAAGGTGACGTTGCTGGCGACCGGTTCCGAAGTGCATCTCGCGACCGCCGCGCGCGAGACCCTCGAAGCTGAAGGGATCGGTACCGCCGTGGTATCGATGCCGTGTTGGGAGCTGTTCGATCAGCAGGATGCGTCTTACCGCAACGCCGTTCTCGGCGAAGGCACGGTCCGCGTTGCAATCGAAGCGGCGGTGCGTCACGGCTGGGATAAATACATCGGTCCCGACGGCGGGTTTGTCGGCATGCAGGGTTTCGGCGCTTCTGCGCCGGCCGGCGAGCTTTACAAGCACTTCGGTATTACCGCCGAGGCACTGGTTGCCGAGGCAAAACGCGGATTGGATTGATCAATCGGACCGGCTGAATGAAAGGCCGGTTCAGGACAAGACTTTGGGAGGTTAGAGAGGTTTATAATGGCACTGGTTTCGATGAGGCAATTGCTCGATCACGCCGCCGAACACGATTACGGTGTGCCGGCCTTCAACATCAACAACATGGAACAGATGCTGGCGATCATGGCTGCCGCCGAAAAAACCGACGCGCCGGTTATCATGCAGGCAAGCCGGGGCGCACGGAAATACGCCAACGACATCGTCCTGCGCCATTTGATCCAGGCCGCGATCGAGATGTATCCGGACATTCCCGTTTGTATGCACCAGGACCACGGCAACAACCCCGAGACCTGTCTGTCGGCAATGAGCTACGGGTTCTCGTCGGTGATGATGGACGGCTCTCTCGAAGAAGACGCCAAAACACCGGCATCTTATGAATACAACGTCGACGTCACCAAGAAAGTGACCGATATGGCGCACATGATCGGCGTTTCGGTCGAAGGCGAGCTTGGCTGCCTCGGCTCTCTCGAAACCGGTCAGGGCGACAAGGAAGACGGCCATGGCTTCGAAGGTACGCTCGACAAGGATATGTTGGTCACCGACCCGGACGAGGCTGCCGACTTTGTGAAACAGACCAAGGTCGATGCGCTGGCGGTTGCCATCGGTACGTCGCACGGTGCCTATAAGTTTACCCGCAAGCCGACCGGCGACATCCTGGCGATGGACGTGGTCAAGAAACTGCACGAACGTCTGCCGGACACGCACCTGGTCATGCATGGCTCGTCATCGGTGCCGCAGGAACTGCAGGACGTTATCAACGCCTTTGGCGGTGAAATGCCGCAAACCTATGGCGTGCCTGTCGAGGAAATTGAGACCGGCATCAAGAACGGCGTGCGCAAGGTCAACATCGATACCGACAACCGGATGGCGATCACCGGTCAGATCCGCAAGGTGCTGACGGAAAACAAGGCGGAGTTCGATCCGCGCTCGTATCTGAAGCCGGCCATTGCGGCGATGACCGAAGTCTGCATCGATCGTTTCGAACGCTTCGGTACGGCGGGTAACGGCTCAAAGATCAAGCCGATCCCGCTTTCGGAAATGGCTGCGCGTTACAAATCCGGTGCGCTCGACCCCAAGATCAACTGATCCGGCATAAACGAAGCGGAAAAGGAACGAGACCCCATGACGCAGTCCATCAAGATCGCGCCCTCGATCCTGTCCGCTGATTTTGCCCGTTTCGGCGAGGAAATCCGCGCCATTGACGCCGCAGGTTGCGACTATGTGCATGTCGATGTCATGGATGGGCATTTCGTCCCGAACATGACGTTCGGCGCGCCGATCATCGCCAAGTTGCGTCCGCACACCAAGAAACCGTTCGATGTGCACCTGATGATCGACCCGGCGCAGCCGTATCTTGAAGAATATGCCAACGCCGGTGCCGACATCATCACCGTGCATGCGGAAGCGGACAAACATCTCGACCGCTCTTTGCAGGTGATCCGCTCGTTGGGGAAAAAAGCGGGGGTCTCGTTGAACCCCGCAACGCCGGAAAGTGTCTTGGCTTACGTTCTCGACAAGGTCGATCTGATCCTGGTGATGAGCGTTAATCCCGGCTTCGGCGGACAGAGCTTCATTCCGGCGCAACTCGACAAGATCAAACGCATCCGTCAGATGATCGGCGATCGTCCGATCGAGCTTGAAGTGGACGGTGGGGTCAACACGGATACCATCGCGGACGTGGTTGCGGCGGGCGCCGATGTTCTGGTTGCCGGCAGCGCCGTCTTCAAGGGTGACGATTACGCCAAGATGATCAGCGATTTGCGGGTGGCGGCGAAAGCCTGACTATACGGCGGCGCGTAAAATCGAATACAGGTCCGCAGGCCGCGTCGCCATATCAAGCAACAGCTTGAGCGCGACCAGAATAACCATCATTGCCAATAGACCACGCAGTTGCTCACCGTTCAGGCGTTCGCCGATGCGTGCGCCGAGTTGTGCACCGACAACTCCGCCGATGATCAACAGCAAGGCGAGCATGATGTCGACGCTTTGATTGCCGACCGCCTGCAACACGGTGACGTTGGCGGTCACGAAAATGATCTGGAACAGCGACGTGCCGACAACGACGACCGTCGGCATGCCAAGCAGATAGATCATCGCCGGCACCATGACGAAACCACCGCCGACACCCATGATCGCGGACAAAATGCCGACGAAGCAGCCGACGGCGAGCGGCAGCAATGCGCTGATATACAGCCGCGATTTCCGGAACTTCATTTTGAACGGCAAACCATGCGTCCAGTTGTGGACGTGGCTTTTCTTACGTTTCTTCGCCTTTTGCGCCATCATCGCCTTGATGCTTTCGACCAGCATCAACGAGCCGATAATCCCGAGAAAAACCACGTAACTGATGTTGACCACCAGATCGACCTGGCCGATGGCTTTCAAAGCGGAGAAAATCCAGACGCCGAGCGTGGAACCGATCAAGCCGCCGATCAGCAGCACGACCCCGATCGCGATGTCGACATTGCCGCGGCGCCAGTGTGCGAGTACGCCCGAGATCGAAGCTGCGACGATCTGATTGGCGCCGGTCGCGACCGCGACGGCAGGCGGGATGCCGATGAAGATGAGCAGCGGCGTCATAAGGAACCCGCCGCCGACACCGAAAATGCCGGAAAGCGCACCGATCCCGCCGCCGATCCCGAGTAAAAGGAATACGTTAACGGAGAGTTCGGCAATCGGTAGGTAAATATCCATAAATTTCCGTGTCAGCTTGGGATCTCGGCGATCAACGCCGTATCCGTCAGGCCGGTTGGGTAAGGCTGTTCGTCACCTGCGTCAAGTGATCAGCGCGATTTCTTCTTCGCTCAGGTTGCCAGGTACAATGGTTACCGGAACGCGCAGCTTGCCGGCCATTTTCTCAACCAGATACGACACCAGTGGCCCCGGTCCATCGGTGCCCGACGCGGCGCCGAGGACGAGCAGGGATATGCCGTCTTCCTCTTCGATCAGGTTGATCACTTCTTCGCGCAGTTTGCCTTCTCGGATGTAGAGCACCGGCATATGCCCCATGCGTTTTTGCACCACCGATGCGACAACATTGAGCATTTCCTCGGCTTCCTCGCGGGCTTCTTCGCGCATGCGTTCGCCAACAGCCATCCAGTGAGAGAATTCAGCCGGCTCGATGACGTACAGCAAGGCCACGCGGCCATTGGAATTGTGCGCACGGCGGCAGGCAAATTGCAGTGCAGCCGCAAATTCCTCGGTCTCGTCGACGACACAAAGAAATGTCCGCCCGGTCAGCTGGTTCGCGGGGGTCTCTTCGTTCGGTTGTTGATTGTCGATGTTGTCGCTCATGGCCTAACTCCTCCTGAAGGCGGCGTTGGCAAGCCAGCCAGCTGCACAGGCAATGATAACGGCGAATATCCCGTATAGTAGCGATTGTTGATGCGCGAAGTCATAAATCTCCGCTTCCAGACCGAACTTGCGGACATTCAACAAGGTCGTTTCGCTGGTAACGATTTTCATGTCGCGGACCAGGTACGTCTCGATGGCGAATTCGCCGACCGAGACATTGGCCGGGAACCGGATCTTGGTTCTGAACAACATGTCGTTCAGGAACAAAAGCGGCGAGGCTTCTTCGGCATAGAGCTTTTTACGGACCTTGTCGCGCACGAGCGCGGCGCGGAAGGCAATTGCTTCGGCGGAATTGGCCTGGCGGTCGGTCGGCAGAATCTGGACTTCATCGAGGCCGATCTGAAATCGTGTCAGCGTGTCGGCGGGCAGGGTCTCGTAAACAGGTTTGTTCGACGCTACCCAATAGTACGACGGCAGGTCGTTAAAGGTCAGGTTCTCCGTGTTGACCCAGATTCCCAGCTTCCGTTCCTTGAGGTGGACCGTCTTGTTTTCCAGTGGCCCGCGGACAACGACGATGACATCGCCTTCGCCCCGTTTGGCGCCGAATAGCAAAAGGTCCGTGCCTGAAAAGCCCGCAGTGATCTGCACGATCGGTGCCGATAGGTCGACGACCAGGTCCTTTGCCTGCAGGCTCGAGCCCGCAACCAGAAGGCTCAGCGTACAGACCAACAGTTTCAATGTGCGTTTCATCATTATCAGTGCCCTTCGCCGCCGAAGGAATATGGATCCGAGGGCGTTACCACCAGATCGAATGTAAGTTTCAGGCAAACGGCGATAACGATCAACGCCAGCATACCACGCAATTGTTCGCCCTGCATTCGGCCGCCGAAGCGGGCGCCGATCTGAGCACCGATCACGCCACCGATCAAAAGCAGGAGCGCCAGCACGATATCCACCGAATAGTTGGATACCGCCTGTAGCACGGTGACGTTGGCGGTCACAAATATGATCTGGAACAGCGACGTGCCGACGACCACTGCGGTCGGCATGCCAAGCAGATAGATCATCGCCGGCACCATGACGAAACCGCCGCCGACACCCATGATTGCCGAAAGGATGCCGACCAATATGCCGATCAGGATCGGCAGGACGGCGCTGATATAGAGGCGCGACTTGCGAAACCGCATCTTGAACGGCAGGCCGTGCATCCAGTTGTGCGAGTGACTGCGCGATGGCGCGCGGGCCTTGGACTTGCGCATCGCGTTGATGCTTTCAATCAGCATCAACGTGCCGATGATGCCGAGAAACACCACGTACGACAGTTTGATCACCAAGTCGATTTGGCCCAAGCCTTTGAGAAATGTGAACAGCCACACCCCGAAGCTGGATCCGATGACGCCGCCGATCAGCAGCAGAATACCCATCTTCAGATCGACATTGCCGCGCCGCCAGTGTGCAAGCACACCCGAGACCGAACTGGCGACGATCTGATTGGCTTCGGTCGCAACAGCAACGGCGGGGGGGATGCCTATAAAAATCAAAAGCGGCGTCATCAGAAAGCCGCCGCCGACACCAAATAATCCAGAGAGAAACCCGACACCCCCGCCCATCCCCAGAATGAGGAAAATGTTCACCGAAATTTCGGCGATGGGCAAATAAATCTGCATCGAACGGCAGCTCCGGCCGGACAGGAATGCCTGACGGCGAGGGGGAATAAATACCGAGTAATATCAAGCTTTTATGGCAGGTCTTTGCGATTGTCAACGATGATGCCTGAAATCCGGCACATTTCAGGGTTATAGGTGTCTCGGATTCAGCGTTTACGATTTATCCATGAGTTTTTGCGATCTCTACGGAGACAGAATGTTTATCGGGCGTCTGCTACGATGGCAAAAGAGCTGCCGTCGAAAAGGCGGCGCCTTGAAGGAAATGGCTGGGATTCGACGTGAGAAAAACGCCTGAGCTGGTCGACGACAACGATACCGGTGGAGCTTTGCCGGATGAGATGTGGATGGTCGCCGTCGAGGGATCTCCATCGCGATTTCCGTTGTTGGCAAAGTTCGGCATAGCGCTTGGCACACTGGTTCTTCTGTTCATCTCTGCCTTGGCGCTAGGCCCGATGGTGCTGCCGGGGTCGGTCAGCGCGCCGTATGCCGAACGATTCATTTCACGTATTACCGGCGCCGAAGTCCGGATTAACGGCGATCATTCATTTTCTATTCTGCCATCGCTTCGTCTACGCGCGGAAAATGTCATCTCGGCGGATCCGACCGGCCCGTTCGACATCAATCTGCCTTATCTGGAGGTCGAGATCAGTTCGCTAGGTGCGTTGTCCGGCAGCGTGGATCTCGAACGGGTGATACTGCGCGATCCTGCGGTGCAGGTGCGGATCGGTGCCATGGCGGTCGCCGCGGCGCCGGTAGCGCCCGAGATCGATCATGCCTGGGGGTGGTGGCGCGACATGAGCTTGCGCGAGCTTATGGTCGAAAATGCTTATGCGGTACTAACCGACAAGCGAAGCGGGCGTGTCCTGAAGCTGGAAAGCTTCAATGTTTCAAATGCTTTATTCGGCGAAGGTAAGGCGGAAGACGGACTGCTGTTGAACGGCGCCGGAACATTGAACGGCAAGCCAATTAAGCTCGCCCTGAATACTTCCGATCCACAGTTGCTGGTCTCCGGAAACCGTTGGCCATTTGAATTATCGATCATATCGGCATTGCTGAACGGCTCATTCAAGGGATCCATTGCCGTACGCGAGCGGACGGTCGGCGAAGGCGATTTGCTCCTCTCCGGCGATGACGTGGCGGCGCTGAATGCCTGGATCGGTCCATTGATGCCGGCTCGCTCCGGCGGTGCTTTGGCGCTCAAGGCGAAAATCGACGGTGCCGGCAACATGATAGATGTGCGTCGGCTCGATCTGCAATTCGGCGTAACTTCACTGACCGGTCGCGCAACATTGCGTGCCGTGACATCCGGGGCACCGGTTATTGAAGGTCGCTTCGAGGCACAAACACTGGATCTTGGGACCGCGCAGGGTAGCGAGGCGCTGGCGGTTGCCGAGGCACCTTTGATGATCCCCGGAATGCCGAGCGGCAAAATCGAATTGTCGTGGCTGCGGGCGTTATGGCACAACGTCGTATTTGGCGCCGGGAACGCAACCATGGAGCGCCCCGCCGGAACGCATCGCTTGCGTCTGTCCCTTGACGGGGTCGATGTGTACGGCGGCAAGATGCGTGGCAGCTTCAATCTGGATGCGTCCGAGGGTATGCGGGCCTTGAATGTCGAAGGACGCGCTGTTGGGGTCAGCATCGGCCCGCTGCTAAGTGCCGTCGCGGCGCCGAACGGACCGATACTGAGCGGCAAATCGACGATCGAACTGAACCTGTTCTCCGTCGGCGGGACATCGCAGGAATTGATGCAGGCTTTGACAGGGGGTGCCGAGGTCGTGGCGCAGGACGGTGAATTGACGATTACCGAACTGGTCAACGGTTTGGTGCCGGATGCCGGGCCGAGCCTGAAGTTCAAATCCTTAAACGGACAATTCACCGTTGCGCAGGGGATTGCCGTCAGCGACGACTTGTTGTTGCAGTCGGGCGACCTGTCGCTTGTTGGCCGGGGACGGCTCGATCTTGCCAACTGGACGATCGATCTGAATGTCGGCAGATTAGGGACCAAGGGCGATGAGCGGTCATTGCGGCGCTACAGGGTCAGTGGACCCGCAGCGGATATGCGGGTCGAGCCGATTAACGGTTCTTGAGTGCCGGGAGCAGGGGTTGAATGGTTGAGATATTAAGTCTGCTGGGGGCCGCGGTGGTTGCCGTGCTGATCTCCACGCGGCTCGGTCTCGGCTCGCAACTCGGCTATCTTGCTGCCGGAGCGCTGATCGGTCCTTACGGCATCGGTTTGATCACAGATGCCGAGAAGTTGCGCCATATCGGTGAATTCGGCGTCGTCTTCCTATTGTTCATGATCGGCATTGAAATGAAGCCGCAGCGGCTCTGGGTCATGCGCAGGCATGTGTTCGGGCTGGGCGGTTTGCAGGTCGTGGCGACAGGCGCCGTCCTGGCGGCGGGGGCGCATCTTATTTTCGATCTGAACATCAAGATGTCGCTGGTGATTGGTTTCGGTATGGCTTTGTCGTCGACCGCGTTCGGTGTCCAGATGCTGTCGGAAAAGAATGAACTGACCAGTCATCACGGGCGAAACAGTTTCGCCATCCTGCTTTTTCAGGATTTGGCGGTGGTGCCGCTGATCGTGTTGCTGCCGTTGTTCAGCGGCGGTGAAATCGCCGTCTCCACCTCCATGGGGCTGGCGATGGTGCAGGCAGCGGGCATCATTCTCGTGGTTGTGTTGGCGGGGCGGTACGCGATCGGTCCGGCGATGCACGCCATTGCGCGGATCGGGAACAGCGACACCTTTGTCGCCATGGCATTGCTGATGGTGCTGGGCTTCGCGTGGGTGATGAACCAGGTCGGCCTGTCATTGGCGCTGGGCGCGTTCATGGCCGGCGTGATGCTGGCGGAATCCGAATACCGTCACCAGATCGAGGCGGATGTTCTGCCGTTTCGCGGTCTTTTGCTGGGGCTGTTTTTCATGAGCGTCGGCATGAGCCTTGCCCCCGAACCACTGTCGAACCATACCGGCGATATCATCGCCGCGACGGTTGTGCTGCTGGTCTTCAAGACCATCATGACCATTGGCTGCTCATTGCTTTTCAAGGCACCGCTTTCGGTTGCGATACGCACCGGGTTTCTTTTGTCGCAGGCAGGGGAATTCGGTTTCGTTATTTTCTCGTTGGCACTGGCTGACGGTATTTTACCGCCGGGCCTGGCGGATATTCTAGTCGCGGTCGTGGTGCTGAGCATGATCTTGACGCCCCTCATGGTTTGGGCAGGCGGGAGACTGGCCGAGCGGATTGCGCCAGTGGTGCCCGGCGAAGTGCACGGCGCCGCTGCCGAGGAGGCGCGCCCGGTGCTGATTGCCGGGTTCGGTCGGGTCGGCGAGACCGTCGCCAACATGCTGGCGACCGCCAATGTGCCTTACGTGGCCATCGATAGCGATGCAGACCGGGTCAAACGCGCCCGCAGACACGGCTATCATGTCTATTTCGGCAGCGCCGGGCGCCCGGAAGTTCTTCGCTCCGTCGGTGCTGCGCATGCGCGTCTGATCGTCGTCACGCTGGATGATCCGAACGTCGCGGAAGGAATGGTGCGGACTGCGCGCCGCCTGTATCCGCATGTACCGATCCATGTTCGCGCCCATGACTGGGATGTCGCGGATACATACACGGAGTTGGGTGTCGACCACGCACTGCCGGAAACCGTCGAGGCCAGTTTGCGGCTTGGCGCAGCGGCGCTGGAGGCCGCGGGCGTCGATGTCGACAAAAGGCGCGAATTGTTCGAGGAACTGAGCGCCGAGAATTTTGCCAAAATGCGCCGTTTTCGCCGACCGTAGGCAATTGCGTCACTGCCGTCCGCACGCCGTCCGAGCGTCCGATTCACCAAATGTTAACCACGTAGCGCGATGATGTAAGCGGGATATGCCGGCGTCATTGATGCGCGCGGTATTTGGGTGCGCATTCGGGTGCGCAACAGCGACAAGGGAGCGCAGACATGCGCAAACAATCATCCAATTTGATGTACGCCGCCGTTTTGGCCGCCAGCACGCTTGCGAGCGGTGCCAGCGCCGACAATACCGGTGGCATCGGTATGTCGCAGAACGCGCCGGGCATGGTGCCGCAGACGGGTATTCACCCGAACGTGGCCGCAGCACCGCCGAATGCAGCATCCTCGATCCCGGGCACGATGAATGCTGCTCCGGAAAAGCCGGTCGCGTACCAGAGTGCCGAACGCGGTTATATGCTTGTCGCACCGCCGGGAGCGCGTTTTCAGGAACGCCCGGGCGGGCAGCAGATCGCTATTCAGTCGCGTAAGGGATACGGCGTCAACATTCAGACCGGCGATGCCAATCCGTCGATCGACACGGAACAAATGTTCCACAAACTGGAGGCGCAGTATCTGGGCGACGGCAAGCCGTGGAGCCGCAAGACCGGTCAGGAAGAGGCGGTGATTGCCGGCTTGTCCGCAGGTGTCACGTATTATGAGGCGGGTTCCACGAAGACAAAGGTCGTGATCGTGCGTGGCATGAAGACGGACTTCGTGTTCATGTTCTTTGCGCCTTTCCGTCATTACGAAAAACTATCGGTGGAATTCGACTGGATTTTGGCGAGCTTCCGTCCGGCACCGGCCGAACTGCCGTCCGAACCAGTCAAGCTTGCCGAGAAAGTGCCGCCGGAAGCCAAGCAGCCGCCGTTGCGCGCGGAACCCGCGCCGGAAGCCATTCCTGCCGGTCGGCCCAAGCCTATGGAAACCGCGAGCGCCCCGGATGTCGTCGTGTTTTCCGAAGCCGGCTATGGATATCGGGTCGAATACCCTTCGGAATGGCAACTGGAAAAACTGAGCGCCTTCACAAATGCAATCAGCGGTCCGCGCGGAACACCTGCGTATGACGCCATCGTTTCGTTGCAGAACGTCAAGCCAAGCGGCAACGGCGATGTGGCGCGCATTGCCATCGACAATCTTAAGGCCAGCCTCGCACAGCAAGCGCGAGGCGTGCGCTTTATCGGCGAGAAACCGGTGACCTACGCGAAATACGGTCTGACCCTCGAAGGACACCAGTTCGTTGCCAATTACGATCACCAGGGCCAGCGGTTCCGTAAATGGGCGCTGGTCTTGCCAAGGCCGGAAGGTGGGATCGCCCATATATGGTCGTATACGGCCCCGGCGGCCCAATTCGATACATATCGCCCGGTCGCGGAGCGTATTCTGAATTCACTTAAAATTGACGGTGGGCAGGGTTAGACCCGTCGCCAAACCCTTGCTAGACTTGGGGCATGTCAATTTTGTTTTCTTCTGACGTTCGCCGTTATCTCTGTTGTCAGCTATTGGCTTTGGCGGGCCTGGCATTCGCCGTGGCCCCAGCACATGCTCAGGAACCGACACTTGATGCGTTGATGAAGCATTTCGACAGTGTCGTTTTCGGTGCCGAGATAGAAGGGGTGAAACCGGCCGAACAAGTCCAGAAATGGATGACTCCTATCCGCGTCTCGATAACGGCGATGCAGGGAAAAATGCTCAACAAACCCGGCGGTAAACGGGAGTTGAAGCTGAGTTTCGTGCCGCCTGACAAAGCTTATGTCGATATCGTGCGTCGTCATTTGACGACGCTGGTCAAGCTGACCGGGGCCGCCTCCGAGAAAAGCGACAAGGCTGCGGGCAAACCGGCCAACTTCATTATCAAGTTCGTGCCGCGGTTGGTCATGGGACAGCCGTTCATCGCCAAGGATGTCGATCCGGCGATCCTGAAACGGCTGGGGCAGGCGGGGGTCTGCTATTTTCTGACCCGTTCCATCAGCACCGGCGCAATGTTCCGCAGCTTGATCATCGTCAACAACGAACTGCCGCCCGACCAGATGGATGCCTGTCTGCTCGAGGAAATGACACAGGCAATGGGGCTGCCGAACGACAGCGATCTGGTCCAGCCATCGATCTTCAATCAGAAATCAACGCAACGCACATTGTCGCCCGGCGATGTGGTCTTGCTTAAAACGCTTTACGACAAGCGGTTGCCGGCAGGGACGCCGCATAAAGATGCGTTGCGTATCGCGTGGGAAGTCATGGGCGAACACCTTGCCCGCTGACATGATTAAGCGAATTGCCGGTGCCGTTACGTTGCTCGCGATCTTGTCGCCGGGCGCGGCATCATGCGCCGATGCGCCGCCGTCGGTCGAAGACGTGCGCCGCTTCGCCGAAGACGTCGCAATCGGCTCGCGTGCCGGTGCCAGGCTCGTCAAATGGCGGCGCGCGCCGACCATTCGCCTGGAAACCCTGGTCGCCGGTCCACGCGACGAAAAGACAGGATGGGCAGTGCCGATCCCCACGCAAACACTGCCTGCCCGGTACATGTCGCTCAGGGGCCATGTCGAAGCCTTGTCCGGACTGACCGGTATGCCGTTGCGCCTGATGCCGCGAGATATCGGCTCGGGTGGTGACATAGTCGTCACGATCCTGCCCAGAACCTTGATGTCGGCGTTGTCGTTTCCAGGGGTGCCGAAACGGACCATTGCGCAGTTGATGGGGCCGAGCCGATGCTTTTTCGTGATCTGGCCGACCCCCGATTGGGGGGTGAGAAAAGCCCGAATTGTTATTAATTCTATTCTTGAAGAAGATCATATAAAACATTGTTTATTAGAAGAATTGACGCAATCTCTCGGATTGCCTAACGATAGCGAGCGGTTGCGCCCATCCGTTTTCAACGAAGCTTTTATGCTGCGCAAGCTTTCGCCGTTGGATCGCATTCTGGTTCGGGCCGTTTACGACCCGCGCGTTCTTCCGGGCATGACGCTGGATGCTTTTCGCGGCGTGGCCGACGAAGTGGTCGGTTCGTACATGAAGCCGGAATAAATTTTCCGGGCGCGTAAATTTTCTATCGTTAAGGATGCTGTCAGCGCGAAGCGCCAAGCTGGCCAACGGTTTGCTGCCGTGAAACGGCTGCGCCGATAAGGGTTTATTAACAACAAATGCCTAAACCGGTAAGCGGACCCCAGTCTTTGCGGGCGGGGCCGAAGGAGCGGAAGGACCGGTTGCGTGAAGCAGCCGGAAAATTGCATGGGCTTGGCTGAAAAGCTGAAATCGTCGAAGCCGCAGGGCAACGAGCTTGGCCGTATTTCATATACGCCGGGCGGCGTCTTCGACCTGATCATTGCGTCGGTCTTCATCAACCTGCTTGCGTTGGCCATGCCGCTGACGCTGCTGCAGGTGTATGACCGCATCATTCCGAACTCCGCGGAAGGGACGTTGGTCCTGCTGATTGTCGGTGTCGGGTCCGCATTGATCCTCGAAGCCTGTCTGCGTCAGGGCCGCTCCTACGTTTCCGGGTGGATGGGCGCGCGGTTCGAGCATCTGGCTGGTGTCGCTGCTGTCGAACGCTTGCTGAACGTGGCCATTGTCGATTACGAGCGGCAAGGATCCGGTGTACACCTCGAGCGCTTCAATGCGCTTGGGCCGCTCAAGGAATTTTACGCCGGTCAAGCGATCCTCTCGCTCTGCGATTTGCCGTTCGCGGTGCTGTTCCTGAGCGCAATGTATTATCTGGCCGGGCATCTGGTACTGGTGCCGATTGCGTTGATTGTCTTTTTTGCCATAGCTGCTTTGCTCGTCGGCAAACGGCTGCGTGGAGCACTGGAAAACCGGATGCTCGCCGATGACAGGCGTTATAGCTTCATCATCGAGGTGCTGGGCGGTATTCACACAGTCAAAGGCCTGGCCATGGAAGAGCAGATGATCCGCCGCTACGAGCGTCTGCAAGAAACCTGCGCCACGGCCGACTACAACGTGGCGCTGCATTCATCATCGGCGAGTTCGACCGGGGCGCTGTTTTCGCAGCTCGTGTTGTTCTGCGTCGTCGGTTACGGCGCGACGTTCGTCATCGACGGCGAGTTGACCGTGGGTGGTCTTGCCGCATGCACCATGCTCGCCGGTCGGTCCATGCAGCCGTTGCAAAAGGCGGTCGGCATCTGGACTCGCTTTCAGTCGATCCAGTTGTCGTTGGACCGGGTCCGTCAGCTATTCCACATGGAAGAGGAAAAGCCCCCGGGACTGCCGGAACTGCCGCCGATCCGCGGTACCTTGAAGCTCGAGAACATGACCTTCACGTACGGCAAGGACAAGGATGGCGATGATTTGTCGCCGGTTTTCCGCGACATCGACCTGACGATCGAGTCTGGGGAAACCGTTGGGATCACCGGTACCGGTTCAAGCGGAAAGACGACGCTGCTTTACATCATGATGGGTGTGTTCGCGCCGAGCCAGGGCAGGGTGCTGGCCGACGGGATGGATCTGCATGAATACGATCCGTCGAGCATTCGCCGCCAGATCGCGTATCTGCCGCAGGAGGGCGTGTTGTTCAACGGCACGATCCTCGAAAATGTCACGATGTTCCGCGAGGACAAGATCGACGAGGCGCTCGATATCTCTCGCTTGCTGGGGCTCGACAATGTCGTTGCGCATATGCCGCACGGTTATGAAACCAAGGTTGGCGACGGCGCCGGTGACAAGCTGCCGAAAGGGATCAAGCAGCGGATCGCGATTGCCCGCGCGCTGGTCGACAAGCCACGCGTGCTGCTGTTCGACGAAGCCAACGCGGCGATGGATAGCGCCGGGGATTCGACGTTGCGCAATCTGCTTGAACGCTTGAAGGGGCGGGTCACGTTGATTTTGGTCACGCCGCGCCCGTCGATGCTCAATCTCGCCGATCGTATCTTCGATATCGAGGATGCGCATCTGGTCGAACGTGCGCCAGAAACCGAAAAGATCGGCAACCCGTCCGGAAAGGGGAATTGACCATGATCGCGAAGTTGAAAAAGCTCGAAGCCACCGACAATGGCATGGCCTACGCCGAAGACTACAGAGCGGCGTACGAAACCTTGGCCGAACGGGCATCACATGAAGTCCCGCCCGCACCGGATGCGCAGCCGAGCGCGGAATTGCAAATGCTTGCGGTGCCGCGAAAAGGTTGGCTGAACGGCCCCGGCCGGCACTTCACAAATCACTGATCGAAAATACGAAATAGCACAGGAAAGCACAGGTAACGGACCCGGATGAGCGGCATTCTTTCAAAGATCGAAGCACTGGACGACGTCGAAGCCGACGGCGTGGAAGCTGTCGATGCCGCCGTTGACCGCGTCTTTGGCGATGCGGAGCGGGAACCTGCCGCGAAGGCACAGCAGCCCCCTCGACAACAACCCGTGACGGCCGAGCAGGCGGGCCCGGCGCCCGCGACTGACGATGCACGAGGTATACCGATGCCGCCGATTGGCGCACGTAAACGCCCCGCACCGCCAAGACCAGAACCTCGGGCTCCTGGCAAAGGTCCGCGCCCTAATGTGAAAACGGTGCGCGAGCAACCGCGACCGGAAGCGAAAAAGCCTGCGCCACCGGCGCCGCCCACCACATCGACTGCTAAACCGGCAGCCAAACCAGAAGCGAAGGCAGCGCAAACAGAGGCTGAACGAAACGCACTCGCGGACAAGGCGCTTGCAGCGCTCAAAGCGCCGACCAAGGGTGAACGCGTTCCGCCCAGATTACGCAAGCGTCAGGAGCAGGCGGCAAAGGCCGCTGCACCCAGGCCGGCAAAACCCGCACCTCGCCCCCGTCCGCAAGCGTCGGCACCGGCGACGCCGAGAGCAAAGCCGGTCGCTAAGGCCCAGCCCACGCAAGCCGCACCGCCCGCCGAGCCCGCAAAGCGGCGTGTTGCCATGCCTGAAGGGTTGCAAAAGAAACAATCCGCGCCTGCTGAACCGCCCGCAAAACCTCAGGTGCCGCCCAAAGCTCAGGCCCAGCCTCAGACGAGGCCGCAAGCCCGCCCGCAATCGGCGCCTGAAGCGAAGCCTCCGCAAGCAAGGACCCCGCAACCGACACCGCCCGCACCCGCGGCGCCGCAAGCGCGTCAGCCCAGCGCGCCGCCGACGCCCGGTCCGGCCCGGCTGCCGAACCCGCCGCCACTGCCCGCATTGCCCGGCGTATTCGAGCCACTGCCCGCGTTTCAATCCGCACCGCCCGCAAATGCACCCGCAAGCGCACCTGTTGCGACGGCCGACCGTGCAGCACCGCCGCCACCGCTTCCGCCCGGGCCGCCGACCGGTACCGGCGGTGGAGGAGACGGTGGAGATGGTCCGCGTCCGATGCCGTTGCCCGAGCGCGAACCGCCGGCGCACGACGAACCGGCGTTGGCGTCGCTCAAGGAAGCGACGGATCTGTCGAACTGTCTGATGCCGTTGCTGAAGGCGCTCAACTGGCGCGGCGACAAGCGTCATGTCGCCGAGGCGTTGCCGCACTTCACCAATGCCCTGGATATCACGTCGCTCCGCAACATCATGGCGACGCTGCATTATCAAAGCCGCCCGGTGAAACTCCGGCTGGTCGGTATCGACCAGCGATTGTTCCCGTGCCTTTACCTGCCTGAAGACGGCGATGCGATTGTCTTGCTGAGTTATGAGCCGAGCGGCATTCGGATATTCGATGGTGGCTTGAATCAGGAACGGATCATGCCGCGCGAGAACGTTCGCGGCACGGCTTACTTCTTTAGCCCGGTCGATGCCGATGAATTGCAGGCGTCGGTCACCAAGGTCGGTTGGTTCCGCGCTGTTTCGGAACGTTTCCGCGCGCTCGTCTATCAGACGCTGGGTATCACGTTCGTGCTCAACATTCTTGCACTGGTGACGCCGCTGTTCGTGATGGCGGTTTATGACAAGGTGGTCGCCACCGGGTCATTGCCAACGCTGGCGTTCTTTGCGTTCGGCGTCGGTATCGCCATTGGCTGCGATGTCATTCTGCGCATGATAAGATCGAAGATTATGGCGTTCATCGGGGCGCGGCTCGATAACATTGTCGGCATTGCGATCTTCCACAAGATCCTCTTCCTGCCACCGACATTTACCGAACGTGCGACGATCGGTGCGCAGATCGCGCGCATCAAGGATTTTGAAACGATCCGCGATTTCTTCACAGGCCCCATGGCTTTGGTGCTTTTCGAGCTGCCGTTCGTGTTCATTTTTATCATCACGATCGCCGCGTTGGCCGGGCCGGTGGTGTTCGTGTCGATCATCATGATGGCGTGCTTCTTCATCCTTGGCCTGATCATTACGCCGTTGCTGCGTCATTCGGTCGGCAGGGCGGCACGGGCATCGTCGAAGAAACAGGAACTGATCGTCGAGACGCTGAGCGGCATGCGCGCTGTGAAGTATTGCGGCGCCGAGCAAAAATGGATGGAGCGCTTCCGAGAATACTCCGCAAGCGCAGCGCTCAACAGCTTTTATACCGCGCAGTTATCGGCGTTGATGCAGACGATCTCGCACGTGTTGATGATTTCCGCCGGGTTGGGAACGATCATCTTCGGTGTGTTCAGGGTGATGAACGGGGACATGTCCGTCGGTGGACTGGTGGCGTCGATGATCCTGGTGTGGCGTGTGCTGGCGCCGCTGCAGACCGGCTTTATTTCGCTGACGCGCCTGACCCAGGTGAAGTCGTCGATTTCGCAGATTAACAACCTGATGAACATCAAGGGCGAACGCGATCAGCATGCGCTGGTAAATCCGATCAAGCAGATCGAGGGCTTCGTGACATTCGCCCGAGTCTCCATCCGTTATAGCCCGGATAGCGACCCGGCGCTGGTCGGCGTCAGTTTCGATTTGGAGCCCGGCGAAGTGCTGTGCATTGTCGGCGGTAACGGGTCGGGTAAATCCACCGCACTTAAGTTGCTGGCCGGTATGTATGCGCCACAAGCGGGGTCGATCCGTATCGACAATATGGATATCCGGCAGATGGATACGGTCGAATTGCGCCATGCCGTGGCGTATGTGCCGCAAACGGTACAGTTCTTCTATGGTACGATCGCGCAGAACCTGCGCCTCGCGTATCCGACGGCGACAGACGAGGACCTTTATCGGTGTTGCGAAATGGCCGGGGTGCTGGACGATGTTCTCAAGCTCTCGCAAGGGTCCGGCAAATGGAAACGCGACGGGTTCGAAGTGCGGATCGGCGATTCCAGTTCCGCGCAGATGCCGACCAGTTTGTTACAGCGGCTCAATCTGGCGCGCGGTTACCTCAAACGTTCGCCGATCATGCTTTTCGACGAACCCGGTAACGGCCTTGATTTCGCAAGCGATCAGGCCTTTATGAAGAATGTGGAGCGTATGCGGGGTGAAACCACGATCTTGATGGTGACGCACCGACCGAGCCATCTGCGCCTTGCCGATAAAATCTTGTGGCTTGAGTACGGGAACGTGCGTGCCTTTGGCGGCGCTCAGGAAGTGCTCAAGCAGATGCCGAAGGACTTTGTGTGATGGCTGACGGATCGCAGATTACCGAGCAGAATTACGCCGATCATCCGAAGGAACCGGAAAAGGATCGGCGCAAGAAACTGCGTCGTGGCGATCGTCAGACGCGGTTCCTCGCGCAATCGGTCATTCTGGAGGAAGGCGGTAGTTCCGGTCTTGTCCGCGGCGCAATGCTGACGATCTGCATCGTCATTATGTTGTTCCTCGGATGGTCGATGGTGACGAACGTTGACGAAGTCGCCGTTACGTCAGGCGAGGTTATCCCGTCGGGTCAGGTACAGGCGCTTCAGCACCTGGAAGGCGGTATCGTCAAACAAATCCTCCTGCAGGAAGGGCAACTGGTCGAGAAGGGCGAGGTGCTGATCACCCTCGACGAGACGGCGGCCGTTACGGAACTGCAAAAGCTTGAGGCCCGCCGTGCCGGTCTGGAAATTCGCTCCGAGCGTCTGCGTGCGCTGGGCACCGGAGGCGTTCCGGATTGGTCCAAGGTCGGTAGCCGCTATCCGTCAATGATCAATGACCAGCAGCGGATCTATGAAGGCTCTCTGGAGGCGTTCTTCAGTCGTCAGGAAACCATCCGCAAGCAGATCGAGCAGCGCCGCGCCGATCTGGAGCTGTTGGATGAGCGCGAGCAGACCCTGACGCGTACGGCGGAAATCTTCGCCGAGGAGCTGGAGGTCCGCGAGAAACTCTACCGAGAAGGATTGACGTCGAAGATTTCGTATTTGGATGCCAAACGGTCGATGAACACGGCGCGCGGCGAACTGGCCGATCTGGTCTCCGAACGCGAACGCGCGACGGAGGCGATCAAGGAATCGCAAAGCCGGCTTGATGAAATCGAGACGGAATTCCGCGAACAGGCACTCGCCGAGCTGAGTGAAAGCGCGAACGAATTGATTCAGGTCGAGGAAGCCCTGGTACAGGCGCGCGACCGGGTGCGGCGTCTGAAAATCACGGCGCCGGTGCGCGGTTATGTCAAAGGTCTAAACATTCATACCATCGGCGGGGTGATCCCGCCGGGCGAAATCATTACCGAGATTGTGCCGCTGGACAAAGAACTGGTCGTCGAGGCGAAGATCAAGCCCCGCGATGTCGGTCATGTTCGCATCGGCCAGCCCGTGGTGGTCAAGGTCACGACATATGACTTCGCACGGTTTGGCGGCATCACAGGCGAACTCAAGGACGTGTCGGCGTCGACGTTCCTGGATGAGCAGGGCGAGCCGTATTACAAGGGGATCATCGAGCTGGACCGAAACTATGTCGGTCGTGACGCGTCGCAGAACAGGGTGATGCCGGGCATGACCGTGCAGGCGGACATCAAGACCGGCAAAAAGACGCTGTTCGAATACCTGCTGAAACCGGTTTACAGCTCGGTCTCGACGGCATTCCGCGAACGGTAAGGCAAAAAATCAACGAGTTTGAACACGTTCGGGACAACCGGCGACGCTATGCCTGGTCTTGCGCCTCGCGCCAAAGCGCATGGGCTTTTTCGATCACCCGCGTGGTTTCCGACCAGAGGTTCAGCGCCTCCAGCTCGTGCAGAGCGACCCACCGTGCGTCCGCAGCATCGCCACCGGCACATGGTTCGGCGTCGCCGGTGACTGTCGCCCAGACATCGACCAGCGTGTAGTGGTATTTGATGCGGCCGTCGGGTTCCGGCGAGATTGAGTCGACCACATCGACAAGGCCACCGATACACGCATCAAGGCAGGTTTCTTCGCGAATTTCACGAATGGCCGCGGCGTGAACCGTTTCGCCCAGTTTCTGTGCGCCGCCGGGCAGGCTCCAACTTCCGGCACGTGGTGGCTTACCACGTTTGATAAGCACGACGCCGCGGTCGCCAACGATGACGGCACCGACGCCGACCAGCGGTCTCGGCGGAAATTCTCGGCCTGTGTTCTCCGTCATATCTGTTCCTGCGTTTCTTCAATTACATTTACGATCTACGGCGTTAAGATACAGCCATAAAAGGTGTTGAAAACGTTCTAAACAAGAAGCGGGGGTGGGTGTGCCAGATATCCTTGAACGTCGGACGATGAAGAACGGCGATACGGTATTCCGCGAGGGCGAACAAGGCAGCAGTGCCTATGTCGTTCAAGGCGGCTCAGTCGTGATTTCGAAAATGATCGAAGGTGTGGAAACGGAACTGGCCACAATTGGCGTCGGCGGTATTTTTGGTGAAATGGCCTTGATTGACGACCAGCCGCGCATGGCGACGGCCCGTGTCAAAGGCGGCGCGACAATCGTCACCATCAGCAAAACGATGTATCAGCAAAAACTGAAGAATACGGACCCGTTCATCCGTGCCTTGCTGCGGATACTTGTTGAGACCGTTCGCGGTCGATAGCCGTCTGCTTGATACGTTCGTCGACTTTGAAGTTCTCGATGTGACTGGCGTTGGCGATATTCCCGATTATTTTACATTGGCGGCACGGCCTTGAAATGCTTCTTGCAGTTCAAGCATTTCTAGGGCCCAAATGGCGTGCATGAGATAAGGATGATCGACGGATGACACCGGCAGAACCGGAAAACAGCAACAACACTCGCGAAAACACAGCATCCGGCCGGTCGGGTATGTCGTTGTCGCAGCGCCTCAGGGCTTATCTGTTCGCCGGTATTCTGGTGACGGCACCGATCTTCATCACGTTCTATCTGGCCTGGTTGTTCGTGACGTTCGTCGACAGCAAGATCAATCCGCTGATACCGGCCAAGTACAACCCGGAATCATACTTGCCGTTCGCCGTGCCGGGGCTCGGTTTGGTGGTGTTGATTATCGCGCTGATGCTCGTCGGTGCGCTGACCGCGGGTTTCTTCGGGCGTTTGTGGATGCGTATTTCCGAGCGCATCTTGAGCCAGATGCCGGTGATCCGGAATGTCTATTCAGCGGTTAAGCAAATTCTGGAAACGGTGTTGGCGCAGCAATCCAACGCTTTTCGCGAAGCGGTGCTGATCGAGTACCCAAGGCGGGGAATCTGGGCCATCGGTTTTTTGACTGGGCAGACCAAGGGCGAAGTGCAGAACCTGACCGAGGAAGACTGCATCAATGTATTTCTGCCGACGACACCGAATCCGACGTCCGGGTTTTTGCTGTTCGTGCCGAAAAAGGACATCGTGCATCTGAGTATGTCTGTTGAGGATGCCATCAAGATGGTGATTTCCGGCGGGATCGTGACTCCGCCCGACGAACGCCCGGAAGCCGAGCGCAATACCCCCGTGGTCTCGGCGCAGACATACGAGGACGTGGATGTACTTCGTGAAAAGGACGGCAGTCCGGTTCTGGTTGCGAAGGACTCGCGGCCGAACGACCGGCTCGAAAACGCCAAAAAAGATGAAGGCGACGGCTGATCAGCCGGATCGCAGATACTTGATCGCCGCATCGCGCTCGAACAAATAAAGCAACTGCCTGAGCCCCTTGCCGCGTTCACTTTCAAGTTCCGGATCGTTCCGCAAGATCAATTCCGCATCGTCGCGGGCCATCTGCAATAGATCGCCGTGCTCGGCAATATCGGCGAGGCGAAATTCCGGCAGACCGCTTTGTCGCGTGCCGAGTAATTCGCCGGCACCCCTGAGTTCCAAATCCTTTTCGGCGATGACGAAGCCGTCATCGGTCTCGCGCATGGTCTTGAGGCGTGCTTTCGCCGTTTCGCCGATATGTCTCGGATGCAGCAACAGGCACGTCGACTTGTCAGCGCCCCGGCCGATGCGCCCGCGAAGCTGGTGCAGTTGCGCAAGGCCGAAGCGTTCCGCGTGCTCGATCACCATGACGCTGGCTTCGGGAACATCGACGCCGACTTCGATCACCGTGGTCGCGACAAGAACGTCAATGTTGCCGTCCTTGAAAGCCGCCATGACAGCATCCTTTTCTGCGCCTTTGAGCCGCCCGTGCACCAGCCCGACGCGGTCGCCGAAGATCGATTTCAGGTGGTCGTAGCGTGCCTCGGCGGCGGCCATGTCGGAGGTTTCGCTGTCTTCGATCAACGGGCACACCCAGTAAACGCGTGCGCTTGTCTCGCGCGCACGGCGAACGGCGGCGACCACCTCGTCGAGTCGTTCTTGCGAGATCAGCACCGTCTGCACCGGTTGCCGCCCGGCCGGCTTTTCCATCAGCCGCGACACGTCCATGTCGCCATATGCCGTCAGCATAAGTGTGCGGGGGATCGGCGTTGCGGTCATCACCAACACGTCGACGGCGCGGCCCTTGGCTGCCAGCGTCAGGCGCTGATGGACGCCGAAGCGGTGCTGCTCGTCGATTACGGCAACGCGGAGGTCTTTGTAGTCGACGTCGTCCTGAAACAGCGCGTGTGTACCGACGGCGAGCCGCGCCGCACCGGAATTGAGTTTCTCCAGCAAGCTTTCACGGTTCTTGCCGCGTTCACGCCCGGTCAGCAAAAGCGGTTGCAGTCCGGCCGCCTCGGCCATCGTGCTCAGTGTTGCGTGGTGCTGGCGGGCAAGGATTTCGGTCGGTGCCATCAACACGGCCTGACCACCCGCTTCGACCGCGCTCAGCATCGCCATCAGCGCGACCACGGTCTTGCCCGACCCGACGTCGCCTTGCAGAAGCCTGAGCATACGGTGATCCGCGCCGAGATCGCCGTCGATTTCGGCAATCGCAAAGGTCTGCGCATTCGTGAGTTGAAACGGCAGCGCCGCCAGGACTTTTTCGCGCAGACTACCGTCGCCCTTGAGCGCCAGACCCTTGGTGCGTTTCATGTGCGCCCGGACCAGCGCCAGCGCCAACTGGTTTGACAGTAATTCGTCATAAGCGAGGCGGCGGCGCGTTGGCGTTTCAGGTGAAAGGTCGCGTGCATCTTCCGGCGCATGGGCCCGCAGCAGAGCATCTCGCCACGCCGGCCACCTCTCGCGTTCGATCAGAGGCTTGTCCAGCCATTCCGGCAGTTCGGGCGGAATTTCCAGCGCCGCGGTCATGGCTTTGCCGAGGACTTTAAGCGACAGCCCAGCGGTGAGTGGATAAACCGGTTCAACCTTGCTGAGCGCATCGATCTCCGCTTGTGTGCCGATATGGTCGGGATGCGTCATCTGCAACGTGTCGCCGAATTTCTCGACCTTGCCGGACACCACGCGGATTTCATTTTCCGGCAGCACCTTGTTCAGGTAGTCCGGACGGGCGCGGAAAAACACCAGGTTCATCGCTCCGGTATCGTCCATGCCGACGATTTTGTATGGCGCGCGCTTGTTGAACGGCGGGTAGTGCTTGGTGATCCTGAGGGTGATCGTGGCGATGCTGTCGGTCAGGGCCTCGGCGATCTTGGGGGTATAGCGCCGGTCGATGATGTCGACCGGCAGGTGCCAAAGCAGATCAATGATGTGCGGCCCCGCGACTTTTTCGATAAATTCGGCCGTTCGGGCACCGACGCCTTTCAACGACGTCACCGGCTTGAACAACGGAAATAGGTTTTCTGGTCGCATAGGTCGCTTTCAGGCCCTGACAATTGCCGGATGAGGGGCTATATCCTTGTCCGGTATCCTATGCGTACTGGCATTCATCGAAAAGGACAGAGGTCGTGGACGCACGCCGCAAACGCCTACTTTACCGTGCAACACATTGCGGTATGAAGGAAAACGATGTGCTTCTGGGCAAGTTCGCGCTGGCCCGGCTTGCCGAGCTGACCGAGGACGAGGCGGATCAGTTCGAGAACCTGATGAATCATTCCGACAACGATCTCTATAACTGGGTGACCGGCCGTGAACCGACGCCTGATATTGTCGACAGCCCGGTGCTGCGCTTGATCAAAGAGTTTAACGGCACACTGTGAGCATCCCCATAGATCAACTACGTGCGGCAGGGCGGCGAGATGTCGGGGCCGCTCCTGAAGGTGCGGACCTTTTGCTGGCGGCGGCGCTTGCGAAAGACGGACGCGATGTCCTGTTCGTGCTCAGGGACGACGCCGGGCTTGCCCGCCGCGCGGCCATTGCCGCTTTCTTTGCTCCGGATCTGGAAACCATCGAGTTGCCGGCGTGGGATTGCCTGCCGTACGACAGGGTTTCGCCGCGCCGTGCGCTGGTCGGGCGGCGGTTGGCGGCGCTCGGGCGCATATTGGCTGCGCCATCGCATGGCCGACTGATCCTCACCACCGTGTCGGCGCTGTTGCAGCGTGTGCCGCCGCGCGCGTTTCTCAAGGGGGCGGGCAAGGAGCTCGCGCCCGGGACGCGGCTAGAACCGGACGACTTGGTTCGTGAGTTGGAGCGTTTCGGTTTCAACCGGATCGAAACCGTGACCGAACCCGGCGAATACGCTGTTCGCGGTGGCATCGTCGATGTCTATCTGGCGGGGGCGGGCGGGCCGGTTCGTCTCGATTTCTTCGGTGACGAGCTTGATACACTGCGGACTTTCGATCCGGCGACGCAACGTTCCACGGGCGAGGTGAAATCGGTCACGCTGACACCGGTCAGCGAAGCGCCGCTTGATGACGATGCGGTCTCGCGTTTTCGCACGAAATATCGCGAGTTGTTTCAGACGTCCGGCAGCGATGATCCGTTGTACGAGGCGATCAGCGAGGGCCGCCGTCATCAGGGATTTGAACATTGGCTGCCGTTGTTTCACGACGGGCTGGAAACCCTTTTCGATTATTTGCCGGATGCCGATGTGCTGTTCGACCATCAGGCGGAACCGGCAATGCAGGCGCGCCGTGAATTGATCGGTGAGTACTTCACCGCGCGCCAGACGATTTCCGACGCCGACAGCGGTGTGCCTTACCGGCCGGTGAATCCCGATACGATGTTCGTCGATGCGGATACGTTCGCAGCGGCACTAAAAGGGCGTTCGGTCAGCGATCTTTCGCCGTTCGAAACCGGTGGCATCGATCTTGGCGCCACGGTGGCGCGCGATTACGCCGATGTGCGGATCGATCCAAATGCCAATGTTTACGAAGCAGTGGCGAAGGACATCCGCAGTTTCGCATCGGCACGCAAACGCATCGTCGTCGCGTGTTTCAGTGAAGGATCGCAAGAGCGCCTGCGCCATCTTCTGGCCGAGCACGGCGCACCGGAACTGCGCACCGCCGCCCACGACGATGCGAAGTCGGGGGAAGCAGTTGCCGGTGTGATCGGCCTGGATCGCGGCTTCAATATCGGCGATCTGTCCGTTATCACGGAAAGCGACATGCTGGGCGAGCGCATGGCGCGGCCTGGACGTCGCCGTATCCGACCGGAAAACTTTATTGCCGAAGTCTCCTCGCTGGTGCCGGGTGATCTCGTCGTGCATGTCGATCATGGGATCGGCCAGTTCATGAATCTTGAAACCATCGAGGTCGGCGGTGCACCGCACGATTGCCTGCAACTCAAGTATGCAGGCGATGCCAAGCTTTTCCTGCCGGTGGAAAACGTCGATCTGCTGACCCGCTATGGCTCCGAAGATGCCGGTGTGCAGCTGGATCGCTTGGGTGGCGCGGCATGGCAGGCCCGTCGCGCAAAGATGAAGGAACGGGTCCGCGAAATGGCGGACGAACTGATCAAGATCGCCGCCGCGCGAGAATTGAAGACCGCGCACCGCTTCGTCGCACCGGATGGCGCTTACGAAGAATTCGCGGCACGCTTTCCGTTCAACGAGACCGAGGACCAGCTGGAAGCGATCAACGACGTCCTTAGCGATCTGCAAAAGGGCCGGCCGACGGATCGGCTGGTGTGTGGCGATGTCGGCTTCGGCAAGACCGAAGTCGCGCTGCGAGCTGCGTTCGCCGTCGCCATGGAAGGCAAGCAAGTGGCGCTCGTGGTGCCCACGACTTTATTGTGCCGTCAGCATTACATGACATTTTCGGAGCGCTTCCGTGGCTTTCCGTTCCGGGTCCGGCAACTGTCGCGCATGGTGACGCAAAAGGAGATGGCCGAGACCAAGGAAGGCATGAAGAAGGGCGAAGTCGATATCGTCATCGGCACGCATGCGCTGCTGGCCAAGGACGTCAGCTTCCGTGATCTGGGTATTCTGATCGTCGACGAGGAACAGCATTTCGGGGTTGCGCACAAGGAACGTTTGAAGGCGCTCAGAGCCGATGTGCATGTCCTGACCCTGACCGCGACGCCGATCCCGCGCACCCTGCAGATGGCGTTGACCGGTATTCGCGAAATGAGCCTGATCGCAACGCCGCCGGTCGACCGGCTTGCGGTGCGCACGTTCGTTCTGCCGTTCGATCCGGTGATTATCCGCGAGGCGATCCTGCGCGAACAATATCGAGGCGGGCAGACGTTCTATGTGTGTCCGCGGATCAACGATTTGGAAAAAGTCGCGGACCGGCTGCGCGAGCTTGTCCCTGAAGCCAAGGTAACGATGGTCCATGGGCAGATGCCGGTCGCCACGATTGAGGATACGATTTCGCGGTTTTATGACGGTGCTTTCGATGTTCTGCTGTCGACCAACATCATCGAAAGCGGTCTCGATCTGCCTGCGGTGAACACCATCATCATTCACCGCGCCGACATGTTCGGCCTGGCGCAGCTTTATCAATTGCGTGGCCGGGTCGGGCGCTCCAAGACGCGGGCTTATGCGTATCTGACGCTGCCGCCGGGGCAAATGCTGACCAAGACGGCGGAAAAGCGGCTCGAAGTCATGCAGACGCTGGACAGTCTGGGGGCCGGGTTCACACTGGCCAGCCATGATCTGGATATTCGCGGCGCCGGGAATTTGTTGGGCGACGAACAGTCGGGCCACATCCGCGAAGTCGGGATCGAACTTTACCAGCAAATGCTGGAAGAAGCCGTCGCCGACGCCCGTGGACTGAATGCGGACCACGAAACCGAATGGTCGCCGCAAGTGGCGCTCGGCATGCCGGTGCTGATCCCTGACTGGTACGTATCCGACCTGACGGTGCGCATGGGCCTGTATCGCCGTATCGCGTGGCTCAAGGATGCCGACGAGATCGAGCAGACCGCCGCCGAGATGATCGACCGCTTCGGACCGATCCCGGCGGAAGCCGAAAACCTCCTGGAAGTGGTGAAGATCAAGCAGCTTTGCCGGCGTGGCGGTATCGCGAAACTGGATGCCGGTCCCAAGGGCGCGGTCGTCCAGTTCCACAACGATCAGGTCGAGGATCCGGCAAAACTGGTGGAATGGCTGACGGCGCAGAAAGGCACGGCGAAGCTTCGCCCCGACCACAAGCTGGTATTCTCTCGGTCGTGGGATACGCCGAAAGAGCGCATGAAGGGGCTTGAATATCTGGCCGGTGAATTGGCGAAGATCAACGCGCCCGCCGCCTAGCTTCCTAGAAACACCCCCACGAATTCCTGCATGCTGGTAAACGTCGCCATGGGGACCGCCAGTTCGGCGCCGTAACCGGTATGCCCCAGCCCGCGCCCGGTGCGATTGATCCAGACGACGTCCAGCCCAAGTAGATTTCCCGGTCTGATATCGGCACGCAGGCTTTGCGCGACGTGCAATACGCGGTGTGGCGCGATGCCGCGTGCCGCCAAATCGGTCAGGCCGAGCACAAAGTGGCGCATCGCCGGCTTATAGGCTTGCGCGCGTTCCGCCGTGACGGTGATGTCGAAACAATCGCCGAGCCGTGCATGGGATTTGGCGAATGATGCGTCGTCCATGTTTGTGTATGCGCCGAGCGTGAAACGTTCCTTGAGGCGGGCGAGGGCGGCAACGCTGTCGTCATAAGCTGGCCAGTCACCGACGGACAGGGCGAACGCAGCTTGCTCCTCAGGATCGGGCGTGACGCCGTATTCATCGGCGATATAGGCGAATGCCGAACGCAGTACGCGCGGGTAATCACGGCACGGTGTGAGCGTCTGGTAATGCGCTCGTGCACGATCGAAGGCATCGAGCAGGTCTTCTCCGGCCGCGTTAACGCCATTTCGCTTGGCCCACGCGCCAAGCGTGTCGAGGATTGTCGGTTCCCAATCGATCAGGGTGCCGTAAACATCAAAGGTAATGGCGTCATAGTTTTCGGGCTGCATGTTTGTAATCCTCTTGCAAAATTATCGATTATCGATAATCTGGAATCGTACCAGAGAGGAGTCAAGCTTCGTTATGTCCAATGTTCTGCCATTGAACGCCGGCATTTCGTCGACGCGATCGATACCCGAGCGGATTGCCGACATGCTGCGACGAGATATCGTTACGGCGGAGATTTTGCCCGACGCGCCGATGAAGCAAAGCCATATCGCAACGCGCTTCGGCGTCAGTCAGGCGCCGGTACGCGAAGCGCTGAACCAACTGATCTCCGAACATCTTGTGGTGCACTATCCGAACCGCGGTGTTCGTGTGGCGCCGCTCGTCGCCGCAGAACTGGAGGAGGCGGCGCGGTTACGTATTCCGTTAGAAGGTACATTGGTGAAGGCCGCCGCAGCACATTTCACGGCGGAAGATGCGACTGTCGCCGAGACCGCGCTTGATGCGATTGGCAAGGCGGCGAATGTCGGCGACCTGATGGCGGCGCACGATGCCTTTCATGATGCGATCTATCTGCCGGCGCGCTCGCCGATCACGCTCGACATTGTGCGGGGGCTGCGCGGGCGCTGTTCCCGTTACCTCGGCTTCATGTGGAAGCAATCGGACTACGCGCCGTTGTCATTCGCGGAGCACCGCCAACTGCTGGATCTGGTTCTGGCCGGTAAGGGGAAAGAAGCGGCGGCGTTTCTGAAACCGCACATCGAAGGATCGACAAAGGCAATCCTGGTCAGCCTTGCCAGGAACTAGGCCGGCTATTCGCACCCGCCGGCAAGATTTTCGAAATCTCCATAGAAAGTCGCCATGGCATCCGGCGTGTGCACCTGAAACACGCGCCGCTTCGATAACTGGTTCCAGTCTGCCAGCGTGCGCGGCATGTCCGATGTCGTCAGCGTTACCGGCGAGGCATAGAATGTGACGAGCATCGGGGCGCGCACCGATTGCTGCCTGTAGTGGGTTTCCTGAGCGATCCGACGGCCAGTTGAGTGCCACGAACGCTTGCCATGCAAAAATGTCGAAGGGATCCTGTGCGCCTTTTTCAATCAGCATATAGCTGAAATCGCGCGAGAAATCGGCCTGATCGAACGGTAACTGCGAACACAACATGTCATGCGGCGGATCAATGCAAAACTTGTCGGTAAAGCCACGTTCGACGGCACCGACCGTATGGCACAACACCAGAGCGGCCACGCATGAAGCCAGAAATACCAACGATCGGTGCAAGCGCGTAATCCTTCTGCACCGTCTCAATACAGAATAGAGCATGCCAGTCGGTGCGGAGATAGAAACAACACAGTCGAGAACCGCCATTACGGTTAGTGCACGACGGCGTCGCCTTTGGGCACGACGACATTGCCGTCGCCCATCGCGAGATCGAGCTTCCAGTCGGCTTTCAAACTGGTCGACACGATCAGATGGCAGAATGCATGCATCAACTGTTCGTTCAGATTGAAGCGGATGTCGGCGCCGTCGGCCGTCTTGAACACGACACCGGTGATTTTCTCACCCGGATGAATCTTGCCGCCGACCACCAGCAACGGGCCCGAGTTGGACGTGGTATCGACCGTATCCTTTACGGGCGGCGTGTCGAAGTCGGTGTTCTGCACCGCTTCCTGATGCTTCATGCCGAGCACGGCGTCCTGTACGTCCTTGTCGACGATCTTTGCCAATTCCGCATCTTTTGCGAACGTCTGACGCAATGCGCCCCAAAGGACATGGATGAAACGACGCGTCAGGTGTAGACGGTATTCCTTTTTATCCATCGTCGTGAGGCGGAATAGAATCCGGTCCTCTTCGGGCATGTAGCTCATGGTGAGCTGGTGCAGCGCAGTCATTTGCTCATCCCGCTATAGGCATCGTCCAGCGGGCCGCTCATCGGTTCGCTGAGCCGTAGCTGCGCATCGAAACCGGCCTTGGCGGCATCGAGGACTCGGACCAGAACTTCGGGTTCTTGTGCGCCGGAAATGACCATGTTGCCGGAAAATGCAAAGGCCGGCACGCCGTTGATCCCCAGCCGGTGCGCGCGCGCATTTTCCTCGTAAATCTCGGCGACGTCTTCATCGCTTTCCAGATATGTGCGTAGGGCATCCGCTTCCAGTCCGAACGCGGTGCCAAGCTCGATCAGTACATCAGTGTCGCCGATATCCACGCCGTCGATAAAATACGCCTCGAACAGGCGTTCCACCAACGGTGACACACTGATCCTGGCGGCGGCATAGCGGACCAGGCGGTGCGAGGTGACGGAACTTGGTGTGCGGCGGATGCGTTCGAAGGCGAAATCGATTTCGACGGAATGGCCGGCCTCGCCGATCGCCCCGTAAACGCGCCGCACACGGGTTTCGCTGCCGAACTTTTTGATCAAGTAAGCTGTCCGGTCGATGCCACCCGCCGGCATATCGGGATTAAGCATGAACGGGCGCCAGTTGATATGGACATCGGCACCGGGCCGGAGCGCGAGCGCACGCTCCAGCCGGCGCTTGCCAATGTAGCACCACGGGCAGACCGTATCGAATATGACGTCGAGTTGCATCCGCGTCCCCATACGTCTCGTTGGCGCACGCCCGCCCTGTGGCAGGACGGCTTAGCCGGTGAAGGCCTGCAGACCGGTTTGCGCGCGCCCCAAAATCAACGCGTGAATGTCATGCGTGCCTTCGTAGGTGTTGACCGTTTCAAGGTTCATCATATGTCGCATCACATGATACTCGTCGGCGATCCCGTTGCCGCCGTGCATGTCACGGGCAAGACGCGCGATGTCCAGTGCCTTGCCGGTCGAGTTGCGTTTGATCAGCGAGATGTTTTCCGGCGGGCAGTTGTCCTCGTCGAGCAGGCGGCCGACACGCAGCACGGCCTGTAGAGCGAGCGTGATTTCCGTCTGCATGTCGGCGAGCTTTTTCTGGATCAACTGGTTGTTGGCCAGCGGGCGACCGAACTGTTTGCGCTCCAGCGTGTAAGAACGCGCCGCATGCCAGCAGAATTCCGCCGCGCCCAATGCGCCCCAGGCAATACCAAAGCGCGCCTTGTTCAGGCATCCGAACGGACCGGCGAGACCGGAAACGTTGGGCATCAATGCATCCTCGCCAACCTCGACGCCGTCCATCGAAATGTCGCCGGTGATCGACGCGCGCAGCGACAGCTTGCCTTCGATCTTGCTCGACGTCAGACCCTTCATGCCTTTTTCAAGAATGAAGCCGCGCACCTTGCCGTCCAGCTTCGCCCAGATGATGAAGACATCGGCGATGGGGGCGTTGGAAATCCACATCTTGGAACCGGTCAGCTTATAGCCGCCGTCGATCTTTTCGGCGCGGGTCGCCATGCCGCCCGGATCCGAGCCGAAGTCCGGCTCGGTCAGGCCGAAGCAACCGATCAACTCGGCGGTGGCCAGTTTCGGCAGGTACTTTTGCTTTTGCTCTTCGGTGCCATATGCGTTGATCGGGTGCATGACGAGCGACGACTGCACGCTGAGCGCGGAGCGATAGCCGCTGTCAACGCGTTCGACTTCGCGCGCGATCAGCCCGTAGCAGACATTGCTGACACCGGCGCCGCCGTATTCCTCGGGGATCGTCGGACCAAGCAGCCCCAACTCGCCGAACTCCGTCATGATTTCAGGATCGAACTTTTCATGCCGGTACGCTTCGAGGATTCGCGGCATCAACTTGTCCTGTGCATAGTCGCGCGCGGTGTCGCGCACCATGCGCTCTTCGTCGTTCAGTTGCGTGTCGAACAGGAACGGGTCATCCCATTGGAATTCAGGCTTGCTGGGCATTCTATCCTCTTGTTGGTTGTGCGCTTTTGTGTTGCGCGTTTAGATATCTTCGGGCGACTTGGCCGGTGTGACGCCGACCATGCTGTCGCGGGTGATCAGCTCTGCGAGCTTGGCTTCGTCCCAGCCCTCGGTCCCCTTGGGACGGGCCGGCAGCACGATATACCTGAGATCGGCGGTGGAGTCATGCACACGCACCTCGACGTCGTCGGCGATATGCGTGCCGAATTCTTCCAGAACCTTGCGCGGTTCCTTGACGGTGCGGCTGCGATACGCCCGCGACTTGTACCAGTCCGGCGGCAGTCCGATCAGCATGCGCGGATAGCAAGAGCACAGCGTGCAGACGACGACGTTGTGCACATCGTCGGTATTCTCGATAGCCTTGATCGGAATCTCGCCGATATCGATGCCGATCTCGGCAGCGGCGGCGGCGACATCTTCAAGCACGCGCGCCTTGTAGTCGGGATCGACCCACGTCTTCGCGACGAGCTTAGCCCCAAGGCCCGGCTCGCGGCTGTCCATCAGTTCGATTTGTGCGCGGAGTTCGTCTGCGGAGCAGATGCCTTTTTCGATGATCAGTTCGGCGACGGCCTGGGTCATCACCATGCGTTCGCTAAAGGGGAAATCCTCGATGTCCGGCTGGTACGGATGTGCGTCATCGTGATCGTGATCATGGTCGTGCGTGTGATCGTGGCTCATTGCGCCGGCTCCAGCCAGTGTTCGTAAATGTCGATGACAATCGTGTCTGCGCCGGGGCCGTCATAACCGTGCCAGACCTCGGATTGGAGAAACGATACGCGGTACAGCGGTATGTCGGGTTTGCCGTCGCGGCCATAGGCGAGTTCTTCCGGATTGGGATAGGCACCGGCGCATTCCTGCACCTCACCGGCGCAGCCGCGCACGAAGTAGGGCGTGCGCACATGGCCCGGTGGAAACGCCTCGCGGACCCGTACACGGTCGCCCGGATGATAGCGTCCGGCGCTCAAGATGCGCTCTCCCGGTCCTTCGTCCAGCGCGCCTCGACCTCGGCCATTTTGGTGGCGAGTTCGTCGACGGTGATCGTGCCTTTTTCCAGCAAGATGTTGGTGGCCGAGGATATCCAGCGCTCGTAGTAGCTCAGTTCGTCGTAGACGCCGGGGCCGAGTTCCTCGATGCCGCGACGCAACTCGTCGGTCGACAACAGCTTGCGTTCCGGGGTCGACAGGACCTTGACGATGGCGTCGACGCGTTTCTCCCACATGGCGTAGTCGTGTTCACTGGAGTCGACGGAACCGGCGTCGAGGCCTCCCATATCGTGGTGACGGCGAATGGTCATGATGCTTTCTCCTGACGTTTAAGCTGGCACGGACGTCCGGTTTCTT
>Ga0209273_10000571_pt1 | contig 44714 bp, 63 predicted proteins | sample tdAd471_FD_187126 | JGI IMG/M metagenome (GOLD analysis project Ga0209273, IMG submission 187126) | Marine sediment microbial communities from the Atlantic coast under amendment with organic carbon and nitrate - tdAd47.1 (SPAdes)... | ecosystem: Environmental > Aquatic > Marine > Coastal >...
CGACCTCCAGTGCCCTCGCCCAGTGCCCGACACCCCGGATGCTTCTGCATCGACGGACACAACTGGTTGGCAGTCGCCGTCGGAGTTGCGATAAGCGATGATCCAGACCCGATCCCGTCGGTGAGGCGCACCAATGGCGGAAGCGGGGATACAGTGCCACTCCGCATCATACCCGAGCGAGCAGATATCTTGAAGGACCAGGGTAAGCCCTTTAGAGCGAAGGGCCGATACATTTTCCGCAACGACCCACCTCGGGCGAACAGCTCCGATGACTCGGGCCATTTCCGACCAGAGACCCGAACGCTCACCCACGATCCCAACACCGCGCCCTGCGCTGCTGATGTCTTGACATGGGAAGCCTCCGCACACCAGGTCGGCGTCTCCGGGGTTGGGTTGGTAGGTTCGGATGTCGTCATGCTGTGGTACGTCGGGCCAGTGCTTATGGAGCACTTGGCGGGCTTTGTCGTCTTGCTCGACGAACTGGACTGTCTGGAAGGGGCCGGCTCGCTCTAGCCCTAAGCTGAAGCCGCCGATCCCGGAGAAAAGGTCGATCACTTTAATCATGTCGCACAACTAGGGCACCGGGTATTCGCCGTCCATTCGCCGCAGTCCACGCAATGCCGCAGCGGTCGGACGGACTTCTGCTTGTCGCCCTGACCCACTGGGGCTGTGCAGTCTAGGCACTCAGGGAGGTGCTGGTCAAGGCCGCACGTCTTGCAGTTGACGGTCGGCATCTCCACCCACCGCTCGTTGGCCTCGTCGGGGACCTTACACACAGAGCCATAGACGATGCACCCAGGGCGTCCGACCCTAGACGGTAGGCTCGCGGTCAGGCGGCTCAGGTTGTTGGCGATCACGCAGCCAGCACACTTGCCGGGAGGCTCTGTGATGTCCTTCGTTCGGCGGCAGCTCGGGCACACACGTCGGTCGCGCCCTTTGTCGCGAGCCGCCTTACGGGCGCGGTACTGGCGGTTCTTGATGACGCTACAGGGTTTGCAGATGCGTTGCAGTCCTACGCGTCCCCGTCGATTGTGGGGGCTGAACACTGACTCGTCGAGGTGTTGGCGGCAGGCGGTGCATTCGCGCAGGGTCATTGCTCTAGCTCCTCGTAGTAGGCGTCGTCGAACATTGCAGGGTCCAGCGGCACACTGTAACCTAGTTTGGTGATAGCCTTATTAGCGAAATCCTGTGCGAACCGGCGACCCAATGATTGTGCTATGTGGATGCGGTCCTCGGTTGTGAGGTACTCCCCAACCACCACCTTGTACGTATAGAACTCCTCACGTCCGACGGCCATCGCCGCGCACTGTGGTACACTTTCCAGGTCGTCTACGAATCCCAGCTCTCTGACCCCAGCTCTGGCTAACCTAGCTTTAAGCCCAGTGAGCATACGGTTGGCACGGTTCAAGTCGCACCTTAGCCGATTGTTCTCGCTGGTCAGGTAGGCCAGCTCTTCTTCTGGAGGGAAGCGGCTCATTGCTCTAGTTGTGCGATCCGGCGCTCGATGTACCACAGGGCCTTGCGGAGGTCTTCCACCTCGTCACCCTTAGAGCCGGCCCGCCAGAGATACTTTACCGCGTTGCCCGCGAGGAACCCCATGTGCTCGGTGACCTGGATGCACTCGATGCCCGATGGGTGTGACTTGTAGTGCGCTGGGTTGGTGGCGTCGGCTAGCGGCTCAAGTCCAGCCTCGGCGGCGCAGGGCTCGCAGGCGAAAGTGGCGGTGCATAGGCAGTCGACCATCAGACAGCCCCCTCCTCATAAGCGTCGGCCTGCGCGATGAGCCACTCACCCATCTTGCGCCACTCAGCAGGGCCGCCGAACTCGGCAGCGGGCACTAAGGGTAGGTCGATGCTCAAGTTGTTGTTAGCGAATGCGCCACGGTCAGAGCGGAGGTAGATGGTGACTTCCCCGAAGGTAGCATCTGTAATGAAGTACCGGGAGCTTTGCCAGCTCATACCGCCCACCCCTCGCGCCGCTTGGCGCACTCGTCACTAACGTCGCAGTAGGTCACGCCCACCTCGGCGCCGCGCACCTGGTTACAGGGGACAAAGAGCTTAGACCGGCCCGTCGACTTCATCTCGTCGCGGCGCAACCACAGCTCGGGCAGGAACTCGCCGGCCCGTGCCTTCTCTAGGCGGCGCTGCACATTGTCGCGGGCCTCCTTCAGGTCGTCTGGCCGGATATACGAGATGCCGATGCGGCCCTCGGGGAGTGCCGGAGCCTCCTTGTTGATGTTGATGATGATTCCACCTGCATCCAGGGTGCCCTGGATCTCGGAGTAGACCGCAACCTGCCCCGCGTTGCCGAAGACATCTTCTGCACAGTTGTGGATGGCGCCACCATACTGCATCGAACGGCCCGCCTTGGTCTTGACATCGGCCACGAGGCGCCGAGGCATCCCAGGGGCGAGCCACTCAGGGTCGAGAAGCTCTAAGGTGATGTCGATGAAGCCCCGATGGCTGAAGCCGGGCGTCCCTTTCTCGGGCCACCACGGCAGCTCATCGGCCAGTTGCTTCTCTTCCTCGAAGACCAGCTTAACCGCATCGGCCGGCAGCGCACTCTCCAGGGCGGCGTAGACCAGCGCGTGATGGTAGTGCCCTAGTGCGTAGGTGACGCGGTTGGGTTCGCCCCCGTCAATCGTCCGGCCCTCCGCCACGGCCTCCAGCATCAGGGCAGCCTGGCCCTGGCAGATGAGACCACTAGACGGCTTGAGGCGCGGCGGCCCATCGGGCTCCGAGGACATCAGCAAGGACCGCCGGGTGTTCTCGGCGATATCCTTTAGAGCCTCCTCGAGATGCTCGGGGACCATATTACTGATCCCGTGGTGGTATGCCTCTGTTAGCAGGGCATGCCAGGATGGGTATTGTTGTTTCTCTAGCACTTGATGTACTCGATCTTGGTTACTTCGACAGGCTTAACCTCGGGGCACTCGATCTGGTCTGGATCGTCCTCGTAGGGTCGCATGTCCTGGCACTCGGTTAGGCCCTGCTGGTAGGTAGTCTGGTACAGCTTCCCCTTAAACCGGAATACCTGGTTGATAAACTTGTACCAGCGGCGGCTCTCGCCTTCCCTGATATCTACTAGCTCCACTACAGTATTGTCGTGGTCCTCGTAGGCTAGGTCGCGTAGGAATGTTTTGTTGAACTTCATTTGCTTAGTGGTTTCGTGAGTATGGAAGGTTCCGGTCTAGTGAAAGCGGCCCCAGGCGGTTGCCCAGGGCCGCAGAAGTCCTACTTAGAGTTAGGCTTGAGGATCACCTTGGTCTTATTAGGGTCCTTGTCGGCAGGGACCGTCATAATCATGACCTGCTCGCCGATCCAGTCTGTCGGCACCTTGCCCTTGCGGTCGTCGACCTTAGGCCAGACCGCGCAGTTCACCTGGTGCCAGGTCGACTTCTCGTTTGGGGACTGCCCCTCCCACCAGTTGAGGTAGAAGAGAACTGGCTCTGGGTGTTGTCCCGCCGTGTCGATGGTCAAGCAGAGCCGCTTGGTCACCGGGTTCTTAGCGTCGGGGTCTGGGAACGGGTCGTAGGCCTTCAGGCCCGTGATGGTGCAACCCTTCCACTGCTGCATCTGCGGCAACGGCTCACGGGGTTCTGGCTTACCTTCGGCTCCTGCGTCTGACAGGGGAGTGAAGTTCAGTTCTTCGATTGGAGTATCATCCATCTTCGTTTTTCTGTTTTTCGGTGTTTCGTGTTAGTGCGTCGAGCATCCCGCGCAGTCCGCCACCTTGAGTGGTACCGAACTCGGGGAGTGCTGAGGCCAGAGATGCGATTGCTCTGGCGAGTGCCACCTTGTCGCTGGGGGCGGAAGCTCTGAGGTCGTGGAGCATTGCCACGACTTCGTCTTCGATTAGTTGTTTGATGTTTGCCACTGGTGGGCGAGCCAGTTTAACCACATGGCTCAGGTGGGGACCGATGTTCGAGGGAGGAAAGACTAGAAACCCCCTTCTGCTCCCCATTGTAGGGGCCGTGTGGGCGGTGTCAACATTAAATGTCGGCCCATGTCGACCCGTGCCCACCATCAGCGGTGAAGTCGACGGCGCCAAGGAGCTCCGGGTACGCTGCGTTGGCGGCCTCGCGCATAACCTCCGCGTATTCCGCGCCCCGGCCCTGGATGTCGCCGACAAGCTCGTCGTGAACTGACAGCACAGGGCGCAGGCCGGCTTCCTCGCAGGCAACGAGGGCGTGGCGCATCAACAGGGCCGCGCCCCCTTGTACCTGCATCGACACCGCATTGTTGATCCGCTCCTCGGCGCCGTAGATCAACAGCGAGCCATCGATGCCCATGACAATCCGCTCGACGGTGGCGTCCCGCGTGGTCTTCTCCATCCAGTCGGCGAGGACACTAAAGCGCCGAAGGTAGGAAGCCCTGAAAATGTCCGCCTCCTCTACAGAGCACCCGATGGCGATGGCGAGCCGCTGGGCCTTCATGCCGTTGAGGATGCCAAAGTTGATCTGCTTGACCGCGAACCGCTGCTCCTTCTTCAGGGTCGCCGGGGTCGCGTCGAAAACCTGGCAGGCCGTCGCCGTGTGGAAGTCCATCCCAGGGCCGAATGCCGCGAGCAAGTTCGGGTCGCCGGACAGCGCCGCCGCCACCCGCATTTCCACCTGGCCGAAGTCGGCACCCGACATGTAGCCCGTGGACCCTGTGAAGCAAGCTCTGAAGCGGAGCGCCAGCCCCATCTCGATCTCGCGGGCCGTCTTGTTCTGCTTCGGGACCTGCCCGAGGTTCGGCTCGGCGTGGCTGAACCGGCCCGTTTTAGTCATCAACGTCCTGATTTGCCCGTGAACTGGGCCGCCCTCCAGCTTCAGGGCGAAGTCCCGGTACTTCTTGACGTAGGATCGGTACTCTAGGAGCGCCAGGGCAAACGGATCGCCGGCGTCGGCTAGGGGTTTGACCACCCGCTTGCCGTCCGTTGAGGGCTTGAGCTTGCCCCAGTCCTTGTACTTCCACTTGAACCTTCGCAGGAACGACTGGTACTCTGGGGTACTCACCTCGTCGCGCCACTTCTCACAGGTGCGCCGGTAGCCGGCCTGCTCTGAGAGGAACGACAGGAGTTGGTCGCCGCTATTCGGGTTGCCGTCGAAGCCATGTCCCTTCAGGGCCGCCACCTGCTCGGCCACCATCGGCCCGAGGACCCGGCGCAACGCTGTCACCGGCTCTTGAAGGACCACGACGCCCCGGTCCTCCATGCGTTGCACAACCTGCTCGACTTGTTCGTCGAGGCGGTGGTAGCTGTTCAACCTCAGCGCCCTCCGGTGCAGCCGGTCGGTCTTCAGGAGGTCGTCATCGAGGTATGCCAGAAGACGTGGATCCCAGTCGTTGAGGCCCCGCCGCAACAAGTGGATACTGTTCTGCTCACCTTTAGGGCCGAGAAGCTCTGGCAAGGTCGGCAGCTTCTCCCCTGGGAACAAGTCATCGAGGGACTTCTTGCCCGCCGTATTCTTGTGGTATTGGGCGGCCATGGTATCCAACCAAGGCTTCCTCGGGTGAGCGTTCATGGCATGGATGTCGAATCTACCATTATGGAATACAAGGTTCATCCCCTCCAACTCATGTTTCATCTCATTCCATTCAGGGTGGCCGCAGTCAATGTAGAACACGTCGGTATAACCGCTCGGCAGCAAGCCTACGATCCACGCCTTGTCCCTAGAGCGCGGTCCGATTACCTGCAAGCCATCCGTTTCCGAGTCACAGATGAACATGTGACCAGGGAATCGGGAGTTTAAGGTCTTAAGTTTAGCTGCATCCAGAAACATATTCACTCCATCTAGTTAGGTTACAGTCTCGGCAGACACATTGTAAGTTCGCGGGTAAGTTATACCCCCCTACAGCTAGAGGTTTAACGTGGTCTAGCTCTCTAGTGTAGACACCGCAGTCTACACATCTATTCCCATAGTACGCCCACAGAGACAGGACTTGCTCTGTATTCAGGCGTCCACGGCACCCGTACCGTTTGGCCCTAACATTACTACTGGACGCGAAGTTTCTGGCTGCGTACCTATCAGGGCATCGCCGAACCCAGCCCGTATATATCTGCCGGACCTTATCCGCGTTCTCAGCTCTCCACCGCTTACACCGAGCTGACTCCTCAGCCTTATTCCTGCTATAGTACGCCCTACTATACTCCCGCACTTTATGCTTATTAGCTCTACTCCATACGGCTTGGTCCTTGCGCTTCTTCTCTTTATTGGCTGCATTCCATTTGGCCGTACTTGTGTTTGTGCAGCTCTTGCATGCAGCCCTGTACGCACCGGTGGATGCACGTTTATAGAAGGCCGTAAGCGGTAGTACCTCACTACACTTCGAGCAACTCTTGTCCATCACGCCCACCTCGCATACAGATCGGTCGGCAGCCACACGTGGTACCTCGCCCGCGTCAGCGCAACGTAGGCCACCTTCAGCATCTCCGGGTCGCCATTGTCCAGGGCCATGAGCTTCTGCTTAGACCAAGGGAGCATGTAGATACTATCAGACTCGTGGCCTTTCGCCGCATGGATGGTAGTAACCGCCAGCCCATCGACCCCCTTAGTGCCAGGGACCACACCCACCGCCGTTAGGTCGTGGCGCTGGATGTACTTATCGACGGTATAGCGGCTCAGGCCCATCACGAGGCCTTCGAGGGGCGCGTTGACCATATCCCAGTGGTGAACCATCGTGGGGTGCGGGGCACTGTAAAGCTCTGGATCGTGCCAGGCATGGGGCGCCAGGACCGTCGAGGCGATTTCCGTTGCAGGCCTACCCATCCGGTAGCCGGGCGACATATATTCCTGGCGGTCGGCCCATTGCCACGCCGCCGGTTTCTCGCCGGGGAGGTAGCCCTTGAAGCCGCCGAAGATCGCCTGCCCTTCGTCTCCGCAGGCAAGAAGCTCGCCGCCGGGGGCCACCATTGCTAGTGCCGCGCAGGTTTCCAGTCGGCTCGCGTCCTGGGCCTCGTCGTAGGCCACGAAGGGGTAGGGGTCGTGGATCATGGGGGCTCCTTGATCGAGCCACCTCGCGAGGCCCACGGCATGTCGCTGATTGGGAGTCACCCTCCCATAAATCCAGGAAGGTGCCGGGCCGTCTGTTGGGGACCACGCGTGGAGCGCCATCAGCATAGGATCTTGCTTTTGGCGGCCAGGGGCAGCACTGACATAGTCCCGGAGGGCCACGTCGTTGCGGTCGTTGATGGCCCTGGCGCGGTAGGCCTCGGCAGACCGCTTGCCGCTGTGCTGCATCTCGGCAACCGGTTTGACATGGTTCCACGACCTCTTGTAGATCGTGTTAGCGACTTCCTCTGGGACGCCCTTAGCGTGGAGCGCCTGGGCGGCATCCCGGCTGTAGGTCACGATCTGCCAGGGCGCGGGCCAGTCCCAGCATTCCTTGACTAGGCGGGTCGTTTTACCTGTTCCTGGAAATCCAGAGCGGACAGTGAGGGTCACATCGGGGCGGTACCTACTGGACACTACCGGTCCCCCTCCGCCGTCAGCTCGGCCAGGCGCTCGCCCTCGGCCTCGAAGGCGTCGATGTCGCAGTCGGTGCAGACGGGCACCGAGAAGTACCACGGGCTGTATAGCTCCGTCCGGCAGATGGTGCAGGTTTGCATGGGCTCTAGGTTAGTCATCAGGGTTCTCCGCGTCAATGCCACTGGCGCAGTCGGGGCAGGGTCGATGCTTAGTAGAACTGACAACATACGGCACAAGTTCCTGGCCGCTGCCGCCGCAAGTCCCGCACGGCTTGGCGCTGTTGGCTGCGAGCAACTTTCTCGCACTCTTGATCGTGAGTAGGTAGATTTCCTGCAACTCCCTCATGTTCGGAGCCTCAAGGATCTGCAAGACATCCGCGAGCTTCTCCCGCAGCGCGGCAGCTTCGGCTTCAACTTCCCGCTTTTCATCTGCGAGTGTGGCGAAGTCCGCTTGCCAGCTCTTCAATGCGCGGCGCACCCCTGTAACAGCAAGCGCCTCTTTATGCGCTTGGTGCTGCTCTGGCGGTACATGGGACCGTAAAACCTCTACTACGTTCAGAGCCTCCGCAAGCTCGGCCCGCAGCGCGGCGGCTTCGGCGCTCAGGGTGTCGCGCTGCTGCTCAAGCCGCTCGTGGCTGCGAGCAAGGTCTACGATTTGCGGGTTTAGGCTCTGAAAGAATGCGTCGAAGTTATCCATCGTTCCCCTCCAGGGCTGCTTCGATCTCCATGAGGAACGCGCCGTCGTAGTAGTGCGCGTCAAGGTTTTCTAGTCGGGTCATAGCCTCCCGCAGCAACGCCTCCAACGGCGCAGGGTCAACGAGTCGGGCGGTGATGCCGCCGGTTTCTGCGACTTCTGCGCTAGTCCAGGTGATAGCCTTCTGGTCGAAGAAGTTGAACTCAATCCACTCGTCTTCCCCTTCTGGGTGGCGATAGATGGCGCTTTCTTCACACCGGCAGTACAGCACATTGCTCGGCAACGCCTCGATGTCGGCGGCGGTGAGTGCGGGGAGTTTGGTCATTGGTTTCTCCATGTAAGTGCGTCAGCCTTCCCGCGCAGCACTAACCACGCATCGCGCAGACGAGTGCGCCACGAGTGCAACCGCATCGGTCGTGCGTAGGCCCACCCGTTTCCGGTGTCTGTGGTTGGATCGTTGTCGGTTAGGTGTTCTCGTTGGATCATTGTTCTGTGTCCTCCTGCGCCACAAGCGCCTCGTAGAAAGCCAGCATCCCGGCTGGGGTTAGGAGCCACTGCTCAAAGCAGAAATATGTGTCGCCATCTAAGAACAGCCGGGAGTGCTGCATCCGCAGTTTGTGCGTGAGAAGTGCAAACCGCTCCATTGACGGCGGCAACGCCAGTAGCACGGCTTGGAATACCGAGGGATGCAGTAGCCCCTCCATGCTCAAGCAGTCCTTTGGATTCTCTACAAGCAGTTCAACTTCGTGGGGTTCCTCAAAGGTCTGCCACTCAAGGGATGGCAGCAGCGCCGCCACCCTCGGCGCGAGTTCGGCGGCAAGTGCTGTTTGCTCTGGTGTTGGTTGGGTACTAGACATAGTGGTGCACTAATGCGGCCACAAGTAGCGCGGCCAGGATCAAGGTGAAAGCGAGGCCAACGGTGGCTTCGTCAATGTGGGGTTTTCGGCTAGTCATCGGCCAGAGCCTCCTTGAGTTGGCGGTGTGGGCAGTCAGGGGCGCACTCTTGCTCCTCATCCTCTCGGCAGTAGAAGCAGTATTTCTCGACTTTCGTACCAGTCAGGTGAACCAGGAAGGGCCACTCTTTGCCGACAGCCTGCGCCGCCGCCAGGATCGTGCGGAGTTTGGCTGCCTGTGAACGGATGTTCTTACCCTGCTCTACGGCATCGGCAATGTAGGCAAGATGCTCTGGTAGGTGGTCACTCACGCCGCACCCTCCTGCTTAACGAACTCCTTGAGCAAGTCGAGAAGCTCTAGTGCGTCGTTGATGGGGATGCGGACGATCGGATGGTGGCCAGCCTTGCGTAGGTAGAGTGCCTTGCCAACACAATCTCTAGTGGTGACGAAGTGTGCGCTGTAGCTCTCGCCGTCCTTGACCTTCCACTCGATTGATTCGATTGGCTGGCTGACAGGGCGGCGCTTGACTGTGATGTTACTCATCGTCGGCTCCCTGCTCTAAAGCGGCGATGCGATTACCGTGCGAGTTCAGCCTCGCTGTCAGCACAAACAGCGATAGCGATAACATGACCACCGCGAACACGGTTGCCGCGCTCGGGCCGCGTCGTTCGGAGCTACTCACCAGCGCCACCCCCTCGGATACCCGGAAACGGCGGCACGGGGCAGACTGCCTCCAGCTCTGCGTTGGTAGCCCCCTGCTCCGCAACCTCGGCCTGGATCGCGCGGGCATCTGATACAGCCCACTCCGCGATATTGGCACTATGAAGTTGGTTGTCCGAGGCCGCATACCCAGCCGCAATCGTCGCCGCCAGCATTTCGAGGTGCCGCCTTTCGACGGGGCACTGAAGTTTGTCGTCTGTAGTCATTTTGCTCCTCCAGAGCTGGTTGCCCGGCGCCGGCTCTCAAGGTCCCGCTCGCCGACAAGTTTACCCAGGGTACCGTCGGAATCGATGGCTGTCAACGGGATCTCCCAGTAGTGGAAGGACCCGCGCTTCTTCCTGCCGATGTCCTCCAGGTTTTTCTGTGTGACCCCGCTGAAAGCCTGGCACACCTGCTGCATCAGCGAGACGGCCAGGAACAACGTGGTCTCGCCGTCGCTGTGCTTGAGCCACGCCTTGCCCTTGTTGATCGCCTTGTTGTCCTCGCGGACCGGGGCGCCCTCGAGGAAAGTCTGGCCGATGTACCCGGCGTCGGCGGCATCGCGGACGTGCTGGCGGAGGGTGTCCTTGAACTCGTCAAAGTCATCACCGAGAATCTTCGAGTGGCGGGTCGTCGCGTGGAGGTGCCGCTGAAAGGCTTTCCACCAGAGCATCTCCAGGGCCAACGGCGATTGCCCTAGGGTGTCCTCGGGGCAGTCCCCCATCTGCGACAACAGCCCCAGGACCTCCTCACGGTTGGCTAAACTTGCAACTTCCTCCGACCGGGGGCCAACGGTGAGGACGTACCCTTTAGTCTTGCCCCGCTCTGTGTTGGTCTGCATCGTGACAGGCGCCCCGAAGAGCAGCTCAGCCTCCGATGCGGCCTCCGAGGGCAGCACGATCTTCTTCTCCTTGACGTTGCCCCAGCCGCTCTTCCAGCCATTCAAGAAGTGCGACTCGAAGTCGGCGGCGTCAAAGACGGACTCGCCGGCCTGCGCTGGACAGACCCGTCGGGCGAAGTCGATGGCCTTCGCCTTGAAAGCCTGCGTCGGCTTCTCGCGGCCCCAAATCCGGCCCATGATTTCCCCCGTGTGGAACCCGAAGTGGCTGAAGGTGCCCCCCGGAATGCAGTCATCGGGCATATGCACTAGCAGCGTGTCGAAGAGCCTGTGCAGCTCCGTCGGCATCGCGGGCGCGTTGTTCTGCGAGGGCGGCCGGCAGAGCTTCTGGTAGGCGCCGAGGGGCATCTCCGGGAGCCTGTCGAGGTCCAGCGGCCGCTCCCACTCGTAGGAGCCGCGCCCCGCCTTACCGTCGGCCACAGAGCCGGGAAGCATGAGGCCCCGCGAGCCAACGGCCGACGCAAAGAGGTCGCCCTTGAAGCCGCCGGTGTCGAAGTTCCGGGCGGGGTGCCGCAGCTCGTGGCCCGAGGGTGCCCTGAAGTAGATGTGCAGGCCGCCGCTCACCGTCCGGGCCACCGCGACGCCGGCCGGCAGCGGGTCGATGGGCGACGCCACCCGCCAGAATGCCGTCAGGTCGGCCCCAGGGACATCCACATCGACGATCACCAGGGCGGTCGGGTCTGTCGGCTTCGGGACGAGGCACCAGCCAGTCGAGCCTACGGCGCTTCTCAGGGCATCGGCGGCCTGCTGCTGCGAGAGCTTAGACCAGCCGGGCAGCCGGGGGCCTTTGTCGTAGCCTGTAACGGGGAGGACGGTGTAGCCCCGAGCGAGGAGCGCGGTGGCGGTGGCGGGGTTGGGGGTGGGGTTAGTGGTCATCGGTGATTGGCGCCTCGCCCCAGGGTTCTAGGATGGCGTCGAGGCGGATCAACATTACAGCGAGCTGCACATCGTCGTTAGCCTTAGCAGTGTCGGCCATCCAATCTCGGAACTTTACTAGCTCTGTGATAGTGATGTCCGTCAGGTGACCTTCGGGGTCGGGGTGGTTGAGGCTCATGTGGAGTGCCCTCGCGAAGTTACAATGACACTTAGGATCATCAAGGCAAGAAACAAGGCTACAGGGATTAGGGTCGGCGACAACACCCACCACCAAGACCAGTCGATTACGCCACCCAGTTTTAACCCAACGAATAGGATTGTGAGGAGAGAGGTGAAGCTCATACCAGGGCCTCCACGAGCCACGAGGCCAGTTGCCAGCAGGCCACGCCGATTAGCCCTACAGAGATCGCCCCGTTGAAGAGCTGCGCCCGGAGGGTCTTCTTGTTGGCGCCGCGAACCCAGGCGTAGCTCAAGAGGCCTAGTAAGGTGAACAGGAGCAACTGCACCCTACTCGACCTCCAAAGTCTCAATGCGCTGCTCTAAGGCAGAGACAGACCGCTCTATGCCAACCTTTACCCATTGCAGGGTAAGTAGCACTGTAACGAATAAAACCCATCCTGCAATAAGTCCATACATGTGAGCGTCGGCGCAGTCGTGATCGCTCATTACTCAACCCTCCCAGGCCACTCGTAGCCCTGCTGCTGGAAGTAGAAGGCGAAGACCTTCCGCATGAAGGCCGCTCTGCTGAGGTCGTCAGCGGCGGCCGTGGAGTCCACTAGCTCGAGCTGTAGCGCTGAGAAGTAGACCGATACCTTGATGTCGTTCTTCATCGGAGGCGCAGTCTACCAGAAAACAACACTGGTTCAACCCTAAAACGGGGTAACTCTGGTTAAACCCCGAAAAAGGGGTGCTCTTTCTACCAGGTAGGAAGAGTGTCTATTTCGACGTACTCTAGACGCTGATTCGACATTGCCCTAATGTCCCCAAATCCCTTAGAGTAAAGGACTTAGGGTAGATCGGGAGGCCGATTCGCCATTTAGACGTGATTCGCGTTTTGCCGAAAAGGTGAATCCGGTACCAGACTTACGGTATTCTGAAAAACGCCTCGTTTCTGGGAAACGGCGAAAACGTCGAAACGGTCGTAAGTCCTTTACAGCAAACAAGGTTGGACAGCGAGAGGACGTCGAAACCATGTCGAACGCCGACCCTCGATGGCGAACGCTCTAAAGAGGGGCCGCCAGCAACGAGAAAGCGGCGGGGACCACTTCAGAGCCACCGCCGCAAGTGCAGTATATTGCACACCCCCTGGTTAACGGTGTTAAGTGTCCCCCTCCCACAGCCAACAGGCCCCGACAGCCGCCACGAGGAGCCCGAGGCCGACTAGACCCGTGGCGACCATGCAGACGCCGCCAGCGACCAAGAGGGCCGCCGGCACTTTAGGCATCGAGTTGTCACTCATTAGAGCCTCCCACCATCGCTAGGTGGTCGCGCCAGTCTACCAACTCCTTTTCAAGTTGTGCGATCTTCTGCCGGGCGTAGACCTGCTCGATTTGAGGTAAGTTCTCACGCAGGGCCGCAATCTTCTTCCGATTCATCTCCCTTTTAGTGCTAAGCCAGTAAGACTCCAACCTTTCTTCGATCAAGTCTAGCGCATCGGTCGGGACATGCCAATCAGGTTCTTCCTCTCCCGCAGGGAACCTCTCGCAGATGGCGGTGTATCCCTCATCAAACCAGACGCACAGCTTGAGTTGCCAGGCTTCGTCGCCAGGGTGCATCAGGTCGTAGTGCCCGCGTTCGCTGTAAATCCAAACTTTAGTGATGTTGTTCATTTGTGTCGTTGGTCTAACCTTCAGAGCCTCCAGCCACCAGCCGGGCCGCCCTGACCACGGCCCCCATAGCGAGGCCGCACCGCCACTTGTAGTGCTTCCAGGCGCTGCCACTGTCGCTAGGCGGCGTATCTTCGCGAACCGCGTCGAGGGCCGCCAGCGAGCGGCGCAGGGTGTCTAGGTGGTCAGTCATTTAGGGCCTCCGGCATCGAGGTAGTTCAGTACATTGTCTACACCGTCTAGGGCCGCCCTGGCGTATTGCTGGGGGGCGCGAACCCCTACGGCCAGCCGCCATAGGGTGCGCCGGAGTTTCTCATTGAGGGCGTTGGACATGGTTAGGGCTTGCTTGGTGCTAAGTAGGTCTGCGGACAGTTGCGCCTCAGATTTACCTATTGCGCCCTCCACGGCTGCTAGGCGGGTGGCGGCGTCATACAGAGCGTACTTCTGGCAGCCTTTGCAGTTTGTGGTGAGCATCTCGGTTGTCAAGCGGGTGCCAGCGCCCCCGCAGGCGGGGTGTCCTTCCAGGTCTAGATGTAGTTTAGACATATGTGTCTCCTTGGTTAATGTCGCAGGTTTCACTCATTAGAGCCCTCCACCGCAGGGCGACAGCACCCGTCGCACCCGTGTAGGCCGTAGCCCGGCGCACCGTTGGCTTCGAGCCACGCCACGCTATCAGGGTCGGGGTGTCCGACGCCGTGCGGGCAGAGTCGCTCGACCAGGCCGCTAGGGCGCAGGCTATAAGGCCAGTCGTTCATGGTGTGGGCCGTTGGGTTGTGGAAAATACAACGCTGGCCGGCACACTGTTCAGGGCTGTGCGCCCATTTTGGGGTTGGTGGTTGGTTCATTTAGGGCCTCCCCAGGAAAGCTAGGGCATCCTCGAGGCAGTCGAGGGGCCCCACCCAGTCAGTGCCCGCGCCTTGCCCGTACATGAGACCAACGTACCAGCCGCCGTCCTTGAGGTCAAAGACCAGTTCGTCGCCATCGGCGGTCCGCAGCTCGATGCCGCCCGGCCCGGCTGATCCGGTGACCAGCCAGGCGCCGCGAGTTGGGATGTTGGTCACTTAGAGCCACCTCCACTGTTGCAACTACCGGCAACCGCGTCCACTACCAGCAGTCCGACATAGTGCGTCATCGCGATGGTCAGGTAGTTTATCGTATATCCTGACCCCGCTAGGACACCAATGCCAGCCAGCACAAGCCATGCACAGAAGCCCAGCGCCAAGAACTTGCGGTCACTCATCAGAGCCACCCTCCTGCGGGTCAACCAGCTCCAGGGCTTGTTCGAGAAACTCCACCGCTTCCTCGTGGTCGCCGAAGAAGTGGTGCGCCCATCCGAAGCCATCTTTGAGGATCGACAGGCGCAGATTGCCCGTGGTGGGGTGAAGGCTCGCCGACACTTTGGACGCGAGCTTGGTTTGTTTATTTGAGATCATTTTTCTACTTAGAACTCGGGACTACTTCAGGGCCCTTAGAGATTGACATGGCAACCTCGTAGGCTTTCCCAGCGTCAAACGCCTCAGCGACGGCCAACTCAGGGCTGGCGGTGTCTACTTCGGCTTCAAGGGTGACAGTTTCCTGCCAGGTTACAGTGTATTTAGTCATGGTTTACTTAGTGCTAGTGCAAGAAGGCCGCGAGCCATCGACCGGTTGACCGGTTTCGAGGCAACACTCACAGCCGGGGCATGGTTTGGTGTCAGTCATTAGTCTATCTCAGGGCCAAGTGTCTCAAAATGAGACTGTCACTGCCCTAAGCCCGCACACCTCTAGGGCGCACGGGCGTTAGCTGTGGGCGGGGCGGCTACTGGCAGCCGGCGCACCACTCAGGGCGGACAACTTTTTCGGGGTCTCGGGTTTCCCCGATTACAGCTCCGCAGGTGTAACAGGTTAAGGTGTAGACGGTCACTGACTGTTCCTCCACATCATCAGAGCGGCTTCGAGTAGGTCTTCGACATCACTGCCCCGGACTACTGTTACCTGGTTCCGGCCCTCCTTGCTAGGCTGGACGAAGTGTAGATTGCCAGTGTAGGCGATAAACGCCCAGCCGCCTTTCCACCTTACCTGCCGGATAGGGCGCTTGTCGATACCGTCGTATTCGATTTTTACCGAGCTCACTTACTTTTCTCCTCCTCATAGCCGTCAAACCAACGTTGGCCCCGGCTATTGACACCGTGCGTCGATTCGAGCCGACAATGGGCCTGCGCTTCTTCCAGGGTCAGGCCGCGCTTAACCGTCCGGCCCCCTGGCGTACCATTGTTGACGAATCGTACGATTTTGTACGTTCCAGGGCTTACCGGGTTCCGCAGCTCGCGGCGCATAATCATGCGGTGGCGGTACTGCGGCTCGTTTTCACGGTAGCTCCGCAGGTCTTGCAGCGCGTCGCCTACTTCTTCGCAGTCGTAGATGGTCAGGTCTTCCCAGCGCGTCCCGTAGTGACCTTGGAGTACGTGCAGGTAGCGGTATTTGGTTTCAGCTTGTGCCATGGTGTCTATTTTTCCTAGTGCCCCACCGGATTAGCAGGGCTTCACTGCCGCAAGCCCGCGCCGGTCGAGCCGGAACGGGCGTTAAGGGGTTGAGAGACTAGGGTGATGTTTGCTTCCCGGCGTCCGCCGCATCTGCCGTGTTTAGTTAGGGGCGGTTTGTTTTTAGCTAACCTAGCCTCTCACTGCCGCAAGCCCGCCAGCCCCGGAGGACTGGCAGGCTACGTCGGCTCAGAGAGTAGTCTAGATGGGCTCGCCGTCTTCGTCAACTTCTTCGGCCTCATCTGAGCCGGGGGCATAGTAAGGGTCACTAATGGCCCAACCGGCGGGGTCGGAATCGTCTGATTTTGCAATAGCGTCCTCAGCGGAGCCGGCTTCGATGATGGCAGACACTTCTTGCTGCGTTATCCAGGTAACTTTGTAGCGCGGCACTAGATCACCCTCCCTTTCGCAATCTCACCCTCGACCCCGAATCCTTCCAGGGCATACGCGAGGGCCAGGTCTTCGTCACGGGTGGTCAGTGCCCGGCGGCCATCGGCCCCAAGGACAAACCAAACCGGGCGGCGGGGCCTCGTGGTGCGGCCAAAACCGTAGCGGCGGCGGGGCATCACTTAGAGCCCTCCCCGGTTTCACGGTCGATCAGGGCGCGCATCTGTTTGACGTGCCGCTCGACCATTCCCTTTTTGAAGCAAGCAAGCTGCTCAGGGTTCTCTAGCACGTCTTCGGCGTAGACCGTGGCATCGATCAGGGCAGCCAGAAGTTCCTCGTTAGTCTGCTCGAGCAGTTCAATCCGCGCTTTAAGGTAGTCGCTCATGCCGCGCCCTCCCCGCCCGTAGCCTTTGCGATTGTGGCACGGTCCCAGTGTGAGTGTTTGTGAGTAGTCATTTTTCTATCAGTGCCCATGCGGGCTAGGGTTCAACAGTTGAGCAGCCCTAGGGCCGCGTGATTTGGTGCCGGTCTAACGCTCCCGGCGGCGGCACTATTTAGAGCCTTGTGTGCGGCTACCCATTTGGGCCGCGTATTTATTGCAGATACGCAATGCAGGTTCGTTTTATAGTCCATGGCCGGACTTCCCCTATCTTTCCCAAGGTTGCCAGCCCGCTAGGGACTGACAGCCCAGCCCAGCAGCACCATAGCGCAAAGGGCCAAGTAGAATACGGCACTTATCGCCGTGCTAACCGATTGGCGGGCGGACCGCTTCACGAGTTGCTCAGCCCCATCTGCTCAGCTACTTCAGAGTAGACCATTTCATCGACCGACCCTACTTCCGGGCCACATTCCAGTGCACCGGGTCGGTAGGCGGATTGGCTCAAGAACTCGTATAGCTCAGAGCCTTGCCCGCCGTGGAAATCAGCGGCAAGCCAGTAGGCGGCAACTTGAGCGACAAACTCCGCCTCGGGGCCGGAGTCGCAAAGGGCGGAAGCCGCTTCACGACAGTTGTGCAAGATTTCGTATTCCATGATTCTATTCTAGGGCAGAGGCTCAGGGGGATCCCTTCGCCGTTCACGCCTGAAGCCCCGCACGCGACTACGCGCACGGGGCAGGGCACGACAGTGTGTCGTAGTCTAGCAGGTTACCTTATCCTGTTGCTTACCTGACCATACCAGACCATCATAGCGTAGCTCTTCAATGACTTCAGCGCGGCTCATACCTGCGAACAGGCGTAGGACACTATCACCGAAGATTAAGGCGTAGCATTGATTAACAGGAAGGAAGCGTACAATCATCATGTTTCTATTCTAGACAGTGGCGCAGGGGGAATCCCTTTGCCGCGATGCCTTACCTTAATCTATATCGACACCCAAGTCACCAACATTTACCCTAAATCCACGGTATTCGCCCAAGTTTCCAACCCGCACAACCGTGCCGCGCGCCCACTGGCCCACAATCAAACGTTCGTTTCACTTAGTGCCCATGCCGAACGCCCGTTTCAAACGCCCACTTGAATCAAACGTTCGTTTCAATCAGTGCCCGCTGCCCGCTGTTGCTACTGAGACGCAATCTCAACAAGCGAGGGGTGGGGGCCATCCCCCGAGCCGGGTACCCCCCGCCCCAGGGCACTCGGGTACTCTCCCGCCCCGCGCCGAAAAATAAATGTGACAACCCGTCGGCACATCCAGGGCATAGCCGACATTCCGTCACACGCAAAAATAAATATTGCACACTAACCACCGCCGTGTTAAGGTGCGGCGTGCGTATAGGTTTCAGCTCCAACCACCTCGCCGACGAGAACGGCAACCCGACCGGCGGCAGTACCCAGGGTACAGGCTTCACAATCGCTTGGCAGCACGGCCCACTAGGTCGCGGGGCCGACCACCTAGAGCCCAACGGTGCTTTCGTCGAGGACGTCATCGACGCGGCCCTCGACCGTATCCGCTACATGACCGAGGCGAATGGGGGTAGATTCGACTGCCCGGAGAACCGGCAGGCGCTCCGCCACTTAGAGCAGGCGCTAGAGGCTCTAGACTCCCGAACCCGGCGCCGGGAGTCAGCCGGCGTCGAGGGAACCCACGCGGCGGAGGTATAGCACGTGCCAAGCTCCCCAGCCCCAGGCAGCGACAGCGGCTCGCTAGTCGACACAAGCAACTCGTCGACAACCCCCCTTAGCGGCGCCGCCACGTTCACCGGGACCGCGACCGACGTGAGCGACTACAATCGCATCTCAGTGTTCATCGACACCGACGTCGACGGCACCCTGAAGATGCAGTTCAGCTCCGACGGCACGAACTGGGACCGCACGAAGCCGGTCGACATCGACACATCCATTGCCGACGGATCGACCCACACTCTAGCTGTGGCAACCCAGTATTTCCGGGTCGTCGTCGAAAATGGGGCGTCCGCTCAGAGCCACCTCCGCCTGGAGACTATCCTCCACAAGGGCGACGGCGGGATGCTCTCGTCGAGCCCTGACCAGCGGATTTCGCGCCTCAACGACGTCCGCCTATCTAGGGTAGTCAACGACCCGACCTGGGACATGGCACGGAACCTCTACGCCGACCGGTTCGTCGTCCATAAGTTCGGCAGTAACCCGGCCACCCCGTCGGGCGAGCGCGACATCTGGCTGTGGGGCGCCCAGGCCGGCGCCGGCAACATCGACTACCCGTGGCCGACGGCGGCCGAGACGGTCAGGATCAAGTCAGGGGGTAACTCCAACGACACGGCGGCCGGCAGCGGCGCCCGCGAGATCACGGTCGCAGGGCTCGACGAGAACTGGGCGGAGGCCACCGAGACGATTGCCACCAACGGCACCTCCGCGTCATCGGCAACCACGACCACGTTCATCAGGGTCTACAGGGCCTACGTCAGTGAGTCGGGCACCTACGGCAGCGCCAACACGGGTAACATCGTCATCGAGAACACATCGTCGACCGATGTCCTGTGCGCCATCCAGGCGACGCGGGGCCAATCGCAGCTCACGATGTACACGGTGCCGATGGGCTACACGGCCTACCTGCGCGAACTCTCGTTCTCTGTTGACACTTCCACCAACAAGGAGTTGACGATCCGCATGTACCAGCGGCGCGACGCCGATAACACGTCATCCGATATCAGGGCGCCCCGCCTGGTCTACGCGGCCGATGGTGTCTCGGGGCCGCAGGCCATCGAGTTCCAGTCGCCGCCGTCGTTCCCAGGGAAGACCGACCTGTGGTTCACGTCGCAGGGCAACTCAGGGTCTAGCGTGTCGGTGGACTACGACCTGTGGTTGGCAGTCGACAGCATTGTGGATCCGCAGTAGGTGGCGTATTGTCAACCACTAGCGCCGTCAGGGGTTGACAATCCGCGTGTTACAAGTTGTCGGCCATTGTCACTTAGAGCCTGCACACTATCACAACGGATGTTAGTATAGGGCTCGCAATCTGCCTATACTAAGGCACCTACATGGGTAGAATCACGAACAGCGACATCTCCAGGTCCCAGGAACTCCAGGACCGGATCATCCAGCTCTGGGAGTGTCCCGTGGAGTTTGGCTCGCTGTGGCACCGTGGGGTCCTCCAGACCGACGGCACCCGGCGCAAGACCTACGGCTACGTCCACAAGGAAATCGCGGCCCACATGACGGCCCACAAGCGGTCGTCTCTAGTGGTCACGCGAAACCATGCGAAGTCCACTGAGGGCATCGACATCATTATGCACCAGAAGTGGCAACACCTGGACAAACGCATCATGCATATCTCGGCCGCCACAACCCTCAGCAAACAGCTCATCAACGAGCTACGCACGATCACACAGGGCGAGGTCGAGCTTCTCCCAGGGCTCGTGGTGCCGTTTAGCGAGTGCTTCCCCGAGCTAGTCGCCGTCCGGCCGCCTAGTGGTGCGCCCCAAGGGTCCTTCAATGTCGCCGGCCGAGCTGGCACGGGTCGCGAGCCCTGCTTCATGCCGTCATCCATCGGCTCTAACAGGGCCGGTATGCACCCGACGGACATCATCGCCGACGACCCGTCGAACGAACGGAACTCGACGACCCCCGTGCAGCGCCAGAAGGTCATCGACTCGATGCACCAACTCGAGCCGATCCTGCGCGACCCGTCGGACGGCCACATCTGGCACATCGGGACGCCCTGGGCCTTCAAGGACGTCTCATCAGAGCTTCCGAAGATGGGCTACAAGCAGTACCGATTCGGCTGTTGGGACGGCGTCAACCCGGATACGGGCCTGCGCGACGGTAAAGGCCCTGGCCGCACAGAGCTGGGCGCCCCAAACGACGGCGACTGGCCGCTGTGCCCTGCCTACATGAATGCGGAGGAACTTGCCGAGACGTTCATCTCGCTTAGGGACGCCGGCAACTACGAGTTCTGGGCCCAGCAGTACCTCGTCAAGCCCGTGGCCGCCGCCGATGCGCTGTTCGACGACACACTCATCAGCGCCACCACCCACCGCGTCGCCGACCACCTAGCGCTGCCCGCCGGCAAGAACATCCTCCTGTGGGACCCGACGTCGAGGGCCGATGCGAAGGTCGGCGACTGGAACGGCATCATCGTTGTCAGGGCCACGACCGCCGCCCACGTCACCCAGATGTGCGCCAAGAACCCTGCCTACGCGATCCCAGGGCTCGCGGAGATGGCGCCCGACTCGAATATCTTCTTCGTCGCCGAGGCCATCGAGCTGAAGGGGCCGCCGGCCGACTGTATGCCGGTCGTCCGCGAACTCCACGAAAAGTGGGGCCTCGACGAACTCTGGGTCGAAGACACCGGTGCCGCCTCGTGGGTCCAGAGTTGGGTCAACGACCACCACTGGGCCCGCGAGATCACGACCATCCCGATTAAGCTCGGCAGCCGAGGCGCGTCCAAGGATCGTCGCCTTCAGGGCACCCAGCTCGCCCTGCGCGAGGGCCGCCTCCGGTTCATCAGTAGCGCCCCCGGCTACGACATCCTAACCCAGCGCCTCACCGAGTTCCCGAAGTCCGAGTCGGACGATCTCCCGGACGCCCTCGCCTTACTCACGTGGCGCGGCCAGCGCAAGGGAAATCTTCCGAAAATAACTGTTGACCCCGACAGCCAAACGTACTACAATGCTGCGGCGGACCCGTCTTCTTTAGCCTACCGCCCCCCACGCCCTAGCTCATCTTGGTAAAGATCGATCTCCCCGAGGAAGCCCAGAAAGCGCTCGCCGTCACAGTCGCCGACGCGCAGACTTCTTTCAGGGGTTCGGTTCAGGGCGTCAAGCGGCTAATCAACGACCTCTACACGGGGCGCGACCCTGTGAGCGGCGGACTCCCGACTGGCGGCGTCCCCTGGGGCTCGACGATCACGGACCCGACGTCGACCACTAAATGGGTCTACCCGCAGGTCGGCGCGAACCTGGCCCAAGCACGGACGCAGCAGCTAGTTACAGAGCTTGTCCCGGCCGTCCCAGCCTTCCACATCGAGGCCCTGACCGCCGAGGCGACCCACCTCGTTGAGGAGCAGGCCGTCGTCATGCCGTGGCTCGCAAAATCGTCGGGCCTACGCAGGGCCATGCGGAAAACCGCCATGAACGGGCTCCTCGGCTCGCACTTTGGCGTCAAGGTTTGCATCGACCCCGGCGAGATCATCGAGAACCGCGTCCGCTTTGAGGCGATCCCGTCGAGCCACTGTGGCTACGAGCCGCAGCACCGGCGGTTCTACTGGCACCAGTATGCGACGCAATACTCGGACCTCAAGCACAAGCCGGCCCTAGATAAGTCCCGCCCAGAGCCTAACCCGTGGGACATCGTGCAGGTCACCGAGGTCTACCACCGTGGGTTCGCCTACGCCGGCAAGAAGTGCCCGATGTCGGTCTACGTCTCCCTCGGCGAAGAAGAGGTTGCTGAGAAGGTCTACGTCGCAAATAGCCCAACCCAGCGCCAACAGGCCCTGGGCGACTATGTCACAACTGTAGAGCTGCCGACGTGCCCCCTCCACATCGACCAGTTCCTCGATCCGGCGCCCGGCGAAGACATCTCGCCCCCCGAAGTCGCCTCCTGGATCCCAGTGCTCCGCTCGATCCACGCGGACCTTCGCCAACTCGAGGGCGAAGTCGGTAAGATCAATGATGTAGTGTTCCTCGAGAAGGGCGCCTTCGACGACAACGACATCGCCGCCATGCGGGACAACCCGTCGGGCAATACATTGTACGTGGAAGTCAAGGCCGACAATGCGATGGGCGAGTACACCGGCGTCTCCCACAAGGGCCGCCCGATGGAGCGTAACAGCGCCATCAACGAGATCCTAGCGTCTCTCCAGTACCACATGCAACTTCTCGATGAAGTTGTCGGCGTCAGCAGCCTCGACCGGGGCGTCGCGGCCAACCCCCGAAAGTCTGCCACCGAGGCCGGCGCGATCGTCCAGGCGAACAACCGCCGGACGCGCAGCCGCCTCACCATCATCGCCGACGCTTTCTCGGCCCTTGGAGGAATCCTCTATCAGTTCCTCCCAGACGCTTTCCCCTCGGGCGAAATCGTCATCCCGCTCGCAAATAACCTGAACCGACGCATCACCCTCCCAGACCCGGCAGTCGCCCGGATGTCTTTCAGGGTTGAAGCTGTCGAGCTGGGTAACCTGTCCAAACAGGGCCAGGTCGAGACGCACGCTGCCTCAATCTCCCTCCTAAGTAACATTAGACAGCAAGCGCCGGACCTCGTCCCACCAGGGCTACTCATCTCCGAGACACAGAAGTACCTGCGGGCACTGGGAAACAACGCCGCCGCCGACATGCTCAAGACACCGCTGCACATGGAAGGTCCACAACAGCGCATCCTGAACTACGTCTACGGCAGGACCAACGAGATCCCTGTCTACCCGCAGGACGACCACGAGCAGTTCATGGCCGCCTACCAGCAGGAGATCCTCAACGCGGCCACGCAACCAGGTTCCGCAATCCCCATCGGGGAAATCCAGTCGGCCCTGATGCAACACCAAGGGCTCATCTCTCAGCGCCCCCAGCCGGCCGAGCCACAATCGCCCGTCCCAGGGTTCAACGCGGAGGGCCAACTCGGCGCCGGCGCGATGGGTCCCGACGGCATCCCCGTCGACCAGATCCAGGAACTCTCCCTGAACACCTTAAGAGCCTAGCATGGCAACAATCGCAGCAACCCTCCTAGAGAACGGTGACGCAAACACGCCCCGCATCTACAAGTTTGAAGCTGTAGAGTGTATCACGGGCGACGACACCGACTCTATCGTCTTCGACGGCTTCGACTATGCCGTCATCTACAGTGTCGTCAACACCAACGACGCCGCGAGTGGCACCGGCAACCTCTACCTCAGAGCCATCTCCCAAGACGGCGGCGAGGCAATCAAGTTTCGCGGGCGCCAAGCCCCGACGGCTTCGACCGGCCTCCTCGTCTTTGAGGATGCGGTCGTCCTGACTGCCGGCCTCCAAGCCAACAATGTCGGCTGCGTCGTCACCAAACTCCCATCTGTCGGTAAGTTCGTCCACGATGGCGGCAACGGCGGCACGGCCCTAACGGTAGACATCATTGTCGAACTCCACCAGTAAAGACGTTAGCTGGGTCAGTAGCTACGACTGGCGCAAGCTCCGCGACCGTAACCTCGAGGTGCGCGGTCAGTGTGGTGGTTGCGATGATCCAGCCGGCCGCGCCCATTACCCTGAATGGAAGATGTCGTGCTGTGACGCCGCGCTCCCATCACCTCCAGTGCCTACCCCGGAAGACAAGGCCCTCTACGACGCGCACCTTGAGAAAGTCGAGCGCGGATACGAGGAACTGAAGGATCGCCAACTCCAACGAGCGGGCGCCGGCGACTGGGGCAAGGGCCACGACATCTTCCAGCTCCCCCTGGACTGCCCCGACCGCATCGTCCACTCGGCGGCCGAGATGAAAGCCGTCTACAAGAAATACGGCCTCGACACCGACAGCCACCGCTTCAAGCCAGGGCAAGGCCCCGGCACCGAAAATCAACGTCGCCGCAATGGCGCCGTAAGTCTCGACAACCACGACCGAGACCTGGGCTACTAGAGCCACTGGTAAGCTAGTTCCCAACCTTGTATTAGGAGCCACAGGTAAGCCTAACACAACACGATGACTGAACAAACACCACCCGAAGAAGCCGAACCTACTACGCCAGCCACCGAGGAGCCATTGGTAGACCTCGCGGAGGAGGTAGGGAAAGCCCTGAAGGACAAACCCGCTGAGAAGGCCGCAGAGCTTTCGCAGCAACTTTCACAGGAACTCTCGCCAGAACTCATCGCAAAGGTGAACAAGCTGGTCGAGTCCCAAAGCGGCAGTGCAATCGACGGTTTCAAGCGCAAAATGGAAGCCGACTTCGAGAAACGTCTCCAATCCGAGGGCTACATCAAGCCCGAGGAAGTGGACAAGCGGATCAACGAGTCCCTCCAGTTTGAGCGGCTGAAATCTGAGGCGGCACTCCGACTTGAGCGAACGCTGACCACCCTCGGTATCCCTGCCGGATCCGAAGCCTATCAGAAGGTCCAAAAGACCTACAAGGAAGGCCTCGAGTCGAAAGAGTTTACCGTACACACGCTCCTCTCAGAGCGGGGTATCAAGTCAGTTGCTTTCGCGGCAGGCGTCCTAGAGCCTACCAAGAAAGAGGAATCGGCTGCGGCCGGCCTCCTCGGCCTTGGCGCTCACACGACGATCAAGCCACGAGAAGCAGAAGCCAAGCACGGGGCACTCGACTCGCGGGTTCAGCAGCGGATGTTGGATGCGTTGAAGAATTCCTAGTTTAACCACTAAAAGTCCCCACCGTGGGCACAACAACTGATGGCTGGCCTCCCAACCACTGAAGCAGCACGCACCCTCAACACGATGGTGACGTCTGCGCTGGACGAATACTCCGGCGACCCTGCAAACTTCGTCAACGACGGCGGGTTCCTTATCATGGCGATGCTTGCCAACAACGGCCGCATCTTCAAGGTCAATGACGCAGAGCGCGTCGAACACCCTGTCCGTCACGGCGCCGATGCCGAGACGCAGACCCGCTATGTCGGCGACACCTTCGCAGGTGCCTCTAACAACTTCGGCCACGCACAAGCCGAGACCCTGACCAAGGCGCTCTTCACCATGAAGAACGTCACGGGCAACCTCAACATCCCCCAGAGCCTCCTCGACCGTCCCTCACGTCTCGCTATGTCCGATGTCCAGTACATCGTCAAGCGTTACATGGAGAACATCTTCGAGGAAGAAGAGATGTACCTGCTGCGTGGCGGCCCGTTGGCTACCTCTGATGAGGACCATATCGGCCCTTACAGCGGCGACGCACACTACTCAGCTACCTTAGGCTCAATGTCCCTCCTAGGGCTCATGGCTATCGGCGCGGGCACTACGCCCAATCCCGATACTGAGAAGTTCGGTAACATCGACTGTGACGCGACTGGCGACGGTGACGTTCGCTGGAAACCTCAGCTCTTCCAGGCGACCAACGCCGCACCTGCCACCTCGGCAGAACTCGCCGTGTTCCTGAACGACTGGGAACGAGCGATCCGCAAGACTTCCAAGTTCGGCGGCATCGAGAAGCCTACCCACGGCCTCATCACTGAGGGCCTGAACGACGTCTTCGTCAAGGCACTCCGCGATAAGACGAACATCAACGACTCGGTCGTCAAGGACATGGGTGGTAACGATGTCATCCCGTTCCGCAACGTCAACTTCATGTGGTCGCAGTACCTTGAGAAGGACACCTTGTGGGATATCACCGCAGAGACTACCGCAGAGTGCCCAGCACTGTTGCTGAACCTCAACTCCCTCCGCTTGAACCTCGCCCACGGCGGCGGTGTCAACGAGGAAGGCGGGTTCGTTAAGCAAATCTCTGAGCTGGCCCCTCACCCGAAGGAGACCAACTGGTTCAGCCGTACCCAGTACAAGTATTGCTACTCGCTGGATAACGGTCGCCGCAGTTTCGCGCAAATCGAAGGTTGGACCGTAGCTAACTAATGGCCACCGTTCAAGCACTCCGCACACGCCTTGCCCGCCGGCTTGGCCTGAGCACGCTCACCTCACTCGAGCAGGAGCGCTTGAACGAGGCTCTCTACGCAGGGCTGGCCAGGGTATACCAAGACGGTTCCCCTGGCTACGCCCACTCCGAGTTGACGGCGGAAACCTTCGGGTCCTCCGCCGTCACCGTTTCGGCCCACACGGCCAACACGTCGTCGATCACACTCAGTGCGATCCCGACAGGTACAGCAGTCGGCGATGTCCTCGTCATCGGCTCTAAGTCGTGGCTCATCTACGACTATGGCTCGCTGAACATCGACGTCGGCGCCGCCATCAAGGCTTCGCTGACCGGCGAGACCGGTACGATTTATCACCGCTCAGTGCAACTGCCAACTACCGGCAGCGTCCTAGAGGTGCTCGACCTGACCAACAACACGCCGCTCGCCCACGAGCCGGGCGGCCTCACGAAGTACGGCCTCAAGCTAGTCAGCCAGCCGTGCTCCTATGAACAACACTATTCACGCCAGGGCGGAACCGCCTATGTGTCCCTGTGGCCTGTCCCTTCAGGGGCTATCCAACTGGCGATCAAGCAGGGCTACAATCTCGACGAGATCAGCACTGACACCGAAATCGAGGCAACCGAGCCGTTCTTCGACCGCGTCCTAGAGTACGCCGTCCTATCGTGGCGCGGCTGGCAAACGGGCGCCCCGCTGAAGGCAACCCGCGATGCCGTCAACGATGCCGACACGGCCGCCAAGAGTGGCGCGTCGAGTTCCAAGCCGCAATCTCGTTCAGGGTTCCGTAACCGACTGTAATGGCCGATTGCGATTGCTCTGGACTGTGTTGCTGCGACCTAACGCCGCACCCCGATGACCGCCTCACCTACACAGGGTCGAAGGCCGAGGGCAAGCGTTACCAGCTAATCTCGGGGTCCTGCCACGTCGAGTTCGTCGAAGCCTGTCTCCACACTGGCGCCGAGACGGCCCCAGTCGTTGTCAAGCTGTTCACCACTCCAGAGCCTACCGATGCTGATGAGGACCTCAACGTGTGGAACCTCGTCCTCGGTAAGAATAACGGCTCTAGTGCTTGGACGCCCGACCTATTCGCCGGCCACTACTTCCCCAACGGAATCTTCGCCGAGGTCATGTCCACGGACACCACGGCCGAGGTCATCATCAACGCCGTCTACTACCGCCGCGACACTTATATCCCGGCCCTGGTAGAGCGCCCCAATGTCCGACGCGGGCGCCTTTGGCAGTGTTACAACAACACCGACTACGGCGACAACTTCCCTGACGGCTCCGAGGGCGACGATTACAGCGACACTACCTCGTCCAGCACCCCTGGCTCTGGAACGGGCGAACCCTTCATCGACTAATGGCCCGCGCCCGCTTCGACCACCTACCCATGCACCGGAAAGCCTCGGCTTCCGGGAGCAGCCCGTTGACAGAGCCGGGCGCGATCTACGAGAAATGTGAGATCGAGCCGAATAGTGAGGAGGTCACGCGGCGCCTCGGGTCGGAGCGCCAAGCGCAGTACGCCCAAGCCCTCGGCATCGTTTGTGGCGCTAAGGGCAGCTTCGTCGCCAACGACGACCAAGTGACCCTAACCGGTAACTGGTCCGTCGGCTTCAGTGCCAACGTCGGCGATGTGGCCGAGGACACGGGAGAATGGACCCTACTGTTCGGCGGCAACACGGCTGAGACGACGACGGACAACTCATTTAGGGTTTACCTCAAACGTGAGGGCGCGGTCTACAACGCCTACCTCACGTTCACCGACGGCTCGGGAACGGCCGAATCGCCCACCGCCATCGCCGTCACGCCAGGCGACAACGTTGACTTCCTCATCACGAAGAGTGGTACGACCGTCACGCTGAACGTCGACGCATCTACCCAGAGCACCACGCTCGCCGGCACCTACACCCTAAGCGGCGTACAGCTCCAGCTCGGTGGCACCCACAAGCTGACGACTCGTCCTAAGGGAAAGGCGCCAGTCCTGGACAACTTCCATGTGTGGGCATCCGTAGTAACTACGGCCGTCTACCAGGACCGCTCACCGACGGGCACTCCATTCCTGTCAGTGCTACCCTCGGACCTCGGCAGCTTCATCTTCGAGCCTGCCACCTCCAACGCGCCGTTGATTTTCCACCCGGCGCCGCCCCAGCTCCTTGATTCAAAGTTGCACTTTAGTGGTTATGGCGGCGCTACTCGCGTTCCATTCCGCAGCATTTTTCAGCGTTACTTCCAAACGGCCACGGAGGGCGCGTCGTCGCAAAAGTTCGCGTTCCGGGTCAAAGGGCGCCGCAAGTTCCTGACGGCCACCGAGCGGACGCTGATCGACTTCGGCTCTGACACCGAGGGCTTCTGTTATCTCACGACGGGCTCTACGGCAGGCAAGCCGGAGTTCACCTACAACGGCACGACGATCACCTACACAGGGACGGCCATCGCCGAGAACGCCGACTTCAGCATCATCGTTGGCTGCGACGGCACCGACCTCTACATGCAGGTCGATGGCACCGAGGAAACGGCCACCGCCCCCGACGCGCCTTACCTCGACTACGAGCGGATCCCCGACCTCTACATCGGCAACGATGAGGACCCGACGGCGGACCTAGGGTTCCACGGCTACCTCACGGCCGTCGAGTTCTTCGACTACGCCTTCCGCGAGGACACGTCGACGGAGGTTGAACCCGCGTTCGCCCTAGATGTCAGTGGCGATTACCTCAGGGATAAGTCCCGCAACCGGGTCGCGGTCGAGGCGATCAGCCATGCGTCGACTGAGGGCCACCCTTATTACGCTCCAGGGCCACTCACCGACCAGTCTTTCGTTGGCGTCGAGTCGGAAGTGATCTTCGGGCCGGGCGCCTTGGGTTATACTGGCGCCTACAAGGAGCCACAAACCTCCGACGTCTCCGGGGTCCGCTCGGGCGACCGGGCGTTCGTCCATAGCGGCGACAACATCCACGTTTTCAACTCAGAGCTAAACCAGGTCCGACCCCTCGGCCTGCCGATCCCAGAGTCCGATGTCTCGGTGCAGTCCGTTGGCACGGGTGCACTGGATGGCGCCTACGACTACGGCTATCGCTGGGTGAGCCAAGACGGCACATTCGGCCCGTTGAAGCGCCTGAAGCCTGTCAAGGCGACCGGCCAAGCATCAGTGCTCATCGGCGCCGGCGATGCTGATGGTGAGGAAGAACGCCGCGAACTCGGCGAATCCTACGGTCTAGCCCCCAGCGGGTCCGCTTCGTGGTTCACCATGACCGACTCGGCGGACGGTATCAGTGCATCCGGCAACACCGGGTACTCCGTCGAGACCTACCTCCGGTTCCCGGATTTCGACGACCTCGAGGAGCTGGTCAGCGACCGTGGCTCAACGGCCAACTTCACTGACGAGCCGACGATCTGCGTCGAGCCCGACACGCCCATCGACATCGACCCGAACTCGGACTTCTGCCTCCAGTTCGCCTTTAAGTATGACCGCTCAGTGCTGTCAGGGGAAACTCGTAGCTCGCAGGGCATCATGGCTATCGGCCACGAAGACCCTGGGCCGACCACCCGCTCTATTATGCTGTTCCTCGACGAGGATAGCACCTACGGCGGTGAGGACGGTGCGGCACCTGCTCGCCCGCGAATGGTGTTCGCCCGCAGTCTCGGCCTCAAGGATAGCCGCTACCGCTACCTCATCTTCAACAGTGCCGCCGACGAAGGCGACGACTCTGGGCTCTGGGTTGACGGACAGGTTTACAGTGTTACTGTGGTCCGCGACGGCGAAGACCTCCGCATCCACGTCTACGATAAGACCAACACGACCTGGCACGACTTTGAGGGCGGCGAATGTGTCGGCTTCTTCAGCGGCTACGACTTCCCCCAACAGAAGATTGACTTCAGGGTATCCAACGTAGCGTTCCGTAAGACTGGCTCTAGTGGTGACCACTTTGAGGGTGTCGCCAACCTACCGACCGCCAACAGCGGTACCAACTACACGTCAGGCGGCGTTGCCGGAACCCACGGCTACATCGATTATGGCACTGCCGCAGGTAGTCGCGCCGCTAACCGCCTAGGGTGGATGGACCGAGGTACCGCCTTACTCCACGCTCGCGCCTGGTCCCGTTCGTGGCCGAAAGCTACGATCCACTTTGAGAGCCTCAAGCGTTTCGCTGGTACCGCCGGCGGGCCGATGAGCGACCGCATCAAGTCCGACGTCGGTTTCTTCAACGAGGACCCGGCCATCAACCCGTCGAAGTTCTACGATAAGGCTGCCGGCCAATACTGGCGAGTCTACAAGGCCGACACCGACGACGGCGGTATCAAGAACCCGACGCGGGGGAGCTGCACCCAGATCGCCGGTACCCCCACCGAGTTCGATGGGGTCGTCATCACCGACACGGGTGTATCAGGGCTCGGCGCAACCCATTACCGGGTGTTCGCCTCAAGTCTCGGAAACGGCTCGCTGGTATTCACCACCAACGAGGCATCCTACGTCCTCGCCACGAAGCTCTGGGATGACACCGCCAGTGCCTCCTACGTTAAGCCGCTGTCCGACGTCGGCATCGACCCGCAGCAGTTCAACTGGTTCTCGACGACCGTTGCGTTCATCCTTAACAGCGGCGACTTCGAGGTCAACATCCTCGACCTGGATGTCAACGGCAACCGCGTATTTGATGCCTCCCTCGGCGCTTACAGTACTCCCCTAGAGCGCGGCACCGAGAACCTAATCGTCTACCTCGGCGGTTTCACGGGAAACAACGACGGCAACACCCACATTGGCGAGTTCCGGCTCTGGTCGAAGAACCGCTATGACGACGCCTCCGAGACCTACGATTTCCTCACAGGGCGCGTCAAGAACTCAGAGCGTTCGGACCTCTACTTCTACGCCACCTTCGAGCCGGCCGATGAGGTCAGCTCGTCGACCTACAACCACCACGGCTCGTTGTCCAGCGACCTGCTGACGCTCGTTGCTAGTGCATCCATCGTCGACACCCGCGACAGCAACACCTCCGGCGGTGCTACTGACCCGGCGCCAGCCATCGGCATCCCGAAGCCGCCCTACGAGTACATCACCGCCGTCGAGTTGTTCCGCACCCAGGGCTACCCGATTAACGACCCGCAGGACGAAGGCGAAGTCCAGACGGCCCTCAACGCCGTCCGAGGGAACCCCCTCTACCGCCTGGCCCGGCTCCCTGCCGGTGACCCATCCTACGTCGACATCTCGCCCGACGATGGCCTCGGCTTCTCAGAGCAGGAGGCCACCGGCTTCCTCCCCGAGAAACCTAACGGCGTCGGCATCTGGCAGGATCAGCTCTTGGTCTGGCGCGACAACGACATCTTCTTCTCAGAGCCCGGCCCCTACGGCTGGGACAGCTACCCCACATGGCTGCGCTACCCGGTGCCCTCCCCCAAGAGCGGCTCTGATATCGTCGCGGCCGTTGAGGTGCAAGACGCGCTCCTCGTCTGCGGCAAATCGTGGGCGACCCTCCTGACCAACGCCCCATCTAGGCCCCGCGCCCTCGACCTCGGCACCGGTGCCGGCGTCCAATCGGCCAGCGCCCTCGTAACCCACGGCGGCATGGCTTACGGCCTCGGCAAGGGTAAAATCTGGCGCCTCGCTCAGGGCACCATCGACGACGGCTTCGGCCTTCCAGTGCAAGACCTGATCCCGGCCGCCGGGCGACTCGCTGTCTCCGGGGATCTATCGAGTCTCCTGGTCATCGACACTGCCTCCGATAAGGTCCTCCGCTTCCACTTCCCGACCCAGCAGTGGTCGACCGAGGAGCGCGATGCCCTGGCGATGGGGGATGTCGACGGCACCGCGACCTGGATTCACGGCTCGGGGACCTACTCCACCTCGTCGACAACAATCTACGCCGACGACGTAACTACCTTGACTAATGGCGTCACAACTGGTACCATAGCTAGTGCCAGCACGATTAGCCTCTCGGCCGATCCGCAAGCCCCAGTCGGCTCGCGGGTGCTCGTGGTAGACGAGAATGGTAACGAGGTCTCGGCCCGAGTGGTCAGCTACACCTAATGGCAATCTCCGACCAACTGACCAGGGTTTTCCTTGGAACCGAAGATCCGCTAACGGAGCAGGACGCGGCGTGGATTGCTGCGAATGCTGGGGCGGTCCTCTTTGGTCGGGCGTTCACTGATACCCAGCGGGCGGAATATGATGGCGGCTCTACGCAACTAGGGCAGTACACGAACTTCACGACGATGCTCAAGACCGAGTACACGTCGTGGGTCGCCACCTATGGCGCCGCCCAGATCGACGCTTACCTCGCATCAGATAGTCTAGGCCAAACCTACGGCCATATCAACGGCGGAACCGAATATCTTTGCGACTTCAGCAACACCGATTGGCTTGACTTCCGCCTAGAGCGAACCCCCGGCTGGGACGCCATTGGAAAGCTGGGCTCGACCAACCTCGACACGATCTCGATGGATCTGTGTCCGCTGTACCCGACCTCCAACTTGGTCGGCACTCAGGGCAACCCCTACGCGGACCTCGCCACCTGGAAGTCCAACATGATCGCGGCGGTCACCTACGTCCGCGCTCGAGTTGACTCTGGGATTGCCATTCTGTGCAACGGACTTAGGGAGTTCCTCTCAGAGCCAGGGTTCCAATCGGACCCGGCCTCCTTCGAGGACTACGACGGCACCGATCTAGTCGACCCTGGCACCGTCGCCGACGCGGTAAACATCGAGGCCAGCATCGACTATGACAGTTCGCCCGGCTTCGAGTGGCTCTACTCATTGAGGGCCATCTACCGGTGCTCGAATGCCAGCAAGCTCGCCGTCGCGGCCTTCTCGACGGACACTAGTGCAGAGCCCCAATCCGAGGCCGAAGTCCAGCGCCGCGTCAACAACCTCGTCTCGTATGCGCTAGTCCACAAGCCGAGTTACACCCTATTCGTCGACCGGTCGAGCAACTCTTTTTCGCCCTACCCAGTGCAGACGTTCCCAGAGATGGGCGTCCAACTAGGTACCCCGGTCGAGGCTGTCCACGACAACTTCACCAGCTACGACACGCCAACCCAGGGCCTCATCACCCGGACGTTCACGGGGGGCGACGCGCCCTACGCGGTAGTGTTCAACTACTCGACGGGCACCATTGCCATGCCGTCGACTTACCTCTCGGGCTATGAGCAGATCCGGCCCAACGGCTACACTGAGGTAACGGGCGGCACGACCCAGGCCGCAATGGTCACGGCAGCAGTGCCGACAACCGTCGCGCCCGGCGAAGGCTTCATCATGCAGCCCCAGTCGGGAACCCTGACCGTCACGACCGACTCGTTGACGCAGCTCACGGGCGCCTGCACCGTTTACTTCGGGGTCGGCCCTACGGGTATGCTCCTCGACACCGGTGAGTTCACTGTCGGCCAAGATCGCGCCGAGGTCATGCCGTCGTTGGACCTCCAGGACGGCACCGACTGGGAAGTGGCTGTGTCGGGTAAGGACCAACCCGGCGACCGCAGCGACCGCTCTAGCCTAGAGTTCGTCGCCACCACCGCCGGCGCACAAGAGGTTGGCACTGGCGGCCAAGGTCGCTGGGTCCGGGTCGTCATCAGGGCTCACTCCCCCGAACTCCACCGCATCGGCGCGGCTGAAATGAAGATCAACTTCCACGATGACCGCTAAACGCCACATCCCGCCACCCGACGCCGCAAACCACGGGGCGACCGCCGACGAGGGGGTTGTCCTTCGCGCCGTGTCTAAGGGCGTCGGCGTCCCCGTCGAAGTTCGCAACCCTTTAGGGCCTCCCCCGAAGCGCGTCGTTAGTGGCGCCGGCGAGGTCAAGCCCGAGGGTGGCCGCCTTTACATCGTTCCCTCTGTTGCCACTGATGGTGACGAGTTCTCGCTGACTGTTGAATACTAATGGGCATCTTCGACTCACTCGCAAACATCTACAAGGGCCCCAACGGAGCCTTCGTTGAGGACCTATTCGGCGGCTCTAGCAATGGTGGACCTCGCCGCGTCCCTAGCCGCGATGAAGGGGTTAGCCCAGCCGTCCCCCTCGAGAACCTCGCCCAGCGAGTCGAGGACAAGGCCGACCAGCGCGATCCGGTCTTCGAGCAAGCACTAGCCCAAGCCCTGCGCGAGCAAGGCCAGGCATCGGTCGAGCAAACCGAGCAGGCGACAGGCATCACTGGCGCCGCCCAGGTCCAGCAGTCGTTGTCGCAGTTCCTTCAGAGCCAGGGCCAAGCGGCTGCCGCTGCCCAGGCCCAGCGCGTCGAACAAGAGCGGGCGCTCCTCGGCCTCCAGGCGCAACTCCTCGGCCAGGCGGGGCAGCTCCGAGAGCAACGCTTCGAGACGAACCAGCGCCACCAGGAGTTCTTGATGCAGTTGAAGGCGCAGCAGGACGCACAAGACGGGAACCTGGCAGCGACCATCGCAGGCGGCGCTATCAGTGCATTCGCGGCCGGCGGGTTTGGCGGACTACTAGGCGGTGCGGCCACTGAAGCCGTCGCGCCAACTACCACGCCTAGCACCTTCGCCCCTCAAGCCTACCTCCAAAATCTCTTCGGGGCAATCCGGGGTAACTAACAGTGCCAAACGAACTAATCCAAGGAATCGCCGACGCCATCGCTGGTGGCGCCACGGCAGGTCTATCTAAGGAAGCCCAGATGGACTTCTTCGGACCATTCATGCAGGCCCAGCAGGCGCGGCTCGCCCGGAAGGAACAATCCGAGACCAGGGCTTACACGAGTTACTCCCAGTCGTCGAAGGCGTCGCGGGAGGCGTTCTCGTCTGACCCGTTGGCAGAAGGCAAGTACCAAGCCTATGTCTCAAACGCACAAAAGCGCCTTCAGTTAGCGCTGGACGGTACCAAATCACCCGCTGCCCGTCAAGCCCTAACTGACACCTACGAGGCGGACATCGCGTTCGCCGACTCAACGGCAAAGCAGGCGAAGGAAAATCGCAACCTCAACCAGGGTATGCGTGGAAACTTTGGCTGGGTCGACGACAGCGAGGAGGCACAGACTACCTTAACTGCGCTACTTGCCGAAAACAGCCCTATAAGCAAGACCGCCCAAGCGGCCCTAACATTTGCAGAGCAGTTCAAGGACCAGTCCACCGGTACCTTCGACGCTTCTGCACTCCCTGCAACCGCCCTCAGTAATGAAGAGCGCGAGTTAGTAACCGCAATGGGGCAGGTCAACGGTGGCCTCGCGCAGTTCGTCGCTAGTAATCCAGAGGAGGGGCGCCGCATCTTAGGGCTCCTCAGTAAAGTCGATCCCGGTAGCCTCGGCGCTCGGTCGACAGAAATCGGTAAGATCCGTGACGATAACCAGTTCTTTGAGCGCCTCAACGGGATGGTCCGTCACGATGCGCGGGCCGCAAAGCTGAAGCCTCTCAACGAGCCCGAACTCTGGCAAGTCGACGCCAACGGGGTACGCTCGTTCCGTCCGTCGGCCATCGGGCAGGCCATCGACAAGGCCCTCGAATCGGCAGGCCCGACCCGTAACGCCGCAATCGCTTGGCAGATGATGGAGAACACCTACGGGAAGCTCCCCAACGTCGACCTGTCCAATGTCCAGGCCGAGATTTTCCAGCACGGCAACCTCGGTAAAGCATCGGCCGACGACATCCGTGGGCTAGTCGCGCCTAGTAAGCAGGCAGGCGCCGGTCTATTCGAGAAGGGGATGCCGGCCCTGAATGCACAGGACCGGGCGCTGGTTGATCGCGGAGACCTGAATCCTCTCATTGCACAGGGCTACACCATCGAGGAAGCCGAGATCTACGCCAACCTCAGTCAGAGTAATGGTCGTAGCCTCGTCCTAGAGCCGGTAATGAACCAGTTCATCGGTACCCGCGATGAGCAGTCCGCCGAGATGAACCTATGGCAGGACCGCCGCGACGAAGCTGCTGCGCTAGGAGATGAGCGTGGACTGGAGCAAGCCGACGCTGAGATCAAACGGATCCAGGCGTTCCAGTCGAACCCCGCTGTCGATGTCAAGATTTCTACGTTGACAGAGATGATGTTGGAAGGCGCTGCTACAGGAGATTGGAGTAGCTTCAAGCAGGCGATGGGGGCCGATAAGCAGGGTCTACTAGACCCAGAGACCGGCAAACTCTCTAAGTCCGCTCAAGAAGCGTGGGACAACCAAGTGATGCGTGAGGGCCTAAGTCCGGCCAACCAACTTAGAGCTGCCGCTCGGTGGGCCTCAAGCTACAACATGGTCTTCCACCAGGACTCCCAGATCGGCACTGAGACGAAGGTGAACCCGTTGGCGCAGGCCAAGTTCCTCGACGTTGCAGAGCGCTGGGCACAAACTGTCGAGCAGGAGCAGATGAACATGGGAGCCTCAGGGCGCCAGTTCCTCGGCGTCGAGGATGGTCGCTTCAATGGGCAGCAAGCGTTCCTCCGTATGACCACGCTCCAGAGCCTTGAAGACCTCGGACCTGCCAAGCAACTCTCGGAGTCGGCAATGCAGCGAGTGGTTGAAGAAGCACCAGTTTCCCGCCCTGTTGGATCTACGGGACGCGTCAACTTCTAACCAATGCCAAACATCCTCACCAGGGCCTACAACTCCACCCTCGGCATCCCGCAACAGATCCTTTACCGGCTGTGGCGGGCTGCCAAGGATGACGAGATCGACGTGCTCAGTCGTGAGGGCTTACTCGCCCCAGAGCTGCTGCCCGTCCTCGGCATCGGCTTCAGTCACGAGTCCGACGCCACCGTCGAAGATGTCATCGGTGAGCAGGGCTTCGGTACTAGCCTCGCGGCCGACATCCTGCTCGACCCGGCCACCTACCTCACGGCAGGCGCGTCGGCCATCGGCAAAGCAGGGCGCGGCCTCCAGGTTGCGAGCCGTGACAAGAAGTTCGGCAAGGCGTTCGCTGACTTTGTTGGTGACACGAAGCAATACGACACCGGCCAAGCACTCGCAGCCCATGTCTCCCAGGGCATCGCCGACGGCACCCTGAAAGGGAAGTCCGCGCAGAAGGCCCTACAAGGGCTCCAAGGCGCGAGCGACGAGACCTTAGAGAAGATCCTACGGTCGGGCCGCGACGAGGAACTACTGTTTAGCATCCCAGGGCTTTCCCGGCTCGGCGCTAAGTGGCGTGCCCCCGAGCTGATCCAACAGCAGGGCTCGTGGTTCAAGGCCATGAGTAACCTCTTCTACAAGCAGAAGCTCGGCCTCGCCAAGCCTCTCGACTGGACCGTCGCTCAAACCGCCAGCGCCATCAACAAGATCCCAGGTGGCGAGGGCTTGAACAAGGCTGTGGCGACCGCCGCTGGTCTCCCCGGCGCGTTCGTTAAGGGCTTCAAATCGACGAAGGGAGCCGCGAACGAGCTGGTCTTCGGCAAGGAAGTCGGCTCTGATGTTCACGCCTGGAACGATGAGTTCGGGGCAGTTGGCACCGCGTTCAGTAAGGTTGATGCCGACCAGTTCCAAGATGATGTTGCGGCCGCTATCGCTGGGGGCGCCGATGCAGAGAAGGCTGCACTCACGGCTGCCCGGAAGCAGGGCGTCGGCCCTAAGGAAGTCGAGGCACTTCTAGAGTCCTACGGCAAAAGCCCTGACGAGATTGGCTCACTGCTGCCTGACCTCCAACGCCAGCACCAGGAAGTACAGTCCGCCCTGAAAGAAGGTACCACACAGGGTGTCCGCACCGACCGGTATAAGGTTCCCAAAGAGTACGCCGACCACCCGTTCAGTGCATGGGCCTGGAAAGCGGGCGACTGGGCTGGCGAACAGGTCCGTAGCAAACTCCGCTCCGATGCCCCGATCACCTCGGATAACATCGAGGGCGCCCTAGAGAAACTCAAGAACCTCCAGGGTCTCACCGATATGTCGGCCCGCGACACCTTGCGGATCTTCGACACGATCAAGCGCCGCCTGTCCGCCGACAACGACATCGAACTCGAGACCATCGACCGCTTCTGGTTCTCGTGGCAGCAGGCGTTCCCACATAGCCAGGAGATCCGCGCCAATATTGCGGCCCTCCAGTCGGGCGACCTTAGCAGCGGCCAGGCAGCCTACCGCCAACTCACTGAGTTCGTCAACCGCTTCGACTCTAGTGCCACCTCGCTCCTGAAACACAGCGGCGTCCAGGACCTAGAGGATATGGTCAAGGTCCTCGATCCATCGACCGCCGGCCGACTCGTTGGCCCTCACGCCGAGTCGATCAAGTTGATGGCGAAGGATGTCACCGACCCTGCCGCTGTCAAGGACTTGCTCCGTAAGAACCTCGGCTCGATGAGTGTGGCTGACCTAAAGCGCCTCCGCTCTGTGACGAAGGACCCGAAGCTGAAGGCCCGCCTGAAGAACATTGAGAAGCGTACGAAGAAGGGCAAGCCTGTAAGCATCGAGGAGAGCATCGAGCGCGGACTCGGGAAGGCTAGGTTCGGCGGTAAGCCCTTGAAGGAGGGCCCAGCGATGGCGATGGCTGACTATGTTCTCGCCACCCGCGACATCAAGCGTGCCCTGAAGGCTGCCCGCAAGACCGGCGAGCCGCTGCGCCTGAGCCCGCTAACCGTGGAGCGCCTAGAGAAAGCGCAGGACGCCATGCAGAGCGTCCTCAAGGATACCGCGTCCAAGGTCTTCAAGAAGTCCAAGGCCGAGGACATCGACGGGCTGATCGGCCTCAGCGACAACGTAGCGAACCAGGCCGCCAAACTCAACGGCTTCGAGCGCGGCGCCGTCATTGGTTATGCACCCCGCATCCACAACCGCAAGTTCCGCCAACGCTATGAGAAGCTCATTGGCAAGGTCCAGAGCCGACTCGGGGCCAACGACGAGGTTGATGCGATGTTCCGCCGTGTCCAGGAGCGCGACCTGACAGTCGAGGATCTGAACCTACTCCGTGAGGAGATGATCCGCAACGACATGCCGGACCTCGTTGAGGAGCTGACCGACGTGGCGGGCAACTTTGCAGAGCGGCCCTACGTCGAATCGTGGGAGGCGGGCATCCTAACCCGGATGTCGCAGCAGGGCTCTCAGGTGGCGACCCGGCAGTTCATCAACGACGTCTTCAGCAACCCCGAGGCCGCCGCGAAGGATGGCATCATGGGAGGGCGCGTCACGAGGTTGATCGACTCCCAGGGTCAAACGATCCGCACCAGTGCTGACCGTGTTAAGGTCGGCGGCACCGAGAGCGCCACGATCAAGCGTGAAGCACTAGCTAAGGACGTCGAGCCAAGCCTCATTGAAATCCAGCTCCCCAACGGTGAGTACCAGCTTCTAGACCTACGCCAACACAAAGCCCGCTTCGACAAGCAGGGCCTTCAGGTCCTCGGCACCGACGGCGACGACCTCGGCCAAGCGTTGATCCGCCACGAAGCCCGGATGGGCGGCAAGGTCGACAATATGATGCCACAAGAGGGCTCGTGGGTCATCGCGGGCGAGGGTGGTGTCGTCGACTTCCTGCGCCAATCCGCCATCCCGCAGAAGTCCGAAATGGCGGGCGCGGTTGCTGCCTACGACTGGGTGAACTTCAACATCAAGAAGTTCCAGACCGTCTTCAGAGCGAGCCACCATGCGGGCAACCTCCTGTCAGGGATCGCACAAACCAGAGCGGCCGGTGCGTCGTGGGCCAACACGGCTCTCGGCCACATGGACGCGGCCCGCGCAATGGGTCTCGCTGGCCCTGACGGTGTAAAGGCCATCGACGACATGAGTGCGCTATCCAGTAGCGGCTCTAAGTGGAACATTGTCAACCGGGCGGCAGACCGCGCCAAGATCGTTGAAGGTCTAATCGCGGGTAAAACCGTCGACGAGTTGGGCGAGTTCGCAATCATGGACTTCGGCCTACACAGCTATGGTGTTGGCGAAGTGATGCAACGTGCAGCCGGCCGCAACCTCTTTGGCGGCATCCAGGCAATCGAGGACATCAAGCTCGGCGGCATCGACTCCCAGGGCATCATCAAGCAGCAGGAGAAACTGCGCGGCGGCAAAGTAACCCAGGGCTTCGAGACGGCCCTGGACGCAACCAGAGCCCCTGAGATCACGGCCCGCACCGCCACCTTATTCGCGCTGCTCCGTGAAGGCCACGCCCTAGATGACGCCATCGACATCGCCAAGCTCGCCCACGTCGACTACTCCTCGCTGACCAAGTTCGAGCGGACGAAGCTAAAGCGTATGATCCCCTACTACACCTTCAGCCGGAAGTACGTCCCGTTCGCCCTAGAGCGGATGGCGAAAGACCCGTCGCTGTTGGTTGGCTGGCAGAAGACCGTAGAAAACGCAGACTGGGCAGGCATCGATGAGAATGGTACGCCTGTGCTCTCCAAGGGCCGCTTCGAGATGGACCTTGGCCGGGTCAACGCCAACCTCGATGCCATGATGGCGCTGGCTGGTACGACCGAGATGCTCTTCGGCACCATGAGTTCCGAGATCCAGCAGGTGCAGCGCCCTGGCTTCGCCTCGTTCAGTGGTGGTGCTCTGTCGCCGCTCTTGGCCGCAACCGGCGCCGGCACCGATGAAGGGGCGTCACTACCCCAGGGCCTCCAGGAGTTCTGGGATTCGGTCTTCGTCACGCGCTGGGCGGAAGGGGTCGCCCAAACTGTTCGCGGCGAGGGTACCCAGAAGATCCAGGACGCCCTGACGAACTATGTCCTACCTGCCAGGCTCAACGCAGAGCCAGACAAGGCCCGCCAGTTCCAACTGAATACGGCCCGTCGAGCGTTGCGCCGCCTCGAGTTGCAGGCACAGGAAGCAACCTCGGACCGACAGATCGCATCCCTCCAACGCCAAGCCGCAGAGATCCGGCAAGCCATCAAGACCGTCCAAGAAGACTTCGGCAACTAACCATGAAAACCGAACAACAACTCGGCCTCACTGAGGGCCTCCTCGCCCTAGTGTGTGCCCTCCTCATCTGGCAGACACAACTACTCCTCAGCGTATCCAAAGAGGTCGTGGCGCTCCAAGTGCATCGCATTGAGCACGAACGCCGTATCTCCAACCTAGAGGCCGCCCGTGAGTCGTCTGCTGCTTATCCTCCTACTCTGCGCGACAGTGGCGCAGACCCTTCTAGTGCTGGAACTTAAATCGGCACTGACCTCTGAACAAACACGCCCCGTAGAAGCCATGCTCGAAACACCTATCACCGCCACCAAAAATGGCAACCAGATCACCACGACGATCACGACCTACCAGCACGAAGGAGAAACCGATGAAGAACACGCCGCCCGTCACCTCGCTAAGGTGGAAGCTAAGATCGCTGTCCTTGTTGCTGCTGGTTGGACTATCGTTAGCTAGTTGCGGCTGGGGCGTCGTCAAGGAGGATAGCGCGGGAAAGCCGGGCGACGCGACGGCGGGTCTAGCGTCGACAGCCCTCGAGACGGCGCCCGCAGTGATCGACTCGGTGACCGGCTTGATTTCGACCATCGCACTGAGTCTTATCCTCCTGAGCCTCGCGTTCAGGCGGAGTCGCCAGGCCATCGCGGGGATGTTGACGGCCCTAGCGGAAGCGTTCACCTACCGGATCAACCAGTGGAAGATCAAGCGGATGCCGGAGGAGCCTACAGATGGTGGCAGTTGACAATAGCGGCCGGATGTGTTACCCTACTCCTGTGGCTGACCTCTCGGAGGTTAGTCAGGTCGTCGAAGCCCTAGAAGCCTACTACTTAGAGCATGTCCAGCCAGCCCGACCTCTACGATTACCTAACTAGGATGGCCTACGCATCTGGACCTGTCATTGCCGACTTCTGCCGGTGCCTGCACTGCGACGAAGTTGAGTTCGTGGCTGTGCCGCTGGTGAGGGGCTTCGAGTCCCTTGAGTGTTCCTACTGCGGGGACCTGGCCCTTGACCAGTTGGAGATCCCGGCATGAACTGTCTGGCCTGTAACGCCCCCGTGCCCGCCGGCAACAAGAGTGCCTGCTCGACTGACCCGTGCCCGTCGTGTGGGTACCCGCGTCCCCTTGGAGACTGTAGCGACCTTTGAAGACCCTCGTTCTTAATGATATCCATGTGCCCTTCCAGAGCGCCCGTTGGCAAAAGAAGCTCAACGAGTACATCAACAAGGAGCCGCCCGACAAGATCGTACTGGCAGGGGATATCGCTGACCTGTACAGCCTCTCAACCCACGGCAACAAGCACCCTAGGTGGGAGAACAAGCTCGATGTCGAGACGGCCGCATGGGGAGACTGGATGGACGACTTGCGCCAGTCGAATAAGAAAGCTGAAATCGTCTACCTGGAGGGTAACCATGAGCACCGCTGGACTCGCTACGTCGAGAGCAACGCACCTAAGTGGCGCAACCTCGCAATCAACTGGTGGGACTACATGGCTCTAGATGACTTCGATATCCGCCTCGTCAAGTCAGGGCACCGCGTCCCGACCGGGTGCGGGCAAGTGTTCTACATCTACCACGGCCACGAGCACAAGGTCAGCTCGCGTATTCCGGGTGGCGTGGCAAAGCGTATGGCCGAGAACCTGAACCGGAATGTCCACGCAGGCCACACGCACCACCACGGGCAAGGGCTAGTCAATGTCGGCCAGACCCTCAGAGCCTACCACGAGGGGGGTTACGGCGGCGATATCAGGAAGCCAGCCTTCGGTTTCGTGGCGCACAAGAATCTGCCGTGGGCCCTAGGGTTTACGGTTTACGACTCTGAGGACCGGCACTCACCCCTTCCGTTGTTTGTGAAGGTGTGATAGTGAGTTCCATAACCCTAGCTAACTTAGCCAAGTGTCGGTGCCGCGCCGCAAAGTCGAAGCAAGCCTGGTCGGCGGCCGCTCGCTCGCGGTCGGCTTCGATGTCCTCTAGGGCCTCCATGTACCCAGCGTCTCCCGCATAGTCGTAACCGAAGTCCCTCATGGTGTCTCCCCCTTCAACTTCTTACTAAGCTCATACCAATAGAGCGGCTTACGAAACACCTCCTTCTCATCCTCCGACAACTCCTCCCACGCCTCCATGTCCGCCTCAGACCTCCCCTGCCCCAACTGCGACGCGCCATTACTGCCGTCGGGTGTGTGCCCCTTCGAGGGCTGCGGCGATTCTGTTCCTGATTGGTTGCTCATGGTTGATGAGGATTACTGGGATGGGCCGATGACGGAGTTGCCTGGGCCATGAACTCTTGCTTAGCTTTGTCTGCTTCCTCGACCGTCCCTGACGCGAAGAACGCCTCATTCCAGACGATCTGCGCTAGTGCGTCGACGTTAGTTTGGCGTAAGTACTTTAGTAGGCCGGGCGGCACTGCGTTGGCTAGGAGTTTCTCGGGGTCAGTCAAGTGATCGTCCTCGGAATCGATCCCGGCTACCGTCACCTCGGTCTCGCTCTAGTAGATGTGAGCGAGGGACGGGTGCTGGCTACTGCCACTGTCGACTGTGGCTCATCCTACTACGCCCAGCACAAAGCTGTCAACCGTGCTCTAGATAAAATGTTCGCCGACCAGCCGTTGCCCGCCCGCGTCGCCACCGAGAACGTCCCCTTCGGCTTTAGCGGTCGCGGCGCCGGCGGCCGAACTGCCTGCACGATGCACTGGGTGATGGGTGGCATCGGCTACTGGGCCGCCAGCCAGGGAATCCCGATGTCAGGGATCGCCCCGAAGGCCCTCAAGACATACGCTGCCAACCTGGTAGGCGTCCCGTATGCTAAATGGAAGGGCGCCAACGACCGGGCGCGATCCAAGTGGGGCATCAGCAAGGCCATTAAGGGCCTCACCGGCTCCGACCCGTCGTGCTCCGACCACGAGGCCGATGCTATCCTAGTGGCGTTTTCCCTCAACCAGACCTAGTGTAATGGCCCTGAAATCCTCCTTTGTGATTGGCTCACCTGTGTCAGTGTACCGGGGCACCTCGTCCTGCCTGAACAGCGCGACGCGCCCGCTGGCAAGGGGAACATGCACCATACTAGGGGCCTCGAAACTCCCGAGTTTTGAGACATCCATAGCAGCCTTCTCCCACGCGTCTAAGTCTTCCATACACCCAGTGTAACATGCCCAACCCCCAGCCGCAACCCAAAGACGACGCCGCCCTCACGCCCTGGAAGCGCGACGACCACGTTGGCACTCTCAGAGCCCACGCGCCCATGCTCGAGCACTCCGTTGAGGAGCTGGCGGGCCAGGCCCTAGAGCGTCACGGGGTCAGCCGCGACCTCCCCGATGCTGTGGTCGCCGCCTACGGGTGGGCGTCGTGCCAATACGAGCTTGGCCTCCTCGTCACCCAGCGCCTCCAGGAAGTCGAGGACATGGCCCAGCGCGATCAGTTGACCTACGCCGAAGCCATGTTCAGGATCGCCAACTCGCAGAAGTTCCGCAATGCCGATGCGCGGGTCAGCCGTCTCCGGAAGGAGGTCGAGCTGTGGGCGGATGCTCTAGTAGCCCTCGCGCCGAAGGATGGCCTGCCCTAGGAGGGTGGCGATCTGCGGGACGATGGAGTTGCCTAGTTGCCTAAGTCGGTCCAGGTCGCCGGGTAGCCCATTACCCACTCCCAGTACAACGGGTTGAGGCGACCTCCAGTGCCCTCGCCCAGTGCCCGACACCCCGGATGCTTCTGCATCGACGGACACAACTGGTTGGCAGTCGCCGTCGGAGTTGCGATAAGCGATGATCCAGACCCGATCCCGTCGGTGAGGC
>Ga0209273_10000573_pt1 | contig 44668 bp, 45 predicted proteins | sample tdAd471_FD_187126 | JGI IMG/M metagenome (GOLD analysis project Ga0209273, IMG submission 187126) | Marine sediment microbial communities from the Atlantic coast under amendment with organic carbon and nitrate - tdAd47.1 (SPAdes)... | ecosystem: Environmental > Aquatic > Marine > Coastal >...
AGACTAAACCTTGTCGGCGACAAGGAAGAGATACAGCAACGGCAGGTAGACGACCGAGGCGAGCAGGAGCTTGCGGGCGGCGGCGTGGGTCTTGATGCGGGCTAGGCGGACGCCGTAGTAGAGGTAGACCGAGCCGAGGATGACGGCGGCAACGCCGTAGACCGGACCCGCCATGCCGAGCATCCATGGCGCGACGCTGACCGGAATCAGATTGAAGGCGTAGGCGATGATCTGGCGGCCGGTGGAGCCGCCTTCCGGGTCCACGACGGGCAGCATCTTGATGCCTGCGCGGCCGTAGTCTTCGCGATACATCCACGCGATGGCGTAGAAGTGCGGGAACTGCCAGAGGAAGAGGATCGAGAAGAGGACCCAGCCTTCCAGGCTTAGCGTGTTGCGGGCGGCCGTCCAGCCGAGCAACAGCGGGGCGGCGCCGGGGAAGGCGCCGACGAAAGTCGCCAGCGGCGAACGCGTCTTGAGCGGCGTGTAAACCAGGACGTAGCTGACGACCGTCGCCAGTCCGACCCAGAAACTGAGCATGTTGACCGCGACCGCGGCGTACGCGAGTCCCGCAGCGGCCAGGGCGAGCCCGAAGGATAGGGCTCCGGCGGAACTCAAACGACCAGAGGGCAGCGGCCGATTCTCGGTGCGCTGCATGAGCCTGTCCGTGCGCTGTTCCCACCATTGGTTGAGGGCGCCGGTTCCGGCGGCCATCAAACCGGTGGCGAAGACCACGTGGAACATCGCAATCAGCGAAAGTTGCCCAGGCGCCGCGATGTAGTAGCCGACCAGCGTCGACATCAGGATCAGCCAAACGACGTTGGGCTTGGTGAGCTCCAGGTAGTCCCACACCGGGCCCTGCCGCACCTGCTCGGTGGCGGGCGCGGCGGCGGCTGCGGTTTGGACTGGCTGCGGCATCCGGGCTTCTCTACTCTTTGATCGGGTCGTCGGGCGCGGTGGTTTACTTGGCCGCGAAGGTCATCTCAGCCGTCGCCGACTCGCCAGCGCCCACGGTGACCTCGATGGTCTGGTTGCCGAGGCTCTCATGCACCGCTTCGAGCGTATACTCTCCCGGCGGCAGGCCGGAGATTTCAAACGATCCGTCCTCGCCCGTGACGGCGAAGAACGGGTGCGGCGAGACGTTGACGTAGGCGCGCATCCAGGGGTGGATGTTGCACTTGATCGGGATCATCATCTCGGGCTTCGAGAAGGTCTCGTCGATCGTCCCGGCTCCAGCGGCTTGCGACTTGTTCCACTCGACGTTCGAGCGCGGGAGCGGGTGCACGTTATGCAGGGTCGGGTCGGAGTTGGAAACGCTGAGCGTCTGTCCAATCATCACGCCGACGACGTGCGGAGCGTAGATGCAGCCTTCCTGATCGATGGAGGCCTTCTCGCTCGGGGCCGCGAATTGCTTGTCTTCCAGGCCATTACGGACCCAGACGAAGACGTTCTTGAGGGTCGCATTCTCATTGACGACGACGCGTTCGTCGTAGATGGGTCCGTCATGCATGGCGGTGCAATCGGCGTCGGCGCTGAGGTTGAGGCGACGCGGCTTGGGGGCTTCGCCGGAGAAGGCGATCTTGCCGGTGATGGTGGCGGCGGTGGAGGGATCGACCTCAAAAACGTTTGCCGGGACGGCGGGAGCTTCTGGAGTCGCCTCGGCGGTGGGCTCGGCCTCAGGAGCGTCGCCGCCGCCGCAACCGATGGAGAGGGCGAAGGCCGTAAACGCCACGAGATAAAGATGTTTAGAGAAAAAACGCATCATTGTGATTCTCGCCAGACGAGACTTTTTATTGTACCGAGGCGGCGGCGAGTTTACCAAACGAGGACCCACTTGGGTTCGGCGCCAATGCTGCTCCTAAGGTGACCTCCAACGAATAGCTCGCCTCGCTCCATACGCTCATTGAGCCGGGGAGTGAACTTGGTGCTTACGAAAGGGATGAAACGGGGCGGACCGGGGACGTTGGTCGTGCTGACGTCATACGGGCAGATCCAGCAAGAGAGCGCCAATAGCCATGCGAGGCCAAGGTAGCGGATGCGCGAAAGCCACGGCGATATCAGAGTGACGCCCAATACCATCGGCCAGACCAGAGATGTCAGGAAGTCGGGCATGATCCGCCAATCGAGCATCACAATCAGTGAAGCGACGAGACTGAAAGCGATCGCGAGACATTTCACGCACTGAAGACGTTCTAACTGGTTCCATCGCTGAGGAAAAGTTCGCGGGCTCGCGCCAAGTCTTCCGCCGTGTCGACGCTGAGGCCGTGGTGGTGCTCGGTGACGACGACGCGGATGGTGCGGCCGTTTTCTAGGGCGCGCAGTTGCTCCAGGGCCTCGGTCCGCTCTAGCGGCGACGGCGGCATGCGGGCGTACTCGACCAAGAACGACTTGCGATAGGCGTAGAGGCCGATGTGCTCGTAGGCGCGGTGCTCCTCGGCCCGTCGCGGGTAGGGGATCAACGAGCGGGAGAAGTACATGGCCCGCCCCAGATGATCGAAGACGACCTTGACGACGTTTGGATCGCTGAGAGCAGGCTCGTCGTCGATCGCCCGTGCGAGGGTGCTCATTTCCAAGTCCGGGTCGACCGTGAACGGTTGCACTAGTTGGTCGATGACTTTGGGCGAGATGAACGGCTCGTCGCCTTGGATGTTGACCACGACCTCCGCGTCGAGGGTCTCGGCGACCTCGGCGATGCGGTCGGTTCCGGAAGGGTGCTCGCGGGCCGTCATGCGGGACTGGCCTCCGAAGGCGAGCACGGCCTTGTGGATGCGCTCATCGTCGGTCGCGACGAGTAGATCCGAGAGGAGCTTGGATTGTCCGGCGCGCTCATAGACGTGCTGGATCATCGGCTTGCCGCCGATTTCAGCGAGCGGTTTGCCCTCCAGCCGGATGGAAGAGTAGCGGGCGGGGATCACGCCGACGACTTTCATTCAATCGATTCCTTGCGGCATGCCGCCGCATGCTATTGTGCCGGTTTCAGGCGCGATGCCGGGCGACGAGTTTCAACGACTGCGGGAGATTATGGCTCGGCTGCGCGCGCCGGACGGTTGTCCGTGGGACCGCGAGCAATCGATCGCCTCCCTCAAACCCTACCTGATTGAAGAGACGTACGAAGTGCTCGACGCGATTGAGCGCGAGGACTGGGAGCATCTGCCTGAGGAACTGGGGGACCTGCAATTGCAGATTGTCTTCCAGTCGCAGATCGCCGCCGAGGAAGGGAAGTTCACCGTCGACGACGTGTTGCGGGCGATCAATGAGAAGCTCGTTCGTCGGCATCCGCATGTGTTTGATCGCGAGTCGATCGAAACGGCGGACGGCGTGAAGGTTCGCTGGGACGAGATCAAAGCACAGGAAAAGGCGGATCGCGGCGAGCAGCCGAGTGAGTCGATTCTGGCCGACGTGCCGCGCCATCAGCCGGCGATGCTGGAGGCGCAGACGATCGGCAAACGGGCGGCCAAGGTCGGCTTTGATTGGCGCGACTTCAGCGAGTTGCGCGCCAAGATCGCGGAGGAAGTCGACGAGGTGGAGCACGCCTGCGCCTCGGGCGACGCGGATGCGGTGGAGGACGAGATCGGCGACTTGCTCTTCATGGCGGTGAACATGGCGCGTCACGCCGAGGTGAATCCGGAGTTGGCGCTGCGCCGGGCCAACCGCAAATTTCGCGAGCGCTTCGAATACATTGAACAGGCGCTCGGGGCGGAGGGGCGGACGCTCGAGGACGCGACGCTGGAGGAGATGGAGGCGCTGTGGCAAGCCGCGAAGAGAGCCTAGACGACGTCCGCATCGTTGCTCTGGACCAGTTGGAGCAGTACCGCGAGACGCTGGCCGTGCAGGAGACCGTTTGGGGGTTTTCCGACCTGGACAAGGTGCCGCCGCGACTGTTCACGGTGGCTAGACTCATTGGCGGCGTGGTCTTGGGCGCCTACCTGGGGGACCGGATGATCGGTTACAGCCTAGGGCTGCCTGGAAGGGACGCTGCCGACGGAGAGACTTATCTGCATAGCCACATGACCGGAATCTTGGCGGAGTTCCAGGGAAGGGGGCTGGGCCGCCGTTTGAAGATGCGGCAGAAGGAAGAAGCGCTGCGGTTGGGGTACGGGCTGATCGAGTGGACGTTCGATCCCCTGGAGATTCGCAACGCGTACTTCAACGTCGAGAAGCTCGGTGTTCGCGTGCGGCGGTATGAGCCGAACGTCTACGGCGTGACCTCCAGCAAGCTGCACGCCGGAGCGCCGACCGATCGGTTGGTCGCCGAGTGGCGTATCGACGGCGAGCCGGAAGCCGCTGCGCCGACCGAAGAGATTCTCGTACCGGCGGACGTTCGGGCGTCCCCCGAGCGGACGCTTGCGGTCCAGGCCGAGGTCCGGGAGCGCTTCAAGGAACTGTTCGCACGGCGCCACGTCGTTGTCGGCTATCGCGTCTCCCAGGACGGCGGTCGCTACCTGCTGGCCCCGCCCGCGCCCGGTGTGAGCTAGACTTTTCTAGGAACGAAACCCGGTTTGCTTTCGTACATAGAGTGCGTGGGCAAGTCCGGCGGACGGAGGATCTCTGCTCCCCATGCCTATCAGCAAGGACTTGCTTGAAATTTTGTGCTGTCCGGAGACGAAAGTCCCGGTCGAGATGTTGCCGGCGGACAAGTTGGAGAAGTTAAACCAACAGATCGCCGCCGGCGCGGTCGCCTACAAGGACGGCGCGAAGGTGGACAAGCCGCTCGCCGAGGGGCTGATCACCGAGGACAACCAAACGGTCTATCGCATCGACGAGGACATCCCTGTCATGCTGATCGACCAAGCCATTCCGACTCGTCAGATTTCTGATTGGTAGTCGGAAGCCGAAGCCAAGGAGGGCATCGCCGTGGGTGCAGCTAAGACATGGGCGGACTAGAGACGCTTGTCAGTACGCTGGGGCTCTCGTTTGCGTCCGGCATCAACCTCTACGCCACGGTTCTCATCGTCGGTTTGGCCCACCGGTTTGAGTGGTTCAACTTCCTGCCTGAGAAGTTGGAGATTCTGGCGAATCCGGTTGTTCTTTCGGTTGCGGGCGTGCTCTACCTGCTGGAGTTTTTCGCCGATAAGGTCCCGTTTATTTCGACTGTTTGGGATGGGTTCCACACCTTCATTCGACCGTTGGGCGCGGCGGCGCTGGCGCTCGGCGCTGCGGATGAGTTTGGACCGGCGGGGCAGGTGATTGCGATGTTGATCGGCGGTTCGATCGCCCTAGGCAGCCACACCACCAAGGCCACCACTCGGGTGCTTGCGCACACGGCGCCTGAGCCCACGACGCACTCGGTGATTAGCGTCGCTGAGGATGTGGGCGTGGTCGGACTGTTGGCGCTGGTGTACACCTACCCGTTTGTCGCTGCCGGGGTGCTGGCAGTGCTGATTGTGGGTATGGCGTTCGTTACGCCGATGCTGCTTCGGACGCTCCGGTTTACGGTCGGCGTGCTCGGCGGCTACTTGCTGGGATCACGTTCGCTTTCCGGTGATGCGCCTCCCCAGGCGGTGGCCGATCAGCTGGAGAAGTTGGAGCCTGGACAGGATTGGGTCGTTTTCCCGGCCTACGGTCGGGCTCTGCCGGGGGTGCCTCGCCTAGGGCGCGGACACCTGGCTTTGAGTCCGCAGCGGTGCGTATTCTTGCGATCGGGCGTCTTGCTCTCGAAGACGGTGGAGTTGGGTTCGGTCGGCGAACTGGAGCTCGACCGGGCGTTGATCTGCGACGTCGTCGAGGGACGCGAAGGCCGAGTGTGTATTGCCAAGAACTGGACGCGTGCGTTTCGCGCAGTGCAGGACGGCGCGCCGGATACCGGCGGACTGGCTCCGGCCGCGGGTTAGAACTCGCCCGCGAGAGACCCTGTATACTTGTCCCCGTTAGCCCGAGCCGCTGAGCCGGGCGAAGTCGAGTTTCTCGCCCCGAAGCTCGCATCATTTGCATCAGTTATTTCCTTCGGTGGAACGCGTTCTCGCGGTCTCGCTGCTCGGGGTCTTGCTCACGATCTGGAGCGTTTACTGTCGCCGCGACCGAGAACGGACGCGCCGGGAAGCCGTTGCGTCTCGAACTGCCGACAACGGGAAGACCGGGGACTGACACAACCAGATGGCCCTCTTCAAGACACGCACGGCTGCGATCTACGGCGTCGACGCCCGCCTGATCGACGTTGAGGTCGACATGTACCAGGGGCGTCCGGACGCTTTCGTCACCGTCGGTCTGCCGGATACGGCGGTCCGCGAAAGCCGTGAGCGCATCAAGTCGTCGCTCATCAACTCCGGGTTCGGGTTTCCGACCAAGGCGGTCACCATCAACCTCGCGCCGGCGAACTTGCGTAAGGAAGGCGCCGGGTTCGATCTGCCGATGGCGCTCGGCATCATGGGGGCGATGGGCGGCTTGGACGACGAGGCGCTCCGCGACTATCTGGTTGCCGGGGAGCTGTCGCTCGACGGCAGCGTTCGGCCGCTGCGGGGGGCGCTGCCGATCGCTGTTTGCGCCAAGGAAGCGGGAGTGAGCCGCGTGATCGTGCCCGAGGCGAACGCCGCCGAGGCTGCCGTGGTCGAGGGCGTCGAGGTGTTTGGGATCAAGCATCTCGCACAGGCGCCCAAGCTGCTGGAGGCTCCCGAGGGGTTCCGCGTCGTTGCCAACGGGAACGGCGTGCACGAGGTGGATGACGCGCTTCTCTCGCTGGATTTCCGGGACGTGCGGGGACAGGAGACAGCCAAGCGCGCGATCGAGATTTCGGCCGCCGGCGGCCACAACCTGCTGATGGTGGGGCCGCCGGGTTCGGGCAAGACGATGCTGGCAAAAAGGCTGCCCGGCATCTTGCCGCACATGACGCTCGACGAAGCGTTGGAGGCGACGAAGGTGCATTCGGTGGCCGGAGTGTTGCCTCCAAACCAAGGCCTGCTGGCCGAGCGCCCGTTTCGCTCGCCGCACCACGGGATCTCGAACGCGGGACTCGTCGGAGGCGGCTCCGGGATGCCGCGGGCGGGCGAGGTCAGTCTTGCGCACCACGGCGTGCTGTTTCTGGACGAGTTTCCTGAGTTCCCGCGCAACATTCTGGAGATGTTGCGACAGCCGCTTGAGGACGGCGAGATCACGGTCGTGCGCGGAGCGATCTCGCTCACCTTCCCGTCGTCGTTCATGCTGGTGGCGGCCATGAACCCGTGCCCCTGCGGCTACTTCGGCGATCCCAATCGCGAGTGCCGCTGCACGCCGCCGATGATCCAGCGCTACGTCAGCAAGATCTCGGGCCCGCTGCTCGACCGCATCGATATCCATGTGGAGGCGCCGCCGGTGAAGTACCGCGAGCTGCACGAAAAGGCTGAGGGCGAGCCTTCGGCTGCGATCCGGGAGCGTGTGGAACGGGCGCGGGAGATCCAGGTCGCGCGGGGATACCCGAACGCGCGGATGCCTTCCAAGATGATTCGCGAGCACTGCCGGTTGGATGAAGCCGGCGAAAAGACGCTGGAGGCAGCGGTACAGCGGATGGGGCTTTCCGCGCGGGCGCATGACCGGATCTTGAAGGTCTCGCGGACCATTGCGGACCTGTCAGGAGAATCCGCGATCAGCGTGCGCCAGCTGGCGGAGGCGGTGCAGTACCGCAGCCTCGATCGCACCTACTGGGTCTAGCGCCAGCGGTAAACGGCGATCGCCTCGCGTTCGCGCACGAAGATTTGGTCGCCCGCCACGGCGACATGCGCCCAGGCGTCCTGGTCGCTGACCCGGCGTTTGTCGAGCAGTTTGAACTGCTTGGGATCGGCGTCGATGAGGAGCAAGATTCCGGACTCGTCCAGCGCGAGGATCTTCTGTCCCTGAACCGCCATCGACCAATAGGCGCCGTCAAAGGGCAAGGTGGTCCAGCTGCTCTGGCCGGTCTTCAGGTTGATGCACGTGAGACGTTGATTGCCCATATGCATGTACGCGTGATCGCCGATGACTACCGGCGTCGACATGTAACCCTTTGCCTTGTGTGACCACGCTTCCCGGACGTCGAATCCATCTCCGGATCGCGTGAGTTCGTAGAAGAATGACTGGTTGCGATAGCTGCTGGTGAAGACGCCCGAGCCGAAGGGAACCGGCGTGAGAATGTTCATCCCCCTGAAATTCGGCACCTCGTGTTTCCAAAGCACGACGCCCGAGTCCGGGGCGATTCCGTGCAAGTGGGTGCGAGTCTGCACCAGGAGTTGCGTTCGCCCGGCGACCTCGCCCAGTACGGGAGAGGAGAACGCCCCGGATTCAAAGACGCTGTCGCTGGCTGCGAGTGCGCGCCAGATTGTCTGGCCTGACCGCTTGTCGAGCTTGATTACCGAGTTGGCGGCCTGAACGTAGAGCGCGTCGCCGTCGACGAGCGGAGAACTGGAGAAGCCGAAGTCGGGAATGTCGGTTCCGAAGCGCTGTGGAAAGTTGATGCGCCAGCGCTCTCTACCGGTCTCAGCGTCGAGTGCAAAGAACATCTCGTTCATGCCGCCGACGAATAGCGTTTCACCGTCATAGGCCGGGGTGGAACGGATCCAGTCGCCGTTCCGAGCGGCGTAGAAGGGCACCGAGCCCTTGCCCGGCCAGGACTTGCGCCACAGCTCCTTGCCCGAGGCTCGATCGAGCGCTCGGACGACCTCCGTTTTCTCATCGATCGTCTCGGCGACGAAGACCCGGTCCTCGGCGACGATCGGTCCGGGATAACCGGGACCCAGTTCGACGCGCCACTCTTGCTGCAGTCCGTCGAGGGAGTCGGACCACTCTGCGCCTCCGGCTCGCCCGTCGCGTTCGGGCCCGCGCCACTGCGGCCAGAGGTCGCTCACAGGCTCGGAACTCGCGGGGATCGCAATTCCGGCTAACGCCACGAAGAGGAGGTTTGAAATCGAGGGCCGCCACATGTCCATTTCAGTCTCTCTTTCGTGGCGTTTCTGTTCATGTTTGCGGAAAAATTGGCTGCAGATCCGCTTGCCGGACCTCTTCGATGTACTCCGTCTCACGGCCTTCCCAAAACTCTGCTCCCCGACAGAGGTAGTCGGCTACCAAAACTGACCTCAAGTCTGCTATTATGAGTGGTTTAGCGTAATCGCTGAGGAGCGCTTTTTTTGGCCGACGAACCCCAAGATCCCCCGCAGTTGCCGTTGGACGATCCCGACGGTCCTGGGGGCGGAAATCTAGTCCCGATCGACATTGAAGACGAGATGCGCAAGTCGTATCTCGACTACGCGATGAGCGTCATCGTGGGGCGTGCTCTGCCCGACGTGCGCGACGGATTGAAGCCCGTGCAACGCCGCATTCTCTACGGCATGCATCAGGCGGGCAACCGCTCAAACCGTGCGCCTCGCAAGTCGGCAAAGACCGTCGGCGACGTGATGGGCAACTACCACCCGCACGGCGATTCCTCGATCTACGACACCTTGGTGCGCATGGCGCAGCCGTTCTCCATGCGGCATGTGATGATCGACGGGCAGGGCAACTTCGGCTCGGTCGACAACGATCCGCCGGCCGCGATGCGTTATACGGAGGCACGCCTCTCGTCTTACGCCGAGGCGCTGCTGGAAGATCTCGACAAAGAGACGGTCGACTACCGGCCGAACTACGACGACACGACGACCGAGCCCGAGGCGCTTCCGGGCGCTGCGCCGAACCTGCTGGTGAACGGCTCGAACGGCATTGCCGTCGGCATGGCGACGAACATCCCGCCGCACAATTTGAACGAGCTGATCGACGCCTCGATCCTGCTCATCCGCAAGCCGAAGACGACGCTGAAGGAGATCTTCGGCGAAGTCGTGAAGGGGCCGGACTATCCGACCGGCGGCATCCTATGCGGCCAGGAAGGCATCTACCGCGCCTACCAGAGCGGACGCGGCCACGTGACGGTTCGCGCGAAGGCCGACATTGAGCCGATGCCGAAGAACCGGCACGCGATTATCGTCACTGAGATCCCCTACCAGGTAAACAAGGCTCGGCTGATTTCGCACGCAGCCGCCCTGGTGAACGACAAGAAGCTGGAAGGCATCTCCGATATTCGTGACGAGAGCGATCGCCGCGGAATGCGCATCGTGTTTGAACTCAAACGCGGTGAGGAGCCCGAGGTCGTCCTCAATAACCTCTATAAGCACACGCAACTACAGCAGGGTTCGGGCGTCATCGTCCTGGCGATTGTCGACGGGCAACCGCGCGAGCTGGGACTGATTGAGTACCTACGGCTGTTTATCGCGCACCGCGCCGATGTGGTCCGCCGCCGCACCAACTACCTGTTGCGCAAGGCGCGTGAGCGCGAGCATCTGTTGCTCGGATTCCAACTAGCGTTGGAACGGATCGACGAAGTCGTCGCCTTGATCCGGGCGTCCGACTCGCCGGCGACCGCGCGCGCCGGACTGATCGGCGAAGTCGAGATCGACTTCAGCGAATACTTGCGCGCCGGAGCGAACACTTCCGACGAGCCCTTCGCATTCTCAGAGCGTCAGGCGCAGGCGATCATCGAGCTGCAACTCCAACGCCTGACGGGCATGGAGCGCCAGAAGATTCTGGACGAATTGGCGGAGATCCAAGAGCGCATTGCCGACTACCTCGACATCCTGGAATCGGACAAGCGCCTGAACAACGTTTTGGTCGACGAGCTGCGGGCCGTCAAAAAGAAGTTCGGCAACGAGCGTCGCACGGAGATCGGACCGCAAGTCGGCGACCTCTCCATTGAGGACTTGATCGCCGACGAACCGATGGTCGTCACGGTGAGCCACAACGGCTACCTCAAGCGCACCTCGCTCGACACCTACCGCAAGCAGGCCCGCGGCGGGCGCGGCCGGATGGGCATGGGCACGCGCGACGACGACTTTATCGAGCATCTGTTCGTCGCCTCGACCCACAGCTACATCCTGGTCTTCACCAACCTAGGTCGGGTCTATTGGCTGAAGGTCTACAACTTGCCGGATGCCGGGGCGGCGGGCAAGGGCCGGCACACGGCCAACATGATCAACCTGATGCCGGACGAGACGGTGCAGGCCTTCCGCCCGGTGAAGGAGTTTGATCCCGAAAAGTTCATCGTCATGGCGACGAAGAAGGGCACGGTTAAGAAGACGTCGCTGGACGCCTTCTCACGGCCCATGTCGCGCGGCATCATCGCGCTGAAGCTGGACGAAGGCGACGAACTGATTACGGCGCGGCTGGCCGAGCCCGATCAAGACGTTGTGCTGGCGACCCGGAACGGCAAGGCGATCCGCTTCAAGAACAGCGACGCGCGGCCGATGGGTCGTGTGGCTCGCGGCGTTCGGGGCATTCGCCTGGACGAGGACGACGAGATCGTCGGGTTGCTGTGCCTCTATGAGACGGACTTGGTGCTTTCGATCTCCGAGCTCGGCTACGGAAAGCGGACTCAGTTGTCTGAATATCGTTTGACGAACCGCGGCGGCAAGGGCGTGATCAATATGAAGATCACCAAGAAGAACGGCCCTGTCGTTGGCTTGATGAAGATCACTGAAGAAGTCGACGTTGTGATTATCGCCAAGCAGGGCAAGATCATCCGCACCGATCCGATGACGATCCGTGCGACGGGACGCTCGGCTCAAGGCGTGAAGGTCGTGAAGCTGGAAGACGGCGACGTCATTGCAGCCTGCGCGATTGCGCCGAAGAGCGTGGACCAGCTTGCTGACGAGCTGGAAGAAGGCGAAGGCGGCGATGAGGGTCAGGGTACGTTGATCCAGTAATCACTTGAGAGGCCGGACGCCGGCGCGCAGCAGCGCGTCGGCGATCGCATCGTAGACCTTAGGCGGACGCGTCGAGTCCTGCTCGGAGCCCCGCGGCACAAAGATCACTGTCGCCTCTCTCGCCCTCGTCAAGAGGACTCGATAGCTGTTCAGCAAGTACCGCTGCTTCTCCGGCTTGCGGACACGATTCCACCCAGCGCCGGCGAGGCTGAAGAACTGCCACCGGTCGTGCGCTTGGTCCCAACGAAGATCGCCGCCCCAACAGAGTCCTACGTGATCTAGCTCGAGCCCCTGGCAGGTGTATTCGCTGACGGTCGTCTCGAGCGCATAGGACGAGCGGATATCTTCGGGGCCGGCGAGGAACCAGTGGGCCACTTGATCGAGTTCGCTGGCGCGAAGAGTACTGCCGAGCCCTTCCGCTCGAAGTCGCTTGGCCCCCGAACTCGCGACGAGACCACATCTCCTAAGACCGCCCGTCTGGTTCCGTAGCCAATCGCGCGCAGTCTCCACTGAACGGGTCAAGAAGAACGGAAAGCCCTCCGCCGCCTCCGAGGCAACCCGAGCAGCCTCTAAGTCGCCGTCCAGGAAAGGCTCGACCCAACTGTCGACGTTCCAGCGGAACGATCGCTCCGAGATCGATAGATGCAACCGCGAATCGGTTCGGAACGGCACGCCCGCACCGCCGGAGAGAACCTCGTCAAATCCGTCGTCCGAACGCAGCCCGCTCGGAGCCAAGTAGGCCTTCCATGATCTTGTGGGAAATTCTTGGCTCCACTTGGTGAGGCTCTTGGACCACTCCTCGAGTCCGCCCTCGCCTCGGTTGATCTCTTGGCCGGAGCCGACCAGCGCGACGATGACCGCCCAATCGGAACGCCGCGCCATGATCTCGAGAAACAGCGACGGTTCCGAGTCGGGCCTTTCGAACTGCTGCATCCCGTACGCGGCGTCCCAAGCTCGCTGCGCCTCATCGAAGATGATCACCTGTTCGTGAGGCGGAGTCTCTTCCTGCTTTAAGTACTCGGATAAGTAGCCCGTTAGGAGCTGGATCTTGCTGCGGATCGTTCGGCTCGACTCGCCGTCTTGAGACACGCCTCGCCGGTTGCCGTCCTGTGCGACGGCTTGGCGCAGAACCTCGACCAATGGGCGGGTGCCCGATAGGTAGACTGACGCTACGTCTTCGCTTCGGGGAGTCTGGTCCGTTACCACGCTCAGTCCCGCCAGAGTCTTCCCCGATCCCGGCACGCCGGTGAGGAAGCAGACCGCAAGGCCGCCGTCGCGTCGAGTTTGCGAGATGACGTCGAAGACTGCGTCGTTGGCGGCGGACAAGTCGTCGGCGCTTGCGGACGAGCTGCGGATCTCACGCACGTCGTGCCCGGCGAACAAGTGCTCTGCCGCCTGGAGTATCGTCGGCGTCGGTCTGTAGGGAGCGTCAACCCATTCTTTCCAAGAGAGCGATGGACCGCTGTGGGCGATCTGCCGACGAAAGCTCTCAATCCTTGCGGCGAGATCAAGAGGGCCGCAGGAGGTTGCTGCCCAGGTACTATCGACCGGGCCGTAGTTGACTTCTTCGCTTTTCCCCTCGAACTCGGTAGCGACAACCAGCGGGAGGATCGGGACTCCGCGGCAACCCGAGTGGAAGTCTCGAAGGTCCAGGGCGTAGTCCTCTACTTGGCGCACTGCTGTTCGGTCGCGACCATCGGCGCCGACCTTGAATTCCAATACGACAACTCCCTCAGGAGGAAGGATGACGACGTCAATTCTCCGCTCTAGTCGACGCAGCGGATACTCTAAACACACACCCCAGCTCTGCGCCGTCTCACCTGTCTCGCCGAGCTCGTCCAATGTGACTCGCAAGACCTGGAGCTGTTTTCCCCAGGCTGCGATTTGCTCGGCGTGCTTCCCCGAATAGACCTCGGCCATGCGGCGCGCCAGGTCATTCACGATTGCAGCTGGATCCGCTGTGAGGAACTCTCCGGCGGACCAAGCTAGCGGGTTCTCTAGGACAATACCCATGCGCCCGGATTGTATCTCTGGCGGGGAAACGACGCCGATCGGGCGAAACGCTGAGAGCCAATGTGTGAGCGCTCAGGCTTGCTTTCCATCGCCTGGTAACCTTACCATCGGCAACGCCTATGCTCGCTCGAATCACTCTGCTCTTCGCCGCCTTTGCGGCTCTCCTCGCCGCCGCCGATCAGCCGAATATCGTGCTGGTCATCACCGATGACCAGGGCTACGGAGATCTCTCGGTTCACGGCAATCCCGTCCTCAAGACGCCGCACCTCGACGCGCTGCACTCGCAATCGATTCGGCTGACCAACTATCACGTCAGCCCCACCTGCGCGCCCACCCGCTCCGCCTTGCTGACCGGTCGGTTCTCGAACTCCACCGGCACCTGGCACACCATCATGGGGCGCAGCATTATGGATCGCGAAGAGGTCACGCTAGCCCAGGCTCTGAAGGCCGGCGGCTACCGCACGGGCGCATTCGGTAAGTGGCACCTTGGCGACAACTATCCTTACCGCCCTCACGACCGCGGGTTCGACGTCGGCTTCATCCACGGCGGCGGCGGAGTCTGGCAAACGCCCGACTACTTCGGCAACGACTACTTCGACGACACCTACTTCCGCAACGGCGTGCCGGAAGCGCAACAAGGTTTCTGCACCGACGTTTGGTTCCGGGAAGCGATGTCGTTCATCGACCAATCCCGCCGTCAGAACAAGCCGTTCTTCACCTATATCGCCACCAACGCGCCGCATGGACCGATGTGGGCGCCGGAAGAGGACGAGGCTCCGTACCGCGGAACCAAGGGCTTGGCGCAGCCGGGGTTCTACGGGATGATCGCCAACATCGACCACAACATGGGACAGCTCGCCCGCTACCTCAAGGAGAACGGGCTCGAAGAGAACACGATCTTCATCTACACGACCGACAACGGTACGGCCGCCGGAGAGAACGTCTTCAATGCCGGCATGCGTGGGAAGAAGGGCAGTGCTTATGAGGGTGGCCACCGCGTGCCGTTTTTCGTCCGCTGGCCCAAGGGCGGGCTGACCGGGCCGCGCGACATCGACACGTTGACTGCACACGTCGACATCTTGCCAACGCTGCTTGACCTGACTGGCGTTGAGCGCCCGTCCGGTCCCGCGCTCGCGGGAACCTCGATCCGGCCGTTGCTTGAGGACGCCAAGGCCAAGTGGTCTGAGCGCACCCTCGTTACGGACTCGCAAAGGCTCGAAGACTTGGTGAAGTACCGGCAAGCGGCGGTGATGAGCGACCGCTGGCGCCTCGTCTATCCCGGCGCGGGAGACGACGCCTCGGCGTACGAGTTGTACGACATCCAGGCCGATCCCGGACAGAAGACCGACGTGGCCGCCAAGAACGCCGACGTCGTCAAGCAGATGCGGGCCGCTTACGAGGATTATTGGAAGGTCGCCTCCGAACGCGGCGACCAGGTGTCGCCGATCGTCTTGGGAAACCCGGCGGAGAATCCCGCCCGTTTGACTGCCCACGACTGGCACAGTGACGGTTCGCTCAAGACCTGGAACCAACGCGGCATCCGCAACGCTCCGGCGGTGAACGGCCACTGGGCGGTTGAGGTCGAGAAGGCCGGTCGGTACCGAATCGAACTCCGCCGTTGGCCGCGCGAGTTGGACCTGCCGGTCAACGCGTCCTATGAGGATGCGCATCACAATCGCGAAGAGGCATCTGGAGCGGCCATCCATGCAACCGAGGCGCGTTTGGAGATCGGCGGCGTCGATCGGACCGTGGAGGTCTCCGACGACGACAAGGGGGCTTCGTTCACCGTCAAGCTCAAGAAAGGGCCGTCGGAGATGAAGACCACCTTCACCAGCGCCGACGGCACGGAGCGCGGCGCGTACTACGTCTACGTTCAGCGGATGTAGCGGCTCACGAGAGCACAGCTTTCACGCCGACGCCGAGGATGGCGGCGATGCTGACCCAGAGCAGCAGGTCGTAGATGCGCGAGGGGCGGAGCTCCGGGGCGAGTCGCCGATAGCGGAATTGGTAGGCGGCGAAGGCCACCATCAGCAGTAGGATCGACAGCGCTACCCCGCCGGCGGTGACCATGATGACCGGCGAGCGGAAGAACAGGAAGAGCAACGTCCAGATCGTGGGCAGGAGCCAGGCCAAGACTCGGAACCAGCGCTTGCGCGCTTGGTCGTCTTGGTAGTCGAGTAGGCCGCACTGCGCAAAGCCGTCCGTGAACATGCGCGTGCTGGAGGCGCAGGCGACAAACACCGTGGAGAACAGTGCGGCCACGGCGCCGGTCAGGAACATGCTCATCGCCCATGGCCCGAGCGTCTCCGTGTACATGTTCGAGAGGACGGCGATGACTTGCGGGCCCTCCGGGACCTCGCCGCGTGCGTGCAACACCGCGGCGCCCAATATGTAGAACGCAGCCGTAGCCGCCGTGTAGACCAGCATGGAGGCGACGGCGTCGACGTACATCACCCGCACCCAACCACGCGCTCGACGCGCCCACTCGCTCGATCCGTCTCGCGCGCCGGTGAACGTCGCATAGCCTTTCTCTAGGCACCAGTAGGGGTAGGAGATGATCTCGTCCGCACTGACGCCGGTGAGGCCGAAGGCCGCTATCGCAACGCCGACAGCGGCGGCGGGCAACTCAAAGGCGAGTCCCTCGGCCAGCATCGAGAACGAGACGCGATAGGGCGTCCATTGCAGCAAGAGGGCGCAGAGCAGAGTGATGATCGAGAAGCAGGCCGTGAGCGTGATGGCTGAGCGCTCGATGAAGCGATAGCCTCCTTGCGAGACGAGCAGGGCCGCGGTCCCGGCCGTGACGCAAGCCCAGGCGGGGACAGGCAAACCTGGAAACGCCAGGTTCAGTGCCAGCGCTACGGCCCCGATGATGCCGCCGTACTGGATCAGTTGGACGAGCTTGACTGCGAACCAAATCGCGAGCGTCCAGGACACGCCGCGCAGCCGCGGCCCCGGCAGTCGGTTGAACGCCGCAAGAGACGTCTCGCCCGAGCTGATGGCGTGCTTCCCGAACTCGAGTTGCACCAACACCTTGACGGCGCAACTAACCAGGATCACCCACAGCGCTACGAAGCCCGCGCGTGCGCCGAGCGCCGTTGTCATGATCAGCTCGCCCGAGCCGACGATGTTCGCCGTCAGGATCAGGGACGGCCCGATCTCGCCCAAGGCGCCGAGCAGCGTCTTCGGCGGTTCGCGGATGCCTTGCTCGCTCACGACGCGCGCACGGCCTCCAGCGCGTCCCAATCGAACTCAATGCCGTGACCTGGACGGTCCGGCGCCGTGGTGTAGCCGTCGACGAACTCCATTGGATGGAGCAGGTACTTCTCCAGGCCGAAGCCGTGCGCTTCGAGGAGGGAAGCGTTCGGAACCGCCGCCAAGAGATGGACGTGCAAGTCATGGACGCCGTGCGTCGTCACGGGGAGGTTGTGAGCTTCCGCGAGGCGGGCGACTTTCATCCAGGCGGATACGCCGCCGAGGTTGGAGAGGTCGGGCTCGGGGAACGCGACGCCGCCGGATGCGATCGCCTTCTGGAATTCGTAGATCGTGTGCAGGTTTTCGCCCGCGGCGATCGGCACTCCGCCGTCGCGCGTGATCCGGACGTGGCCCTCAACGTCGTCTGGGATCGTCGGCTCTTCGAGCCAGTACACGTCGTATTCCCCAAACGCGCGCGCCGCACGAACAGCCTGCTCGCAACTCCAACGCATGTTGGCGTCGACCATCAACGGGATCTCTGGGCCCACCAATTCCCGAAGAGCTGCTACGCGCTCCACGTCTTCACTCAGCCGCTCCCGGCCGACTTTCATCTTGATCGCACGGAATCCGCGCTCCAGGTTCGCGTGGGTCTGCTCACGCAGTTGCTCCGTCGGCATCAATAGGTCGATGCCGCCTGCGTAGACACGCACTCGCGGATCGTGCCCGCCGAGGAAACGCCACAACGGCTCACCGGCGAGCTTCGCCTTTAGATCCCACAGGGCCGTGTCGACGGCTGAGATGGCGAAGCAGGCGACGCCTCCGCGGCCGACGTAGTGTAGGCCGCTCCACATCTTCTGCCATAGATGCTCGATGCGTCGCGGGTCCTCGCCGACGAGCCACGGGACGACGTCGTGCTCCAGGTGCGCACTGACGGCGTGGCCGCCCGTCTTGCCGACGGTGTAGGTGTAACCGAGGCCCTCGGCGCCGTCATCGGTGCGGACGCGCACGGCGACGACGGCGAAGTGCTTCATCTCGCCGTGCGTGGCGTCGGTCAACGTTTCAGGCAGCGGGATTTCGTAGTGGTCGATTTGGACTTCTTGGATTTTCATACGGTCAGGCGATCAGCTCCTTGATGACCTGTCCGCCGACCTGGCTAAGTTGCTTGAAGCGACCGCCGTGGAAGTAGGTGAGCTTGTTGTCGTCGAGGCCCATGAGGCGCAGGAGAGTAACGTGGAGGTCGCGCATTGGGTGGACGACCTCGACGGCACGTTTTCCGACTTCGTCGGTCGAGCCGACGATGGTTCCGCGCGGCACGCCTCCACCGGCGAGCAGCATGACCATGGCGTCCGCGTTGTGTCCGCGGCCGTTCGGATCGACCCCGCCGCGGCGGTTGTTGTCGGGGCTGCGGCCGAATTCGCCGGTGATGACGAGCAACGTCTCATCGAGAAGGCCGCGTTGCTTGAGGTCCTTGATGAGCGCTGCGATCGGTTGGTCGACGCTGCGAATACGTGACGAGTGATTTCGCTCCAGGAAGTCGTGGCTATCCCAGCCTCCCGAAAAGATCTGCACAAAGCGGACGCCCTTCTCGACCAGTCGTCGCGCTAAGAGACATCTTTGTCCGAATTCGGCCGACTCTTTCCGATTGACGCCGTAAGCCTCGCGCGTCTTCTCAGTCTCGCCGTCGAGGTCGACGATGCCGGGGACTTCGGCTTGCATGCGATAGGCGAGTTCGTAGCTTTCCATACGCGCTGCGAGGTCGGCGTGTGACGGATGCTTCTCCGCATGACGGCGATTGAGCGCCGCCAGCTCGTCCAGACTGTCCCGCTGCTGCTCGCGCGTCTTCCACTCGGGCGGGTTGAGATCGAGAATCGGCGAACCCGCCGGGCGCAGCGTCGTGCCCTGGTAATAGGCAGGGAGAAATCCGTTGGTCCAGTTGCCGGAGCCGCCTTGAGGATAGGCCAGCTCGGTCATGACCACGTACCCGGGCAGGTTCTGGTTGAGCGTGCCGAGGCCGTAGTTGACCCAAGCGCCCATGCCTGGATCGCCGCCTAGCTGGCTGCCGGTATTGAGGTGGTAGAGGGCGTCGGGGTGATTGACCGACATCGCCTGGCAGCCACGATAGACGCACAGTTCGTCGGCGACTTCCGCGTCCGCCATGTGGACGAACTGGTCACACATGTCGATGCCGGAGGCGCCGACTTTGCGGAATCCGAACGGGCTTCTGACGTAAAAGCTCTTGGCGTTGTTCTCTTGCAGCAGGGCGGCTTTCTCGCCCGTGACCTCAGTCATGTGGAACTGATCGAGTTTGGGCTTTGGATCGAAGGTATCCATGTGCCCGGGTCCGCCTTCCAGGCAGATGAAGATGCAAGACTTTGCCTTGGCCGGAAGCATCGGCTCCTTCGGCGTCAGCGGACCTCCTGCCTCTTCACCGTTGAGCAGATCCGTCAGCGCAACAGAGCCCAGCGAGGCTCCCAGTCCGTAGAGCAGTTGGCGGCGGTTGAGTATTCTGTCGTCTCGCATTCGCAGCTTCCTTGAGTCTTGCCCTACCTGACTGCGTATACGCGCGCATAGTAGGCTCCGGCCAAATCCATCTTCGACGCATCTTGGAACCAGCCTTGAATCTCGTGTCGGCCCTTCTCGAGCGGAATCTCAAAAGCGACCTGCGTCGCTTTCTCTTCGGCCTCTTCAGTCAATGGCGCGGCTCCATCCACCGCTAGTTGCGCGGCCGCGATCGGTAGCGCCTTGCCCGGGTCGATCTGACTTCCGCCGATCGTGGCGCCCGGCCCCTGCCTCGTTAAGGCGCGATCCAGATGGAACGGCCAGCGGCTCAATTCCACCCGGTAACGGCCGCTCTCTTCAGCTTCTACATGCCAAACGCCGCCCCTTGGGGGGCCGCAAGCGGCGGCCACGCGCCCTCGATTGTCACAATCGATCTCTACCCAACTGTTCGACGTCAGTTCGGTAAACGTCCCTCGTTCCGCTCTCAGCTGCAAGGGCTCCACATCATCGATGGATGGCTCAATCTCGGTCCAATAGCGGTCGTAGTAGGCCAGCAGCTCCTGGACGATCGTGGGGTGTTTCGAAGCGACGTTCGTCTCCTGACCGGGGTCGCTGGAGAGGTCGAAGAGTTCGTCCGCTCCCACCAGTCGCCACCGGTTCCACAGTACGGCGCTGCGCAGGAACTTCTCCGGCCGCGTCCGGCCTCCGAACTGGACGATGAGCTTTCGATCGGGCCCCTTCGCGTCGCGTCCGGTGATGAGTCCGGCGAGACTGTCGCCGTCCAGGCGTGCATTCTCCGGTAATTCGACCCCGGCGAGGTCGAGCAGTGTGGGGAAGACGTCGGTCACGTGCGCCGTGTAGTCAATTGACCGCGGCTTGCCCAGTCTCTTTGGCCAACGCAGAAAGCAGATCGCACGATGCCCGCCTTCGTAGTTGCTGCCCTTTTTGCCGCGCATCCCGGCGTTGAAGATCTTGTCGCCGCGCGACGAACCGTTGTCGTTCATCAGCACGACCAGGGTGTCTTCGCGAATCCCCAACTCGACCAGACGCGCATCCAGCCGGGCGAAGTTCTGGTCAATGTTGTGGATGAGTCCAAAGAAATGCGCCACGTTCGGATCGTCGACTTTGTCGCCGTAGAGCGCGTAGTCCTCTGCTCGGGCGTGGAAAGGACTGTGCGGCGTATTCAGCGCCAAATAGGTAAAGAACGGCTCCTTCTCCTTCGCCCGCTCGCTGATCCACTCCATGGCTTCGTCGAACCACAAGTTGGCGCAGAATCGGGTCGAGTACTTGGTCTCCAGCTGGTCGAGATAGCGCGTGTAGTAGTAGTCGTTGTCGTACTCGATCTCCGACGCCAGCCCCCAACCCTTGTGCCAAACCGCACGTTCGAATCCGCGGTCCATAGGGCGGTGAGGATACGTGTCGCCTAGGTGCCATTTGCCAAAGAGCCCCGTCTTGTACCCGTTCTCCCGAAAAACTTCAGGCATCGTCGGGATATCTCGGCGCATTAGGTTGCGCCCCGCTGGGACCATGCCCGCCTTGTTCCGCAGGGCGTAGAGCCCGCTCATTAGCTCGCCGCGCGTGGGAGTACAAACCGAGGCGACGTGGAAGTCGGTTAAGCGTACGCTCTCGTCGTGCAGGCGATCCAGGTTCGGCGTCTTCAGGATCGGATTGCCGTGTGCGGACAGGTCGCCGTACCCCTGATCGTCGGTCAGGATGACGATTACGTTGGGCCTGGCCGCAAGCGACGTTGCCGCCGCCAGCGCCCAAAGCAGGAGGATTGCTCTAGTAGACATGTGCGAATTCATTGCTGTTGAACAGCAGCAGGCAAACGTCCGCTAGCGCTCGCGTCTCAGGCTCCACCTGCCACGCCTTCACGTCGGGGACGTAATCCTCAAAGCGGTTGAGAATCTCCTCGTACTCGAACGGCTGTCCCGTAAACTCTTCCACCAACGAGCGCGTCACCCGGGTGGGATAGGTTTCCGGCTCCGGCTCGTTTGTCTGATGGTGTGCGGTCATGCGGCCGAGATACCGGCTCAAGCGAGCGGCCTCCTCCGGAGACGGCGCCCGACCCAGCGCCAGCTCGAATGCGCGGGCGAGTTGCGCGTCGCGATCGCCCGACTCGCGCTCCAACCGCTGGGCGAATGCGATCGAGCGATCGGTCGTCTGGTCGGAGTTCATCAACGTCAACGCCTGCGGACTCACTGAAGCCGCGTCGCGCCGCTCACAAGAATCGTTGGGGTTCGGCTGATTGAAGACCTCCAAGAACGGGTCCGCCTGTCCGCGCACGCGGTAGGTGTAGATCGACCGTCGGTTGCGTTCCTCCGGCGTCTTGGAAGGCTGATGCGCCGGCGCGATCGAGAACTGAATCATGCGCGGCTGCAGAGCAACCTCCATGTTGATCTCCGGCATCGCAGGAACCCCGCCCATCTCACGATTCAACTCTCCAGACGCGGCCAGCATCGCGTCGCGAAGCTCTTCCGCAGTCAGCCTGCGCGGCGTGAAGTAGGCGATCAGTTTGTTCTCGGGATCGGCTTCGCGCACCGCCTTCATGTCGGGCCGCTCGCTCGACTGACGGTAAGCGGCCGAGGTCATGATCAGCCGGTGCAGTCGTTTAAGTTTCCAGCCGTTCTCGACAAAGTCGTGGGTCAGCCAGTCGAGCAGTTCTGGATGTGTGGGCTTGGAGCCCGAAACGCCGAAGTTGTTGGCATTGGCGGCAAGCCCGCGTCCGAAGTGGTACTGCCAGACGCGGTTGACGATCGAGCGGGTCGACAGCGGGTTGCGCGGGTCCGCAATCCAATCGGCGACCTCGGCGCGACGGCCGGACAACTTCTCGGTGATCGCCCACGGGTCCTCGGCATCTACTTGCGGTCGAAAGACTGCGCTCAACACTCCCGGCGTAACGGGCTCCGTCGGAGCGCTAACGGCGCCCCCGGCGAGGATCGCGTTCTGCGGGCGCCACGTCGCATCCTGCTTCTCAGGGATGCGCAGCTTGCGTCCGTTGCCGGGGATGTAGTCCTCGCCGTTGAAGACGCTCTGCGCCAGCGGCTCGTACCGCTCCAGTCGCCGGTTCCAAATCCACTCGTCCTGTTGGCGGACCTTGAGGCGACCTTCTTCCTCGTAAGTGAGTCCGAAGTGCCGCGGCGGCTTCTCGTCGTCGGGAAGATTCTTGCGTTCGGCGGGCGTCAGATACTCGAGGCCCCGGTCGGAATACCACTTGCGGCCGGCCGCTTCCAGCTTGGCCTCGAGTTCGTCTTTTCGCTCGGTCGCAAAGGCTTTCAACGCGCCGACGTGGGATCGGCCCTCTTCGAAGCGCGCCTGGTTCTCTTGAGGCAGGAAGGCTGCCGGACGCTCGGCCATCTGGGTTGTCGCGAATGCGGCGTAGAAGCGGTAGTAGTCGCGCGTGGGGATCGGGTCGAACTTGTGGTCGTGGCACTTGGCGCAGCGCAGCGGCGTTGAGAGAAACGTCTGTCCAACGCTGTTCACCACGTCGTCCAAGTAGGCTTGTCGAGCGATCTTCTTGGGCACCATTGCCGAGCCCCACGGGCCCATGCGAAGGAACCCGACGGCGACGAGCATCTCCGGATCGTCGGGATCCAACTCGTCGCCCGCGACCTGCTCGCGCACGAAGCGGTCATAGGGCTTGTCGGAATTGAAGGAGCGAATCACGTAATCGCGATAGCGCCAGGCATTCGAGCGCTCGAAGTCATTCGAGTTGCCCGCTGTGTCGGCGTAGCGCGCCACGTCGAGCCAATGTTGTCCCCAGCGCTCGCCGTAGTGCGGGCTTGCCAGCAGGCGGTCGATCAGCTTCTCCCAGGCATCTGTCGAATCGTCGTCGAGAAACGCGCGGGCCTCTTCCGGCGTCGGCGGCAGGCCGGTCAGGTCGAAATAGGCCCGGCGCAACAGCGTCGACTTGTCGGCCTCGGGTGCGGGCGTGACTCCCACTTCTTCCAACCTGGCCTGATGAAAAGCGTCCACCGGGTGACCAGACTTCGGCGGATCGACGTCTCGCACGGCGCGATAAGCCCACAGGTCGTCCTCTTGGTAGCGCCGGTTCGACCACTCGTCCGACGTCCCCCCGCTCGTTCGCGCCAACACGCCTTCGGCCGTATGCTCCTCGGCCAAGGACTCGGTTACGTAGAGCTCGATCGTTGCCTCATCCGGCCACGGGGCGCCCGCGTCGATCCACTCGCCAAGATGCGCGATCTGCGCCGCCGTCAGACGATCGTTCTCCTTGGGCGGCATCTGGAGCCGAGCGTCGTTCCAAGTCGCCGCGCGATAGAGCAGACTAGCCGCGGCGTCTCCCTCGGTCAACGATGCTCTTCCCGAAGCTCCGCCCCGCAGCATCGCCGCGCGCGAAGTCAGGTCAAGTCCGCCGAGCGAGACCCCCGCGCCGCCGTGGCATGCGAAACATTTCTGCGCCAACAACGGCTTGACCGTCACGCTGAACAGACGTTCTGCGGCCTCATCCGCCCACAGCGGCGCAGCAGCGGCGAGACAGATGCACACGAAAACTAGGCGCTTCATCAATCGGCGATGATTGTATGCAGATAGTACTGGATTGTCAACATCCAGATCGCTATACTTGCATAGCGTTTCGATTTTGTATGCAACGTGTCTCTGGTCCCGTCTTGCGAAATCAGGTCTGCGACGCGATTCGCGAGCAGATCATTGACGGACGCTTGCCCCCGGCCAGCATCCTGCGCGAGGAGCGTCTCGCCGCCGAACTGGACGTCAGCCGTACGCCGTTGCGCGAGGCGATTCGTCAACTCGCCGAAGAGGGCTTCTTGGAGCAAGCGCCACGCCGCGGCGCGCGTGTGTCGTCCCTCACTCCGGCGATGGCGCAGGAGGTCTACGAGGTTCGTGAAGCGCTCGAAGGTATGGCCGCTCGACTCGCCGCGACACGAATCACCCAGCCGACGTTGGCACAGCTACGAGTGCGGCTCGAAGCGCTTCGCCCGCGCATCGCCGCCCGGGACCTTTCCGACACCGGCGACTTCGTGCATGAAGAGATCTTTACCGCTTGTGGGAACGCACGCCTCCAGCGATTGATGGAGGTCTACCGAGGGAAAGTGGAGTGGATCCAGCGAACCGCGTTCGCGGTCTCGGGTCGTCTCGAAGCAGCCTATCGCGAGCACGAGAGTATCTTCCGAGCATTGGAGGCGGGCGACGCCGATTGGGCCGAAGCGGCGGTCCGCAGCCACATCCGCAACACGCTGGCCGAGTTGCTCGAACTCGCCGGCGGCGAGGCCGCGGGTTGGTCTACGGTTGCGTCTCGGCGGGACTGAGATCTTTCACCGATGCGCTGGGCCAAAATCATCGCAATCAACGCGGCCTTGACCGCGGTCCTGGCGGCCCTGGTTGAGGGCGGCGCGAGCTACCTGCTCTTCTCCTATAAGCTCCTTAAGCCGCCAGGCCGACCAGCGCAGTCCCTTACGCACAAAGAGTTCGACCCACAGATCGGGTGGATCAACCTTCCCAATACTCGCGTCGAGGACATGTACGGGCCCGGTGCGACCCTCACGACGAATTCGCAACGATTCCGAGCCGGCCGCGACTTCACCGTTGCTGTCCCGGACGGGAAGGTCAGACTCTTTTGCTCCGGCGACTCCTTCACGCTGGGCTACGGCGTGGACGACGAACGGACTTGGTGCCGCCAACTAGAAATCCTGGACGACCGCTTGGAGACCGTCAATTTGGGCCAGACCGGTTATGGCGTCGATCAGGTCTACCTCTGGTATCAGCGAAACCAGGTCAAGCTGGAGCACGACATCCTTGTATTCGCCCTTATTGAGGGCGACTTTGTCCGCGCTGCGGGAGATCGCTTTTGGGGCAATGCGAAGCCCCGTCTCACCTTACGGGAAGGGAAGATCGTCGAAGAGAACACGCCGTTGCGGCAGAGTTCCGGCGTCTTCGTATTCACCCGCGAGAAATCACTTGCCTTTCGCTCGCTCCGCACCCCGGTCTTCATTGGAGCCGTAGCCGAGCGGCTCGGCATCGACCTTGCACCCAAGCCCGACTACACTGCGACTCGCGAGATGGTCTCCGCGCTGTTCGCTGATCTGGATCGCACCCAGAAAGAGAACGGGCGTCGATGGGTCCTTCTCTACATTCCCACTGCGCTGGACTTCTTCAACCCCGCACGCCGCGACCCCTGGCGCGAATTCGTGGCGAGGGAGGCGCTGGGAAAGGGGTATCTCTTCATCGATCTGGTCGAGGAGATGCACCGGATGCCTACCGGGGCCGCTCAAGCCTTGTTTCAGGGACCTCCGTGGGGGCATTTGACGAATGCCGGCAACGAGTTCATTGCCCGTCAGGTGATCGCCCGTCTCGACGATCCACAGATCGACGCCCTCATACGCCGTTCTTCGGAGCGTGCGGACTAGCATGCGCTGGGTGAAAATCATCGCGATCAACTTGGCTTTGACCGTCGTGCTGGTCACTCTGGTCGAGGGCGGCGCCGGCTGGACGCTCTTCCTCAAGACGACCGCCAGGTGGTCTCGTATTCAGGAGCGACTGCATACGGAATTCGACGAGCAGATCGGCTGGATCAACTCGCCCAGTGTTCGCGTCGACGACATCTACGGCCCCGGCCGAGACCTCACTACCAACTCTCAACGGCTCCGGTCCCGCCGTGAACTCAGCGTTCAAGTCCCCGAAGGAAAGGTCCGTGTGGTTTGCTCCGGGGACTCCTTCACTCTGGGATACGGGGTCGACGACGAGCATGCGTGGTGCCGCCTGCTGGAGCTTCTAGACGATCGGCTGGAAACCGCCAACCTCGGCCAAGGAGGGTACGGCGTCGATCAAGCCTACATGTGGTACCAGCGAAACAAGATGAAGCTGGAGCACGACGCGCTGATCTTCGCGTTCATCACCGAGGATTTCGGCAGAACGACGAGAGACGATTTCTACGGTTATGACAGGCCTCGCCTCGCAATACGAGACGGCGAACTCGTCCCCCAAAATCTCCCTTTGTCCAAGAGATCGTTCCCCCAGCGGCTCTTCGAGAATGTCGCCGGCGACCTGGGGCGGCTTCGCATCGGCGTCTTCGTCCGGGCGTTGTCGGCTCGTCTCGGCTTCGGTCCCCCTTCTTCCTCCAACCGCCAGGAGACCCGAGAAATGGTCTCGCTTCTGTTCGCCGATCTTGCTCGCGTCCAGAAAGCGAGCGGTCGCCGATTCGTTCTTCTCTATCTCCCGACCCTGGCTGACTTCAGCGAACCTGGCCGCTCCGACGACTGGCGCGGATTCGTCGCAGCCGAGGCGCAAGAGAACGGATATTTCTTGATCGACTTCGTCCAGACGATGCTCACGACCCCCGTGAAGGAGGCCCACGGCTGGTTCCAAGGACCGCCGAACTGGCACCTGACCGACGCGGGCAACGAGGCCGTTGCGCGCGAAGTTCTCAGGCGCCTCGACGAGCTCGGGCCCGCTCTTCAGGATCGTCAGCCCCGGCTTGTCGAGTAGGACAAAGCCTTGCCCGCGTCAGGCTCAGCTGCGAACAGTCCGCAGCCTGGATCACAACCCATAGACCTCGACTGCCGTACCGCCCCAGATTCGCTGCCGCTCGTCTTCCGCCAGCCGGGAAGCCCAGCGTTCCACCGTCTCCACCCACCTTGCGTACTCCGTGGCGACCAGACAAACCGGCCAGTCCGTGCCGAACATCAGACGTTTAGGTCCGAAACTCTCCAACACGGCGTCGAAGTAGGGTCGCATCTGCTCGTACGACCATCCGTCCCAATCCGCCTCCGTCGCCATTCCAGAGATCTTGCAGGAGACGTTCTCGCGCTCCGCCAGCCGTGCCAAATCGCCGCTCCACGTCTCGATCGAGCCTTCGCGGATGCGCGGCTTTCCTATGTGGTCCAGCACAAAGCGCTGGTTCGGATGCCGGTCGACGAATGCGATCGTCTGCGGCAGATGCTTCTCGAAGATGAGGATGTCGTAGAGCAGCCCAAACCGCTCAAGTAGACCGACCCCTCGATTGAAATCCTCGCCCAAGATGAACAGATCATCCGGCTCGTCCTGAACCACATGCCGGACCGCCTTCAGCTTCTCCTCGACGGCCCAGCGCTCGAGCACCGCCTCCACGTCGCGGTCCGCCAGCGGCGCCCAGCCCACGACGCCGCGAATGAAGTCGTGCTCTCGTCCCAACGCCAGCAGATCCTCGGTCTCCGTCTCGGTCTGCCGCGCCTGGACGGAGACCACGCCGTCGATACCGGCGCTCTTTATCACCGGCTCCAGGTCCGCCGGCATGAAATCCCGGCGCAACGCCGCCATCTCCTCGGAGATCCAGCCGTACTCTTCCGTCGAGTACCGCCAAAAGTGGTGGTGTGAATCGATCTTCATGGTTCCCCTACACGAAGGCGCTGACGCCCGTCACTCGTGCTCCGATCGAGAGGCCGTGAATGTTGTGGGTTCCCTCGTACGTCTTGACCGTCTCTAGGTTGGCCATGTGCCGGAACACCGGATACTCGTCCGTGATGCCGTTTGCTCCCAGCAAATCGCGCGCCCGTCGCGCGGTCTCCAGCGCCATCCAGGCGTTGTTGCGCTTGAGCATCGAGACCTGAGAATGGTGCGCTTTCCCGCGTTCCTTCAGTCGGCCCACCTGCAGCGCCAACAGCTTCGCTTTGGAGATCTCCGTCGCCATCCAGGCCAACTCGTTCTGGACCAATTGATGCGAGGCCAACGGTCGCCCGTCGAACTGCTTGCGCAGCACCACGTAATCCCGCGCGCATTCCAGGCAAGCCTCGGCCGCTCCCACCGTGCCCCATCCGATGCCGTGCCGAGCGTTGCTCAGGCACCCTAGGGCCGCCTTGAGTCCGAGGGCTCCAGGCAAGGCATTTTCCTGGGGGATCCTGCAGTCCGCCAGGCTCAGGCTTGAGGTAATCGAGGCGCGCATCGACATCTTGTTGTGCAGATCCGAGGCCTCGAAGCCCGCTGTCCCGCGCTCGACCAAGTAGCCTCGGATCTCGTCCGTGTCGTCGTGCTTGGCCCAGATCACGGCCACGTCGGCGATCGAGCCGTTGGTGATCCACGTCTTCTCTCCGCTCAGTAGAATCCCGTCGCCGTCCCCCCGGGCTCGGGTCAGCATCCCCCCCGGATTCGACCCAAAGCCGGGTTCCGTCAGTCCGAAGCAGCCGATCGCCTTCCCCGCCTGCATGGCGGGCAGCCACCGTTGTTTCTGCTCCTCGCTGCCGTAGCGGTAGATCGCTTCCATCGATAGGCTGCCTTGCACGGAGACGAAGCTGCGAAGCCCGCTGTCGCAGCGTTCCAGCTCCTGCATCAGCAATCCGTACTCCACCTCGCTCATTCCCGCGCAGCCGTACTCGTTGATGTGCGCCCCGAAGAACCCCAACTCCGCCATTTCGCCGATCAACTCTTGTGGAAACGTGCCGTCACGGAAGTGTCGGCGAATCAACGGCTCCGCCCTCTCTGAGACAAACCGCCGCACGCTGTCCCGAACTAGACGCTCGTCGTCGGAAAGCAGGGAATCGAAGTCGATGAAATCCAGCATGAAGATTAGGCAGGAATCATAGCAGGCGACTGCTGAAATTCGTTCCACAGGAATCAGGCGATCCCCCTATGTCCCGGGGAGTACTCCCGGGGTAGCCTAGCGCCTATACCGTGAGTGCAATTGAGGCCAAGGGATTTTGCGGATAGGATTGTCGTAGTTCGCCGAGGTCACCAGCAATGTTGAAGCGTCTATATATCGCAGTTAGTCAGTTCAAGATTCGAACCGACGAGTCCGGCCAGGACATGGTCGAATACGCCCTCCTCGGAGCCTTTGTCGCTGTTGCCGCCGGCGCCACGATACCGCCGATTGCCGACAACATTTCCGTGATCTTCTCGAAGTTGGTCAGCATCACCGAGCAAGCTCCCTAAGCAGCTGATTCGAGGGGCTCTGGTGATTGCACCCTTAATTGGCCTCAGGGACTACTCAGCGCGTGTCCGGTCGTGCACCTCGAACGCGAACCCCCACTCCAGGTCCAACTCCTGCGGAAGATAACAGACCTTGTCGTCGCAAGCTTGATATCGCAATTTTCCTCGCAACCTGATCTTTCCCTCGTCGAGTAAGCCTCCTAGGTCGTCCGCCTGTCCAAAGCGAACGTCGCGAATCAAGCGCAGACGCCCCTCGTAGACCGGAACCGTCTCGTTGATCGCCTCCAACCGCAGCATCTCCGCCTCGGGATACTCGACGTCGAAGTACTCCAGCCCTTCAACTTCCTCAGTCTGCCAATCGATTGGAATGTAGCCTTCCACGCTGGGCGCGTAGACGTGCATTTTCTCCGGCAACTCCAAATCGACCACCAGGGCGACTCGATTGCCCCCTCGGACGGTGTCATCGCTGGCCCAAACCGTCGCTGTCAGGTGCTGAGCCTCAATCCGCGTCGCCGTTGCGGCCGCCTCGGATTCACCGAGGCGTACCAACGTCCGTCCGGCGGTAAAGCGGTCGCGGTAGTTCTGCTCAAACAGCTTTGTCTGCACCCGCCCGTCCTTACCGATCCAGTACTCGCCTGGATGCGGGATGCCGTACAACCGATGGTCGGGCGGTACGGTCTCGTTCAGAATCCCGAACTTCTTGATGATCTCCGAGTCCGGGTCCGACAGTAGCGGATAACCCAGCTTCACCCGTTGAGCGAAACTCGCCAGAATGTCCGCGTCGTCATAGGTCAGCGCCGCGACCCGGAAGCCCCTCGCTTCAATCTCTTCCCGATTGCGTTCCAACTGCACGAGTTGGCCCTTGCAGTACGGTCACCAATCAACGGACCGGCTGAAGATCAGCAGCAGTCCGTTCTCGCCCATCAGGGAATCTAGGTTCCGACGATTTCCCAGGTGGTCTGTCGCTTCGAATGCGGGGACCCGTTCGCCCACCTCGGGGCCGGTTGGAATCGGATCTTGCGCTACAGTCATCGTCGCTCCTAGAGCTGCAACGAGCGCGACTCTCCAAATCGTTCGCAATGCGGAAACCTCCATTCTTACGGGAATCCTCATCTCGCCTTTAGTTCGAGACACGGCGTGCCGGCGTGATGTTCGGCATGAGCTTTCCGAAACACCATCCAATGGCGCCGCAGAGTGCCGGAAGCGCCATATGCCCAAGCGTGACGTGTGGAGCCGTCTGCATGGGGCATCCGAGGTGTAGGGCGGTGGCCCCAACCAATCCCGCCAGTAGACCCGCTCCCCCGCCGACCGTCGGCCATGAAAGCACCGGCCCCCGGCCCAGCAGCGCCAGTGCCAGCGCCGCCGCCGGCAACGAGAAAACAAAGCCCGATTGGAAGCAGTGCCACACGCCGCCGAGCCAGCCTTCGCTGAACTCCCATGGGAACAGTACAGCCGCCAGCGCCGCCAGCCCCAAGCTGATCGCCCAGCCTTGCTGCGTCAGCGGCGCCCACTGCCGGTCACCCGGGACCATCGCTCCGCTCAGTGTGATGGCCAGCATTCCCGCCGCCACCAGGATCGCCGACAGCAATCCCGCCAACTGTAGCCAACTCATGAACAACGTCCCCGTTGTTCCCAAGTAGACGATTACGGTCGTGGAAACCAATCCGAAAATCGACAGGAAGCCTAGCGCCAAAGTGCCGCGCTGGGGAAGCGGCTTGACCGGCGTCAAGTCGCCCTCGATCGCCGCTCTCACCGCCGCCAGCGTATCGTCGGAAACTCCGCCTCCCTCTTCAGCCGGCATCTCCGCCCACAGACGAGCACAGTGAGGGCACGAATCCAAATGCGCTTGCACCTCGGGCGGCGGCGACCCCGCGTGAGGCGGCCTCGAGACAAAGTATTTGGCTGTTCGGTCACAGCTCATCGTCTACCCGCTCCGTCATGGGCTTCTATCAGCTCTCGCAACTTCCGGTAGGCTCTGTGCGCTTTCTGTTTCACGGCGCCTACTGTCGACCCGGTGGCGCGCGCCGTCTCTTCCAGGCTCAACCCGGAAACCTTCAACATTCGCACCACCTCCTGCTGGCTCTCCGGCAGTTGCGCGACCAACCTCCACAAGTCCCGATCGCTGTCTTCCGGCTGCGAGACGCTTCCCGATCCGGCCGTCTCCAAGTCGTCAGAAGCGTACTCCCGCGATTCGATCGAGCTCCGCCTCCGATACGCGTCGATGCGCGTATGACGTGCGATCGCGAAGATCCAGGGCAACACCGGAGCTCCCGGCCGGTAGCTGTTCCGCGCCCGATGCAAGCGCAGCCAGCAGTCCTGCAGCATATCGTCGGCCAACGTGCGCGTCTGCATCGGCCCCGACAAGAACCGGCGCAACATCGGCGACAGGCGTTCCACCAGCTCCGCGACCGCCTGCGCGTCGCCCTGCTGGTAGCGCTCCATGAGCTGCATCAGCTGCTCGGCGTCGTCGCGCACTTCAACCGTCGATCTGGCCGCTCCGGCTGGACTCGGTTCGCTCAAGAAGCTCCACGACGAGCCGAGGTCGATTGCGTGACTGAGAGACGCCACACCCGTCTATTCGGGAGGCGGCGCTCGAAAGTTACGTGGTATCGAGAACCCGGCTCTCAACAAGGGATTCCCTATCATAGGGCGCCGCGGGGCCCTGTGACATTTCTCTCACGGCGATGAACCTTTTTGCCGTCTTCTGCGTCCTTAACCCTGCGAGGCGCCCCGGGAAAACCTTGGACCCGGTGCTACCCTCAACGGCGAAGGAAAGGGAAAAACGAAAAATGGTTGCAGCCCGTCGGCATTCTGCGTATAATCTCCCTTCATTCATTGCGGGACCGGTACTCATGGTCCGGTCCTGCTCCGGCACTAACACAACACGTTTTCAGGTGTTCCACCGGTTTGCGCAGCCAAAAGGCCAGGGTACGATTCCCCGGTCGATTCGCGTGTGTGACCCCAGCGGCTTCGTTGAAGAGCCCATCCCGCAAGCAATTTCGACTATTGGATCGGTCTTCGCGGACCGATTAACGGAGAAGCTCCAGCCGGTATGGGAACCGGCGGACGTTGAGGTGTAAGAGAAATGGCAACAGCAACAAGAGGCCTCACAAAGGCCCAGACGACAAAATTTCGGAAGGCGCTCGAAGAAAAGGAGGCGGATCTGCAGGCCAACTTGCAATCGGCCCGCGCCGGCCAGACCCTGATGGACGCGAAGACGTCGAATGAAGAGGACCTGGCCTTGCAGAGTCACGAGGAATGGCTGTTCCTCAACCGCAACAGCATCGACGTCATGCTGCTGCGTGAGATCCGCGAAGCCCTGGATCGTATCGAAGGCGGCGAGTACGGCCACTGCGGCGAGTGCGACGAGCAGATCTCACGCAAACGCCTGGAGGCGATCCCTTGGGCTCGTCACTGCATCGAGTGCCAAGAAGAACTGGCTCTTCTAGAGGAAGAGAACGCCGCGAAGGCGGAAGCGCCGCGCCGCCGCTAAGGCGGTTCGCCCGCTGCCCGGGTTCACAGAGACGACAGCCTGATCCTCAGGCTGTCGTCTTCAATCGCTCGTTCAGTTCCGCCAGTTCGCCCAAGTCTAACCGCCCGGTGTAGATCGCCATCCCCAACGCCGCGTGGATGCCCAACCCGTCCAACTCGCGAATCTCATCGAGCGTCGTGATTCCCCCTGCCGCCGTGAGTTCGTGCTCGGTCGCCGCCCGCAAGCGCCGATACCAGTCCAGGTCGGTCCCCTCCAGCATCCCTTCCTTGTCGACGTAGGTGCACAGGAATCCGCCGCAGTAGGGCTCCAGCCGTCCCACCACCTCTTCCGCCGTCAGATCCACCGCCTGCTGCCAGCCCTGCACCGTAATCTTGCCGCCCTTCGAGTCGAGCGAAAGCAGCACGCGCTCCTTCCCGACCGCGGCGCCCAACGCCTCCAGGAACTCAGCGTTGATTCCGTCGCCCCTGTAAGCAGCCGTGCCCACGATCACCCGCGACGCACCGGCCTCGATCAGCTCCTGCGCTCGTTCAACCGTTCGTACCCCGCCGCCGACCCGCGTCTTCGCGCGTCCCGCCAAGTCCTCGACCATCGTGTTGTTCTCGCCGCGGTTCATCGCCGCGTCCAAGTCGATCACTTGGATCACCCCGAACGCCGCGAACTTCTCCAGCATCGTCAGCGGAGCCTCGCCCTCCAGCGCCTTCTCCCGGCCCTGGATGAGTTGGACGACTTTGCCGCCCTGGAAATCAATGCACGGAATGATCATGAGATTGCCTTCAGCGCCTCGCCGGCGTAGAACTGGATCGCTTCGGGGACTTCAAACTCCGGGTCGGCCAAATCTTCAGGCGTAAACCAGCGGATGGCGTGATGCTCGGCCTCGGCCAACTGCAACTCGCCGCCTGCAACACGAGCGAAGTAAATCAGCCCGACGTGCCGGTGATGCTCGGAGATATCGTGAACGTCCAGGTAGCTCGGGGCGGTCAGAATCTTTGTTCCCGGGAAGTCTCGGGGCGGCCGAGCGCCCACGAGTTCGATGTCGTACCCGCTTTCTTCCTTCGCCTCGCGCACTGCGGCTTCTTCCGGGTCTTCGCCGATCTCAATGTGCCCGCCCACCGGCAACCAGCGCCCCAGCTTGCGGTGATGGACCAACAGCACCTGCCGGTCTTGCACGATAAAGAGCGAGACCGTGTAATCCAGGTCGTGGAAGATATGCGCCAAAGTGCCGTTCCTCTTCCTTCTACCCTCGTCGCCTCTCGACCCTAGCGAGCCGGGGGACGCACCGTGATCCCTTCCTTGTCGAGCGTCTCTTTCAACTGGTCGACCGTGTACGTCCCGTAGTGAAAGATCGACGCCGCCAACGCTGCATCAGCTTCCCCGTCGGTCAGGACTTCCACAAAGCTCTCAGGCGTTCCGCCACCGCCGCTGGCAATCACCGGGATGCCCGTCGCCCGCGCGATCGTCTTGGTTAGCGCGCAATCGAAACCGGTCTGGGTTCCGTCGGCGTCCATCGACGTCAACAGGATCTCGCCCGCGCCCAGCGCTTCGCCCTTCTGCGCCCACTCCACGGCGTCGATACCCGTATCCTCACGGCCGCCGTAGATATAGACGTTCCACTTGCCCGGCTCGACCCGCCGGGCGTCGATCGCGAGCACCACCGCTTGCGCCCCGAATTCGTTGGAGAGTTCCGTGATCGTCTCCGCGCGTTTTACGGCGGCCGTGTTCACTGAGACCTTGTCCGCCCCCACCATCAGAATCTTGCGCGCGTCCGCCACGGTTCGAATGCCGCCGCCGACCGTCAGCGGAATAAAGACCTTCCGCGCCGTGCGTTCCACGACGTCCTTCATAATCTCGCGCCGGTCGCTCGACGCCGTGATATCCAAGAACACCAACTCGTCGGCGCCGTCCAGGTTGTAGCGATCCGAGAGTTCCACCGGGTCGCCCGCGTCGCGCAACCCCACAAAGTTGACGCCTTTCACGACGCGGCCTTCGCTCACGTCCAGACAAGGGATTATTCGTTTGGTCAGCATGCCAGGAAATTCGTAACGATCTTCTGTCCTACCGCGCTCGATTTCTCCGGGTGGAACTGGACTCCGAAAATGTTGTCCGCCTCCAGCGCCGCCGTCAGCCCAATGCCGCCGTACTCGCACGCCGCCGCCGCCCGCTCCCCAGCCGTCTCCACCGGAACGTAGTAGCTGTTGGCGAAGTAGACGTACGGCGCCTCGCCAAGTCCCGCGAGCAGCTTCGGATCGCCCTTAGGCTGCAACTTGTTCCAACCCATCTGGGGCACGGTCAGGTTCTCTGGAAAGCGCACAACGCGCCCCGGAAACACCCCGAGCCCCTTCAACTCCGGCGCCTCTTCGCTGTCGTCAAACAGCGCCTGCAGCCCCAGGCAGATCCCCAAGAAGGGCACGCCCGCCGCCATGCGCTCCTTCAGCGTGTCACGCACTCCCAACTCATCCAGCGACCGCAACAACTGCCCAAAGTGCCCCACGCCGGGCAAGATAATCTTGTCGGCGCGTTCCAGGCTCGCTGCGTCGTTGACGATGTCGTACGTTGCGCCTACCGCGTCCAACGTATTCTCTACCGAGCGCAGGTTCCCGGCCCCATAGTCGAAAATTGCGATCATTGCGGCCTCTCCCCCAACTCCTCGCCGAGCGCTCGAATCTGTCCCATGTGCCCGCGAATGTGCGCCGGATAGTCGACCACGCGGAATCGGATCGTCCAGTCCTCCCCGCCGCCCCTCCCGCACAAGTTGTCCAGCGCCTCTCCCGGAATCCGTTCGACCACGTGCAGCACCTGGCGATTCAGAACGCTCCACAGCTCGATCGTCTCCGCCGCGGTCCGGTGCTGGTATCCGCCGAGTTCAACGAACGCATCTTGCGGATAGACCATCACAAATCCCGTCTCGATCTGGCCACGCAAGAAGCGCTGCAGGTTCACCCCGGCCGAATCCGCCAGATGCCCGACGACTTGCTTCATCGACCAGCCTCCGTCCGCCCGCGGCCGCGCGGCGTCCGTCTCGCTCCAGTGCGCCCACTCCGCCGGAGCCTCTTCGAGCAACCGTCGCAGATCCTCAACGGCCTGCTGAAACTCGTCCTCCGTCGTCATGACCGTCCCTTCGCCGCCTTCTCCAGCAGCCCCTTCGTACTCGGCAGCTGATCCTTCATCCGCGCATCCGTCGAGCAGGCATAGCGCAGCGCACGTGCAAAGCACTTGAAGATCCCTTCAATCTTGTGATGGTTCGACCTTCCGTAGAGCACCCTCGCATGCAGGTTCGCCCCGGCGTGCACCACAAAGCCGTCAAAGAAGTCGTGCAGCAGCTCCGTCTGCAAGTCGCCCACGAGTCGGAAGCGCGTCGGCGCGTGATAGACCAACGCCGGTCGTCCGCCCAAATCCACGGCCGCCGCCACCAGAGTCTCGTCCATGGGCAGCAGGAAATATCCGGCGCGGTTGATTCCTTTGCGGTCTCCCAAGGCCTGCGCCACTGCCTGCCCCAGTACGATCCCCACGTCCTCCACCAAGTGGTGCTGATCGACGTCGAGATCGCCCTCGGCAGTCAGCTTCATATCGAACCCGCCGTGCTTGGTGAACAGCTCCAGCATGTGGTCGAAGAAGCGGATCCCGGTCGAGATCTCATAACGCCCCTTCCCGTCGAGATTTAACTCGGCGCGAATCTGCGTCTCCTTCGTCAACCGTTCGATCTTGGCGCGTCGCGGCATCTCTCTACGCTCTCGCAGTCGCGAAGGCGGCGTCTACCGCCTGCTCCAACTCATTCACCGTTTCGATCACAACCCGAGCCTCTTCTTGTTCGAACAGCCGCACGATTTCGTCTCGCTGATGCAGCTCGCGCTCGGCGATCCCCACAAAAGGAACCCCCGCCGCCCGCGCCGCTCGAGCGTCGTCCACGTTGTCGCCTACAAACACGATCTCCGCCGCCGGGTGCGCGGCTCTCACCCGCAGCAAACCGTCCGGGGCCGGCTTCAGATTCTCTAGGTCGGACGAGGTGACGATCGGGTCAAACGCGATCTCCGCTGCAAACCGCCGAAGCGTGTGCCCGGCCGTCCGCCGCCCGCGCCCGGTGAAGATCGCCAAGCGCGCCTGCTCCCCGAGCCTCTCCAGTAGATCGCCTTCCACCAGCCAGCGCTCTCGTTGGATCAAACCTTCTCCGCCGTCGCCCCAAAAAATCTCCCACCCCAGCCGCTCTACCTCTTCCCGCGAGGCGCTTCCGCCCAACTCTTCGATCATCCGCAACGCTACGTCCGCGTCGTCGTTGTAGCCGCCTTCATTCTTGATCTCGACGATCCGTTCCGGCCGCCCGGCCCGTCCGGCGATCTGTTCCACGACGTCCAATGCCGCCCGCCGGAACGACTCCGTGGGGTCCACCAGCACCCCGTCCATGTCGAAGACGATGACTCGTTCGCTCAAACCAAGACCTCGCGCAACGCCGCAATCAACCGCCCCGTTTGCTCCGCCGTCCCCACGCCCAGCCGTATGGCGCCCGGAACCTCATGTCCGCGATCGCGAACCAGCACGCCGCGATCGCGTAAAGCCCGGCAGATCAGCCCCGGGTCGGGGAACCGCGCCAACACGAAGTTCGCCGCGGAAGTCCAACGCTTGATTCCCGCCTCGTCCAGCGCCTTCTCGAGCGTCGCCCTCGAAGCGACCACCTCGCGCACATAGTTCTCCACGTATTCCCGGTCCTCAATCGCCGCCAGCGCGCACTCCACGCCCACAGAATTCAGGCTGTAGGGCGACTGTCCGCGGCGCACCCACTGCGCGTTCTCCGCCTGGGAAAGCAAGCAACCCACCCGCAGCCCTGCCAGTCCCCAAGCCTTCGAGAAGGTCCGACTCACAAACAGATTCCCGAACCGCGACAGCCACGGCAGCGTCGTCTCGCCATAGAACTCGATGTAGGCTTCGTCCACCAGCACCGCGGCTTCGGGAGCCGCTTCCAACACCCGCTCCAGATCTTCCGGCTCCGCTGTTCCGCCGGTCGGGTTGTTCGGGTTCGCAATCAAGATCGCCTTCGTCTTCGGCCCGATGCGCCGGATCAACGCCTCCGTCGGAAAGTCCAACGTCTCCGGGTCACGATGCACCAACACCGGCTCCGCTCCGGCCGCCTCGGCGTAGAACTTGTACATCGGGAACGTCGGCCACGGGATCAGCACCTCTTCCCCCGGCTCTACATACGCCTGCACCAGAATGTGGATCCCCTCGTCCGTTCCGTCGGAGAACACAACTTGGTCCGCCGTCACTCCAAAGAACGCGGCCATCCTCTCCCGCGCAACTTCGTACTCCGGATAGAGCGTCAAGAAGTCGCCCGCCGTCGCCTCGCGCAGCCGCTCGAGAACCTTCGGCGAAGGCCCGATCGTGTTCTCGTTGAAGTCCAAGCGCAGCAAACCGGCCCGCCCGCCCGTCGGAGGTTTGTAAGGCGCCATCTGCGCAATGGCTTCTCTCGGTTTCGGCCTAGTCATCCAACCTCACCTCAATGGAACGCGCGTGCGCTTCTAGTCCTTCCGCACGCGCCAATGTCGTGGCCGCACCCGCCAATCGCCTCAGCCCTGTTTCATCCAACTCCTGCACGGAGATGATCTTCACGTAATCCAGCACGGACAGCCCGGCTCGCAGTCCCGCCGCGCCCGCTGTCGGCAATACGTGGTTCGGACCGGATACATAATCTCCCGCCGCCTCCGGACTCCACCGACCGACAAACACGCTGCCCGCATTCTCAATCTGGGGCAACAGCGACCGATCCCCAATCGAGAGATGCTCCGGCGCGAAACGGTTCGAGATTTCCACCGCTTCCTCGAGCGACTCCGTCACCACCACTGCGCTGTTGTCGCGAATCGATTCGCGCGCCACCGGCGCCGTCGGCAGGTCTTCCAGTTGTCGCTCCACTTCCTTCGCCGTCGCTTCACCCAACTCCCGCGAAGTCGTCAGCAGAATCGCTGCCGCGTCTACGTCGTGCTCGGCCTGCGCCAGCATGTCCGCCGCCAGGCGCCGCGGATCGCCTTCGGCTGAAATCAACAGGATCTCCGTCGGTCCGGCCACAAAGTCGATCCCCACCTCTCCGGCCAACAGTTTCTTCGCCGCCGCTACATAGACGTTGCCCGGTCCCACAATTCGCTGCGCCTTCGGCACCGTCTCCGTCCCGAAACAGAACGCCGCGATCGCCTGCGCTCCGCCCATGTGGAAGACGTTGTCGACCTGGAGCAGCCCGGCCGTACCCAGCGTCTCCGGACTTGGACCCGGCGACGCCACCGACACTGTCTTGACTCCGGCCGCTTGCGCCGGAATCACCGTCATCATCACCGTCGAAGGCAACGGATACCGCCCGCCAGGGATATAGGCCGCCACCGAATCCAGCGGCCGCACGACTTGCCCTAGCCGAACCCCGTCGCCGACCGTCTCCGTCCACTCCTTCGGAAGCTGCAACTCCGCGTATCGACGGATCTGCTCCGAGGCCGTCGTCACCGCCGCCCGGAACTCGGCGCTCAACTCTTCCGCGGCTGCTCGCGCCTTCTCCTGCGAAATCCGAACCGTGCCCGCCGTCAGCCCATCGAACTTCTTTGCATACTCCACCAGCGCCGCGTCTCCACGCGCCTTGACCGCGTCCAGGATCGGTTGCACCACGGCAATCGCCTCGTCCATCCGAGCCGAGCGGCGCGCAAACAATTGGTCCATCTCGGCGCGATCCGAGCTGCGCATAATCCGAAGCATCGTCTTTCTCCAGGGGCAGGGAACTACTTCTTGTAGACCGCCTTCGGGTCATACGTCGGCTCCTCAAACTGCGTCCACTCCTCGCCCTCCAGGCGACGGTAGAAGCAACTGCGAAAGCCATTGTGGCAAACGCCCGGGCCGAAGGCTTTGGCTGTAATCAGCACCGTATCGAGGTCGCAATCGGTCTGGATGTCTTTCACCTCCAGGTGGTTGCCCGAGGACTCGCCCTTGGTCCAGAGCTCCTCGCGCGAACGGCTGTAGAACGTCACCATGTTCGTCTCGACCGTCTTTTTGAACGCTTCTTCGTTCATAAAGCCGACCATCAGCACGCGCCCGTCGGCTTCGTCCTGCACCACCGCGGGAATCATCCCGCCTGTCTTTTGAAAATCGAGTTTCATCTCCCGGCTCCTCACTCTCTTCTAGGCAAATCTTGAACAACAAAAAACCCGCTCAGGCGTCCAGCGCCGGCGGGTGTCGAAATCGTTCTTAGGAAAGTCTGTATCAGTGACAGGAACGTCCGCACCGCCGCATGTCGTGGGCATGAGCATAATGCAGACCGTGATGGACCTGTCCCGTCATCGGAGTTTTTACGTTATCACAGTTCGCTTCGCTCGCCCCTTCAATCCGAATACTCGTTGTGGATCGAGGTCCGCACCAACAGCATTGCGCCCTTCCGCGAAACACTCTTCCTGTGCGTGCTTCCCGACTCGGCAAAGCAATAGTCTCCAGGCCCCATTGATTGCCCATGGATCTCCAGATCCCCAGACAACACCAGCACGTCTTCTGCGCCGCCGTGGCGATGCTCCGGCACGGACGATCCCGGGTCCATCCGAATCATATGCGTCTTGAAGCCCGTCTGTTTGTCGATCGTCAGCACGCGCGAAGCCACGCCCTCGCCAATCGGCTTCCAAGCCGCCTGGTTCGAGCGCAGGACCTCCACGCCGTGGTCGTCCAGCACCAGACCCGGCCGCCTCGGTTGTCTCTCGTCTTCGACTCGATCGAGCAACCGAGCCCGCAAGGCCTCCGGCGGATCGACCGCTCGAGCCTCCAGGCCCATCAGCCCGGCCGTCTGCTCGAGCGACTCCCAATCCGCGCGCACCTCCTCGCCTGCACTCTCCAGCCGCCAGCGCGCCGCCTCGGTCTCCGCCTCCGGCAACGCTCCGGCCGCCAGCAGCGCCGCCAACTGCTCTAGCTCCGCTCGCGCATTCGCGCTCATGCCGAGCCTCCTTCCGCGCTCAATGCCGTACGCAACTCCGCCAGAGCCGCTCGTATCCGCGTTTTCACCGTCCCCAAAGGCGCCCCCAGGCGGTCGGAAATCTCTGCATGCGTCAATCCTCCAAAAAAGGCCAGCTCGACGGCCTCGCGCTTCTTGGCTTCCAATCCGCCCAAGGCCCCGCGCACCGTCTCTACCGTCGTCGCCGTTTCCAGCGCCTCCAGCGGATTGGCCGCGTCGTCGCCTGAGTCATGCGCCGCCGGGTCCCACTCTTGCTCCTGCGTCCGCGCCTTCCCGGTCTTCGACCGCAAATAGTCGATGGCCCGGCTCCGCGTAACCATCAGCAGCCAGCCAAGCGCCGAGGCCCGTCCGCGGTCGAACCGAGCGGCCTCCTTCCAAATCTGCGTGTAGGCATCCAGGGTGATCTCTTCCGCGGCCATCGGATCGCCGACAATCCGCAACGCCAGGCCGAACACCCTTCCTTTCGTCTGGTCGTAGAGAGCCGCCAACGCGTCGCGATCCCCAGCCGCCATGCGCGCCGGTAGATCGTCGACACAAGCCGAATCCGATTCCGGCGTAGTCACGGCGATCAGCATACACCTCTTTCTACGAGAGCCGTGCGGAATTGGATTGCTTCGCGATCAAACTACGTATGGATTCGCTCCCCGCCAAACATCTGATTCCAGCCCCTCGGCGTAGTCCTTCTCAGACGCCTGAATGCTACCCTACGGCCAAATCGCTCCCAGCGATATGCTGCTCGCTCTCGCCATTCCCGCGCCCGCGTCCCCGTTCGGTTCCGATTCGCCCGGTTCCGATTCGCAGCTGCTCGCCCGTATCGCCGACGACCGAGACCCGCAAGCCCTTGAAGCTCTCTACGACCGCTACGCTCGTCCCGTCTACTCCGTCCTCCTACGGGTGACCAACGACCGCCACGCAGCCGACGAACTCCAGCAGGACGTTTTCCTCAAACTCTGGCGCAACGCGCAAGCCTTCGATCGAACCCGCGCGACGGCGCTGCCCTGGCTGCTCACGCTCGCCCGCAACACCGCCCTTGACCGCGTCCGCACTAAAGCCGAGCGCCAACGCCGCCGCGAGTTCGGCGACGACGAGACCTCCACCGCACTCCAGTCCGCTCAGCACGGCTCCGCACGCAACGACGAAGCCTGGTTGGACCGCCGGCGTCTCGCCGAACAGGCGGCCCAAGCCCTCAAGGAGCTTCCGGACGGTCAACGTCGCGCCGTCGAACTCGCCTACTTTGAAGGCCTCAGCCAAACGGAAATCGCCGAGAGACTCGACGCCCCCCTGGGCACCGTCAAGAGTTGGGTCCGCAAGGCGTTGCTGCGCTTGCGCGACGATCTAGGAGGCGCCTCCTAATGGAACGCGAACGCCTCCAATCTCTAGCGATGGAGTACGCTCTCGGCACGCTCGAGGGCTCCGAGCGCGAAGAGTTGACCGATCTCATCGAGATTCGGGACCCCGCCGCGCTGGAAGCTCTCGCCCAAGCTCGCGAGACCGTCGCGGCCGTCGGGCTCTCCGCCCCCGACGCCGCTCCCGGTCCCGAGGTCAAGCAAGCGCTGCTCGCTCGCATCGAGCGGGAAGAAACTCAAACCGTCTTCAGTCCGGCTCCGCGCCGTCCCGGTTGGCGCGAAGCTCTCGCCTGGGCCCTGGCCGCCGGAATGCTCGTCTTCGCGCTCGTCTCTCGCCGTCAGGTCAAAGACCTCCGCATCGTCACCGAGCAACTCAACACTCGTCAGGAGGCGCTCATCGCCCAGCGCGACGGCCTGCTGGAAACCAGCGACCGCTTCGATCGCATCCTTGAAATTCTTTCCGCCCCCGAGACCCGCGCCGTCTCCCTCGACGGCGACCTCCGCCCGCGCGTCCACGCCTACTGGAACGAATCGCTCGGGCTCGTCCTCGCCGGCGCCGATCTCCCCGTCCCAGCCCAAGACCGTACCCTTCAACTCTGGATCGTTCCCAAACAAGGCGCTCCTGTCAGCGTCGACGTCTTCCGTCCCGACGACGCCGGCGCCGCCCTGCTCGTCGCTCAATCGGCAACGCCCATCAGCGCCGCCGCCGCCCTGGCCATCTCCGACGAACCCGCCGGCGGCAGCGAGCAGCCCACAACCACCCCCGTCTGGGTCGGCCCCGTCAGCTAAAATCCCGGAACTCCGGCATCGCCAGCGCCAGCGGGAGGTGTGGGTCGTGCATTTCACGCATACGCTCCAGTCGCTCTCGCACGTTTTCTACTCGGCCCAGTCCGAGTTCAACCAAACAGGAATTGAACAGCGTGCCGCTCGCCGCCGCGAGCTCGGTCGACAGATCTTCCGCTCCGGCGCGGTCGCCGCTAACCGCGCGCACATATCCCAGGAAACCCAGCGATGCCGGGTCCCGCTCATCGTTTGTCAAACGCTCGAGAATCGCCAGCCCTTCTTTCAAGCGTCCTTGTCGGGCCCGCACGAACCCGAGCCACTGGGCCGCAAATGCGTATCCCGGGTCGAACTCCAAGGCCTGTTCCAACGCGATCGACGACTCCTCTAGACGCCCGTCCAAATATTCGGTCAACCCGAGGTACGAGTGCACGCGAGGTGAAAGCGGGTCGCTTCGCAACGCCTCCCGCAAGTGTTTGCGTGCATCCGCCAGTCGTCCCTGAGGCAGCAGGCAACAAGCCGCGTAGGCGTCTCGTGCGACCGAGTCATGCGGGTCCAGCTCAAGCGCTCGCTCAAACTCCTTCTCCGCCGCCGCCCAGTCCCAGTCGTGAAGAGCCAAGCATTCGGCCAAGGCTCCGTGTCCGTCGGCCAAATCCGGCGCGAGCCGGATCGCTTCCCGCGCCGCTTGCCTCGCCGCCGCGAACGCCGTGTCCGGTTCCGTCAATCCGAAGCCGCCGAGTGCGGCGTGGCTGCGCGCGACTCCGGCCCAAGCTTGCGCATACCCCGGACTCCGCTCCACTGCCCGCTCAAAGTGCTTGAGCGCCTGGCGCCAACCATCCGGCGTCCAACGATTCCATTGGTACAACCCCTGCAGATACGACCGGTGAGCTTCGGCGTCCGGCTGCTCTGCCGCTCGCGCTCGCGGCTGAAACTCCGCCTGCAATCGCTGTGCGACGGCTCCCGCCAACTCGTCCTGCCAGGCAAATAGATCGGCTGCATCCCGGTCGTATCGCTTGGCCCAGACGATATATCCGGTCGCGACTTCCGTCAGCTCCACGCTAATGCGTACCCTCGATCCGGACTGCCTCACGCCGCCCTCCAGCAGATAGGCCACCGCCAGCGCCTCGCCCGCCTCCCGCACGTCAAGAGCCTTGTTCTTGTAGTGGAAAACCGAGGACCGCGAAGCGACTCGCAGACCCTCGATTTGCGCCGCTGCCGCCAACACCTCTTCAGTCAACCCGTCTCCCAGGTACTCCTCCGCCCCTCCCGTAGTCTGGAACGGCAATACCGCCAACGATTGCTCCGGAGCGTCCCGCTCAGGACGCTCCCGTCGCGCCTCTCGGACCGGCGCGATAAAGCGATAGCCCCGTCGCGGCAGGGTCTCGATGAAACGTGGCGACGACGCCGTGTCGCCCAGCACCGCCCGCAGTTTGCGTACTGCCGCATTGAGGCTGCCTTCGAAATCGACGAAGGTCTCGTTTCCCCATAGCCGCGTCTGCAGATGTTCTCGTCTCACCAGACGGTTCGGCCGCTCAAGCAAGCAGGCCAGAATCTGGAATGGCTTCTCCTGGAGTCGGAGTCGCACTCCGTGCTTGCGAAGCTCCCCGGTCTCCAAGTCGGCTTCAAATACGCCGAATCGGACTGGCGACTTGAGATCATCTTCCACAACAGAAATCAATATATCAGCAACTTACAGCGTCATGTGCGAGTCGCTTACTCGTCAGTCCCGCGTCATGGCTTCTTGGCCGCATCAGCCCCAATCTGAATGCAACAGCGGACGCCCACAGCGGCCGCCATCGAAACAACAAGGAGAACACAACCCATGAAAAACCTCATCCAAACCATCGTGCAAGCC
>Ga0209273_10000577_pt1 | contig 44308 bp, 37 predicted proteins | sample tdAd471_FD_187126 | JGI IMG/M metagenome (GOLD analysis project Ga0209273, IMG submission 187126) | Marine sediment microbial communities from the Atlantic coast under amendment with organic carbon and nitrate - tdAd47.1 (SPAdes)... | ecosystem: Environmental > Aquatic > Marine > Coastal >...
TTATTCGGCAAGCACTGAGCGAACTTCAGATCCATAAGGGTCACTAGTAACTATATGAATCTAGTGTGGTTTAAGGATTTGAAATTCGCTCTGCACCTGGCCGTTTCAATGTGGCGAATTTCAAATCTACCACACTAGGTGGTGTTTACATTCAGAAGGTGCCGTGGCGAAAATGCTGGTTTCCTGTGGCCCGAAGCGCAGCGTACTACAGGTACGTGAGCATCGGAAGCACAGAAAAGCGGCATTTGCAGACCGGCAGGGCTGAATGTAAACACCATCTAATGTCTTGGCCCGCTCGTATTTGGTTATAATATGGCCAAAACACCCGTAATAATATCGAGAAATGTACGTTTCAGCGGCGGCATATGTTTCTTCTGTTCCCGGCAATGAGAAACCATTGTCGGGAGCTTCTGTTTCCGGCTATCAAATCATATGACTTTCATTCCTTCACCTCATGCCATTGCTGCGATTCTTCTGGCCTGCGCCATGTTCTATGGCTTTGCTTCCGGCCGTATGCGTGTGGAAATCATCTCGCTGCTCACCATCGGCACCATTGCTCTGGGCCTGTATTTCTTCCCACTCCCCGGACAATTGCCCAAGGATGGCCTGCAACTGGCATTTGCCGGATTCGGCCATCATGCACTCATTACGATTTGCGCGCTGATGATCATGGGGCGCGGCCTGGTAGTCACCGGCGCGCTCAACCCTGCCTCACGCGCGCTTACCAAGCTCTGGAAATATAATCAGGGCGCAGGCTTTCTCATCACCCTGTTGCTTGCCTTTTGCATGAGCATGCTGATCAACGATACGCCGGTGCTCGTGCTGCTTCTGCCTATATTGGTGCAGCTTGCTTCCAATGGCGGCTTGCCTGCCTCCAAAACACTGATGCCGATCAATGCCGCTATTTTAATCGGCGGCATGGCGTCTTCCATCGGCACCTCGACCAACCTGCTGGTCGTTTCCATCGCCAATGATCTAGGCATGCCACCGATCAGCGTGTTTCATTTCACGCCGGTCGTGCTGCTCGCAGCATTAGTAGCATTGCCCTATATCTGGCTGATCATGCCGCGCCTATTGCCGGACAATTCACCTCAGGCGGGCCATAAGCCACGCAATTATTTAGCAACCTTCCGGCTCAACAAGGACACACAGCTTCACGGGCTGCCGCTGGAAGAGGTGAAAGCAAAAATGCCTGTCGATTTTGCTTTCGACGCTGACACAACCGGGCCACTGGTGCGTGGCATGCGCATTGGCGCCTCCGGCTCGCAAGAGGCTTTAAACGAAGCAGCACGCCTGCTCGGCGCAGCGGCGGCACCGAGCTGGCTGATTGATCGCCTGCACAGTGAAGCAAGCGCGCAAAGCGAGGATATTACGGTTGTCGAAATGGCGATCTCGGCAGATTCACGGTTGGTCGGCAAGACACTGCAAGCCGCCGGGCTGGAAGATGTAGCGGTTCTGGGCATTCACCAGTCCCGGCGATTTTTGCATGAGCTGCGCGCCAATAATGCCGAAGCTCCACTGGGCGAAGGCGATGTCCTGCTGGTGATGGGCATGGCGCAAAAGCTGCAAGACTTTGCTCAGGCCGATGGCTTGCTGATGCTGGAAGGCGCAAAAGAAGTTCCGCGCACCGCCAAATCGGTTGTGGCGCTCGCTATCATGGCCGGGTCCGTCGGGCTCGCGAGTGTGGGCCTGCTCCCCATCGCCATTTCGGCGCTGGGCGGCGCGGTGCTGATGTTCATCACCGGCTGCGTGAAATTTGAGCGGGTCGGACGCGCCCTCTCGGCCAAGGTCATCGTGCTGATTGCTGCCAGCCTTGCTATTGGGCGGATCGTGCTGGAAAGCGGCGCGGCGGAATGGATGGGCCAGCTATTGGCGCTGGGCCTGCAATTTCTGCCCGCTGCCGGAGTGCTCGCAGCGATCATGCTATTCGTAACCATCCTGACCAACTTCGCATCCAATGCCACTGCCGCTGCCGTGGGGACACCCATTGCCTTCAGCCTCGCCCAGCAACTCGACCTGCCCGTCGAGCCGCTGGTGCTGGCCGTGCTGTTCGGCTGCAACCTCTGCTACGCCACGCCTGTTGCCTATCAGACCAACATGCTCATTATGGGCGAAGGCGAATATACATTTGGCGACTATCTCCGCACCGGCATCCCGCTTGTGGTGATTATGATCATCGCCCTTTCGACCATATTGGCCCTGCGCTACGGGTTGTAAGCGCACCGGGCTTGATCATTTGACTGCTGTAGACGGTGGCCTGATCCCGTAGGTCTGGAAGGTGCGCAATACTCGCAGGTTCACATCCGTTTCAAAGGCTTTTTCATGTCGTGTGTCGAGCACATAAGCCTTTAGGCGAATGCGCGTGCCGCACATATAATCGGACACCCACTGGTTGACGAGGATGACGACCGGCTTGGCGAGAAACACATAGCGGCTCGACAACGCTGCCTCGTTGACGATGCCCCGTGCCTCGTCGATATCCTGATCAGCGCCGATGTAGAAATCCATCACCACCTGCATGTCGAGCGCACCATAATTGCCCGACGAAGTGATATCGCTCAGAAACTTGCTGTTGGGGATAGTGATTATGTTGTCATCCAGCGTCTGCATGCGCACCGAACGCAAACCAATCGCTGTAATATCGCCATATTCACCGCCAAAGCTGACCCGGTCGCCGACCTGAAACGGCCGATCCAGCATCACGATAACCCCGGCGATAAACGACGCCACCAGGTCCTTGAGCGCAAAACCGATAGCCACCGCCGCCGTACCGCCAATCAACGCCAGCGCCGTATCATCGAACCGGAAAGACAGCAGCAGAACGATCAGGATCGTCGCCACATAGATGACAAACTGCGCCAATGTGCTGAGCTTTTGCAGGATGAGCCGGCGCGAAGAAAATTCCGAGCTGAAGGCAGTGACAAAGCGCTTGAGCAGCCTCAGAAACGCCCATGCCCCTACCACCACAAACAAGGAGGTAATAACCCCGCTCCAGCGCACAATACCGCTCAGCTTGCCAATGGTTTCGGCATTAATGTCGTTCTGCGCAAAAGCCGGATCTGCTATACACGCCAATATTGCAAGAACCGGCACAAGGCGGGTTTTCCATCTCATCATGGTCAATCCCTCACAATCAAATTCTGGCGTTCAAGCAGGCGTACAACTTCGCTCCACCAGAAAAGATTGATACGATAGCCCATGTCATGAGGGGCAATCACACCAATACGCATAAGGCTGCGCAGCGCATCTGATACAATCACCGGCGTCAGGTCCGTGCTGCGTTCAATAGCCCCCTGTTGCGCGCTGTCCATTTGCAATATCGCGCGCAAAACAAACATGGCTGATAGCGGCAGGCTGACCAGTGGCGTCACATCAGGCGTTGCGAATGTCCGAACAACCACCTTGTCCGTGCGTGAATCAATAAACAACGAACGTCGCCAGAATTCCAGCGCGATGGCCGGATTGCCATTGGCATAATCGGTCAGGCGCTCGAAAAAAGCGCATTCGCGGCGTTGTTCGGACGTCAGATCCCCTTCAAACTGAAACGAGCCTGTTTCGACAAGATCGTTAAAGTCAGGATTCAACCCCGCCTGAACGGTCCGGCGTTCAATCAGGGCGCGCAGTTCCTCATCTGACCAGCGCGGCAGACGCACCACTTTGTCAAACAGCACACGGTCAAAGCGCGCACGCGACACATAGCTCCAGGCCGGGCCACCCAGCGCCATGATCCAGTTGCATGAATCCCCGGCGCCCCGGGCCAGCGCGATCAGCGCGTCAAGGTCGGACAATCCACCAATAGCGGGCACAACCAGCCGTTGCAGGTCATCAATGATGATCTGTGCAGGAAGCGGACTTTCGCTCAGCGCCCTGGACAGATCATCCGCGCCTGCTTTTCGGCTGCTCTTGCCGAGCGCCTGCAACATGTCTTCAACGACACCTTGATAGCCACGGCCATCAACCTTGACCGTGATCACCGTTGGCTCCGTCTCACTCTCCATCTCTGCAAGGTCACGCAATATTGCGCTCTTTCCCAACCCACGCTCACCGACAACGGCGATGATATTGCCGGCCTGAATCTCAGGAAAGATCAGTTTTCCAGGGCGCACGCTCTCGCTGCGGCGTTGCTCCGGATGACGATGGGGGTCGAGAATTTCCAATATTTCAGCCGGCGGGCGGTGATAAATACCCGCAGCTTTGTCTTCGGCCACCTGCAGTGCGGCTTTGGTCCGGTTACGCTGATCCAGAAACTCTCGCACCAGAGCAAAGTCATTGATCCGCCGTGCCATCATGGCGCGTGCCCCCTCGAAAAGCAGAACTGCCCCTGCCAGCGCACGCCCGATCAGGCCAATAATACCATCCGTGTTTTTCGCATTCCACGCGAGAAAAGCGCTCTGCTCGCTCCCTGCCGCGCTGAGCGCGACAATGCGGTCCCGCCACCAATGCGTGAGCAAAAGCACAATCGGCACAGCCAACAGCCAGCAGGCATCCAGCACCCAATTATAAATCGCCCCCTTGCCAACACTCTCCTGTGTGAGAGCAAGGACCATCATCACACCCAGCAACGCGCCCGTCACGAGACGGAGCGATTTCCAGCGCAAGGCGGCACGGGGGTCTTCCGTCCGTTTGCCGCGCGCAAGCTCGTCGGCAAGACGCACTGCGAGCCAGCCACCAAGAGAGAATAATACGATAATCCAGACAAAGGAGAGACCAACAAACTGGAACTGGTCCGGCATCAGCCAGCGAACACACAGAGCGAACACCAGCCAGTCAAGCGGCCTGCGTACCCTGCGAATATAAGAAAATGTCGAGGCCTGTATCTCATTCAGCAACGAACGAGGCCGCCGATTACGCAACGCCGTTTCGCTACGGGCCAATATCCCCTCACCCTTGCGACGCCACCAGCGGAAAAACAACGTGAGCAGCAATATTCGCATGACAGACAGGACGAAGGCTGGCGTTGGTTGGCGAAAGGGCTGAACCGCCGCCTCAATATTGGTACGCCAGTTGGCAAGATGAAAGCGAAAGTCTAGCGAAATCTGGGCCACTTCACGCTTCACCTGTGCACTGCCTTCATCGCCGAAACCGAGCACGGAAGTACGGTGTCGAGCGCTGAGCGAAGGAATGAGTTCCAACCGCGCCTGGTTAACCAGCACCATGGCATCGCGCAGGGCTTTTTGCTCATCCCAGCGATATTGGGAATAGGTGCGCTCATATTGTGCTGCATCATCGAGAAGCTGCTGCCGATACCGCACAAGATCCGGTGCGACAGCAACGCCGCTGACAAGGGTTTGATCAAGCTGCGCTGGGGAGAGCCGTGCCAAAGCTTTACTATCGCGAGATTGCAAGCGTGCACTCAACTGGGACCGGATCTCCCTCAGAGCACCCACAATCTGTTGGTAGAGCGCATCAGCGCTGTCGTTCTGGCCACTGCCAGCGGATTGTATGTCAATAACACGACGACGCCAGCCGAGCGCATCATCTGTAATCTGGTCAGGCCGCGCCTGAAGAACTGCCAGCTCTGAGGCAAAGCGCGCCTGCGCACTTTTTACCGCGAATAATTTTGCCCGTTCTCCGGCGATCAGCCGCCCCCGTTCAGTCGCGGCATTTTCGGCTTCCCGCCGGGCCTGCTCGCGCTGCGCGTCGGCAGTCAGCAAAGCCTGTTCGGCTTGCGCCAATGCTGCGCCTGATGCCACGTCGATACCGCTGGCGGATTGAAGCGATGCGATCTGCTCAGGCGGCAGGGACAATATCTGCAGACGCAGCGCGGCCAGCCTGTCTTTGAGCGCTTTCAATTGCTCCTGATCAGAAACAGGCTGCTGGTCTTCTGCAACAGGAGCCTTGTCTGGCGGCACAATCAGGCCGTTCAGGTCGGTTATCAGGTCAAGGTCAAGACTGCCCCTTTGCGTTGGCTTCCCGTCCAGAAAAGCCTCCAGCTGCGCAATCTGGCGCTCCATAATATCCCGCTCGGATTGCAAGGCGGCCGATGCCTTGGTCTCCTTTTGCGCCGCCTCTACCCTGGCCGCATGCTCCGCAAATATGGCTTCGCGTCGTTTGGAAGGCAGGGTCAGAAATTTGGCCTGCGCCAAGGCCAGCTGCGCCTGCTCTGCATTAAGAGGCGCAAGCACGGCAGGGTCTTTGGTTGCGCGCCGAAACGCCGCGCGATCCCTGACCAGTTGCAACACCGCTTTTGCAAGCGGAGCGTCCGCCGATCCAAGGCTGGTCCGGAACAGGGCGCGGGCATCGACCTCAATCGCCAGCTTGCTGGTCATCAGCGCGTCAATATGTTGCGCGCGTTGCACAAAATCTGCGGGGCCTGTCTGCTTTTGCGCCTGCGGGGCCTGTTGTTGGGCTTTTGCTGGCGCTACCGGGGCTTGCGCTGTGCCCTGCTGGGCATGGCTATAGGCATGCTGCGCCGAAACCAGCACCGCAATTGACCATATCAAGGGCTTGAGCATATGCAGCGCCAAGCGACTAACCCTGCTTCTCTATTGTGAGCGGCGGCATGCCGACCAGCTCTACTGTCATACTGCCCAACTGCACTGCTTCCTTATGCTGATCAAACGCCGTCAACAAAGAACGCATGATCGCATCACGCGTCGATCGGCGTGACTTGTAATCCACAATATAGCGCGCCGTAAATTCAATCCAGTTATCATTTGCCAATAGCGTAACAGATGGCTCCAGTCGCGCCTGCTCAATCAGAAATCTGCGAACAATGCGGTTCCACTCTTCATGCGACCGGGTGGTGAAGTCCTCAACATGTTCTCGCACAGCCCCTTCAATCAATTGCTGTGCCAGCTTCCAGTCCGAGCCATAGCGCACCGGTAGTTTGAACTCGTCCCACAGAAAGGCGAATTCCCCCGAATAATTATAGACTGGCTCCTTGAACACAAAGCTGTTGGCAACGCGCACCATCCGGCCATTATAAAGATCACCATCAACCCAGCCGCCAACCTCCATCAAGGTCGTTCGCAAAATGCCAATGTCGATGACATCGCCCTTGATACCACCCAGCTGAACCCGGTCACCCGGCTTGTAGAAATTGCCAAAAGACAGCGCCACCCAGCCCGCGATGCTGGCGATAACCTCCTGCAAGGCAAAAGCGACCCCGGCCCCTATCGCGCCGATAATGACAGACAATTGCGCAACCCGCGAACTCAACATGCTCACGAGCAGCAGCGTCACAATGAAATAGCCGGTGTAGCCGATAGCCTTGCGTGCGCGATAACGCATACCGGTATCAGCAATCGACCGGACCGCCACTGCGCGCAACATATAAATGCCCGCTATCAGCAACACCGCCAGCAGTAGCACTGGCAGGTAGGATATCAAAGTTTCAAGGCGAAACATATCAAGCGAGGCATCAAAATTTTCCATGATGCGCCATCATAGCATGATCGCCAGAGCATATATGCACAAGTCTTAATCCTCAGGCTTTATGATATGCAAATCGCGCTGTGGGAACGGTATGCTAATGCCATATTTCGCAAACTGGGTCTCAATCTCCCAGCAATAGGCGGCATGCACCCTGCCTGGTTTTTTGGTGGCTTCATCGGTCAGCCAGACAATCAGCTCGAAATCGAGACTGCTGTCGCCAAAATTGGTCAGCCAGACATCCGGCGCACGGCTCTTGGGGCTTTTCAATGTATATTGAACATTTTCTGCCGCTTCAAGCAGCGCCTTCTTCACCAGATCCTTGTCGCTGCCATAGGCAACGCCGACCGGGACATGCAGCCGCCTCTTGGCCTCGCGCAATGTCCAGTTGGTAACGCGATTGTTGATGAACTCCGAATTGGGCACCAGCATATCAATATTGTCATTGGTACGGATCAGCGTGCTGCGGACATTGATTTCCTGCACTTCGCCTCTGACACCATCCTGCAGATCGACAAAATCTCCGACCTTGAGGGTTTTCTCCAATATGATGATGATCCCGGCGACGAAATTGGAGAATATCGACTGCAAGCCAAAGCCAATGCCGACACCCAACGCACCTGTGAAAACCGCAAAGGCCGTAAGATCAATACCGATTGTATTGAGCGCCAGTACAACAGCCGCACCGATCATCAATATACGGACAAGCTGGCTGAACAACCCGCGCACCGATGGCGCCATATGCGCAGTGTTGCGCAACCGGGCCTCCACCATACGCGCGAGGAAAGACGCCGCCCATATCAATGCGATAGCAATAGCGATGGCATTGAATATATCGAGCAGGGACACATCTTCGCCAAAGGGCATTTTCAGCGATTCTATGAACTTCACAAAGGGCGTAAACAGCCGCAAGATCATCAGCCCGGCAACCGCCCAGGCTATGGCTGTAATAGTATATTTCCAAAACGGGTCACTGCGTGGCTTGGCGAAAATGCGGGTTATGATGACTGCGACAAGCACCGAGCCAACAATGCGCATATAATCCACTGGCATCGCCCGGTTGGAAAATCCCGCGATGATCAACCACAAGACGGCAGCAACAAGTGTCGGGAGAACGACGCTGCGCAAGGCATCTCCATATTTGCCCTCTCTGAAGCTTTCCGCCATGTCGCCGAAGAAGGAACCGGTGGCCGCCTTGACCAGACGCGCAATCAATACTGCCAGCAAGATCGACGCCACTATACCGCCCACCTGCAGCCAGATTGTGTCCGATGCCAGTTCCAGAACGAGCCGTTCCACAAATGCGGAGAAAAACCCTCCGGTATCGATAGCCAATGCCTGAACATCTGGTATCTCAACCGGAATGAGCGGCTCATCCAGCGCGTCTGAGACATGCCTGTAGGGGGTGGCTATCATACTCATATCCATTTCAATCGCCTTAATATGATGACCTCAACCACCAGCAGCGCGGCCATGGCCGCACATGTGACCCAAAATGCCAGATTGCTGTTCACACCGGGCATGCCACCGACATTAATACCCAGCAAACCCGTCAGGAAGCTGAGCGGCAGGAATATCGCTGCCACAATAGAAAGCGCATACATGGTCTGGTTCATGCGTTCGGCCATCTTGTTAGCCAGCTCGTCGAGTACGACGATAGCCCGGTCCCGCGCAGCATCAAGATCTTCCAGATAGCGCATTGTCCGGTCTGTGGTTTCGCGCAAGCCCATGCGCTCGCTATCGCGTAGCCAGTCCGGCGCATCATATTGCAAATTCGCCAGAGCCTCGCGCTGAGGCGACAGATAACGGCGCAGCGCCACACAATCCTGACGAAGTTCCGCCAGTTTGGACCGCAGGGAACTGGGAGGCTCGGTTTCCACCTGTTCCTCCAGTGCCCCCAGCTCATCTTCCAGCTTGATGATGACATCGTTCATACGCAGCGAAAGGCGCTCGGAAAGCGCCACAAACAAGGCAGGAACCGTATCAGGGCCATGACGGCCGGAAATAAGATCGGCCAGTACATCGCGCGGGGTCATCAGCCGCTCATGGCGCACTGTGACAATCCGGTCCTCTTCCACCCACATGCGAATGGCGACCATATCTTCAGGTGCTGCGCCGGGGTTGAGGTTTACCCCGCGCATGATAGCCAACAGGCCTTGGCCCACACGCAGGCTGCGCGGTCGGGATTCTTTGGCCAGCAAAGCCGAGACCACGGAAGCCGGAACACCAGAACGCTCCCGCAACCACTCCTGAGCATGAAGCGAACCATTGTCGAGATGAACCCATAAAGACGCGTCATGGGCCGCTGTCGCCTCTACACTCTGCCAGTCACAGAGTTCTGCCGCGCCCTGACCGTCCAGACGGCAGGCAAACAGCAGACCATTTTCTTCTTCAATCGTATAAGCAACTGAGGCGTCGTCCAAGTCGTTGTCCATTGCATCAACCATAGCCTAGTCCTTTGCCTGACTCTTATGCGTTTCCGCTATTATACACCCTTCTCCCCAACGGGTCGGCCAGACGCTTCTCCCGTTGCAATTGCCGCCTGATGATGCTGCCGAAAGCTCTGCGCTTCAATGAATATCTTCTTGATTTCGGGGAAGCGGGCTTTGATAGATGCCTCAAAATCACTAATAGCCTCCTCAACAAGATTGGCTGTCAGGCTGTCATCAAAGTCAAAGCTGGCCGCGAGCAGTATATCCTGTGGCCCCATATGCATGGTGAGGATTTCATTCGTACCTGTAATCCGGCTATCGCTGGAGACCAGCTCATTTATGGACGTGACAACTGCGGGCGCTGCGCCTTCGCCGATAAGCAGGCCCTTGCTCTCGATCGCCAGCAACACAGCAACCAGCGCCAGAACTATGCCCACTGCTATTGACGCCACTCCATCGAGTATTGGCAGGTTGAAATATTGCGCGGCAAATATCCCGGCAAATGCAATCATCAGGCCCAGCATCGCAGCCGAATCCTCGAACAATATCGTAAAAACGGTCGGGTCCTTGGAGTTGCGAACTGCGCCAACAAATGATTCATCGCCGCGTGTGCGCTGAAATTCGCGGAAGGCAACCCACCATGCCGCCCCTTCAAAAACCATAGCCAAACTCAACACGCCATAGCTCCAATACGGCGATTCCAGGGCTTTGGGGTGCTTGATGCTCTCTATGCCCTCATAGATTGAAATCCCGGCGCCAACAGCGAATATCAGGATCGCCACTACGAAGGTCCAGAAATACAGCTCCATGCCATAGCCAAAGGGATGCTTCTGATCTGGCGGTTTATTTGCGCGCTTCATGCCAAACAGCAACAAGCACTGATTGCCACTATCGACCACCGAGTGGATGCCTTCACTGAACATCACCGAACTGCCGGTGATCGAAGCCACTGCAAATTTTGAAACTGCGATCAGGCTATTGCCCAAAAGGGCTGCGTAAATAACTGTCTTGCTACCTGATGCCATATATTAAGCGACCTCCTGAGTAGCTCAGCCTCGACCCTTGACGAGATTATGGACAAGGTCAAGATGATACCTATGGAGCCATCAGACACTGGCCGAACGGAGCGAGATCAAGCTCTTCTCGCTTTTCAGGCGTTTTTGCTATATTAAAGTCTTCTGCCAAGCCTGCTCAGCCAAGAGATAAGCACGCCAAAAGCCAAAGGAGAATAATATCAATTTCTTTGATGAAATGCTCAACAATGACGAGTCGGTTCGCGAGCCCTATGCCGACTATAGTCAGTGGCTTAACAAAGAAGACCCGTCACGCATTTTGCGAAAATCGGCACAGGCCGAAGCATTTTTCCGAAAAACCGGTATTACCTTCAATGTTTATGGCGCGGCGGAAGCCGATGAGCGGCTTATTCCCTTCGATGTTGTCCCCCGCGTCATTTCAGCGCGTGAATGGCGCAAGCTTTCACGTGGAATAGAGCAACGGGTCCGGGCACTTAATGCATTTCTCTATGATATTTATCATCGCCAGGAAATTATCCGCGCGGGCCGTATCCCGGCAGAGTTGATCGCCAATAACGAAGCGTTTTTGCTGGCGATGGTCGGCGTAAACCCACCCGGCGGCATCTATACCCATATTGTGGGCACGGACATTGTGCGCACCGGGCCGGACGAGTTTTTTGTGCTGGAGGATAATGCCCGCACCCCCTCCGGCGTCTCCTATATGCTCGAAAACCGCGAAACCATGTTGCAGATGTTTCCGGAGCTGTTCTCGCGCATCCCGGTACAAAAGGTCAGCAACTACCCCGCTAATCTGCGCCGCTCTCTTGCAGCATGCGCCCCTGCACAATGCACCGGCAAACCGGTTGTGGCCGTCCTGACACCCGGCATTCATAACTCCGCCTATTTTGAGCATAGCTTCCTTGCCGATCAAATGGGCGCAGAGCTGGTAGAAGGACATGATCTGCATGTTGTGGATGGCCGGATTGCCATGCGCACCACGCAGGGGGATATCCCGATTGATGTGCTGTATCGCCGGGTAGACGACGACTATCTCGATCCGCTGAACTTCAATCCAGATTCGATGCTCGGTGTTCCGGCTGTTATGGACGTCTATCGTTCCGGCGGCATCACCATTGCCAATGCACCGGGTACCGGGATCGCTGATGATAAAGCGCTCTATTCCTATATGCCAGACATCATAGAATTCTATACTGGCGAGGCCGCATTGCTGAGCAATGTCCCCACCCATCGCTGTTCAGAACCCGATCAGCTCGCCTATGTGCTCGACAGGCTGCCCGAGCTGGTCGTCAAGGAAGTCCATGGTTCTGGTGGCTATGGCATGTTGGTTGGCCCCGCCGCGACGAAAAAAGAAATAGAAGCCTTCCGCAAAAAGCTGGTCGCGCGCCCTTCCAACTATATTGCCCAGCCTACGCTTGCGCTCTCGACTGTACCCATCTTTACAGAGAAAGGGCTTGCGCCGCGCCATGTCGATTTGCGCCCCTTTGTCCTTGTCTCGCCCAATGGCATTGAAATCACGCCGGGCGGGCTGACCCGGGTAGCCATGGAAGCAGGCTCGCTGGTGGTCAACTCCAGTCAGGGCGGCGGCACAAAAGACACCTGGGTACTGGAGGAGTAACGCCATGTTGAGTAAAACTGCAGGCGGCCTTTTCTGGATGTTCCGCTATCTCGAACGCTGCGAGAATAATGCCCGGCTTTTGGACGCCGGCTTTCGTATCGCATTAACCCGCTCGGCCACGGCCAAGGCAGAATGGAAATCCGTACTGAGCACATCAGCCTCGGTAGACGATTATCTGAAACATCACAAAAGCTTTGCGTCCGCCTCCGTCATTGATTTTCTGTTGCGCGATCCGGGCAACCCCTCAAGCGTTATCTCCAGCGCCAAGCAGGCCCGCGACAATGCGCGAATGGTCCGCACAGCCCTGACCCGCGAAGTGTGGGAAGCGACCAATGAGTGCTGGATGACATTGAAGGCGCTGCTCACCAAATCTGTTCTGGAGCAGGACCTTCCTGATGTACTGAGCACCATTCGCCAGCAAAGCGCGCTGGTACGCGGCGCAACCCATGGCACGATGATGCGCAATGATGGCTATCATTTTGCGCGGCTCGGTACGTTTCTGGAACGCGCCGACAACACTGCCCGCATACTGGACGTAAAATATTATCTGCTGCTGCCTTCTATTGCGCAGATCGGATCGTCGCTCGACAATGTCCAGTGGGAAACCATATTGCGCTCCGTATCCGCACAACGCGCCTATAGGTGGCTCAATGGCTCCAACATAAATCCGGTCAATATTGCGGAATTTCTTATCCTGAACGATGAGATGCCCCGATCACTGGCCTTCTGCTATGAGAATATGGAAGGGGCCCTCGCGCATATCGCCAGACAATATAAGACAGAAAAACCTTCGCATGAATTGGCACGGTCCATACAGAGCAGTCTGGTCGATACAGACATTGACCGAATTTTCGAAGAGGGCCTGCACGAATATATTGAGCGTTTTCTGAGCGAAAATGGCAGGCTCGCGGTACAAATCCAAACCGACTACAGGTTTTAGGGGTATATATGCGACTGCACATCAACCACAACACCAGCTATCAGTATGATGCTCCTGTCGATTATGGTCTTCAGCAGCTTCGCCTGACGCCCAAAAACCGCAATGGGCAGAAAGTCGTGAGCTGGAATATAAACATTGAGGGCGGTAAAAAGGAACTGAGCTATTCAGACCATCATGCCAATATTGTCGACCTTGTGAGCCTGTCACCAGGGCAGGATCAGATTGTCATTCACTGTTCTGGCGAAGTGGACATTACCGAGACCTCTGGAATCATTGGCCAGCACCGCGGCTTTATGCCCTTGTGGGCCTTTCGGCAAACAACGCCGCTCACCCAGCCGGGTCCAAAAGTGCAGGCGCTTCTCGAAGAACTCGGCACAGATTTTGACAGTGACATCACGCGCGGACATGCGCTCTCGGCGCTGATTGTTGAGCACATGCCCTATGAAATTGGCAGGACACATGCAGGGACAACTGCGGAACAAGCGCTGGATGGCGGGTTTGGCGTGTGTCAGGACCATGCCCATGTGTTCCTCACTGCCATGCGTCAACTGGGCCATCCGGCGCGCTATGTTTCAGGCTATCTGATGATGAATGACCGCGAACATCAGGACGCAACCCATGCCTGGGCCGAAGCGCATATGGCGGGTATCGGTTGGGTTGGCTTCGACGTGTCCAACGGCTATTCACCTGATGATCGCTATGTACGCATCGCCACCGGTCTTGATTATAAGGATGCGTCCCCGATATCAGGCATGCGCTATGGCAGCAGCAACGAAAATATGGTGGTCCAATTGCAAGTTCAGCAGTAAGGGAACGCAGCGCAACATCTCTGCGCAAATCTGGGAATAGTAATCATGACATATTGCGTTGGCCTCCGGCTCAAAAAGGGTCTGGTCTTCATGTCCGACACCCGAACCAATGCTGGCGTTGATGACATATCGCAGGTGCGCAAGATGAACAGTTGGGAAGTACCCGGAGAGCGGGTCATCACCCTGTTGTCGGCGGGCAATCTGGCTACGACGCAAACAGTGGTTGGCGTGCTGGACGAGCGGGCCAAAGCACCGGAGCATCGCAACCCCTCTATTCTTGATGCGCCATCCATGTTTCAGGTCGCCACCATCATCGGCAACACGCTGCGCGATACAGTCAATAATCATGGTCTTGGCGGGCCAAATGCGTCCTCCCAATTTTCTGCGACATTGATATTGGGCGGGCAAATCAAAGGCTCGGAGCCGCGACTTTTCATGATTTATCCGGAAGGTAATTTCATTGAGGCCGGTGATGACAACCCGTTCTTCCAAAGTGGCGAAACAAAATATGGCCGCCCCATTTTGGTGCGCGCCCTGAATGCCGATATGACATTTGAAGAAGCAGTGAAATTGCTCTGTGTCTCGTTTGATTCCACCATCAGTGCCAATGCCGGAGTTGACCTGCCGATCGATCTGCAAGTTCAGGAACTCGATGCCTGCCGCATAACCAAACAACATCGTTTTGAACGGAATGACCCGTATTTTACCGATATTTCGCGCGGCTGGAGTGATGCGCTGACCTCAGCTTTTGCCGCGCTGCCTGACTTCTCGTTCTGAAACACGCCCCGATACCGGGCCGAGGACTATCACCAGGCGATTTTCCAACTCATATGTGTAAAGCCCTTCCCAGCCCCTTGAGCGCCACTTCCTGCACGGTTTCTCCGAGCGTCGGATGGGCGTGAATGGTGTCGGCAATGTCGGTCAAGGTCGCAGCCATCTCGATCGCGAGTGCGAACTGCCCCGCTGTTTCCGAAACGCCTGCTCCGACCGCCTGAATGCCAAGCACGAGATCGTTAGAAGGATCGGAGACGATGCGAACGAAGCCGTCGCTGCGTTCCATCGTCATCGACCGGCCATTGGCGGCAAATGGGAAGACCGACGATTTTGCGCCCTCCACCTCGGACGGCAGCTTGCCGACGACGACGATTTCCGGGTCCGTGAAGCATACAGCAGGGATCGCGCGTTTGTCCCAGCTTTTGGGTTCGCCTGCGACGATTTCCGCCACCATGCTGCCCTGTGCCATCGCGCGGTGGGCAAGCATCGGGTCACCGGTAACATCGCCAATCGCATAAACTCCGCGCATCGATGTCGCGCAGCGCTCGTCGATGGCGACATGTGCGCCATTCATCGTCAAACCCAGAGCCTCCAGGCCGAAGCCCTGCGTGACCGGCTTGCGTCCGACAGTGACGAGGATGAGGTCCGCGGGAATATCGATTACGCCGTCGGCCGTCTCGACCGCCAGCGATTTTCCTCCCTTGCCTAGGCCCTGAGCCTTAGCGGAGGTGTGGACGGTAATGCCCAGCTTGGCGATGCGCGCGCTTACCGGCGCGGTCAGTTCCACATCATATTGCGGCAGGATGCGTTCGGCAGCCTCGACCACTGTCACCTTCGCTCCGAGCTTGGCCATTGCCGTGCCGATTTCGAGGCCGATATAGCCACCGCCCACGACCGCCAGCGTTTTAGGCACCTGCCGCAGCGCGAGCGCATCGGTGGAGCTGATGACCTTATCGCCAAAGGGCAGGAAGGGCAGCTCGAACGGTACGGAACCGGTTGCGACAACAAGATGTTCCGTGCGGATACGCACCGGACCATCCGCCGTCTCGACGTCCACAGTCTTGCCGTCTATTATGGTCGCCTTGCCTTGCACAGTGCGGGTCTTGGCCTTTTTGAGCAGGCCGGAGACACCGCCGGTCAGGCGCTTGACGACGCCATCCTTCCAATCAATCGTCTTGCCGAGATCGATTGCAGGTTTGGCAACCGAAATGCCCAGTTGATTGTCGCCGGAAAATGCCGTGGCCTTGTGGAACTCGTCGGCTGCGTGGATCAGCGCTTTCGATGGGATGCACCCCACGTTAAGGCATGTGCCGCCCGGTTTTTCCGCCTCGACAACAATGGTATCAACGCCCAGCTGTCCCGCCCGGATGCCGCAAACATAGCCGCCCGGTCCCGCGCCAATAATGAGCAACTTACAGGTTTCGGTCTTCATGCGTAATCATCCACAAAAATCATGGCAGGGGTTTCGAGCAGCGTCTTAAGGCGATTGACGAACACCGCCGCATCCCAACCGTCGATCACGCGGTGGTCGAAGCTCGCAGAAATGTTCATCATCTTGCGCGGCTGGAACTGTGTGCCGTCCCACATTGGTCGCATCGCCATTTTGTTGATGCCCAAAATCGCAACCTCGGGATGGTTGATGATCGGCGTAGTCGCGATCGCGCCAAGTGGGCCCAGCGAGGTAATCGTGAAGGTGGAGCCGGTCAGCTCGTCCCGGCTCGCCTTGCCGCTACGGGATACCTCGGAGAGTCTCGCAATCTCGGCGGCGGTGTCGAACAGGCCCATCGCTTCCGCATGATGCATTACGGGCACGACCAGCCCGGCGTCGGTCATCGTGGCGATGCCGAGATGGACAGCTTCATGACGCAAGACAATGCCCTGGTCGTCATCGAAATGTGCGTTCATTTCAGGATGATCGATAAAGGCGCGGGTGAGCGCTGCGGTAAGGAACGGCAGCACCGTCAGCTTCGGCCTATCTCCGCGCTGCCCGTTCAGCTTGGCGCGCAGCTCTTCGAACGAGGTCATGTCAACCTCCTCGACCACTGTGATATGCGGAATGCGTGTGTTCGCGAGCGCCATACGCTCGGCGATCTTGCGGCGCATGCCGACGACCTTGATCTGTTCAATGCCGGTTCTGCGCGCGCGCGCCGGTCGCGGTGCGCTCTGACCGCGTGGCGCCCCAAAAACGGCGTCCAGATCGTCGTGGGTGATGCGACCCGCGGGCCCCGTTCCAGTAACCTGCCGGAGGTCGATACCGCCCTGCTTTGCGCGCGCGCGTACCGATGGCGAAGCAAGCGGATCGCTTCCTTCCGCACGCGGCGCACCATGCTGGGCGATACTCGCGGGGCGTTGCTTTGCAGGGGACGGTGTGGACGAAGGCTTAGCCGCTTCGGACTGCTTCTCAACTGTGGCAGCAGGGACCTCAGACGGTGAATCGACGGCCGCCGGTTCCGGGGCGAGAGCTTCCGCTTCAGGGGCTTCCTCTCCGGCCGGTTCGTTTGTCTCGATCATGACGAGGTTCGATCCGACAGCCAGAACATCCCCTATATCCCCGCCCAATTTGACAACCTTGCCCGAATAGAGTGATGGTATTTCCACCGTCGCCTTGTCGGTCATCACCGCTGCAAGCACGTCGTCCTCGCGGACAATGTCGCCCATTTTGACGTGCCATTCGACGAGTTCGGCCTGGGTCACACCCTCGCCGACATCGGGTAGCCTGATAGGTAAGGTTGCCATCTAATCCTCCATTGCCTTGAGAAGCGCCCGTCCGATGCGCTCGGCACCGGGGAAATAATCCCACTCGGCGGCAAAAGGATAAGGCGCATCCCATCCAGTAATGCGCTGGATAGGAGTCTTGAGATGCCAGAAGCATGCTTCCTGTATTTCCGCTATTATCTCGGCGCCGAAACCGCTGGTGCGCGTCGCCTCATGCACAACTACGCAACGGCCAGTTTTCCGGACGGATTCCTCAATCGCTTCGCGGTCAAGCGGCAGCAAGCTGCGCAGGTCAATGACCTCCGCGTCAATTCCGGTCTGCTCGACGGCAGCTTCGGCGATAAACACCATCGTTCCATAGGCGAGAATGGTGATGTCACGGCCTTCCCGGCGTACCGCCGCTTTGCCGATCTCAACCGTGTAATGCCCAGGCGGAACATCGCCTTCGGGGCGCGAGCTCCAGCCCACGGACTCGCCGCCGTGATGGCCATAGAAGGGGCCATTGTAGATGCGCTTGGATTCCAGAAAGATAACCGGGTCGGGGTCTTCGATGGCCGCAATCAGCAGTCCCTTTGCGTCATATGGCGTTGACGGAACAACCACCTTCAGGCCCGCAACATGGGTAAACAATGCCTCGGGGCTCTGGCTGTGGGTCTGCCCCCCATAAATTCCGCCGCCTACGGGCATACGCACGACCATCGGGCAGGTAAATTGTTGATTGGAGCGATGGCGCAAACGCGCGGCTTCCTGCGAAATCTGGTCATAGCCGGGGTAAACATAGTCGGCGAACTGGATTTCGACGCACGGCTTCATTCCCTGCGCGGCCATGCCTACCGCCATGCCGACAATTGCGCTTTCATTGATCGGCGTATCGAAAACACGCTCGATGCCATATTTCTTCTGCAAGCCGGCAGTACAGCGGAAAACGCCACCGAAATAGCCCACGTCCTCACCGAATATCAGGACGCTGGGGTCCTCGCCCAGCTTAACGTCCATGGCGTCGCGTATCGCTTCGATCATCGTCATGGTCGCCATATCAGAAACCCATTTCCTGGCGTTGACGCTTCAGATGAGGCGGCAGATCAGCATAAACTCCCTCGAATATCTTCGCGGGTGAAAATGGCTGCGGATTGACGAAGGTCCCATGAGATTCGACCTCCTTTTGCACCGCAATGACTTCGTCCAGCATTTCCGCTTCCTTCTGGATGTGCTGCTCCTCCGACCACTCACCTCTGAGAATCAGGTGGCGCTTCAGACGCTCAATGGGATCGCCCAATGGCCATGCCTGAGCCTCGTCCCTGGGCCGATAGGCCGATGGGTCGTCAGACGTGGAATGCCCAGCGACGCGATAGGTGAACCATTCGATGGCTATCGGGCCATATCCGCCCCGTGTGCGCTCGACCGCCCATTTCGACACGGCGGCCACGGCAAGATAATCATTGCCGTCCACACGTAGCGCGGGAATGCCATAACCGCGCGCACGCTCCGCATAGGTGCGCGATGCACCGACCGCCACGCCGGTATAGGTGGAAATCGCCCACTGGTTGTTGACGATGTTAAGGATGACAGGCGGCTGATAGATGGACGCCGACAGCAGTGCGCTGTGAAAATCGTTTGATGCCGTTGCACCATCGCCGATCCAGCCGGCGGCGATCTTACCATTACTGCTCAAGGCATTTGCCATCGCCCAGCCCACGGCCTGTACATATTGCGTACCCAGATTGCCGGAGATCGAAAAGAAGCCATAGTCACGCGAAGAATGCATGATCGGTAACTGGCGGCCTTCGGTCGGGTCATAATCGTTGGAATAAATCTGCCCCATCAGCGCTTCGAGCGGATAATCAGCCGCGATCAACAAGGTCTGCTGACGATAGGTAGGAAAGTTCATGTCGCCCTGTTCGAGCTGGCGCTGAAAGCCGCAGCCGATCGCCTCCTCGCCTGTGCATTGCAGGTAAAAGGAGGTTTTGCCCTGGCGCTGCGCGTTCAGCAGCCGCTGGTCGATCGCCCGCATACTTAGCATGTCGCGCATGCCCTGATGCAGCAGTTGCGGGTCGATGTCGGCGATATAATCCGCCCACGGGCCGACTGCGCGGCTGTCATCGTCCAGCACGCGGATAAGGCCCTCGGCATAAGGCTCCGAATCTTCGCAGGAAAGATCGAGTGCTGGAACCGCCAAGGTACCAGCTTCAGGAATCTCTATAAGCGAAAAATCGGGCTTTTCACCCGGCCTCGCCGGCGGTTGCGGAAAAGTAAGCCCGCGGCAATTTGCCATCTTCATATTCCCATTTTGTATGACCGCACAATGTGCGCGAACTTGAAGCATACCGGGCGTTGCCCCGTTACGCTTATTTTCAACGCATCAGCGTGTAGAATGCGCATGACCCAGCGCCAGATAGGATTCACGTTTGGACACCAGGCCCGCTTCGTTAAAATGCCAGAAATCCGAGAAGCCGAACGACCGCGCGTTTCCTTCTTCGCCCTGCCCTTCAAATCGGCCGGTGACGAACACCGTCCGTGTCTCCTCGTCGGACCACAAGCCGCTGATGACGTGCTCGCCGCTGATTGTCCGGCCTTCGGAAAAGAATTTCCTGATTGATGACAGGGGCCGATATTCAACGCCCGCCCGATCGTAGACCGCGTCCTCCGCAAACAGGCTGACAATGTGATCGATATCCGACCGGTCAATTGCTGTGTAATAGCCAGCCGCAATGTCACGAATATCAGTCATTTTACCTCTCCTGATTGAAAACGCTCGCGTGCAATCGTATCGGCAACCTGCGAAGTGCCGAGATTCACACTCTCCGATCGATCGATGATTTCCTGAAAGGTGGTAGCCAGGCTCGCGACATGCTTGTCGACCGCCTCGCTCGTCCAGTTCGACCGTTGATAATGAAGATCGATAATGCCGCCGGCATTAGCGAGGTAGTCCGGGCAATAGAGGATGCCAGCCGCCCGCAAGCGTGCATCGTCGTGCGCCGTCGCAAGCTGATTGTTGGCGCCACCGACAATGATCTTCGCCTTCAGCCCCGGGATGGATTGCGCGGACAGGATACCGCCCAATGCACACGGCGCGACGATATCCGCCGGAGTTGCCAGGATATCGTCGATACCCACGACCGTGGCGCCGGTTTCGTTCGCAGCTTGGCGCGCCTTTGCCTCGTCGACATCAGCGACGATCAACCGAACTCCATCAGCCGCGAGCCGCCGCGAAAGCCGCGAGCCGACATTGCCCACACCCTGAATGGCGACGGTAAGGCCAGCAAGGTCGGTTGTGCCATGCACCCGCTCAGCAGCGGCGCGCATACAAAAATAGATGCCGTTGGCCGTACTCCCCGACGCATTGCCCGCCGCGGCTAGTGTGCCAGCCACAAACTCTGTGCGTTCGCCAATCGTGCAGACATCGTCCAGTGTCGTGCCGGAATCGAAAGATGTGATGTAGCGCCCACCCAGCGACTGGACGAAATCGCCCATCGCATGAAGAAGCTCGGCGGTCTTTTCTGTGCGTGGATCGGCGATGATGACCGCCTTACCGCCGCCATAGGGTATGTCGGCGATGGCATTCTTGTAGGTCATAGCGCGTGACAGGCGCAGCACATCCTTGATCGCAACATCCTGCGAGGCGTATTTCAATATGCGGCAGCCACCCATCGCCGGGCCGCGATTTTCGTTATGAACGGCGATGAACGCAGCCAATCCGGAAGCCGTATCCTGGCGAGCCGTGACGAGCACATGCTCGTCATAATCTTCATAACTCTGGTACATCAGTTCCTCGCCTTTGGAAGAACTTTAATTATTTCAATTGGTCAGGTATTTTCATCATCCGAATACCCTCTATAAGGTGAATTCGGGTATGTTTGTTTCTTGGAATTTCAATTATGCATAAGAATTTTACCTTGGATCTGATCGATCGATCGATTCTTGAATTGCTGCAGGAGGATGGATCTCTTTCAGTCGCCGAGCTTGCCGAACGCCTGAACATGACGCCCCCACCCTGCTGGCGACGCGTGCGCCGGTTGAAGGATGAAGGCGTGCTTAAGAAACAAATCTGGCTGGTCGATCCGAAAGCTGTGGGGCTGGAAGTGGCGATCTTTGCTACAGTCAAGCTTGCCGCACATGATGCCGCTGCAACGGAAGCATTCAGGGAGCAGGTCAAGCTGCTGCCCGAAATCCTCGAATGTTATATTCTACTCGGAAACGTTGACGCGATCCTCAAGATCGTCGTCAGCGACGTGAATTATTATGAGCGGCTCTTCTATAAGAAGCTTTCCCAACTTCCCGGTGTCCGGGAAGTAAATTCCGGCGTGGTGATGACGGAGGTGAAACACACCAGTAAGCTGCCCATAGACCGCTAAAGCCATGATATTCCCTGCCCATAATCACTCCCCCCCTTCCCCATATGCTTAGAATAAGAATGGTTGGAAAGGTGGGGAAGTTTTCTTCAGGGCACAATCACAGCTTTTGTTTCGAGGAAGGCCTCAAATCCGAACACGCCCATTTCTCGCCCGTTACCGGATTGTTTGTATCCACCAAAAGGTGCGGCGAGGTCCGGAGTCGCGCCATTGATAGCGATTTGACCGGCCGGAATCTGATTGGCGAAGACGCGGCCTTCCTCGACCGTGCCTGCCTCGACATAGGCCGCAAGCCCATATTCGGTATCGAGCGCAAGGGCTAAAGCCTCTTCCTCATCATCATATCCCTGGATGACAAGAACAGGACCGAAGATTTCCTCACGCACGATGCGCATATCAGGGCGGGTGTCGGCAAACACCGTGGGGCGGATGAAATAGCCTTGGTCCAGACCTTCGGGCCGCCCTTCCCCGCCTACCACCAGCGTTGCACCATCGGAAATACCCGACGCAATCAAGTCCTGCACCTTCCTGAACTGGTTTCTGTTTGCGACCGGCCCGAGATAGACATTGCCTTCGGGCGCACCGACCGCGCAATCTTCGGCTGCCTTCCGAGCGATCTCCTTGACCTCATCCATACATGCGTTGGGAACGATCATCCGCGACGGCAAGGAGCAACCCTGCCCTGAATTCAGCATCATCATCTTCACGCCCCGTGTCACGGCGTCCTCAAGAGGCGCGGAGGGAAGGATCACATTGGGGCTCTTCCCGCCCAACTCCTGATGAACCCGCTTGACCGTCTCGGCCGCTCGTTTCGCCACGGCGATGCCCGCCCGCGTCGACCCCGTAATCGAAACCATTGTGATATCACGGTGTCCCGAGATCGCTTCGCCCACAACCTCCCCACTGCCGAATACCATGTTGAAGACACCCGGCGCATAGCCCGCATCGTGAAACGCTGACGCAAGAATTTCAGCGGACAGAGGAGAATATTCAGAGGGCTTGAGTACCACCGTGCATCCGGTCGCCAAGGCGGGGACCAGCTTGCACATGATGGCCATGATTGGGAAATTCCACGGCGTGATAAGCCCGCAAACGCCAATGGGTTCGTGGCGTACCGTAAACCGGCCGCGCTGCTCCTCGAACTGGAAGCTCTTCAAGACCTCAAGCGCTACATCAACCTGACCGAGCCCTATATCAACCTGGAAGGTCGACGCCATCCAGTAAGGTGCTCCCATCTCCTGCATCATCGCCTGGGCCAGGTCATCGCGGCGCGCTGCAACGCTTTTGGCCAGCGCCTTCAGAAGCTCGCTACGTTCTGCCGTATTAAGCCGCGAGTAGGAAGGGAATGCTCGCCGCGCAGCCGATACCGCCTCATCAACGTCCTCCGCAGAGCCCAGCTTCAACGTTCCGATAACCTGTTCCGTTGCAGGATTCTCTATATCAAATTCGGTCTGGCCAATACTCTCACGCCAAGCCCCATCAATATAATGCCGATCAATCTGTTTCATAACCTACCTGTTTCCTTAATATTCAGATGGAGCCGGGTTAGCGGCAGGCTGACGGTAACCACGCAAACATAACTACGATTCGAGAATGAAATCGGCACATCGCTCGGCGATCATGATCGTTGGGGCGTTTGTGTTTCCACTTACGATTTGCGGCATCACCGAAGCATCGGCGATCCGCAGCTTTTGAATGCCGTGAACGCGCAACCTGGGGTCGACCACTGCTTTGTCGTCTCTCCCCATTTTGCAGGTGCAGGATGGGTGAAAGACCGTCTTCGCGACCCTTCGCGCATATGCCTCAAGTGCCTCATCGGATATTTGTTCTTCCGGTGAAGGCTCCAATTCATGGTCCACCAATTCTGCGAGCGCGGGCGCCCGCAATATTTTTCGCGAGAGCTTGATCCCGCGAACAAGCGTTTCAATATCTTCGCGCGTCGAAAGATTGTTGGCCGTGATCGACGGAGGCGCATTAGGATCGGCGCTGCTCAGCTTCACTGTTCCGCGCGAGGTTGGGCGCAGCACACATGGGCTGATCGTAATGCCATGGCCGGTTGGCGGATTGGTCTCGGGATCATCAACCAAACTCGGTATGACATGAATCTGAACATCCGGTCTGCCACAGTCGCTGGTATCGGCAAAACCACCAGTCTCGATAATGGTAGAGGTAAGAAGACCGCTTCGCAAAACGAAATATTGCAACGCGTGTCGCGCGGCGCGAAGCCCCTTTTCAGCACCATATAGGCTTATCGGCTGGCGTGTTCGGCCGTAAACGGCGGCGCTCATATGGTCCTGATAATTCTCGCCAACGCCCGACAAGTGACGAATTGGCTCAATCCCGAATTGCTTCAAATCAGCTTCGTGCCCGATGCCGGAAAGCTGCAGCAGCTTAGGGGTACCGATTGCACCCGCGGCAAGAACAACTTCTTCGCGACTCCTCGCAACATATTGCTGACCGGCCGCATCGCGAAATTGAACGCCGGTTACGGCATTTTCTTCAAAAAGCAGCCGTTCCACGCATGCCTCAGTGCGAGCAGTCAGTAATTTGCTATCCTTTACCGAGGCGAGATAGGTCGCTGCGGTCGAGGCGCGTCGCTTGTTGTGCGTCGTAGTCTGGTAGTAACCAAAACCCTCCTGGCTCGCTCCATTGAAATCGTCGCTCAACGGCAGCTGCAACTCCTGTGCCGCACGGACAAATGCATCACTGAGCGGGTGTCGGTATTGAGGATCCGATACGCGCAAATGCCCTTCATTGCCGTGATAGGGATCGGCCAGACGCTGGTTGTTTTCCGCACGCCTGAAGACCGGCAGGACATTGTCATAATCCCATCCCTCACACCCCAGCGCGGCCCAATCATCATAATCCTGCTTTTGCCCACGAATATAGATCATGGCGTTAACGGATGACCCACCTCCGAGGGTGCGACCCTGAGGCACGTACATCTCCCGACCGGCGATATGCGGGTCAGGCTCCGTCTTGTACATCCACGTCCGCTCGGTTCCGATGACGCGAATATAGGTGGCAGGAATATGGATAAACGGCGTATTGTCGGCCGGGCCGGCCTCCAGCAGGAGCACACTCTTGCCTGCGTCAACGAGGCGCTGCGTCACAACGCATCCGGCCGATCCGCCTCCGACGACAATATAGTCGTAGACTTCCTCCATTACCGCTTCACCTTTCCGATCATATTGTTCGACGCCCCCGCTGCACTAAGAAATCCGTCAGTAAGCCAAAAGGTTTTCGCGAAACGTCTTGTGCTCATAGCCTGTGCGGATGGACCCTCGCCGCTGCAACGCTGGACACAAGCCATCGCAAATCTCGACGACCGTGCGGCGACCAGCAGCTTCAACGGTGCCACCGCCAGCGTTGAGCAAGAAGCCATCCCCTTTGACCTCCTCCATCAACTCATCCATCTTGCGTGCGACGGTTTCCGGGGACCCGACAAGGCCCAGATCCATCATCGGGCCTCGCGTTGAGAGCACCTCAAGAAATGTCGTTTCATCAGGCACCCGGAAGATTTTATCGACAATGCTGACGGTCTCCGGATCGACTGCGGTCTTCTTGAATTCGGCCACCGTCATTTCCAGCTCCAGCGTGGAAAAGTCGATCGATGGCACCACCAGATCCAGATAATAGCGCATCCATTCGATGTTCGGCGGCGCGGATTTTGCTGCCATCATTCTCTCGTGCCGGCGTTTGGCTTCATCGTCGCTTTCAGCGACCACCGGCTCGCACAGGAACATCGTCTTGAAGTCTCCGTAATCGCGTCCATAGCCTGACACCCGGCTATCCATGTCGGCGATCAGTTCCTTCATTTCGTCAACCGTCATGCAATTGCCGATAATGGCGTCCGCATAATGGGCAGCAAGGTCGCGCCCGGCAGGTGAATTCCCTGCCTCAACCATGGGTATATGGCGCTGAGGCCCCGGAATGGTGTTGAGCGGCCCGCGACAGCTGAAATAGTTCCCGTTGAAATCTATGGTGTGGACCTTGCGATAGTCGGCATAATATCCACTTTCATAGTCTATAACTATGGCGTCATCTTCCCAGGCATCTTCAAGCTGACGGAAGATTTCGCACCACTCATTAGCCATTTCGTATCGGATGGTCTTGGGCGGCAGCTCGTCCATGCCAAAATTTCGTGCTGCGTTATGTTGCGTCGATGTGACGACATTCATTCCGATGCGACCCTCGGTGAGGTGATCGAGCGTCGTCAGCATTCTGGCAACGGGCCAAGGATGCGATAAAGATGAACTGATTGTCGGTGCAAAGCCGAGATGCTTGGTTGCCAGCGCCATCTTGAGCGCCACTGGGAAGGGATCGTGCTTTGGTGAGAAAAATCCGCGCTTGAGGGTCACTTCGGCTGTCCCGCCGTAATGATCATCAACCTGCGTTGTGTCTTCCATCAACAGAAACGTGAAGCCGCCGCGCTCCAGAGAACGTGCCAAATCCGAAAAATTCTCTGCCGATGGCCATTCATAAGCAACATTGCCAACGAATGGTGTCTCGATATTATGGTTCCAAGGCGGCAGGACACAGCCCTGAAACCAAGCCAGATGATACATCGACCTTCTCCTGATACACCCCCTGTACGAGGCGTATATTCGGACAATTTACACCGCAAACCCCGGTATTTTTCATGACAGGCAGGGGTTTACCGGATCAGAGTTCGGCACCATTAAGCTGTATATGGGTAACGGCCGGAACCGGGTTGACCATGGCAACAGTCGCCATGCAGACAGCCTGGGCATCCTTGATCAGCGCTTTGACCACCTCTGCGGGTTCGTCGCTTTCCACCAGGACATAGGTTTCAAAAAGATCACAGGAAGCGCCTGCCTTGCCAGACCGCTCCTGATCCTCCGGTAGCCCTCTGGTGAATGTCAACCGTTGTTCGACGGAGTAGCTTTTGATGTTTAACTTGCGTTCGAAAATGAACGCTTTCAGATGAGACATCAGGCAAAAGGCTATGCCTGCCGCAAAATAGCTGATCGGCGGCGGTGCCGTATCTCCGGCATCGTAATCGTGCTTGGATGGTATGGCGCCTTCATCCGACCTGATACCGTATGTTATCATGCTCGGAACATTCGGTTTTACAAGGGCATGCTTGCGGAAGCCATCTTCCACGTTCGCCACCAGATTCACCTCGATCTGCATGGGCTCGCCCGCACGGGCCTTCTTGAATGGCGTAGGTTCAAACGCTGTAAAAGGCGGATCGCCTTCAATGGTCCATATGGTTTCTGATTTTGTCATGTTTCTTCGCCTGGTTTGAATTCGAATGGCCCGTCTGAAGGATGATCTCGATAGTGGAGCGCGAGCGTGTCTTCAGGAGAAAATTCAGGGGGAATATCCCATCCCCCCTGAGGTTTTCATGAGCAAACGCCTGAAAAATCAGAAGTTGTAACCAACCTTGATCCCATATGTTCTCGGTGGCTCCTGCGTACCCAAAAGCGGGTAGCCGAAGAGCGACGACGAGGCGACCGCATTGGCTATCGTCGTTTTGTCGGTGAGATTCAGGACGTAGAGCTGTGCCTGCCAATTGTCGCCCTCGTAATTGAGAAAGGCATTAAACTTGGCGTTGGGCTCGCGAGAAAGTTGCTTCTCGTTAAACGGAGTAAAGTAGATGCGGTCCTGATATTTCATCTCACCGCGCAGCTTCACCCGACCGTTAGCCATATCCCAAGTATATTGGGCTCCAACGTTTAGCGATATTTCAGGCGCCTGGATGAGCTGATTGCCAGACCGGTCGAATATCGGATTTCCTAAACCGTCAAAGCCAGTGGGTGTCTCGCCAGGGTTGTTGGGGTTGGACGTATCGAAATTCTTATATTCCGTGTGGAGCCAAGCCGGAGTCGCGTCCAACTGAAGTCCGTCGACGGGGATGACAGTAAATTCGGTCTCAAAGCCATAAACCGCCGACGAGGCTGCATTTACGATCTGAATGACGTTGAAGATGACTTTTGATACCTGAATATTGGTATAGTCATAGTAGAAACCGGCCGCGTTGATACGTACGCGTCCGTCGGCAAAGGTACCCTTCATCCCGGCTTCATAGGCCCATATCTTTTCGGGTTTAAACGGTGGGTTGGTGTTTCCGATATCAAAACCGCCACTCTTGAATCCTTGGGATGCCGATGCGTAGAACATCAGGTCTCTGCGCGGTTTGTAGGATATCTGAATTTTAGGCGTGAACGAATTATCCTTGGTGGAAACTCCGTTCCGAACCGGCGCTAGAAGATCGACGCGTGGCGGATAGGGTACCGACAGATTAAATTGCGCGCTGTCGCTGATTATGTGCTTCTCCCAGCTGTAGCGACCACCAACCGTAAACGTAAGCTGGTCCGTAATATCATAGTCGAGCTGCCCAAATATAGCGGCAGCCTTCGTATGCAGATTGCCCAGTTGCGCGAAACCCTGAATAAACTGGTCGGGACCTCCGAGCAAAGCCAGATTCAATGGAATGAATGATCCACCAACGATTTTTTCGTCAAAATAATAGGCACCAATAATATATTGCAGTGGGCCAGTCTCTCCCGAAATTTGCAGTTCCTGGCTGTATTGCTCTGCAGACTTCGTGAAATAATTGACTTCGGAAAGCGCAAGGTTCGTCGCGTCACCATCGGTCTTGAGAGAGAAATTACTGTGGCGATAGGCCGATATAGACTTGAGCGTGGCCCCGCCAAGGTCAAATTCGGCACGCGCGGAAAATCCATAGGCTTCGCGATCATTGACTGGATCGAAATCATTGGCGATGTCACGGAAATCCGAAGGGACGAACCCACCAAGAAGCAACCCCGTAGGTGTTGCCGAAAGATTGGCATTGCCCAGATAATGGGTTCCGTAATTATGATCCTTCTCGCGATAATAATCTCCGGACAGGTCGAGCGTACCGGAAGTCCCGATGTCGAAGGACAGCGAGCCGCGAATACCGCGCCGGCGCGCATCGTCGATCTCGGTGCCGGTGACGACATTCTCGCCCCAACCGTCGCGGTTTTCGACCTTGTACGCAACACGGAAGCGAACGCCCTCGGCAATCGGGCCGCCCACTGCGCCTTCGCTGGTTAGCGCATTATAATTGCCATAGCCTACGCGAAGATAGCCTTCCCAATCATCGGTCGGCCCTTTGGTGATCACGTTGATCGAGCCGCCCGTAGCGTTACGGCCATAGAGCGTACCCTGCGGCCCACGCAGAACCTCGATGCGTTCTATATCATATGTGGTGCCCATAACATCATACGGCCTGGAGATGTATACCCCGTCCAGATGGTAAGCAACTCGACCTTCCTGACCCCGACCGATATTATCATATCCCAGACCACGGATCGATATTCGCGCCGTGCCGGCGAAGCTTCCGAATGTCATATTGGGTACTGCGTTGGCCAAGCTGGAAACATCCGCAATATTGCGCTCGGCAAGACTGTCTCCGGAAAGTGCGGTGATCGCCAGCGGCACACTCTGCACGCTCTCCGAGCGCTTTTGCGCTGTTACGACGATCTCTCCGATGACGCTTCCGCTATCGCGCGTTGAGCTCTCGGACTGCACCTGCTGCGCGATAGCCGGAACCGTCATCATGGCCGCCGCGCTTCCAAGCAGCGCAAATTTTATACCTTTGCTTTTCATCTGATACGCCTCCCTTATTTTTCTTCCAGGACGATTCCTGAAACATTAACTGCGCATATGGTCAACTTAAAATATATATGTCAATAGATACTGCGTTTTTTTGCAAATTGTGTTGTACACTCGGTCAGTAAAATGTGACTTCGCCTGCAAGTCCGGCGGTAGCTATGCCAACCAAAACCCGCCACCTTTTGGCTCGTGCGGATATTATAGGCTATCGGCAGAACTACGCCGTGCCTGCCTTGGCCTTCGGTTCCTCAATGAAATTTTGCAAAGCCTGCCATGCACGGGCATCGGCGATCTCATCGAAGCCAAAGCCCGGCACCTTGCGTTCTCCAACAATGTCGGGATTGGTGAACGCATGACCGACACCGCTCCCCATCAAGAGTAGCTGATAATTTGCACTCGCACGCTCCATCTCCTCCGTAAAGGCTGTGGCCTGTTCGATCGGAATGAGCGGATCGCAACGACCGATGCAGACAAGTATCTTCGGCATCGCGCCGCTCGGCTCAACCGACGACAATGGCTGAAGAATGCCGTGAAAGGCAGCAACTCCCGCCACATCGGCGCCGCTCCGCGCAAGTTCAAGCACGCCAGTGCCGCCAAGGCAGTAGCCGATCGCAAACTGGCGTTCCGGGGGCGCGGTGCTCAATGTCCGGAGCGCATGAAGCCCGCACCTGACCCGCTCAAGCAGCAGGCCGGGCGTTGACATCATTTTATCCATCAGCGGGCGCGCAACCTCGCCATATCCAGTAAAAAGCGCATCTCCATACAGATCCACAACAAAGGCGTCATAACCAAGTTCTCCCAGCATGTTGGCGCGACGCTGCGGCATTGGACCTAATCCGGGCGCTTCGGGTACAACCAGAACCGCGCCCCTGCTCTGCCCATCAACAGAAACATGATAGCCGCGCATGGCCTCGCCATCGGCTTCATAATCCACCCATTGACTGCTCACATCCGGCCTCCTCTTATGATCTTGTCCCACATTGCCAATCAACCGGGATCGGCGAGATCATACATGCGCCAAACCTTGTCTGGGGCCGCATCCATGAGCTCGCGTCCACAAGTCCGCACCATCGCGGGCGAGACGGTCAAGTGCTGTACCGCGACGTACACTTCCCGGAACAGCCGTTGAATAGTACCATCGCGTAAGGCCGCGCCACCACAGGCGCGATAGGCAAACTGGGCCGCTTCCGCCGCTGTGTCGTGAACCTCAATAGAAGCCATACGGATGAGCGTATGCAATCGGGTTGGCATCTTTGTATCGTCGATAATGTGCTGCTCGACCTGACGCCAGGTTTCAAAAAGAAATGCTCGCGAAGCCCTGACACGCGCATCCATCCTGGCGAATTCCTCCCAAAAGGCATCGCTCGTTCCGGCCATTTGGGATCTGTTGGACTTGGATCTGGCAAATGCAGCCGCCTCATCCATAATGCGGCGGCTAAGGGCGATAGCAACGGCAGGGTGGCCCATGGCGGCGATACCGACCGGACCGATCTGGAAAAAGCCAAAATCGCGGATCGGTATATTCGCTCCGAAATCATACGCGAGCTCTTCCGGGCAGAACACGTCTTTGAAAGAATAGTCGATACTTCCCGTGCCCTGCAGACCCAGAACATCCCAGTTCCCCTCGTTGACCATCTCTTCGGTGGTCGGATGGACGCACAAAACGATGGGCCTGCCCTGGTCATCATATTGTGGCTCGCCATCAATATGCAAAATTGCTCCGGTATGCGCATAGTCGGCAAACGTAATTCCGCTGCCATAGGACCAACGGCCCGTTATGCGGTATCCGCCAGGGACTTTTTCTGCGACGCCGGTCGGTGCACCCGCACCGCAGATGATATTATTTGCATCAGGATCGAAAAGAATATCGGTCCCGGCTTTATCCAGATATCCCACACACATTGCTGCAGCACCGCCGTGAATAAAACCGACCCAGCCCGCCGCCGCCTGATGATAGGAAATTTTTTCCCAAATGGTCAGTGCCTGGGTTGGAGACACGCCATAACCGCCCAGATCCTTAGGAATAATGAGCATCGACAGACGCTGCTCCCGCATCCACTCGAACACCTCCGGAGCAAGCTCACCTAACGACTCACTTTTCTCACTCGTCGCTTGAAGCATGTTTGCAGCCTCTTCCACGGCGGCCATAATTCTCTCGAAATCGCTAACTGGCGCGGTTTCCGCGGCGTTAGAAGGTACGGTGTTCAAGGCAGTCGTCATCCACTCTCTCCATGCTCATTACCGGCTGGTACTATTCCAAACTGCGCAAATGGTCAATATTTCTTGACGTATGCTGTTATGGAATCTATTCGAGACCCTCAAGAGCTCGTTCACGAAAGACCTGAGTGTGAAAGACTCGCCTAGGCAAGGAGAGGTGAAAGGCAAGGGTATGCCAATCCTTGAGTTTCATGGACTTGCGGCGTTCTGACATCCGGGCCGAACCCACAGGAAAGTGATACAGGTCAGCGCCTATTTTCGTCCGATTTAATTTTGAGGGATAATACCATGACAGTTGAAGCCAATAAGAGATTTGTCGAAGAGTTTTTTGGAAAGCTTAGCAATGGCGACCTTGATAGTGCCTATGATATGCTCGACGACGACGTTGCCTGGTGGAGCGCCGGCGGGGAGAATTTGGCCTTCTCGGGTACCCTGACCAAAGCGGCCTTCATCCAAGGGGTTAAAAGCTTCGACACGATCTTTTCACAAGCGCCAAAATTTACTGTAAACGGTATAATCGCTGAAGGCGACCGCGTCGCCGTAGAGCTCACCGGCCATGCGGTGCTGAAGGATGGCCGCAAATATGAGAATCTGTATCACCATGTGATAACGATCAAGAACGGCAAGATCATTGCCGCCCGGGAATATCACGACACATTGTACGCCAAGATCGTTCTCGTCGAGGGCCAGTCGTCAAATTCTCCTGTATAATCGATAAGCAGGCGACGGCATTCTCAGTGAAACGGCGAAAAAGCTGGGCATAATAGAGAAAGCCGCGTCTTTTCAGAGGATCCCCTGATGCGAGACACCAACAAGACCGCGCATTATGGAATAATGCTGCTCCTCGTACTGACACTGATCAATTTCGTGAACTATTTTGATCGCTCACTGGTCGGCATCATGGCGGAAAGCATCAAGGAGGATCTCGGCCTTTCGGATGGCGAACTTGCGCTTAGCACGAGCGTTGCATTTACCGTCACCTATGCCTTTCTTGCGCTTCCCATCGCACGCTTGGCTGATGGGGGGCTCCAGAAACGCGTAATCATGGCCTCAATTACCGTGTGGTCGTTCATGACGTTTCTCATAGGGTCCGTTCAAAATCTCTGGCAGATGGCAGCATGCAGAATGGGCGTGGCGATCGGGGAGGCAGGCATTCTGCCCGCCAGCCACTCGCTGGTCTCGTCGGAATTTCGCGCTGCCAGAATAGGTTTAGTGATCGGCATACTTTGGGTAGGCGGCTTTCTTGGCGCTGCAGCGGCGCCGCTTATTGGCGGTATGATGGCAGAGTCACTGGGTTGGCGTAAGGCCTTTATGTTGGTCGGCGCAATGAGTCTTTTGCTGTTGCCGATAACATTTCTCGTGTTGCGTCAGCCAAGGGCCAGCGGTACGGCTGGCCACGACGCAGCATCGCAGCCCGGACCTGATTCGTGGATGAGTGTTGTGCGGACGCTTTTCGCCAAGCGAACCTTTCTGCTTCTCTGGTGCGGTTCAGCACTGATGTTGGCGGGGCCGCAGGCAAATATCCTGTATACAGGACCATTTCTGATACGGACTTTCGGTCTAGGTCTGAAAGAAGCCGGGTTGTATCTAGCTGTCGCTTCAGCCGCGCCGATGATTATCGGCACTTTGCTGGGCGGTTGGCTGTTCGATCGTATCCGTCGTCGGTCCCTGGCCCTCGCTCTCGCCAATTCCGGGGCATGGGTTATCATCGGCGGCCTGGTCGTCATCTACGGCTGGTTCAGTGATGATGCGCTTACGGCCACCATTTGTCTCAGCGTGGCGAACCTCCTGTTCGGTTTCATAACGGCTCCGGGCTATGCGACCACGCAGCTTTTGGCCCCGGCGAACATGAAATCAACGGCAGCGGCAATATTTAACCTGGGAATGGCCCTCGTCGGAGCGTCAATCGGCCCCTTGGTCGCGGGCTATCTCAGCGACGCTCTAGCCGCGTCCACGGGCGTTCGTTCGCTTGCTTATGGCCTCTCGGCAGCCACAATCCTGACAATGGTCGGAGCCGCTCTGATGATCGCTTCTGGAGCTTACGCCTCCGATGTCAGCGGCCCGAAACCGGCACCGGCATGAAATTTGGTCCGATCTTGTTGCATTGGATTGATTCTGTTCAATTTTTAGATGGTGGAGGATTTATATGTTAGGACTTATGACAGTGCCCAGTTCGATCGGCGGTGTAATGGGTGCATGGCGCCATCCCGATGGCTGGTCGGATGATCGCATCATGAATCTCGACCATTATATCTCGATTGCGAAAACAGCCGAACGAGGGAAGTTCGACTGTCTGTTTGTTGCGGATGGCAATAGTGTCCGCCTGATGAACAACCCCGAATTGTTCCAGGCTCTCACACCAACGGACCGCCCCGCGAATTTCGAGCCTCTGACAATGTACGCAGCCCTCTCCCAGCATACAAAGAATATCGGTTTCGTCTCGACGGCCACGACCACCTATGAGGAGCCATATCTTCTCGCCCGCAAGTTCGCATCGCTCGACCATATCAGCAAGGGCCGGGCCGCGTGGAATATCGTAACAACGCTCTCTCCAGAAGATGCACAGAATTTCGGCATGGATGAGCATGCCGGTCGCGACACGCGCTATCCCAAGGCCATGGAGTTCGTCGAAGTCGTCAAGGGGCTATGGGACAGCTGGGCGGACGACGCATTCCCCCAGAACCTTGAAACCGGCCAGTTCCTTGACCCTTCGAAAGTCCACGTTCTCGACCATGACGGCGAATATCTCAAGGTGAAAGGGCCGCTCAACGTCGCCCGACCGCCTCAGGGCCACCCGATCCTGTTTACGGCCGGCCAGTCCGAATGGGGCCGGGAACTGGCTGCAAGACACGCCGATTGCCTGTTTGCGGTCGCAATAACCAAGGAAGACGGTATCGCCCTGTGCAAGGATGTGAAAGGGCGGCTGGCCAAATATGGGCGCGCGCCCGACTCGTTGAAGGTCTTTCCTGCCATCAGTGTCTATGTCGGTGAAACCGCTGAAGCGGCAGATCAGCTCTTCGACGAAGTCGGAGATCTCATTCTCCCGCACCTGGGTGTGGCGTTTCTCGAAAAAATGTTGGTGACCGACCTGTCCGGTTGCGATCTGGATGGGCCAGTTCCCGAACTTGACACATCGGAAGCCAGCGGAACCCACTCTATAGGCCAGGAAATGGCCCGCTTCTTCAAGGAAAACAACCTGACGATCCGGCAGGCCTATCAGCATGCGATGCGTTTCACCGGAGGCGCCTGCTTCAAGGGTGACGGCAAACAGGTTGCTGACCAGATCGAGGACTGGTACAGGTCGGGCGCATGCGACGGTTTCCTCATTGCACCTCCCATCGTGCCCAAGGTGCTGGAGGACTTCGTCGATCTCGTGGTCCCTGAATTGCAGCGACGCGGCATTTTCCGAACAGAATATACCGGCACGACGCTTCGCGAAAATCTTGGGCTTCACAAACCCGAAAACCAGTTCTTCGGGGATGCATCCTGAAGGTGACCAATGAAGATTAATTCTCCACCGGCAGCCAAGGCTAGCAGCGAAGGACATGCGATGACTGCGGCTTCCTGCGGTCCCCTCGTTGGCCTGCGCGTGATCGAGTTTGCGAGCATCGGCCCAGGGCCGCATTGTGCGATGCTGTTGTCCGACATGGGTGCCGAGGTGCTTCGTATCGATCGCAAGGGCGGCAATGGCTGGCCGAATCCAGTGGCCGATCGTGGCCGGGCAACCAAGATAGTCGATATCCGAACCGAGGATGGAAGAGCATATTGTCTCGACGCAGCCGATCATGCCGACGTCGTGATTGAAGGGTATAGGCCGGGCGTCATGGAGCGGCTGGGTCTTGGCCCTGACATCATGCTGAAACGGAATCCTCGCCTTGTCTACGGCCGCATGACGGGTTGGGGGCAGGACGGACCGCTCGCTCCCACCGCCGGACATGATATCAACTATATCGCTTTGAGCGGCGCGCTCGCGGCCATCGGCAAGCCGGGAGAACCGGCGACGGTACCACTGAACCTCGTCGGCGACTTTGGCGGCGGATCGATGTTTCTGGCTTTCGGCATTCTTGCCGCGCTGTGGGAACGCGAACGATCTGGTAAGGGCCAGGTTGTCGATGCGGCTATTATAGACGGCGTGGGTTCGCTGATGACCATGTTCGCGGGCTTGCTGCCTTCTCACCATATATCGCTGGAGAGGGATAAGAATATTCTTGGCGGAGCCGCGCCTTTCTATCGCAGCTATATGTGCAGCGATGGCGAAGAAATTTCTGTTGGTGCTCTCGAACCCCAGTTCTTTGCCGAACTAATGACCAAGCTCGGACTTGAAGACCATATCCCCGATCAGAACCGACGCGAGCGGTGGGGAGATCTTACCCAGATGCTAGAGCGAATCTTTTTGACGGAAAGTCAGGCATATTGGACCGAAACATTTGCAGGCAGTGATGCTTGCGTCGCGCCGGTTCTGAAATTCGACGAGCTGCTATCGCATCCGCATTTACAGGCGAGGCAGTCTTATGAACTGCGTGATGATGTGATGCATGCCGCGGTCGCGCCTCGTTTTTCCCGCACGAAGGGCGCGATTCAAACGCCCGGCGATGGCGATGAGCTGGTTTCGACGTGGAAGGCGCACGCGCGCCGTTCGACACAATAGAAGAAAAAGGATTAAACTATGAACGATCGCCTCGATGATACCGCCCTGTCCCAGTTGTTCCTGTCTGCGCGTTCCCGCAATGGCTGGAAAAAGGAGGTTCTGCCAGATCAGATCTGGCACGACATCTATGATTTGATCAAAGCAGGGCCGACGTCCGCAAATGTTTCACCCGGCCGGTTCGTCTTCTGCACCAGCGAGGAGGCCAAGACCCGGGTTGCGCGCCATATGTCCGATACCAACGCTGCCAAGAGCCTCGACGCCGCGGCAATTGTTATCATCGCGCAGGATCTTGATTTCGCAGAAAAAATTCCATTCCTTTTTCCTCATAATCCAGACGTGAAGAACTGGTTCGGCGCGCCTCAGGTTCGTCAGGATACTGCGTTCCGGAATGCCTCCTTGCAGGGCGCTTATCTGATGCTGGCGGCCCGTGCTGTGGGGCTCGATTGCGGACCCATGTCGGGCTTCGATCAGGCCGCACTGGATGCTGATTTTTTCGCAGGTACCGAGATCAAATCGAATTTTCTGTGCGCCTTGGGGCACGGCATAGACACACCCTTCGAAAAGCTGCCCCGGCTGCCCTTCGATGATGCCTGTCGGATCCTTTGACCGGCGCACGCGCGCACTTTGAGAGAGGCATCGCAGGACATGAGCATCGCTTCAGTTCAGAATTTCGACAGCAACGAATTCCGTCATGTGCTGGGTCATTACCCCACGGGCGTTTGCGCGGTGACGGCGATGGCCGATAATATGCCAGTCGGGATGATTATAGGCTCGTTTACGTCAGCATCGCTCGACCCGCCGCTTATCGCCTTTTTCCCCGACAAGCGATCGACCAGCTGGCCGAAAATTGAGGCCACCGGACGCTTCTGCGTCAATATCCTGGCTGCGCACCAGAATGACGTCTGTAGGGCGCTCGCGTCCAAGGCCGAGAACAAGTTCGAACAGATAAACTACCGGCACTCTGGTTCGGGAATGCCGATTATCAACGGAGCTGTCGCATGGATCGATTGCGATCTGTATTCGGTTCATGAGGCTGGAGATCATTATATGGTGCTGGGGCAGGTCCATTCGCTCAACGCCGAGCATTCCCATCGGCCGTTGCTGTTTTTTCAGGGCGGCTACGGTCAGTTTTCGCCTTTTGAGGAGCCCATTTCAGGCTGAGCGGAGTACGCGCCAATTATCCTTACATTCCAAGCCTATTACACAAGAAACCACATATCAGCTCCACCTTCCCTCTGTTAAATAGGTTCTTTGGGCAATATTGATCAATTGATCTAATTTGGAGACGTGCGTCGTGGAGGAAGAAGAAAGGGAATATCGGCAACAATTGGCAGCCTGTTATCGGCTCGCCGCCAAATTCGGCATGACCGATCTGGTCTCGACGCATATTTCCGCCGCCTTGCCCGGCACCCATGACATATTGATCAACCGCTATGGCCTGCTGTTTCACGAAATTTCGGCCAGCAACCTTCTGCGTATAGCTGTGGATGGAGATATCCCGGCAGACGCTAATCCGGCGGGCTATCTGATCCACACCGCTATCCACAGCGCGCGCGCCGATGTCGGCTGCGTGATGCACACCCACACCGCCGCAGGTGTCGCGGTTTCCTGCCAGAAAGACGGGCTGTTGCCGATCAGCCAGCACGCCCTGCAATTTTACGAGGCGGTGGGATATCATGACTATGAGGGGATCGCACTTTTGAAGGCCGAGAAGGAGCGCCTGGTCGCCGACCTTGGCGAACACCGTGTGCTGATCCTGCGAAACCACGGCTTGCTGGTCGCCGGGCGCACTATCGCCGAGACATTCACGCTCATGTACAATCTGGAACATGCATGCCAGATTCAGTTGCGCGTTCAGGCCGCAGGCGCTCCCCTCACCACCCCCTCCCCCGAAATCTGCAGGCTGACGGCTCGCCAACATGAAGGCTTTGGCGGCCAGCCGGTTGGCGAAGCGGAATGGGCCGCACTGATCCGCGACCTGCGCTGCACCGACCCCCAATTCGAGGATTGACCATGACCAAAACCGACTCCGTAGTTTTCCCCGATGCATCACCCTTGTTGCTAACCGCTTTGAGGCAAGTCGAACGGCCTATTGAGGATATTGTTATCCATGACGGGCCTGCGGATGAGGCAGCATTAATCGACCGAGTGCAAGGCCATGCCATCGCGATCAACAATGAGAGTTACTTCACACGCACAGTGATCGAACAATGTCCGGACCTGCGCGCGATCGTATTTCTGGGCACAGGCGCATCAAGCTTCGTCGATATGGTTGCATGTGAAGAGCATGGCGTGGCTGTGCACAACATCACCGGCTATGGCGACAGGACAGTGGCCGAGCATGCAATCGGGCTGCTGTTCACGGTCTATCGCGACATCGCCCGGCAGCACTGCCTCATGGAGAACGGCGGATGGGACGGTGCGCCGATCGGCGAACTGCATGGCAAGACGATTGGACTGATCGGTCTGGGCGGGATCGGCCGAGAGACGGCGAATATCGCGCTGGCGCTCGGTATGAAGGTGCTGGCCGCTACCCGCCGCGCGGTAGACGATGACCATATCCAGGTCGTCGATCTCGATACACTGCTGGCAGAAGCCGATATCGTTTCACTGCATCTGGCGCTGACGCCAGAGACCGAAGGCATGCTCGACGCATCGCGCCTGCGCCGAATGAAACGGGGTGCCGTGCTCATCAACACGGCACGCGGCGCTTTGCTGGACGAGGGGGAGTTTGAGGCGATGCTCGTTGACGGCCATCTGGCCGGGGCGGCCGTCGATGTCTATTCGACCGAGCCGCTACCGGCCGATCATCCGTTTCGAAGAATTCCGAATTTGGTTCTAACAGCGCATACCGGCTGGCAAAGTCCGGAAGCCGTCCAGCGGCTGGTTTCCTGCGCGGTCGATATCGTCCATACAGAATTGGACGCAGTTCGATAGAAAGTTCTGGTATGGAGACGGCAGTGTGGCGAGCCCTGTTGCGGTGCCCGCGCTTAACCGTTTAGTCGTGCAATCAGCTCTGGCCGCTGCGTGCGCAATTCCGGAAATGTGAGCGGCACCGCCGACGGCGACGCGCTGTCCGATATAGTCATGCCGAACCAGCCGACATCATGCCACCGATCGTCCTTGAAACCGGCTTCACGATAGACACCGACCTCCGCCATGCCGATCGCACGGTGCAGACCGGCACTTGCTTCGTTCGGCAGAGTCACCCCGGCGTAGAGCGAATGATAGCCCTGCTCACGCAGCAGACCGATCAGCGCACGATAGAGCCGCCTGCCGATACCCTGACGATGGAAATCACGGTCGAGATAGACGGATATCTCCGCGGACCAGTCATAGGCGGCACGCCAACTGAAACGCCCGGCACAGGCGTAGCCGGCGATCCGCTGACCGCTCACGGCTACAAGCCAGGGATGTGTGGAAAGGCAGGTATCGATGCGGCGCGCAAAGTCCTGAGCCGAAGGCGGCTCGATTTCGAATGTTATGGCCGTTTCGCGCACATAAGGGGCATAGATTGCTGCGATGGACGCCGCATCGTCGGTTACCGCAATTCTCATGCGCATACGCGATTTGCCCTTACCGCGAGGGAGCTATCCCCCATTTGATCAGCGCCGCCCTATCATCACCCGCTTCAGTATGTATTGACCAGGCCGTCACTATATTCCCATGATGTATTTCAGAGGTCCAGAACCTTCATGATCTTGTCCTCCTCCAGCACAGGGAATCTCTTTGCCCGGCTCTCGATAACCCGGTTTTCGATGGCACCGATATTTTCGATCTCGCACCGCACGACATCGCCGGGCTTAAGATGAGATTGCGGAACCATGGCATGGCCGACGCCTTCGGGCGTTCCGGTCAAAATGAGATCGCCCGGTTCAAGCTCAAACGCGGTCGAGGTATATTCAATCATTTCCCAAAGGCTGTAGATCATGTCGCTCGTATTGCCACGCTGGCGCAATTCGCCGTTCACGTAGCAGCGCAGTTCCAGATTGTGCGGATCGCCAATTTCATCCGGCGTGACAATCCACGGCCCGATCGGACCAAAGGTCTCAAACGACTTGCCCATGGTAAAGGTACTGGTATGCATTTGCCAGTCGCGAGCCGAAACATCGTTCCCTACAACATAACCGAAAATATGGTTGGGAGCTTCCTCCTGCGAAACATAACGCGCGGCCTTGCCGATCACAAAGCCAAGCTCGACCTCGTAATCGAGCTGCTGCGTCACGCCAGGATCAATATCGGCATAGGGCGGTGAAACAGAATTGCTTCCTTTGATGAACCATATCTGAAAACGCGGCATTGGCATACCGAGCCGTACAGCTTCCTCGGCATGCTTCTTATAATTCAGGCCGGTTGCCAGGAAATTGCCTGGACGCTCGATCGGCGCAAGCAACTTCGCCCCTTCAAGGGCGACCGTCGGCTGTGCCGTCGCCAGCTTGTCCGCCAGCCGTGCAAGTGCTTCCGGGCCAGCAGCCGCAAGTTGGCGCATTTCGCGATATTCCGGCAACAAGTCTGCAATTGGGACGATCCCGTCGCCGGAAACGACACCGATGACAGGCTGTCCGCCTGATTCATAACGCAACAGCTTCATTCGCCAACTCTCCCAATATTGTCAGGCCCGGCCCCTTATCCGGTGACATGAGACGTCTGAGCCTTTATTTTTTGTCACAGGTGATAAACGGTGCACCAAAACAGAACTGTCGCTTGCAATCATGACGCAAGAGCCGCCTTCGACCGCAACGTGGTTGGCATGCACCTTTCATCCACATTGCGAGAGGCTTATTCGTTCCTGTCAGGCAGTAAGCAGAAGGGCCTCCCGCCCCACACCGAGGTCGGCCGGACGCTTCTCCTGTGAGGGCAGCCGGTCAATTACGACCATGCCGTCGCGGATGACCGCCTTGAGGTGCTGTTGCGGCTTGGCAAGGATCGTCAGGTCGGCAAGCGGATCGCCATCGACAACGATCAGATCGGCAAAGGCGCCGGCTTCAATAACGCCGACCGTACCGTTGTTCGGACCGAGCAGCGCCTCACCTGCATTCTTGGTGCCCCAGCTCAATATGTCGGCAGGGTCCAGTCCGTCGATCTCGTTGTAGAACGCAAACTCGCGGCCATAATTGCCGATCTGGTGATAAAGCGGGTCGTCGTCCACAAATTCTTTCGTGACACCGCCATAATCGTCGCCGATCAGAATCTTGACGCCGGCCTTCTGCGCGACCGGCAGCATCTTGCGAACCTGCTGGTACAGCTCGGCATCACCAGGAAAGTCCCAGCCCAAATCAATCGCGAGCTTCGAATAAGTCTGGCTCGGCACCCAATAGGTACCAGCCTTGACCATCGCCTCGATAACCTCCTCATCAACTTCGTCGCCATGGTCGATGATATCCATGCCCAATTCGATACATTCAAGGACCATTTCCTTGTACCCGATATGGCCTCTGACCTTCACGCCGCGCTCATGTGCTGTATTGATAATGACCGCCATCTCTTCACGCGACATATTGCGCCTATTGCCTGGAATCCCGTGGCCGCCGCCAGGAAAAATCTTGATCGTCTCTGCACCACGGCGAATCTCTTCCCGGACAATCTTGCGCAATTCGTCGGGACCATCGCCGCGAATGTCTAGACCTGGCTCAGTAAACACCTGCCACCACTTTTTAGTGTCATTATAATCTGCGGTCGTACCGATGGCACGACTACAAGCGCGAATGCGCGGCCCCGGAATAATGTCCTCGGCGATCGCAATCTTGAGGCATGCGTCAATATCGTTGCTCACCGAAGCCCCAATAAAGCCGGTAAAACCACTTTCGATCAAAACACCACATTGCCGTACACCCATCGCCATCAATACGCCGGGAGGAAACTCCTTGCCAACCTGCTCCCCAGCAAAATAACTCGCCAACTTGAACTTCTGAAAATCAGCATGAAAATGACACGAAATCATACCCGGCATCAGCGTCATGCCGCCAAGATCGATCGTCTCGCCTCCGGCCTCTCCGTCGATTCCGGTGATGATATTGCCGTCGACGGTGACGCTGTGCGTACCGGAGAGCATTTTAGCTCCATCGAATAGCCGTGCGTTGGTCAATGTATACATCTTACTCTCCCCTTCCGGCTCGCTCCGCAGAGTTGCCAGAACTTCTGATTACAATATTGTTCATATGGTCAACTTGATGCTATGGTCAACTTGATACTATGGTGTCAAGAGATTTGAGATCAAACGTCTACAACAGAGGGTGCCCTATCGAGGACGCCGACTGAATTTTCACACAGGAGCCCATATGTCTTCTTCCCCGCCAGCCAACGCCCCTTCGCTGGATAATTACTGGATGCCGTTCACGGCCAATCGCCAATTCAAGGCCACGCCGCGCCTGTTGGCTGAGGCCAACGGCATGTATTACACAACCACGGACGGACGGGAGGTGCTGGACGGGTGCGCTGGCCTTTGGTGCGTCAATGCCGGGCATGGCCGCCCTGCGATCATCGAGGCAGTGTCGCGTCAGCTTCAGGTGATGGACTATGCCCCCAGCTTTCAGATGGGGCATCCAATCGCATTCGATTTCGCCGAGCAACTTGCGGCGATGGCGCCGGGCGGCCCCGCCGCCGGACTCGACCGGATATTCTTCGCTAACTCCGGATCGGAAGCCGTGGATAGCGCCTTAAAGATCGCGCTCGCCTATCAACACGCCATTGGCCAGGGCACGCGCACGCGCCTGATCGGGCGCGAACGCGGCTATCACGGCTCTGGCTTCGGCGGAATTTCGGTGGGTGGCCTTGTCAATAACCGGCGCGCCTTTCCGCTGCTTCCGGGCGCCGATCACATGCGTCACACCCATGATCTTGAAAAGAATGCGTTCAGCAAGGGGCTGCCTGAACATGGCGCCGAACTGGCGGACGATCTGGAGGGGCTGGTCGCCCTTCATGGCGCGGAGACTATTGCCGCGGTGATCGTTGAGCCCGTTGCCGGCGGCGGTGGCGTGCTCTTGCCGCCCAAGGGCTATCTTGAGCGTCTGAGTGAAATCTGCACCCGACACGGCATTCTGCTGATCTTCGACGAAGTGATCACAGGATTCGGTCGTTTGGGTTCAGCTTTCGCGGTCGACTATTTCGGCGTCGTGCCTGATATCGTGACCACTGCCAAGGGGCTGACCAACGGTTGCTTCCCTATGGGCGCCATATTCGCGAGCCGAAAGGTTCATGACGCCCTGATGCAGGGTCCGGAAGAGCAGATCGAGCTGTTTCACGGCTATACCTATTCCGGTCACCCCGCCGGCTGCGCCGCCGGAATTGCGACAATAGAAATCCATCGCCAGGAAGGCCTTCTGACCCGCGGTTCGGAACTGGCTGATCAGTGGCAGGATGCACTGCACAGTCTGGCTGAATCTCCTCATATCATCGATATCAGGACGATCGGCATGATGGCGGCTATCGAATTAGCCCCGCGCCCAGACGCGCCGGGAGCACGGGGCTATGAGCTATTCGTCGATTGCTTCGAGCACGGCCTGATGACCCGGATGACCGGCGACATCATCGCGCTATCGCCACCGCTAATCATCTCGCCCGACCAGATCGACCGGATTGTCACGACGATCAGCGACGCGCTGAAACACATCACATAAACGCGTGCCGGCCAGCTGTGGCGCTCAGGCCTCTAGTGACCCGGATCTGAAGTTCGCTGCATTATTCGGCAAGCACTGAGCGAACTTCAGATCCATAAGGGTCACTAGTAACTATATGAATCTAGTGTGGTTTAAGGATTTGAAATTCGCTCTGCACCT
>Ga0209273_10000578_pt1 | contig 44230 bp, 33 predicted proteins | sample tdAd471_FD_187126 | JGI IMG/M metagenome (GOLD analysis project Ga0209273, IMG submission 187126) | Marine sediment microbial communities from the Atlantic coast under amendment with organic carbon and nitrate - tdAd47.1 (SPAdes)... | ecosystem: Environmental > Aquatic > Marine > Coastal >...
GGTGAAGTCGTAACAAGGTAGCCGTAGGAGAACCTGCGGCTGGATCACCTCCTTTTAAAGAGACAATAGGAATCAGAGTCCGTCGGTTGATTCAGCAGTATCGAATCGATCGTGTGAGTGAATCTGATTTCCAGGTCGAATCCGGTCAGCTCTTACTCGGAGCGACAGAGTTTGCTTTTTTTCTTGGTTCGGCGTAGCCGGACCGAGCGCGTCCAGCCAGCCTCTTAGAGGCCGGCGCGACGGGGTTGTTCAATTTGAACAGCTTCCGTCGCCCGGCTGATAAGTACGGGGCTGTAGCTCAGTTTGGGAGAGCGCCTGATTTGCATTCAGGAGGTCGTCGGTTCGATCCCGATCAGCTCCACCAGCTTGACTGAGTTCAATGAGTCCCGACACGCCTTGGTGCACGTCGTCCGCGTAAGACGCGGATGCATTGCGGGCGTGTAGCTCAGTTGGTTAGAGCGCATCCCTGATAAGGATGAGGTCGCTGGTTCAAATCCAGCCACGCCCACCACCATCTGCTACGCGTCCAGGGCGTTTACCGCGGCAGGGTTCGGATTTGCGGCTTCTCAACGGAAGCAATAAATCCGAGGTCTGACAGCCTTTTTTGACGCATTGCGTCACTCGGGGCGACGGTCTTCGTCGATCTTTGAAAACTGAATATCGAAGGGTAATCCGAAAAGCACAAATCGCTGGGCGTTGCTCAGTCGTGTTTGTCTCGGCCGCAAGGGTTTCGACCGGCGCGGAGAAGATGAACGCGGTGTGAGCAATGTACCAACGTACAAGCAACTCGAGTGTAAATAACCTGAGATTTACTCGTGGATCTTCGTTCAAACGAAGTTCTTGGTAAATTTTATGGTCAAGCTACTAAGAGCGTACGGGGGATGCCTTGGCGAGAGCAGGCGATGAAGGACGTGGTCAACTGCGATAAGCTTCGATGAGCTGTAAACAAGCCATGACTCGAAGATTTCCGAATGGGGAAACCCAACGCGCGTGAACGCGCGTTACCGGCAACTGAATACATAGGTTGTCGGAGCAAACCTGGGGAAGTGAACCATCTCAGTACCCAGAGGAAGAGAAAACAATAGTGATTCCGTGAGTAGCGGCGAGCGAAAGCGGATCAGCCTAAACCGAGCGGCCTTTCGGGGCAGCTCGGGGTTGTAGGACTGCGACATGGAAGCGGATGCGAAGTTAAACGGCATGGAAAGGCCGGCCATAGAGGGTGACAGCCCCGTAAGCGTAAGCTACCAACTCCTAGCAGGATCCTGAGTACCGCGGGGCACGTGAAACCTTGTGGGAATCTGCCGGGACCATCCGGTAAGGCTAAATACTCGCTCTCGACCGATAGTGAACTAGTACCGTGAGGGAAAGGTGAAAAGTACCCCTGTGAGGGGAGTTAAAAGTACCTGAAACCGTACGCTTACAAGCAGTGGGAGGGCCTTCGGGCCTGACCTCGTGCCTTTTGCTTAATGAGCTGGCTAGTTACTCTCTGCGGCAAGGTTAAGCGGAAGCGAGCCGTAGCGAAAGCGAGTCTGAACAGGGCGTTCAGTCGTAGGGAGTAGACGCGAAACGGGATGATCTACCCTTGACCAGGGCGAAGGTTGTGTAACAGCAACTGGAGGCCCGAACCTGTGTCGGTTGAAAACGGCTTGGATGAGTTGAGGGTAGGGGTGAAAGGCTAATCAAATTCCGTGATAGCTCGTTCTCTCCGAAATAGCTTTAGGGCTAGCCTCGTGTGTTTCGCTGTGGCGGTAGGGCTCTGAGAGGACTAGGGGGCTTCCCAGCTTACCGAATCCTTTTAAACTGCGAATGCCATAGACGACAAGCACGGGAGTCAGACTGCGGGAGCTAAGTTTCGTAGTCGAAAGGGAAACAACCCAGATCGCCGGCTAAGGTCCCTAAATTGATGCTAAGTGGGTAAGGAAGTTGGAAGGCTATGACAGCCAGGAGGTTGGCTTAGAAGCAGCCATCCTTTAAAGAAAGCGTAATAGCTCACTGGTCGAGCCTTCCAGCACCGAAAATGTACCGGGGCTAAGCATCGTACCGAAGCCGCGAGATTCGTAAGAATCGGTAGGAGAGCATTCTGACAGGATTGAAGTCGAACCGGAAGGTTCGGTGGACTGGTTGGAAGAGACTCTGCCAGCATTAGTAGCGAGAAGCAAGGTGAGAACCCTTGCCGCCGAAAGCCCAAGGTTTCCTGAGCAAGGTCAATCCGCTCAGGGTTAGTCGGGACCTAAGGTGAGGCCGAAAGGCGTAGCCGATGGACGCGCGGTTAATATTCCGCGACCGCCTAGATTCTATACCGATGGGGGGACGCAGTAAGTAAAGTGAGAGCGGTGATGGATATCCGCTTTGGTCGTTTCAAGTGGGTCAGGTAGGCAAATCCGCCTGGCAATACCGCAAGGACGAACGCGATCTCGAAAGAGAACAAAGTCACGTAGCTACACTGCCAGGAAAATCCTCTAAGGTGATGATAGGCGCCCGTACCGTAAACGGACACACGTGGGCGAGAAGAGTATTCTCAGGCGCTCGGGTGATTAGTTGTTCAGGAACTCGGCAAATTAGCTCCGTAACTTCGGGAGAAGGAGTGCCTCCCTTTGGGAGGTCGCAGTGAAATGGCTCAGGCGACTGTTTAACAAAAACACAGGTCTCTGCAAAGTCGAAAACGACGTATAGGGGCTGACGCCTGCCCGGTGCCGGAAGGTTAAAAGGAGAGGTTAGCTTCGGCGAAGCTTTGAATTGAAGCCCCGGTGAACGGCGGCCGTAACTATAACGGTCCTAAGGTAGCGAAATTCCTTGTCGGGTAAGTTCCGACCTGCACGAATGGCGTAACGATCTGAGCACTGTCTTAACAACTAGCCCGGCGAAGTTGTGGTTCCGGTGAAGACGCCGGGTACCCGCTGCAGGACGGAAAGACCCCGTGCACCTTTACTACAGCTTACGAGTGAATTATGGAATAATTTGCGCAGGATAGGTGGGAGGCTTTGAAACCGGGCTCTTGGGTTCGGTGGAGCCAATCGTGAGATACCACCCTGGTTGTTTTGTGGTTCTAACCTACGGCCCTGATCGGGTCGGGGGACACTCGTTGGTGGGTAGTTTGACTGGGGCGGTCGCCTCCTAAAATGTAACGGAGGCGCACGAAGCTTGGCTCAGGCTGTTTGGAAATCAGCCGTAGAGCGCAAGGGTATAAGCCAGGCTGACTGTGAGACCTACAAGTCGAGCAGGAGCGAAAGCTGGTCCTAGTGATCCGGCGGTCCCGCATGGAAGGGCCGTCGCTCAACGGATAAAAGGTACGCCGGGGATAACAGGCTGATCTGGGCCAAGAGTTCATATCGACGCCCGGGTTTGGCACCTCGATGTCGGCTCATCGCATCCTGGGGGTGAAGAAGCTCCCAAGGGTTAGGCTGTTCGCCTATTAAAGCGGTACGTGAGCTGGGTTCAGAACGTCGCGAGACAGTTCGGTCCCTATCCGCAGTGGGCGCAGGAAACTTGAGAGTGGCTGTTTTTAGTACGAGAGGACCGAAACGGACGAACCTCTTGTGATCCAGTTGTCACGCCAGTGGCATAGCTGGGTAGCGAAGTTCGGTAGAGATAAGCGCTGAAGGCATATAAGCGCGAAACTCGACTCAAGATTAGGTTTCCCTGAAGGGCACTCGAAGACGACGAGTTTGATAGGCTGGATGTGTAAGCACAGTAATGTGTTCAGCTAACCAGTACTAATCGCCCGTTTGGCTTGACCATAAAATTTACCTAGATCTTCATTTGACGCGGACCACGACGTAAAACTCAGGGCATTTGCTCGAGTTGCGCGTACGCGATTGCGCTTTTAGGATCCCTTCGATATCTCAGTTCTCTCGAGAGCTATGACGACCTCAAAGCTTTCGGGTGGTTCTAGCGAGGAGGCCACACCCGTTCCCATCCCGAACACGGCCGTTAAGCTCCTCAGCCCCGATGGTACTGCATGGGTGACCGTGTGGGAGAGTAGGACGCCGCCCGAATAAATTTCTCAGAAGCCCGACCCTCCCGGTCGGGCTTTTTTGCGTCTAGTCAGCCAACCGGTATACCCCGATGTACTACTGGACATATGTCCTTCCACTTAGAGGGCTCTAGACTAAACCCTCCATAGCGCCGCCCGCATCACCCGCCGATAATGACGCTAAACCTGTTCAGGCCCCCGGATGTCCCAAGACCACTCCAACAGCACCTTCATCGATTTCTACGAATTCCTCATGGTGAGTTCCGATGCGGACAAACCCATGATCGAATGGGCGGTGCGCCTTCTAGCGACACGCTTTGGTAAGAAGAACGGAGAGTACGTCGACGAGGCCAAGTACAACCTCGTCCGGCAGGCGTTTCGGACGCTGTCTGATCCGAGCAAACGAGCCGCGTATGATGCCGCCCGACTAGAGAGGCTCGGCCAACAGAAGGAAGACGGGGACGAAGACGCTTCCCAGAACTCAGAAGGATCTGAGCCAGAGGCGAGTGCGTCGGCTCCCGCAGAGGATCTTGCAGACGGCGTTCGGAGAACCGCAGAGCAGATCAAGGTTCCGGCCGTCGCTACCGCCGAGGACAAGGCCGCCCAACAGAAGCTCCGACAGGGCATCGTGGCTGCGTTGTACGACATCCTGGTGGTTCGACCTCGGAACCCCGAACTCGGTCGAGCAGAGATCGCACGTCAGACAGGCGTAGTCAACGACGAACTCGAATTTGCTGTTTGGTATCTCCGCGAGACGGAAATACTACGAACGACCCCTGCCGGGCTCTATACGCTGACTGCCAAGGGCGTGGAATGGGCTGAGAGCGGGGGCGTAGCGCACTTGAAGCCCGGCGTGTCCGCCCCTCCAATCCCCTCGCAGACCGTGCAAAAAACACCCGCGAAGACCGAGTCGGCGCCAGCCCCCAAGACAACACAAAAAGCTCCTGCCGGCAGACCGGCTCGAGCCCCCAAGCAAGTCGCCTAACTCGACAACCCCGATCAGCTAACGTCTCGATCTACTGGGCGATCCAGCCGCCGTCGATGACGATATCGGTGCCGGTGATGAAACCGGCTTCCTCCGAGCAGAGGAATGCCGCCAACGCGCCAATCTCCTTCACCTTGCCCCAACGCCCGATGGGAATGCGCTCCAGGAACATCTTGTTCTTCTCGGGGTCCTCAATCAGCGGCTTGTTCATCTCCGTCGCAAAGGGACCCGGGCTAATGCCGTTCACTGTCACGTTGTCGCCGGCGAGTTCCAAAGCCAAGGACTTCGTGAAGCCGATCAGGCCCGCCTTGGTCGTCGAGTAGCCTGTTCGGCTCGGCAAAGAGACGTGGGACATGATCGAAGTCATGTTCAGTATGCGTCCCCACTTCTTCTCCTTCATTCCCGGAACGAAAGCGCGGGAGCAAAGGAAGGGGCCGGTTAGGTTGACGGCCAGAATCTCATTCCACTCCTCGAGAGTAAAATCGACGATCGACTTACGATTGTTGATCCCGGCGTTGTTGATTAAGATGTCGCAAACGCCCAGCTGCTCCTCAACTTGCGTCCGGACCTCTCCGACCGCCGCCTCGTCGGTAATGTCGGCAACCACGGAGACCGCGGTTCCGCCGGCCGCCTCGATGCCGGACACGACCTCGCCCAACAGATCTTCACTACGGGCGACGAGAGCTACTTTGGCGCCGCTCGCGGCGAGCGACTCGGCCATCTGTCGACCGAGTCCCTTACTGGCGCCGGTGACTACGGCTACATGTCCTGACAACTGTTGACTCAAAGATTCCTCCTGATGAGCAGAACCCCAAGGATATACCAGCCGGTCCTCCCGTTTCCACGCGGGGAACGGAGCCCGACTCCACGCCGCGCATACTAGCGACTCGGGGCTACGGACTCCACCAACAGCTCCTTGTCGTCCCCGGCCAACCGCCCCTCTATGAGCACGGAATCCATGTCGTCCAACGGCTTGGCGAGCGGTAACGCATGCGTGAGTCCGGTCGGCGTGAAATGGTTCTCGCTCACGTCCCCGATTGCTTCGAAAGAGATCGCGCGAATCTTGGTTCCGTCTTGGGAGACACGAGCTCTCAGCGGGCCGAGCCTGACCCGATTCCCCGCCCCAAGCTCTAACCGAATGAGCTTGGCATCGAGGTCGACCGTGACCTTCTCTACCCCACGTATCCGCTCCAGCCGCGTCTCGAGCGACTGCGTACACGGGATGCAGCCGGAGTCCTCGAACTCAATCTCAAACGACAGGAACTCAGCCCCCAAAGGCGTCGCGACGACCGCGAGACCCAACAGGCACGACGAAAACCATCTCCAAAAGGAACGAACCATCTGAGGCCTCCTAGTATGTCCCATTGAGAGCCGCCCAGCCGTCTTTCGGGTTGCTTCCTTGCCGGGGCTTAGGGTACAAATTGACCCTCATGGCAAAGCAACTTAGAGTCGGCATGATCGGTTACGGCTTCATGGGCCGGACACACACGAACGCATACAAGCGTCTCAACGACTTTTTCGACGTCGAGCACCGGCCCGTCCTGAAGGCCGTCTGTGCGCGCGACCGCGCCAAGGCAGAAGAATTCGCCGCTACTTGGGGTTATGAGCGCGTTGAGACGGATTGGCGCGCGCTCGTAGATGCGGACGACATCGACTTGATCGATATTGGAGCGCCGAACCACATTCACAAAGAGATCGCGATCGCCGCGGCTCAGGCGGGCAAGATGATCGTTTGCGAAAAGCCGCTGGCGATGAACGTCGCCGAAGCGGAAGAAATGGTCGCGGCGGTGGAGAACGCCGGCGTGGCCAACATGGTTTGGTTCAACTATCGCCGCGTACCTTCGATCGCCTTGGCGAAGCAGATCATCGACGAGGGACGTATTGGGCGCAGCTTCCATTACCGCGCGACCTATCTGCAGGATTGGACGATCAATCCCGACGTACCCCAGGGCGGCGCCGCATTGTGGCGTCTCGATTCCGCCGTCGCGGGCTCGGGCGTCACGGGTGATCTTCTCGCCCATTCAATCGACACCGCCATGTGGCTCAACGGTCCCATCACGCGGGTCACGGCGAAGACGGAAACCTTCATCAAAGAGCGCGTCCACCAAGACTCCGGCGAGAAGCAGAAGGTCACCATCGACGACGCCTGCATGTTCCTGGCGGAGTTCGCGAACGGCTCCATGGGAACGTTCGAGTCCACGCGCTACGCCCGCGGGCGGAAGAACTACAACACGTTTGAGATGAACGGCGCCGACGGATCGCTCTTCTTCGATCTGGAGGAGCCGGAGTATCTGCAGTTCTTTGAGTACGCGCAGCAGCAGTCGGGAAAGAAGGTTGAGGACCACCTGACCGGCTGGCGCAAGATTCACGTCACCAATCCGGAGCACCCCTATATGGACCGCTACTGGGTGCCGGGGACTTGCATCGGGTATGAGCACACCTTCCTCAATGCGATCGCCGATTTCGTCGCCGGGATCGAGAGCGGCACTCCGACGCAACCGGATTTCCGCAACGCGCTCCAGACGCAGCGGGTGTGCGATGCCGTCTTGGGCTCAGCGGCTGACGGAAACTGGAAGGAGACCGGCGTCGAACTCTAGGGCCAGGTAGACTCGTCCCATGACCTGCACGAGTTGTTCGGCTGAGAATCCGAGCCAGAGTCGCTTCTGCATCCAATGCGGATCGCCACTGGAGGAGCCGCCCACTGCTGTTGCGGGAACCCCGACCGCCTCGGCGTACCCCGTAGAGGCGACCTCGTCGGAGTATGCTCCCGCTCAAACCGCAGCTCCGGATCCGGTAGCACCCCTCTATACCGAACGCCGCTATGCCGGATTCCTGATTCGCTTCGTGGCGGCGGTTCTCGACGGCCTTCTCGTGACCGTCGTGCAGTGGATGATCACGATACCGATCTACATGGTGTCCGGCGTCCCGCTTCTTCAATTGGAGCAACAGCAGAACCCCAACCCGGCCCTTGCAGCCAAGCATCTGGCCGTGGCGGGCCTTACATCGATTCTCGGCATCGTGATGCACTGGCTCTACCAAGCTGTCCTGACGAGTTCTGAGCGTCAAGCGACGTTTGGCAAACAAGCGTTCGGCATTCGCATCACGGACATGAGCGGCCAAAGAATATCGTTCGCTCGGGCTACGGGCCGATATTTCGGCAGCTGGCTCTCATGGTTCACGTTCGCAATCGGATTTCTCATCCAGCCGTTGACCGAGAAGAAGCAGGCCTTGCACGACATCATCGCCGGCACGCTCGTGGTCAAGGCGCCACTGCGCAAATCCTAGAACCGCTACAATCACTTTCCGATGCTACGACTGACTACGCTCTCCTGCGCCCTCCTCCTGGCTCTGCCGATGGCGGCTGAGACACCCAACAACACTCTGACCGAGGAGGAACGGGCGCAAGGCTATCGGCTCTTGTTTGACGGCAAGTCGCTCGCCGGCTGGGACGGTGATCCCGAGGTGTGGTCCGTTGAAGACGGCACGATTGTCGGGTCGACCGAGAACAAGAAGATCCAGGCGAACACTTTTCTGATCAGCAACGGCGTGTATGCGGACTTCGTACTGGACGCCGAGGTCAAGCTGCGCAACCACAATTCAGGAATCCAGTTTCGCAGCGAGCGCCACGCCGGCTACGTGGTTCACGGTTACCAAGCCGACGCCGCCGCGGGGAACTGGTGGGGCAGTCTCTACGGCGAAAAGACGGGCCGCGGGGTCATTCAGAACGGCTGGAAGGGCAAGGGCGAAACCGTAGTTAAGCGCGGCGAGTGGAACCATGTCCGGATCACTTGCAAGGGCGACCACGTCCAGATTGAGCTCAACGGACTGACGACGGTCGAACTGGACGACGATATGTCGAAGTCGGGGATCATCGCTCTCCAGGTCCATCAAGGCGATCCGATGCAGGTGCGCTTCCGGAACGTGAAGATCCGGCCTCTGTAGGGTGCTCTCAAGCTCGGGCGGCGCGAGTTCATCAGCCGCGAGAAAGCCGCCGCCGGAGTCCGCCTAACTGATCGACGACGGAACGGCCGAGCGCCGTGGATCGGAGCGGGACGCGCAGGAAGCCCAGCCACAGGACCCTCAGCAGCGCGGCCGCCTTACCGTCCGCATGCGCCACGCATTGACCAAAGCGCTGGAGGCCTTGCCTCCGCTGCCCGTGTGTCCACAGGCGAACGCCCATCTCCAGATGCATCGTGCTGTAGGCAATCCCCTTGAGCGCTGCATACCTGCCGGGTAGGGACGGGTCCGCGAATTGCTTGTCGAGGACTCGCCCCCGGCTTTCCGCCAACTCTTCGAGCACAGGCCCGTCCGGCGCCGTGATATTGCCCTCGTGCCAGCGAAATCGAGCCAGAACGCGATTGGTGAAGACCATAGGCCGCCTACGCGCAACGCGCAGCCACATATCCCAGTCCTCGTGCATTCGCAATGACTCGTCGAACAGGCCGGCCTCCACCAGCGCCATGCGGCGCGCGACGACGGTGATGTTGCAGGTGCAATCGGTTGTGAGCAGCGAAGCGAACGCGTCGTCAGCGAACCGTGGTGCGCGCCCAACGATCTCCCCATTGGCCTGCCCGCCCGCGGCATTCATGGCTACGCCTTTTGCGTAGACGAACCCCGCCTCCGGATTTCGATCGAGCGCGATCGTTTGAACCGCCAGGAACTCCGGGAGCCAAACGTCGTCTGAGTCCAGTCGAGCAATGAGTTCGCCCGCCGCTTCTCGCACTCCGGCATTGACCGTCGCGCTGATTCCTCCACGCTGCCGCTGGATGTACCGTACTCGCGGATCGGCGTGGCCTTGGACCACCGTGCGAGTGTCGTCGGTGGAGCCGTCGTCGACGACGAGCAACTCGAAGTCCGCGAAGGTCTGCGCCAACACGCTGTCCACCGCCTCCGGCAACAAGGACGCGCGGTTGTAGGTCGGAATGATGACCGTGACGCGGGGCATCCCTACTAGGGATAGCTTATCGCCGGTCGTCGGTGGAGCCGGAACTGTCGGACTGTGCGGGCCCTTCTTTGAAATACCGACGGCGAGCCGGCCTATCCGAGGCGTGTTGCGTGGTAGATTCAGTGGCTTGCCGAAGAGGGCTTCAGCGATAGGCGTCGCGCTGGTATGCGGCGCCGGCCTATGGGCTCAGGAGCCGCCGACTCGGGCGGGTCGGATTCTGCAGGCGCGTGCCGCCAAAGCCAGTCGTCTGGAGCCGGAACACAATTCCGGGTTCGAGAAGAAGCTCCTGAAGCTGAAGGACAAGCGCCTCCTCCAGGCCGCGAGCGAGAGTCCGGGCGACGGCCTCAAACCCGCCATCGGCGGAGTGACCAGCGGACAGGGATTCGCGGTGGGCGTGCGTTACCTGTTGCGTGACCGCGAGAAGGACAACTGGCGATTCAATGCCGCGGCCTTCGCATCTATTTCCAAGTCGTTCAAGGTCCAGGCGGATTTGACGTTGCCGGAGTTCCTCTCGCCGCGCGTGGATCTGGAGTTTTCCGGGCGGCACCGCCGATTAACGAGGGTCGACTACTACGGACCGGGCGCGAAGTCGCTGCTGGAGAACCGGACCTCGTACCTAAAAGAAGACACCTCGGCTGACGCCAAGGTTCGCTACCGGCCGCTTGGCGGAGACCTGAGCGTGGGTGCGCGTGCCGGTATCTTGGCGGTCAACACCGGGCGCGGACGCCGGACGGGGACCCCGTCTCCAGAGGACCTCTTCTCCTCAGCCGCCGCCGCCGGCTTGGACGACCAGACGAACTTCCTCAGAACGGGCGGTTTTCTTGAGTTCGATACGCGAGAGCCCACGACCTCGGGCGCTCGTTCAGGCGCGTTGGTGTCGCTTGAGTTTTCGGACTTCTCAGACCAAGGATTGGGGCGGTACGGTTTCCAGCAGTTGGACGCGGAGGTGCAGAAGTACTACTCGTTTCTGAACGGAAAGCGAGTGTTCGTGGTGCGAGGAGAGGTTGCGACGACGTTCACCGACAGTGACCATCGAGTTCCCTTCTACCTCCAACCGTATCTAGGCGGCGCGTATGAGATGCGCGGCTTTCCGAACTACCGTTTCTACGGCGACCACTCGATGGTGACGAACTTCGAGTACCGTTGGGAGGCGTTTTCCGGGCTGGATCTGGCCCTGTTCATGGATGCGGGCAAGGTCGCCGATCGACGTGCGGACCTAGACTTCTCAGACCTGGAGACGGCGGCGGGATTCGGGTTCCGCTTCAACGGCCGCAATCAGACGTTCATGCGCTTGGACGTCGCTTTTTCGCAGGAGGGGACGCAGATATGGTTTCGATGGCGAGGCCCGTTCCGACGACGATGCGCTACCTGCTGATCTTCCTTCTCGCGGCTCCCCTTTCGATTTGGGGACAGCCGTTCTATTCCGATGACCCGCTGTGGGCGGAGCCGTCCCCGACGCCGATCGAGGATGCGGCCTTCCGCGACCTGAGCGACATCTACGACTACTTTCTATACACCTTCAGCAGCCCCGAGGAGCGGCACAAGGACGTCCAAACGAAACGCATCCCGGCACGAGCCGTGAACACGCTCGGCGAGGTACCCGACAGCCAGTGGTTCACGAATCGGATCGACCGCAGGGACCTGTCCATTGAAGAACTGGTGCGCGGGCCTGGCGACGACCACCCCCCTTCTCCCGGAGGACGTTGGACGATCGTCTCGGCGAAGAACGAAGGGCACACGCCCGGCTTCGTGATCGAGGACGAGACAGGCGAGCGGTTCGTCTTCAAGTTTGATCCCTGGAAGCATGCGGAGATGGCCTCCGGGGCTGATTACCTGGGTTCGCGCTTCTTCCACGCATTGGGCTATTGGGTTCCTCAGAACTACCTGGTGGACTTTCGGCCGGAGCGACTGATGGTCCGAGAAGAAGTCATGATTACTGATCCGGGCGGGCGGGTCCGGGAGATGTTGGCCTCCGACGTCGCCTGGATCTTACAGAACACGCCCAAGCGGCCGGACGGCACGGTACGCGCTTTGGCGAGCCGCTACCTGAAGGGCAAGCCGCTTGGCGGGTTCCGCTATCACGGTACGCGCGACGACGATCCTGACGACATCGTTCCGCATGAGCACCGACGAGACCTGCGCGGACTCTACGTGTTTGCTTCTTGGCTGGGGCACGACGATTCACGAGGAGTGAATACGCTGGACATGTTGGTGGAAGAAGACGGCCGGAAGTTCGTCAGGCACCATCTGATTGATTTCGGATCCCTGCTCGGATCGGCCAGCGAGGAACCCAACAGTCCTCGCGGAGGGAACGAATATCTCTATGACCCGGCGCAGATGTTCCGAGAGATCTTCTCTCTGGGGCTCTATGCGCCGCGCTGGTATCGCCACGACTACGCCAAGTACCCATCGATAGGGCGTTTCGAACACGAGATCTACCACCCTGACCGCTGGAAGCCGGAGTATCGCAATCCGGCTTTTACCAATCGGCTTCCGGACGACACCTTCTGGGCCGCGAAGAAAGTGGCGGCGTTCACCGATGAAGCGCTTGAGGCCTTGGTGGAGTCGGCCCGCTACAGCGACAAGGAGGCGGCCGACTGGCTTGTCGCTTGTTTGAAGGAACGACGCGACCGCGTGGGCCGGGAGTACTTCTCTCGCGTCCTGCCCTTAGACCGCTTCAAGGTGGATGACGGCGTGTTGCTGTTTGAGCATCTCGGGGAGAAGTACGGCTACTCGGCGGCTCCTAAAATTCGGATCGAATGGTCTGAATATGACAACGCAACAGGCGCCGATACGGCGCTGGACTCCGAAGGAGCACGCTTGCCGACGAGCGAGGCCGGGTACTTGAAGGCGACGTTGAGCGGACCCGACAGGGCCAAGACCGTGACTGCCTACCTGCGCGCAATCCCGGGCGGTCATGAGGTCGTGGGGCTCCAGCGCGACTGGTGAGTTCGCGTTGGTCAGGAAGCGGCTGCGAGTTACCGGCGGCGGAAGGTTTCGCTCTCGACGATGCGGCTGACGAGATCGCGGAAGCCGTATCCTTCAGCGGGCTCGGCGGCGACGATGCGGCGGATCCCGTCCTCGTCGGCGGGAGATAGGTCTTCCCGTCCGGTCGCGTATTGCAGCAGCTTGGTCGTCAAGCCTCCAGTGAACATCTCCGGGCGTTCCAGGGCATAGCTCTTGATGTCCGCCGGACCTTCCAGCCTCGTACCGTCAGGGAGAGTCGCCGCGGCGTCGACGGGCAGCGGCTCGCCTTCCGCGTCCGGCTCCTGGTAGTACGACGTCCGCCATCCGCCCGACGCGTCGTAGTTCTCCATCGCCAGGCCGAAGGGGTCGATCTTCGCGTGGCAGACGGCGCAAGATTCGACTTTCTGATGGGCGGCAATGATCTCGCGCACGGCTTGAGCTTGCGAGGTATCGGCAACCAATGCAGGCACGTCCGGCGGCGGAGGAGGCGGAGGCGTGCCGAAGAGGTTGTCCAGGATCCAGACCCCGCGCAGGATGGGCGAAGACTCGACGCCGTCACCGGTCGAGGCCATGACGCCGGAGAGACCCAAGAGCCCGCCGCGGTTGCGTACGTGTGCAGGATAGTCCGGCCCGAGCTTGGTCAGGTCGAGCCGTTCGGGCTCGGGCCAGAGGAGGCTTTGGCGCTGGTCGGCCTCCAGGCGGAGCAGGTCGACTTCGTTCCCGGGAACGCCCCAGGCAATGCGCATCGGTTCGTTGGCGTAGGTGAAGTCGGAATCGAGGAAGTTGCGGATCGAGAGGTTGCTCTGGAGGATCTCATTGAAGAACATCTCCGTCGCGCGGACGATGCCGTGGCGAATGAGCACGCTCCAGACGTGCTTGACGTCACAGACCATCACCGAGCCGGCCTTGCGATTGCCGAGCCATTGGCCGGTGAAGTGAGTGACGAACTGCTGGGCGCGCGGGTCCGCGACCATCCGTGCCACCTGCGCCGGAAGCGCGTCGCCGAGCTTCCTAGAGGCGGCCAAGGAGAGGAGTTCCTCATCGGGCATGGTGCTCCAGAGAAAGTAGGAGAGCCGACTGGCAAGGCCGTAGTCGTCCAGCTCTCCTCGCCCGGATTCGCGATAGAGGAATTGCGGGGAGGTGAGGATCCGGCGAATCCCGTAGTGGACGCCGTAGGCCGCGACGGGCGCTTGCGCGGAATGTTCGACTGCGGCGTCGACCAGGTCGTTCTGCTCGGTCGGCGTCAAGGGGCGGCGATAGGCGCGCTCGGCCAGCGGCAGTAGGACCGAGGCGAGATAGTTGCGATCCGCCGAAGGAGTCTGATCGCGTAGGAAAGTGCGGTGGCGAGGGAGTATCGCGACGGGGCCCTCGATCGTCATGCGCTCCCAGCGGATGGTGGGCTCTGCGGACTCGCGTGTCTCTTCGAGATAGGTCTTCAGCAGTTGACGCAAGTCCACGGTGTAGCCCGTGGTTCGCAGGAGTGTGTCCGGGTATTCCTTGGAAAGACGGTTCTCGCAGTAGACGTGGAACTTCTCGCCCGCTTCGAGCGGTACGTCCACCTCGATGACGCCCGGCTTGAGGTTCGATACTTCGACGGCGGCTACTTGAGGCAGCGTCGAGCGCAGGGCGCGCTTGGGAAGGTCGTAGTCGCTGGGGTTATAGGCGTAGAAGCCAAGGCGCAGCGGTCTTCCGTCGGCGCCTTGTGCGGCCTCGGCGTGTCCGTTGATGCGCACGCGGTAGACGCCGGAGGCGGGTGCGACGAAGGCCTTGTCCCACAGGCCGCCGGACCAGGGCGCGATGTTGAGCCCGGTGAAGTACAGGCCGTCCTCGTCGCCGTCGCGCGACCAGAAGACCATGCGGGACGGGTCGGCCCCGACCGTGGTGCGGGTCGACTCGGTGCGGACTTGCTTGGGATTCGGCAGGGGGACCATGCGGTCGGCCACGTCGGTGGCGACTTCGAGGTAAGCGTCCAGGTGCGACGGCGTCAGGTACATGCCCTCGGACATGGTGTCGAAGGGTAGATCGGTCGTCTCGGCCGGGAAGGTCGGCGGCAGACGGATCTCGCGGATCCCGAACACGTCGCGAAGGGTGTTGAGGTACTCGATGCGGTTGAGCCGGCGGAGCAGTGCGCCGTCCGCTTGACTGTCTCCCGGTGCGGCAAGGTCGGCCTGGAGCATCTTGACGAAGCGGCTGCGGTCCTCAGCCGACGGTTGCGCGGGGAACTTGGGCGGCGGCATCACGTCCTGTGCAACGTAGTCGAGCGCGAGCTTCCAGCGAGCGCGCTGCTCGTCGGTGGAGAGGTCGTAAGAGTCGGGCTGGATCAAGAAACCCGCTTTCGGCTGAGCTGTGCCGTGGCAGGCGACGCAGTGCCGGGTGACGAATTCGCGGCGGAACTCCTCTTGTGCCTCCGGGGCGGCCGAGAGCACGGCGGACGCGACGAGGGCGGCTGCTATGCAGCGAAGAGCCGTCATAGGAGAACGCTGTTGAGGTCCGACTTGCTGGAGCCGAACTGGTCGGTCTCAAAGCCGAGCTGCTGGAGTACCGTGACGTAGAGGTCGCAGGCCATCTCGTTCGGGAGGCCGCTCCCGTCGCAGGAGAGGCGCCCATGGTGTTTGAGGCCGCCGCCGGCGACCATCAGCGGGTAGTTGGTGCGTCGGTGAGCGGCAGCGTCGGCCATGGCGCTGCCGATGAGTACGACGGTGGAGTCGAGCATCGTGCCGCCGTCGGGATCGGGCGTCGAGGCGAGCGCCTTCAGGAAGCGGGCCGCGCCGGTCATATGGTGGGTTTCGACTTCGAGCAGACCGTCGATCTTCTCCTGCGTATTCCCGTGGTGCGAGAGCCGGTGATAGCCCTCGTGCATGAACTTGCCGTCGCGGAACAGAGCGCGATCGGTGATGGGAATGGTGAGCGAGAAGACGCGTGTGGAGTCGTTCTGAATCGCGAGCGCCATCAGATCCCACATCAGGTCTTCGTTGTCGAGCAGGAAGGCGCCGTCGATGTTCTCCTCCACAGGCAGCTCCAGTTCGGGCGGCGGGGCGGGGAACGGGTTGTCTAGCCAGGCGCGGCGGCGGTCGAGCTTGCCCTCCACGTCGCGGACGGAGGTGAGGTACTCGTCGAGCTTTGCCTTGTCCTCGGAGTCCAGCTTGGCGCGGACGCCGGAGGCCTCGCCGGTGAGCTCGTCGAGAAGGCTCTTGCCGGAGTCGAGGACGTATTTTTGCTTTTCCAGTTCCACCGAGCCCGCGCCGAAGACGAGGGAGTAGAGAACGGTGGGCCGGAGCGTAGCGGGCAACGGCGCTCCGGAGCGAGAAAAAGAGAGCGAGGCGGTCTGTTGGGCGTCGCCGCAGCAGAGCTGAAGGGACTCGTAGCGAGTGTCCCTGCCAAGCTCACGAGCGGCGTACTGATCGAGCGAGACGCTGCGGACGACGCGGCCGGTGTAGATGGTGTAGACGAGTTCATGGCCGTTGCCGGTAGGGCCTTTGTGATCCAGACCTGAAACGGTGGTGAAAGCGCCCTCGAGTCCTGCGTCGACCAGCGGCTGCATGAGCGCCGGGGTGCGGCCATCGGCAAAGAACTCGGGCTTGTAGAAGCCGAGCTGCGTGCCGACGCACACCAGGCGCTTAGCCTTGCGGGCTGGTCCGTCTTGCTTAGCGTGAGCCGCTCCAGCCAGTGAAGGCAGAAACGGCAGCGCGAGGCCGTAGGAGGCTCCGCGGAGAAACTGTCGGCGGTCTTGCATCGGTCTGGGGGTAGTTTAACCCGCGTGATCGCTCAGGGAGACGTCGATCCGACGCGTTGCGGGGTTATCGCCCAGCGACGGTCCCTGCTAGTTCTCCGGCAATCCCCGAAAATTCGCCCACGCCTGGGCCCACTTGGGAGAGGCCAAGAGCTTGATCCGTAGGAGCCGCCAACCGCCGGTCCGTCCGAACTCGTGCGCCCAAACCGCGGCGAGGCGTCGGGCCTGCCGCTGATATCCTCTCCGGTGCGCCCAGTGTGCAAACTTCAGTACGTACTCGGCCACGCACCGCCTCATGGCTCGTTTGGTCTCTGGGTGAATCGTCGGTTCCGCCTCCACCTGGCGCAAGCTGCGGATCAGGAACAGCGTTTGTCGCATGGCGGGCCGGTTGCTGACCCGGTTGGAGGCGTCCGTGTGATACACGGCTCCGATCTCCGTGGTGTGAGCGATCGGAAAATAGGCGGCCAGTCGGAGCCACATGTCCGTGTCGCCGGCGTACGCGACGCCTTTCTGGAAAGAACCCGCGACGGGAAAGACGTCGCGGTGGATCGCGATGCTGGAGGAATATACGAGCAGGTTGGTCTCAAAGAAGTTCGGGATGACGCCTCGCCAGCTCTGCGCCGGCGCACCCCGGGTGGGCGGCATGCGACGCCCCTCGGAAGACTCGACGACGAAGCCCGTCGAGCAGGCACGTGCGTCGGGGAAGTCTCGGATCAGCGCAGCCAGCGCCGCGAGGTGCCCCGGCAACCACTCGTCGTCGGCGTCGAGGAACGCGATCCACTCTTGTTCGGCGGCGCGGATACCCGTATTGCGAGCGGCGCACTCGCCTTGGTTGCGCTGGTCGATGATCCGCACGCGGGGATCGGAGAACTTCTCGACTTCAGCGCGTCCGGCGTCGGTCGAACCGTCGTTGACGACGATTACTTCGCTGGGAGGATGGGTTTGAGCGAGGACTGACTTCAGCGTGCGAGCGATCTCCGCCTGCTTGTTGTACAGCGGGATGATGACGGAGAAGGCCTGGGAGTCCTCAGCCACGCTCTTCCGACTAGAGGACCGGTTCGTAGGCCTTCAAGAGCCTTTCAATCTCCTCGCGCTCTTGCGGCCGGATCTGCGGCAACGGAGGGCGGACGACGCCGCCGACCTTGCCCAGCATGTTCATGGCTTCCTTCATCACCGTCACCTCGTAGCCCTTGCGCCGTGCGCGCATGGCGTAGAGCGGAAGGACGTAGTTGACCATGAGGCGCGAGAGCTGCGACATGTCTAGCATCGATGCTCGTTCGTGCAGCTGAAGCGAGAGACGCGGCGCGATGGTCGCGATCGACGACGTGTACGTGCGCACGCCGATCGAGTAGTAGCCGGGAACCATGTCGTCGCCGTTGCCGCCGATCCAGTGCAGGCGGTCGCCGCAGCGAGCCATGATGCGTTGATAATTACGGATGTCGGCCTGACCCTCTTTGAAGGCGATCAGGTTAGGAATCTCGTCGGCCATGCGGGAGACCTGCGTGGCCGTAAGGTTGACCCAATCTCGGCTGTAGATGAACAGGCCGAGTCCCGTGGCTTCGCCGATCTTCTTGTAGTAGTCGAGCAGGCCCTCAAAGTCCGAGTTCGGGTAGTACGGCGGGAACATGAGGATGCCGTCCGCACCGGCCTTCTCCGCACTCTTGGCGAGTTCAACCGAGAGTCCCCCGCCGAAACCGACGCCGGCGATGACGGGCATCTTTCCGTTGGACTCAGCCACCGTGGCCTCGACGACTTTGGTGATCTCGTCCGGCGTCAGCGAATACAGTTCGCCCGTTCCGCCGGCCGCCACCAAAGCGCAGAGGTCGAAGTTCAGCATCTCGGCGACGTTGGCGCGGTAGCCCTCCACGTCCAGCGAGAGATCGTCTTGCTTGAACGGCGTGATGGGGAAGGCAATGACGCCGGAGAGTTTCTTGCGGAGTTCGTCGGGGCCGAGCATGATCCCCACCATTGTGCCAAAGCGGCGACTAGCGCCGTAGGTCGGTGCGTGACAAGATAGCGGGCACCGCCGCGGAACGGCTTCGCCTTGGCCGCCGCGCTTGCCGTTGGGGCGTCGGCGGGCGCCTCTACCATTTCTGGGAGTTCAAGAGTATGCGTCTAGCAATCCTGTGTATCGGACTGGCTCTAGCGGGGTCCTCCGTCGCTCAGGCGGAGCTTCCTTCAATCGAAGAGAAGACGGCAGAGATGCGGTCGTTCGAAGGATACTTCCCGTTCTATTGGGACGACGAGACGGGCAAGGTTTGGCTCGAGATCGGGCGCTGGGACGAGGAATTCTTGTACGTCAACTGGCTCAGTCGCGGGCTGGGATCGAACCCGGTGGGGTTGGACCGGGCCCAACTGGGAGGCTCGCGGGTGGTGCGCTTCCGGCGCATTGGGCCGAAGGTGCTGCTCGAGGAGCCGAACCAACGGTTCCGGGCTCTGAGCGACGACGAGAATGAGGCGCGCACGGTCGCCGAGAGCTTCGCCTCGTCCGTGCTGTGGGGCGGCGCGGCGGAGGCGAGTACGGGCGAACGAGTATTGGTCGATTTCACTGGGTTTCTGTTGCGCGACTCGCACGGCGTGGCGCGGCGCCTGCAGGGAAGCGGCGAGGGCGCCTTTAAGTTGGACGCGAAGAGGTCGGCCATCTCGCTGGAGAACAGCCGGGCGTTCCCGAAGAACACCGAGTTGGAAGCTCTCTTGACTTTTGGAGGCGCCAAGCCCGGACCGAAGGTGCGCGAAACCACACCCAGCCCCGACTCCGTCACGCTCTATACGCGGCACTCCCTGGTCGAACTGCCGGACGAGGGCTATCGACCCCGGAAGTTCGATCCGCGCGCCGGCGTTGGTTCCATCCGGTTCGCCGACTACGCGGCGGCGATTGACGAGCCGTTGCACACGCGCTGGATCCGGCGGCACCGGTTGCAGAAGAAGGATCCGTCGGCGGAGCGATCCGAACCGGTAGAGCCGATCGTCTACTACATCGACCGCGGGGCGCCGGAGCCCATCCGATCGGCCTTGGTGGAGGGAGCGCGCTGGTGGAACGAGGCGTTTGAAGCGGCCGGTTTCATCGACGGTTTTCGCGTAGAGGTGTTGCCCGAAGGGGCGGATCCGCTCGACCTGCGTTACAACGTCGTGAACTGGGTGCATCGTTCGACTCGCGGTTGGTCCTACGGAGCGTCGGTCATCGATCCGCGGACGGGGGAGATTTTGAAGGGAGTCGTCTCTTTGGGATCTCTGCGCGTGCGTCAGGATCGGTTGCTCTTTGAGGGGCTGGCGCCGGCTGCCGCACAATCGCCGGTGGAGGTATCGCTGGCGCGGCTGCGGCAGCTTTCGGCGCACGAGGTGGGACACACGTTGGGCTTTGCCCACAACTTTGCGACGAGCTCCTACGGACGGGAATCGGTGATGGATTATCCCGCACCTCTGATCACGATCAGATCGAACGAGCAGCTCGATTTCTCGAACGCCTACGGCGTTGGGTTAGGCGCGTGGGATTTGCAAGCGGTGCGCTACGCCTACAGCGACGTGCCGGAAGACCAGGAAGAGGCGATGCTGGCGGAAGTGCTCCGCGATTCCGAAGCGCGGGGGTTGCTCTTCATCTCCGATGCGGACTCGCGGCCGCTGGGGGCGATGCACCCTGACTCTTCTCTTTGGGACAACGGCGACGATTCCGTGGCGGCGCTTGAGCACGTGCTGCGCGTGCGGCGGATCGGGTTGGAGGCTTTCGGCGAAGCTTCGATTCGCGAGGGTGATCCGTGGTCGACCCTGGAGCAGGCGCTCGTACCTCTCTACCTGCATCACCGCTACCAAGTGGAAGCGACGGTCAAGATGATCGGCGGAGCACGCTTCGAATACGGCGTTCGCGGCGGCGAGCAGAAAGGCGTTCGAGTGGCGCCGGCCGAGCGCCAGCGGGCCGCGCTGAAGACGCTGTTGAAGACGCTCTCACCGTCCGAGTTGGCGTTGCCGAAAGATCTGGAGTTGATGATCCCGCCGCCGGCCTACGGGTATGAGGACCGCCGCGAGGCCTTTCCGACTCGCTCGGGGCGCCGGTTTGATCCTGTGGCGGCGGCGCGCACGGCGGCGGACGTGACGGCGGCAGCGCTGTTGGCTCCGGCGCGCGCGGCGAGGTTGGTCGAGTTCCATGCGCGGGACCCCGAGCTGCCCTCGCTCGAAGAGGTGATTCGGGAGACGATCCGTGCGACGTGGCTTAGTCCGGCGGCGTCAACCCCGCGGTTGCAGGCCCTGCGTCGCGAGGCGGAGAACGCGGTACTTGATCAGTTGCTGGCTCTGGCGGGAGACGCAGCGGCGGATCCGTCGGCGCGGGCGATTGCGTCCGAGGCTTTGGCGGGGTTGGCTGCCGACGTCGCCGGGGTCGATCGCGATGATCGCTGGCAGGCGCACGAGGCTCGGCGCAGGATTGAGCGCTTCTTAGAGGGACAGGAGGCGCCCGCGTCGCCGAGACGGTTGGCGCCGCCGCCGGGCAGCCCGATCGGCGACTAGCAAGTCGTCTACACTCGTGGCGCAATGCGTCTTCTGTGTCTGGCCTGGAAGCCTCGGAGAGGCGTCCTCTACGACCGGCGGTAGCGCACGCTATAGTGAGGCCATGCGTCGAGAGTTCACGGCTGTATACGAGCACGATGGGGACTGGATTGTCGGCTACTGTCCCGAGGCGCCTGGCGCGAACGGACAGGGACGGACGAAGGAAGAGTGTCGCCGGAGTCTCGCCGACGCGATTGAGATGATTCTTGAAGATCGAAGAGAAGACGCCCTGCGCGGTGCCCCGCCCGAAGCCCATTCGATCTGTACGCGCCTGGGCGCGCTGCGAGTCGGGGACGCTCGATAGCCGCCTACCAGCGAGGCAGAACACGCTTCCAGTTCGGGTCGACGTGTTTGCGCATCTCCGCCTCGTCGTCGCGGTTGCGGTAGGGGATCTTCTCGTAGAGAGCTTTCAGCTTGCCGAGCGCATCGTAGTCGAGGTCGACTCCCAGGCCGCCCTTCTCGGAAATACGGACTTTGCCGTCGACGATCTTCACCCGGCCGCCTGCCACGATCTCATCCGACGACTGCCAGGGGTAGTGCGTATCGCAGGCGTAGGTGAGGTTGGGCGTCGCCGCCGCGACGTGCGCCATTGCCATCAGGCTTACGCCGAGGTGCGAGTTCGAGTGCATGGAGAGTGCCAGCCCGAACGTCTGGCAAAGCTTGCCGAGGTGCTGGACCTGGCGCATGCCGCCCCAGAAGTGGTGATCGCACAAGATCACCTGAACGGCGTCGGTCCGGATCGATTCCGGGATGTGAGCGAACGCCGTGACGGCCACGTTTGAGGCGAGCGGCGTATCGATGCCGCGCTCAAGTAATCCCTTGCGCACGGCGGCCATGCCGTCGATGCCGGCGGCCGGGTCTTCCAGATAGCCGCCTCCCGAAAGTTGTTCTTGGAGATCGACGCCCACCTGAATCGAGGTTTCCACCGTCCAGGCAGAGTTCGGGTCGATGCGGCAGGGAACGTCCGGGCCGAACTCGGCGCGCAACTGCCGGATGGTCTCCACCTCGACTTCGGGATCGAGGACGCCGCCCTTGAACTTGATGTCTTTGAAGCCGTACTCGTCCTTCATCGAGCGGACTTGCGCGACGATCGTCTCCGGCGACAGACACTCGCCGTACTTGTCCTCGCGCGCGTCGTCTCCCTCGCCCCCGCCGCCGGCGTGTTTGTAGAACGGGTAGGCCGAAAAGGGAACTTCATCGCGGACGCGCGTGCCCAGCAGGTCGCAGACCGGTTGCCCGGTCGCCTTGCCGATCAAATCCAGCAGCGCGGTCTCAATGGCGGAGTAGGTGCGCGGGCCGACGTCCAGCGGATTCTCGCCGGGCGTGTGCATCGTGTGTGAGCGGTCGAGGCCCACGCCTTCCCCTTCCACAAGATCGAGCAGCAGGCCGGACAGGCGGTAGGCGTCTTGGCCGATGACGCGATCTCTCACCTCGAGCAGTGCCTGCTTGGGACGGTCGCCGCCGTAGGTCTCGGCGAAACCAATCAGGCCGTCCTCGCTCTCAATCTCGACGACGTTGCGCAGCGCGTACGGAGCGTGCAGCCCGTAGGAACTGCGTAGGGGAGGGTCGGCGATCGCGATCGAATGAACGCGCAGGTCGGTAACTTTCATGGTCGAAGGAAGACGACCATTGTAGGCGGTTCCGGCCCCGGAGCGTTCGGCTAGAGCCGTTCCGCCGCTGGATCCAGCAGGGCCGCTACATGATCGGAAGGCTTCTCGAATTGTTCCTCGAAGGCGCCGAGGAAGTGATCGTCGAGCGTCTCCCGGATCGTCTTCGGGTCGCGGGTTCGGAGCGCCGTGATCACGTCGTCGTGTCGTTCCGGGGCTCGCTCGTTGGTGACGCCGCGTTGGCGTCGCTGGATCGTGATGTAGGCGAACAGAGGCGGGCTGAGCTTCTCCAGAGCCTCAACGAGCGTGGCGTTGCCGGACGCCTCCCAAATAAAGCGATGGAAGTCGAGCTCGGCGTCCGCCGCGTGCGGCAGATCGTGTTGCTCGATGGCGGCCGTGACGCGCTGCAGGCGCTTCTCCAGTTCACCGAAGCCCTCGTCGTCCAGTCGTTGCGCGGCCTCGATCCATGCCAGGCCTTCCAGCAGCCAACGGATCGTCAGCCGATCGCGGACTTCCGCCTCGGTCAAATTGGTGACGAAAGTGCCCTTGTTTGGGACCCGGGTAACGAGCCCGACTTGGTCGAGTTGGACGAGCGCTTCGCGCACGGTCGTCTGGCTGACTTGAAGCTCGCGGGCTAAATGGGCCTCAAGCAGCTGGCGACCGGGTTCGAATTGGCCGGAGAGAATCGCCAAACGCAGCGTCTCTGAAACGCGCGTCGTCAGTAATCCGGTCTTGAGCGGTTCTAAGCGAGCCATCGTGAAAAAGTTCGTGAACTCGGACTCAACAAGGATAGGCGCGCCGCTACAACCCCGTCAATCGGACTAGGCGACTCCGGCCGCCCAGTCTTGCATGCCTGCGCCCTGGGCTGACTGACGGAGTCTGTCGAGCGCCTTGCCCTCGATCTGCCGAATCCGCTCACGCGTGAGCCGGAATTGACGTCCGATCTCCTGCAGCGTGTGCTCCCGATCGCAACCGATGCCAAAGCGAAGTTGCAGGACCTGACGCTCGACTGGAGCCAACGCGCCGAGAAGCGACGAAAGCCGCCGCCGGATCTCCGAGTCGAATAGATCGTCTTCCGGATTGACGGCCGCCGGGTCGCTCAGCACGTCGGCGACGGTCGACTCGCCGTCACGCCCGACGGTCAGGTCGAGTGAGACCGGATCGCGTAGGAGCGTGCGCAGGTCCCGAACTTGTTCGAGCGGCAGTTCCAGAGCTTCAGCGACGTCGGCGTCCGTGGGCGGACGCGAGAGAGTCGCTTCCAGCTCGCGGTAAGCCCGTTTGAGTTTGGTCAACAACTCGTTGGTGTGAACGGGAATCCGGACCGTGCGCGACTTGTCCGTCAGGGCTCGGGTCATCGATTGCTTGATCCACCAGTGTGCGTACGTCGAGAATTTGAATCCCCTGCGGTAGTCGAACTTGTCGACTGCGTGCATGAGGCCGATGTTGCCCTCCTGAATGAGGTCAAGGATCGGCAGGCCGCGGTTGATGTAGCGCTTGGCGACTGAGACGACGAGGCGGAGATTGGACTCGATCAACGCCTGCTTGGCGGCTTCGGCGCGCTGACGCCCGATCAGCACCTTGCGATAGGAGCTCTTGCAGAGAGCGGCGGGAAGCATGCCCGCATCCTGGGGCGGGCCTTGGCGCAGCAGCTCCTCCGTCCATGCGAGCCAACTGTCGTGGCGAACCGGCAGCGCCCGCACCGATCGAGCCAAGCCGGCTGCGGCGCGCAAGCGTCGTTTGCTGGATACGCGCTTGGGCAGGGCGTTCCAAGCCTCCCACTCCGCATAAAAGGGTTGCATCGCTTGCAAGCCGACCGCGGCCCGCTTCGACCTCCGAACGGGGCGTTCTTGGACGGGCGTTTCCAGGAAGGTGCGCGGGCGAATTTCGCGCTCGGCGATCTGACGCCGCAGCTCGATCAGCTTGTTCCACAACCAAGGGCTGTGGGAGAGACCGCGACGAAGCTGGGCCATGCCTGCCTCCAACTCGCGAGCATGGGAGACTTCCTGCGATTTGTCGAGCAGTTTGTAGCGGCCCATCTCGCCCAGGTATTGGCGGACGTTGTCCTCCGCCGGTGCGGCCTGATAGACCGTTTCTTCGCTATTTTTTGGGGCGTCCGGAACAAGAGTTGGAGTCGGCATCGGTGGAGAACCTCGCTGTGTCTCTTATTTGTATAACTTTTGTTCATATTTTGATGCAAGCTTTACTCGTCCCTCCACCCGTCCAGAAGTTTGCGGTAGGAGCCGGGCAGCAGGAAGCGCTGCGCGGTCGTCCGCAAGGTCCAAAAGACGTCTAGAGGGAAGACTTGTACAGCCGCTGCCAGGTAGCGAGGAAACGCGAGCCCCACGCCGGCGCGAGACAACGCCAATGGGATGGCGGCCAACGGACCGATGAAGTAGCCGGCCGGGATCCAAAGCGGAATCCATTCGACTGCGGCGCACCCGGCGGCGGCCAGCCAAACAATTCGATCGGCATATCCGAGTGCTGTGACGAGGCTCTCGGGGCTGCTGGCGTGCGAGCTGCTGCGGTAGAGGCCGACGGTCCAGCGCGCTCGCTGGCGGCGCAACTCGTCGAGCGAGTCCGGCACCTGAGTATCGGCTTGGGCGCTACGCAGGAACCGAGTCGTCCAGCCGCGAGCGATCATAGCGAGCGTCGTTTCCGTGTCTTCACTGAGAGCGCCCACCGGAAAGCCGCCGCAAGCGTCGAGGGCGGATCGCCGCAAGAGCGTATTGCCCCCGGAAGACGCCGGGTTCAAATGAAGGCGGTCCTTGCCCTCCAATACGACGAGTTGGTGCACCCAGGCCTCCAGCGCGGCGTAGCGGGCGGCGGCTGCCGGGCGATCGGTGATGGGCCTGCGATAGCCGCAAACGGCTCCCAGGCGCTCGTCTCCAGCGGTCAGCTCCGCCGCTTGCGCCAGGGCGTCCGGGGCGGGCTGCTGGTCGGCGTCGAGGCAGTAGACGAACTCGGCTGCGTCTTCCTGGAGGCCGGTGTTCAGAGCCGCCGCCTTCCCTTGTCGGGCCGGGAGAACGAGCAGCCTCGCATCCACTCTCCCGGAGGTCCACTCGCGGAGGATCTCAGGCGTCCTGTCTGTCGAAGCGTCGTCGACAAAAAGGTACCCGACGGGCCCGTCGTACTCGAGTCGGTCCAGAGCGCTCAGCAGATCCCCAACGCGCTCCTCCTCGTTGCGCGCCGCGACTGCGATGACCACGGAAGGCGGGTCGACTGCACGCGGCGAGGAGCGTCCGCGGGGCGGCGCCAACACGAAGGCGAGCCGGCGCACAGTGAATCCGCCGATCAGCACTCCGAAGGTGAGCGTCAACGCATCCATCCGCTCCCTGCAATCCGAGCGGCCAACTCTCGGGCTTCGCCTAAGCACCACAGCGAATGGCCGAACCACTGAACGGGCGCGAACGCCGCCCACTCTAGCACCCGTCCAGACTCGACCGCGAAACTTCCGGCGCGCGCGGTCATCATGATGGGGCCGAGCGGCGCAGCGAGGACTCGTATGGCGGCCGTGCTGCGACTCCAGCCGCGAGAGGTCAGTCGGAGCTGCGCGAAGTCGCGACCTCGCGACCAGCGGTCTCGGACGAACTGCGCAAACGTGAATGGATGGTCATGTACGACGACCGCGTCGGGATCGAATCGAATCGCCTTGCCCTCGGCCTGTGCGCGCCAGCAGATCTCGCTGTCAGAGGCGAAACAGTCGCTGTGATAACCGCCCAAATTCTCCCAGATCTTGCGTGAAAAGCTTTGATTGGCGCTGGGAATTTCCGGGCGAGTGGAGACCGGTCCTCCGGTCATCCACCAGCCGTAGCGCGTCCAGTGTAAGGCTCGATTCCACCAGCCGGGCATGGGTTCCACCGCTCCCCCGGCAACCTCCCACCCGTCCTTGTGTAAGGCGACCACCCTTTCCAGCCAGTCGGGCCGAGCTGCGCAGTCGGGGTCGGTGAAGACCAGGATGCTTCCCTTGGCGCGGGCCGCCCCGAGGTTGCGCGCCTCGTGAGGCAACATGCGTCGCCCGGCAAGGACGAGTTGGACGTCGGGAAACCGACGAACCTCCTCCGCGGTCTGCTCGTCTGGGGAGGAATCGACGACGATGGTCTCGAAATCCTGGAAGCTCTGAGTCTCCAGCGCGCGCAGGGAGGCCGCGATGGTTCTCTGGGAGCGGTAGGCGGGCAGGATGACCGAAGCTGCTGGTGGAGTCGTGCTCATCGCCGCTTGAGGGCGAGTTCCATGTCGGCGAACTCGCGCTCCGTATCTCCAGGGCCAAGCAAGTAGCCGAGGGCCTCGTGGAAGGACATATACGTGTAGAGCGGAACGCTGACGGGCAGCCCGGTAATGAAAGCGCCCCAGAGTGCGGGGCGAGGGGCAATGGAAGCCGCCAGGCGCGCGAGGTGCAGCGGCGGGGCGACCGTCATGCCGGCTGCGTACAAGACGCGTTTCGGCAAGCTCCACGAAGTCGCGACGGAGCCTGCGTTGTAGCGCTTCATCACCGAGTTGGCGCGCAGGCCGTCACTGAAGTGGAACCAGTCTTCATGCTCCACTACGGCGTCCGTCGCCTGTAGGCAGACGCCCCCGTCAGATTGGATGCGGCGATGCAGCAGGTACTCGGCCTGCAGCCACTCAGCGAGCGGCTTCTCGTCGGCGAAGCGCTCCAGCACGTTGCGCCGGTAGGCGATGTTGTTGCAGGAGGGAATCGACACGGGACCGGGGCGCGTGGGGTGCATCCAGCGACCGTACTCGGCCATCAAGAAGGCCCGGCTCAAGTACGTCTGGGGCTCGGCGTCTGCGAAGGAATAGTTGACCAAGGCGGCGTCGGACTCGGAGAACGTGTCGATCACAGCCTGAGCCCAGTTCTCCCGCGCCACGGCGTGGTCTTCAAGGAAGGCGACAAAATCGCCTTTTGCCTCGCTCAGCCCTTGAGCTGCCGCTTGGGAGAAGGTGAGACCTGATCCAGCGATGATGCGCGGCTGTAGGCCAGGGCCGGATACGTCCAGCGGAGCCGCCTCGGGGTCCGTGTCCACCCAGATCAACTCGACGGAGTCTCTGAGAACCTGGTCGCGCAGACGAGCCAGGGCAGCGGGCGCCCGCTCCCGTTGCGCGCCCATGAGTTGAACGATGCTCAGTCGCGGATGCACTCTCCCAACAGGGTACCCGCTTCGCTATTCTTCGGGGTGCTCCAGGATCTCCGTCGGCCGGTTCGCGCCGTCCACGAGACGAAGCCGCATCTGCTTGCGGCCGTCGAGAGAATCCTGCGGGATTTCAAACCGCGCCGCGATCAGCGCCCCCCGAGTCTCGCCGGACTCAATGCGCCCTTCATGCAGAAGCGGCTCGTCCTTCATGCCGCCGATCTCGGGAAAGTACTCGAAGAGATCTTTGAGGTCGTAACCCTGGACGATCTTGCCCAGACGTCGATCGCCCTGGGCGTCGATGACCTCCAGGCGCCGATCGTAGGCTACGAACGGATGCGGCGTGACGTTCTCTACGCGGAAGTTGACGAAGGCCACCGAGGCGTCCTCGCTCACGGCGAGAGTACGCACCTGGGTGATCTCCGCAGCGAGCCGCGCCTGTGGACCGCGCGTCAAGTAGAGCGCCCCAAGGGCGACGGCTCCCAGAGCAATCAGGGCGATGGCTAGTTTTTGCATCAAGGACGTTCCATTCCCGCGGACCTAGGGTGCGACGTTCTTCGCGCGCTCAATCGGTTCCGGGCTTTCCCACCAAGTGACGACGACGGAGGGGTTCCGGTTGCGGAACTCTTCGACGGCTGCCGGCGTGACCGCTGTCCCGCCGACATAGAGACGCTCCAGGTTCGGCGCTTGGTCGAGGACGGCGAGACCGGCGTTGGTCAATTCGGTTTCCGCAAGATCGAGGCTGCGCAGCGAAGGCAGCTCGACCAGGACGGCCGCGGCTTTGTCGTCGATGCGTTCGCTCTTCCACAAGCGCAGCTCGGCGAGTTGCGGCATCTTGCGCAACGCGGACAGCCCCGAGGCGCCCACGAGAGTCTGACTCAGGTTGAGGGAGCGCAAGTTGACCAGCGGCTCCAGTAGGCGCATACCCGCGTCGGAAATCTGCATCTGATTGACGTCGAGCGACTCGAGATCAGTGAGATCAGCCAGAGCTCCGAGATTGAAATCGCTCAAGGCCAGCGCCCAAAGGCCGGAGTCGGTCCGCTGCAGGCCGCCGACTTCAAGATGCTTCAGCGACGGCAGCATCTTGAGCAGCGGCAGCGCTCGTCCGCTCATCTTGGCGCCGCCGAAGGCGAGACGTTCCAGCTTGACCAGCGGCGCCAGATTTTCGAATCCTTCGTCCTCAACCCGACTGTGGCCGACTCGCAAATGGCGGAGGTTCTCCAGGTGCGCGATGTGCTCAAAGGAACGGCTCGTGACGTCGGCGCCTTCCAGGTTCAAGACTTCGAGGTTCTTCCAGCCCTTGAGCGGGATCACAGCGGCGTCGGTGACGTAGTCACAGTAGTAGAGGTTCAGTTCCCGGACGTTCTCCAATGGCTTCAGCCGTTCGAGGCCTAAGTCGGAGACCCAGGTATAGGCCAGGTTGATGCGCTCCAGGTGAGGGAGTTCGGCGACCAGCGCCAAGTCGTCGTCTGAGATCCAGCTGGAGGCGAGGTCCACGGCGATGATGCGGCCCTGATCGTCTGTCTCATAGGTTCCTGCGACGGACTGGATCCAGGAGCCGACGTCTTGCTCGGCGGCGACAACGGGCGCCGCTCGCACCGCGAACGGCGCGGCCAGCAGTGCGACGAAGAGTAGACGTGAAAGCATTAGCTGCGTCTCCGGTTCGGGCGGCTGGATTCGATGTCGAAGACCACTTCCAACTCCGGCTTCGCCTCGCGCAGTTTGCCGTGACCCGGTTCGCTGACCATCGTGTGATAGAGGTCCACGAACTCAAGCTGCGGCAGCCGCGTCAACGTATCCACCACGCCGTCGCCTACGTGGGTGGAGTCGAGATGCAGACGCTCGATCTTGGTCGTGTCGGGGATATGCGCCAAGCCTTCGTCGGTGATCTCGGTGTAGTCGAGGTTGACGACGCGCAGTTCGGGCAGCGCCGCGACCGCTTTGAAGCCGTCGTCGTGGATGAGGTCGCGTACGAGCGCGAGCGACCGTAGATTGTTCAAGCCGGCCAGCGACTGTAGAGCCTTGTCGGTCACGCGGGTATAGCTGAGATCAAGAAAGCGGAGCTCGGCGAGGCCGCCGATCGGCGCGATGCCTTTCTCGCCCAACTCGGTTCCCGCTAGGTCCAGGCGACGCAGGCCGGTCATCTTGCCAAGGGCGGCGCCCGCGGCGTCGGTGACGTCGGTATAGGCGATCGAGAGACTGCGCAGAGCAGGAAGCGCCGCAAGCGACGCCACGCCCTCATCGATCAGCGCGCATCCAAGCAGGCTGACGGCCTCAAGCGAGGCAAGCCCCTCGAGCGAGGCGAGCCCCGGACCTTCAACCAACGTGTGGTCGAGTTGAAGACGCCTCAAGCGCACGAGTTTGGAGAGCGACGCAAGGCCCGCGTCGGATGCCGTCGTGTGTTTGAGGAGCAACTCTTCGAGCGACGCGAGTCGGCTGAGACGTTCGAGGCCGAGGTCGCCGATCTGCGTCGTACCCAGGTCCAGCTTCTTGAGCTGCGTCAGGTCGGACAGATTCTCCAGTTCCGCGTCGGTGACCGGCGTATCGGCCAGCGACAGCTCGACGACTTTGCCGTCGTCCAGAGTCGCTGCGCCGCCGAGGGACCGAGCCCACTCGGCTACGGCTTCATCGCCTCGCACGGAGGTGATCTCGCGATCACTCGTCGCCGCCGGGGCCATATCGATGAACTCGATCTCGCAGTCGGGGAGCGCTGCTTGCAGTTGGTCGACGCCGGCTTGCGTGACGCGCGTGTAGCGCAGATCGAGTTGGCGAAGCTTCTTGAGTCCGGCGAGGGCGTCGAGTCCGGCGTTGGTGATCTTGGAGCGGTAGAGATTGAGGACTTCGAGGTCTTGTTTCTCACGCAGGACTTCGAGCCCTTGGTCGGTGATCTCCGCGCCAAGCAGCTCCAGACGCTTCAGTTTCACAAGCGGGGCGGTGTGCGCCAGTCCCGCGTCGGTGAGCGGGAGGCCTCGCAGGTCGAGCTCTTCGAGATCGGTCAGCCCGGCGACATGCTCCATGCCCGCGTCGGTCACGGCGGCATCCCGAATCCACAGCGTGCGCAGCTTCTTCATGCCGCCGATCTGCCGCATCGCCGTGTCCGTAATGCGGGAAAAAGTGAGATCGAGCTCTTCGAGATTCTTGAGCGGCGCCAACGTCTCCCCTTTCATCTGGGTTCGGCGGAGGCGCAGCTTCTTGAGCGTTGGAGCGGCCGGAGCCAGGGTCGTCACGCCGTCGTCGTTGAACTTGATGCGCGCCAGAAAGGTATAGCTGAACGTCAGCTCTTCCAGTTTGGGCAGGAAAGCCACACGTCCTAGCCAAACCGAGTAGTTGCCGCGAAAGCCGGCGCGGGGGTTCCACATCGGCCCGGGCAGGTGGACGCGGCGGAGTTCCGGCAGCGGCGCGAGATAGGCGAGGTCGGGAGGATCGATGTTCGTGCCGACGAGATTTACCTCCTCCAGGCGGAAGTTCTCCGCCGGCAGTTGGTCGAGCGATCGCAGCCGCTCCCGGGAGCCTTCGAGAACAACGTGCCCGCCCATCCGCAGGACCCATTCAGCGGCTTCGCGGTCAGCGGCCGGAGGCGCCTCGTAGGCTGCCGCTGCAACGGCGAAGAGGAACGGTAGGAATACAGCGAGACGGCGCATACGGGCTCGTCTAGAGACTATCAGAGCGCGCTCAGGCCGGATCGCCGTTCTTCACGCGGCGGTAGCTGGGCAAGGTCTTCTGTTTTGCGTCCTTCCACGAGTCCGGATCGGCGCAGTCGAGGGCGGCGAACCAAGCGTCCATCTTCGCCCCGAGACGGTCTTGTTGATCGGCGTGTGCGGGATCGTCATAGAGGTTGACGCGCTCACCCGGATCCTTGGTCAGGTCGTAGAGTTCCGAGGGGAAGTCCTCGGTGCGCTGGATGAGCTTCCAGCCGGGTTCGCGGATCATGCGGCAGTACTGGTATTCGCCGTACACCGTGTCGTCCCAGTTGGCAGGTTCCTCACCGCGCAGGGCGGCGGCGTAACTGCGGCCGGGAAGCTCCTTCTCCCCTCCCAAGGGCGGTAGCCCCAAGTAGTCAAGAATGGTCGGTGCGAAGTCGTAGAAGCTCGTGTGGATCGGGCTCGTCGTCCCCGGCGGGATCGTCCCCGTGTGGCGGTAAAAGGCCGGGACGCGCATCGATTCATCGAATAGGTTGTAAGGCCACGAGGTGTTGCCCTTCCCCCACAATCCGTGGTGTTCGAGCATAAAGCCGTGGTCGCTCAAGAAGACGATCAACGTGTCTTCGGCGATACCGAGCTCGTCGATCTTGTCCGCAATGCGTCCCACGTTGTCGTCGATGGCGGTCACCATCGCGTAGTAGTGGATCTTCGATTCTCGATTTCCGACGTTGGCTTTGGATAGGTTATGCGCGATCGGTTCGTTGAGCGGCTCGCCGGGGAAGGTTTCAAACTCGGAGTCGCGGTACATCTCCAGGTACTTCTCGGGGGTGCCGCGATAGGGCGTGTGGGGCGCGTTGTAGCTCACGAAGGCAAAAAACGGCTCATCCTCCGGCCGCGCGACCGTTTCCTCGATGAACTCCAGCGCCTTGTCGGTGATCACGTCGGTGGCGTACCCCGGATAGACGCTCTTTTCGCCCTGCCAATACATCTCCGGGTCTTGGTAGCGCGAGCCGCCCGTGGGCATGGCGAACCAGTAGTCGAACCCGGCTTGGGGCTGTTTGCTGTCGCCCATGTGCCACTTGCCCGAGAGCCCGCAGCGGTAGCCGTTCGCGGCCAGCGCCTCCGAGAGCGTGGCTTCGCCGGCGAGGTATTCGAAGGCGCCGTCGCCTTCGTTACCCTCATGGATCCAATCGTGGACGCCGTGCTGGGACGGCGTCTGGCCGGTCATCAGCGTCATGCGGCTGGGCGAGCAGACCGGAGTCGTGCAGAAGGAGTTGCGGAGCAGCGCACCCTCGCCCGCCAGTCGATCGCAATGGGGCGTACGGATCTCCGCGTTGCCCAAGACGCCCAGAGTGTCGGGCGCTTGATCGTCGGTCAGGATGAACACGACGTTCGGCTTTCTTGCGCTCGACCCGGCCGAAGGCGGCGACGGCGCACAAGCCGCGGCGGAGAGGGCGGCGGCGGAGGTTTGGAGGAAATCGCGGCGACGCATCGGCGCTATTGTAAGGCCCGACGACGTTTGTCGTGCGAAACAACACCTGGCATTTCAGGCCAAAGCGCTGATAATAGGGAAAGATGCGTCCGCCTGGAAGCCTGCCGGAGGACGTCGCCGACGAGATCTTCTCCGACTGGACCGCTCCACGACGTCGCGGCGCCGTACCTTCTTTCTTCTTCTCGCTTGCCGTGCATGCGACGGTCGTGGCCGTGGCCTGGCAGATCAACCCGACCCCCTCCGCCAAGGAGTTCAAGGCCCCGACCGTCGAGCAGATCCTGGCTGAGAGCAACCGGCGAGTGGTCTGGTATTCGCCCAAGGCGGCACTGCCGGAAGTCGCTCCCGTGGAGCAGCAGGCCGTCAAAGCCGAGGCGGAGACGCCGCGCTACCGGCTGCCGCAGCGAGTGAACGCGAACGATCCGAATCCGCAAAGTACGCGGCAAATGATTGTCTCCGACGCGCCCGAGATTGAGATTCAGCAGGACCTCGACCTGCCCAACATGCTCTCGTGGAAAGCGCCCGAGGTTGAGCGGCCGCGTTTCCAGCTGGAGCAGCCGAAGTTAGTCGCTCCGTCTGAGCGGACGATGGCGGAGATCACGCCGCCGAAGGCGCCTCAGATCGAAATGCAGTTGGATCAGCCGCAGGTGGACGCGGCGAAGCTGCAACAGCTCGCGCGGCTGCGTTTCCAGCGCGAGCAGGAGCTGAACGCGCCCGAGCCGGAGCGCCAGGCGCTGACGGCCGAGGCGGCGCCGGAACTGGCCCTCAACGCGCAGGCCCCGGAGTTGGATGCGTCGCGGTTCCAGCAGACGTCCCGTCTGCGCTATCAAGGGACACGGCAAACGGCTCCCGCGCCCGCGCCTAGCCGCCAAGCGTTGACTCCAGGGGAGTCTCCGGTAATTTCGACGACGCCCACCACTCGCGCGGGCGTCAATCCGGCCGAATACCAACGGCTAGCGCGGTTGCGCTACCAGGCCGGGCAAGGCACGCCGCGGCAGGATGCCCCTCAGGCGCAAGCGCTCGGCGCCGGCGGACTTCCCGCCCCGGTCATCACCAACACGCCGGACGGCGGACCGGGCGTCAACGCGGCCGAGTTCCAACAGCTCTCACGCCTGCGTTACCAAGGGCCCGCGGGCGAGCGTCCGGCGGGGCCGGGAACCGGGCCGAGAGCTCTGGGCGATCTGACCGGCGGCGCGGCGCCCAGCGTCTCCGCGGCGACGAGCGCCGGCGGAGCCAATGAAGAACTGGCCAGGGCGGTGTCGTCGCTGAACCGGCTGGAAGGGCCCGGGGCCCCGCCGCCGAGTCTAGGCGCGCCCGGCGGCGACCAATCCGGCGGAACCGGCGGCGACGAGAACTTGGTCGTAGCGGGCGTCAATCCGTCAAACCGCATACCGGACACCCTGCCCAAAGGATCGCGCCGCGGATCCTTCTCCGCCGGACCGAATGCGACGGCGGACGGGGGAAGGACGGGATCGGCCGGATCGGACTCGGCTAGGTTGCGGGTGCCGGGCCTCGCGGTGGAAGGCCCGAACAATGCGACCCAGCGATCCACACTGCCGGGGCAAGGGGGGCCCGCCGACGACCTGAACGCCATGCTGCGACGCGGCGGGCTGCGCAACACGGCCGGACCGCCGCCGGAGGTTGAGATCGTTTGGGATCCGCGCCAGATCGACTTGGAGAATCCGTTCGTTGGACGCCCGGTCTACAAGACCGCGATCAACATGCCCAACGTGACCAGCTATCGCGGCGATTGGGTGATCCAGTTCGCCGAGTACGACGAAGAGCAAAGCAAGAAGCGGCGCGGCGCTCCGACCAAAGACATTGAAGATCGCGCGACCGCGCGACCGGAAGGAATTGAGCCGCCCTATCCAAAGATCAAGGTCGACCCCAAATACGTGCGCGAGGCCGCGCGGGACCTGATCGAAGGCGAAGTGATCGTCTACGGAATTATCCAGCCCTCGGGCTCGATCACGAACATCACTCTGCTCAAGAGCGTCGACGACAAGCTGGACCTGAGTGCCCAAGAGGCGTTGGCGAAGTGGAAGTTCGAACCGGCGCGTAAAGACGGCAAGGCGGTCGCGGTGGAAGCTCTGGTGCGCATTCCATTCCGTTTGGATCCTTCCGTGAAGGTCCGGTACTGAGTTGGGACTAGAGGCGTTTCAAGAAACGCTCGGGCCTATGACGCTTGGTTCCCTGCTCGGATGGGTCTGAGGGTAGACTCGACTCGATCGACGTATAGATCAAGAACGGCACGCCCACTATGGCGTTGATATCGACCAATCCGTGATAGCGACTATCAAGCGAACGGTCGCGATTATCTCCCAGTAAGAAGATCCTGCCCGGCGGAACGACCAGTTCGGCGCCGTCTACGTGATCCTCAAGCATTTCGATTGCTGGGGTGAGCAGCGCCGAGCTAGAGCCTCCTGGAAAGTTATCTCGATAGACGTCTGAGTAGTCCGTCTTGTGCACCACGTAGGCTTCCTCCACCGGTTGGCCGTTGCGCCATAGCTGGCGCTCCACGAGCTTGATCCGGTCACCGGGGACACCGACAATCCGTTTCATGAAGGTCTCAGACGGATCAGAGGGGGAGCGATAGGCGACGATTTGTCCTCGCTCAATCTCCGGCTTAGGGAACCTTCGGACCAGGACGTGATCGCCTATCAATAGCGTGTCCTCCATGGAGCCTTGCGGAATCACGTAAGCCCGAACAAACACCAGAGTGACCGGCGAAGCGAGGACCAGCGCCGAGACTAACAGCCAGGGTACGGGGCGGCCGCGCTCGCCGCCCGCGGCCGCGAGTGCTCTTCCCGCCCGCCTGAATACCCACACTGCGATGAGGTTCAGCGGTACGACAAACACGGCTGCAATCGCCGCTTCCGGAGAGGCTGCGAATAGATTGAGGATCCATATCGCTGCGAGGAGCGTAACGGCCCCCGCTCCATGGAAGAGCGCGAGTCCGTAAGCGCTCCAAACCCGCCCGCGGCGAATACCGATTGCGCCAAGGATCAGCGGTAGAGCAGCAACGGCACTCAAAGTCGCCAGCAACCACGCGAAGCGCCCAAGGTTAGATGCCCATGCGGTCCCCAACAGGTCAAAAACCTTGAGCAGAACGAGGCCCGCCGCTAGGATCCACGCGATTTTCGCAGCCTTCGGTAACTCGGAGGATTTCATATAACAGTCATGCTCTCCACGAGCACCCTCGACTGTAGCTTGATTTGACTTGCGTGCTGCTGGTGCTGGGAACGATCCAGATGCAGGCGTCCGATCCTACGGGAGCTATGCCGTCAACTCGGCTGCCACCACGAGATAGTCCGCGATCGCGTTCCGGATGTTCTCCAACCCCTCTTGTCCCGTGTCGCCTTGCGAGACGCAGCCGGGGAGTCCCGGGCACGATACGTCGTAGCCTTCTTCGGAATGCCTGAGGATGACTTTGTAGGTCATAGGCAGCTGCGATCAGAATGGCGGTTTAGCAAATCGGCTCAGAGCATCTCCGACGCGGTAGCCTGAGACTCTTCATGCGGATTGCTGCTCTCGCTTTGATTCCCTTGCTGGTGCATGGGGCCACGCGCGCTCCCGTGCCCGCCGACCGCGCGATGGTCGTCGCGGCCGAGCGACAAGCAGCCGAAATCGGCCGCCGCGTCCTGCAATCGGGCGGCAACGCCGTCGACGCCGCCGTCGCCGTCGGCATGACGATGGCCGTCACCTATCCGCTCGCCGGAAACATCGGCGGCGGCGGCTTCATGCTGATCCGCTTCGCCGACGGCCGTTCGACGTTCATCGACTTCCGCGAAATGGCGCCCGGCGCCGCGACGCGCGACATGTATCTCGACGCCGACGGTGAGGCGACCGACGAAAGCGTCATCGGGTATCGCGCCGCCGGCGTGCCGGGGACGGTGCGCGGCTTGGCCATGGCGCTCGAAAAGTACGGCACCAAGCGTTGGGCCGAATTGATCCGCCCGGCTCGCCGCCTCGCCGAGCGCGGGATCACGGTCACGCCGCTGACCGTCGCCACCCTGAGCGACAACCACCGGCTGGAGCGGTTCGCGGAATCGAAACGGATCTTCTTGAACGGCGGCGACTACTTTCGACGCGGCGACCTGTTGCGCCAGCGCGACCTGGCGCGCACCTTCCGGCGCATGGAGAAGAACGGGCCGGACGAGTTCTACACGGGCGAAACGGCGAGGTTGATCGCGCGCGACATGGCCGCCAACAACGGCCTGATCACGCTCGAAGACCTGAATGCGTACGAGCCCAAAGAGCGTCGCCCGCTCGAAGGAGACTATCGCGGCTATCAGGTGCTGTCGGCGCCTCCGCCGAGTTCCGGCGGGGCGGGCGTCGTCCAGATGCTGCGCATGCTCGAAGACTCGGACTACTTCCAGGCGGGCGCCGGGTCCGCTGCCGCCATCCACCACGTCGCCGAGGTCCAGCGACGGTTCTTCGCCGACCGCGCCGCCTATTTCGGCGACACGGACTTCATCGAGATGCCGCTGGACGAGCTGGTATCGGCAGCGTACGCGCGCAAGCGCGCATCGACCATCGACCCCGAGAAGGCGACGCCGAGCAGCGAGGTCAGCGCCGGGTTGGGCGACGGCAAGATGGACGGCGAGACGACGCACTACTCGGTCGTGGACGCGATGGGCAACGCGGTCTCGGTGACCTATACGCTCAACGGGTTGTACGGCTCGGGAGTGACGGCGGCGGGTACCGGCATCCTGCTCAACAACGAGATGGACGACTTCACGGCGAAGCCCGGCGCGCCCAATATGTTCGGGCTCCTGCAGAGCGAGAACAACGCCATCGAGCCGCGGAAGAGGCCCCTTTCAGCCATGACTCCCACGATCCTCGTCAAGGACGGGAAGGTCGCCTACGTGTTGGGCTCGCCGGGCGGGCCCACGATCATCAACACGGTCTTCGAGACGATCCTCAACCTGGTCGACTTCAACATGGATCTGCAGCAGGCGGTCGACTTCCCCCGCTTCCATCACCAGTGGATGCCGGACGAGCTGAGGATGGAGAGCTACGGATTTTCGCCGGATACGGTTCGGCTGTTGGAGGAACGCGGGCACACGATTCGCAGGGTGAACCGGCAAGGGCGCGTCATGGCCATCGAGGTGAACGAAGACGGCTTACTGGGAGCAGCGGACGCGCGTTCAGAAGGATTGGCGGCGGGTTATTGATATCCTCTGGGCGCTATGCGTGCCCTCGTCGCGATTCTTCTTCTCTCCTTGGCCGGATGTGGCGGATCCCCCGGCGCTCCTGAGCCGCCTCGCAACGTCATCCTGATCTTGGCCGACGACCTGGGTTGGGCGGGTACTTCGCTTCAGCTCGATCCCGACAATCCCCTTTCACGCAGCGATTTCTATCAGACTCCCAATTTGGAGCGGCTGGCCTCCGAGGGAATACGCTTCTCCAACGCCTACGCGCCCCATCCGAACTGTTCGCCCACGCGGCTGGCGATCCAGACAGGCAAGTCTCCCGCGCAGTTGCGCATGACCGACATCATCAACCGCGGTTCGGGTCGCTTCTACGAGGGACTGCCGCTGATTCCGCCGCAGCATATCGACGACATCCCCTCCGAGGAGACGACGATTGCGGAACTCGCCAAGGCGGCCGACCCCGAGCGCGTAACGGCCCACTTCGGCAAGTGGCACCTCGGCGGCGGAGGCCCAGGGGAGCATGGCTACGATGAGCACTCCGGAGATACGACGAACCGAGAGGGCGGCTCGCAGCCTCCCGACCCGAAACGCACCGTCAGCGTCACCGACAGCGCCGTCGACTTCTTGGAGAAGCGTGCCGGAGACGGCCGTCGCTTCTACATGCAGGTCTCTTACTACGCGGTGCACCTGGCGATCCACGCGCAGCCCGAGACCATCGCCCGCTATGGGGCAGCCGAACCGGGCGAGCGTCATAACCACCCTGGCCACGCGGCGATGACGACGGATCTCGATACCGGCGTGGGACGGATCCTGGATGCGCTCGACAGGCTGGGACTGGCCGAGGACGTCCACCTCGTCTTTACCTCGGACAACGGCTCCTACACGCATGCGGGGGCCGAATGGGTGACGACCAACGAGCCGTTGCGCGGGCAGAAAGCGTCGACTTGGGAGGGCGGCATCCGAGTGCCGATGATCGTGCGCGGCCCGGGCGTTGCGGCGGGCGCGCACTCTGCGCTGCCGGTCGGCGGGATCGACCTCTATCCCACCGTTCGCGATCTGCTGGGCGTGGAAGCGTCGCTGCCGGAGGGCGTCGAGGGCGGCAGCCTGGTCGAACTGATCCACGGTGAAAGCGAAACCGTCGACCGGGCGAAGCCGCTCGTGTGGCACTTCCCGCATTACCAGACCGACAAGGGCAATCGCCCTTCGACGGCGATTCGCCAGGGCGCATGGAAGCTTGTCCGGCACTACGAGCAAGAGCGCGACGAACTCTACCAGTTGGACGACGATTTGTCGGAGTCCAAGGACCTCGCCGAGAGCGAGCCGGAGGTCGCACAGAAGTTGGCGAAAGACCTCGATGCCTACCTGGCCTCGATCGACGCGCCGATGGCGAAGCCGAACCCGGACTACGCCGGTGAGTGAACCTTCCGCCCGCGCCCGGGGTCCCTACTAGCGGAACTCGGCGCGGTCATGCAGACCGGACCAAGCCGACGGCAAACTCCACCCCCGGCGAGGGACGCTTCGCCGGGTCTTTTCGACGGCCGCGTCGACTACCAGCCCCGTCGCTCGCGCAACCTCGTGATGTGGGCGCAGTGGTGGCGACCGTGCCAGGCGTAAAGCGAGAGCGTCTCGTCGAGGCGGATCGGACGGTCCATCTCCGGATGCCGGAACGTCCGCGCAAGGTCTTCCGAGCCACAGCTGCGGGCGAGCCGGACCCAGCGGTCGTGCAGCGCGTCCAGCAGATCAAGCGACGGCTCGACCGGCGCCGACTTGGCGTCGGGCAGTTCCGCCCAGGCGGCCTCGTCATAGGGCCGGATCGTGGGTTCGTCCTCGGTCATGGCCAGCCGGAAACGCGCATAGCAGTTCAGATGCGAATCGGCGACGTGGTGGACGACTTGGCGGACCGTCCAGCCCTCCGACCGATAGACCGAATCCAGCTGAGCATCGTCGAGTCCGGAGACGGCCGTCCGAAGTTCCGTCGGAAGCGCCTCGATCTGACCAATCCAATTGGCCGGCCCTTCGGTGGGACGAGCGACAGTGGGGCGCCGCCAACGTCCGAGCGGGTAGCGCGAGTCCTGCATCTCTCTACCCTAAGCCTTTCTTCGTATGCCGCCGATTCTCGGGAGGTGGTTGAGAACGAGAGTCAAGCTCCCATGCACTACCTGCAGCGAGAGTTGCGCGACCGGCTTCAGACCGACCCGGAGATCTTCGACTTCTTGGAGCAGGGCGCCTCGGACGGCATCTGGTATTGGGACGTCGAGCACCCCGAGCAAGAGTGGATGAGTCCTCGTTTTAAGCGTGTCTTCGGCTACGAAGACCACGAGATCCCGAATACCTCGCGCTGGTGGCAGGAGCACATCTTCAGCGAGGATCTGGAACTCGTTCTCAAGAACTTTCAGGCGCATTGCGAAGATCCGAACCATCCCTACGATCAAACCGTGCGCTATCGCCACAAGGACGGGTCGACGGTTTGGGTCCGTTGCCGCGGAATCGTGTCGCGCAATGAGAAGGGCGAGGCGATCCGGATGCTCGGCGTCCATCAGGACGTAACTCAGCTCAAGCAGGTGCAGGCGCGCCTTGAGCGGAAATCGGCGGATCTTGAAGCGACGAATCAAGAACTCGACAGCTTCGCCTACGCGGCGTCGCACGATCTGCGCGAGCCCTTGCGGACGTTGGTCTCCTACAGTTCTCTACTCCGCCAGGACTTGGGCGACGAGGTGTCTGAGACGGTCGCGCAGGATCTGCACTTCATTGGCAGCGCGGCCCATCGCATGGAGCGGCTCATCAACGATCTGTTGTCGCTGTCTCGAGCCGGCAGACGCCCCATCCTTGTCGAGCGGATTGCCCTCCAAGACTGTTTGCAGGACGCCCTGGATGGGCTCAATTCCGCTTTGTCGGAAAGCGGCGCCGAGGTGCGCCGCGACGACTTGCCGGCCGTCATCGGCGACCGAACGCTCATCACGCAGGTCTACCAGAACCTCCTCGCCAACGCCCTCAAGTTCGTACCCGACGGAGAGCGTCCTCACGTGCGAGCTACCGCGGAAGTCGTCGGGGACGAGTGGGAGTTCGGCGTTCGCGACAACGGAATCGGAATCGACCCCAATCACGTGGATCGCATCTTCGAGCCCTTCGAGCGCTTGCACGGCCTGGACGCCTACGACGGAAGCGGGATCGGCTTGGCGGTTTGCAAGCGCTCGATCGAGCGCCTGGGTGGTCGAATCTGGGTGCATCCCGAGACTCGTCGGGGCGCCCACGTGAAGTTCACCCTGCCGGTTCGGCGGGAGGCCGACCATGTCTAAAATCACAGGTTCGGAGCAACCCGCCGTCGTCTTGTTGGCCGAGGACAACGAGGCCGACCAACACCTGGCCAGGAGAGTCCTGGCTCGGGGCGTGTTGCGTTGCGATCTGCGGATCGTCCCCAACGGCGAAGACGCATTGGCGTATCTACGCGGTCAAGGAGCCTACGCCGATCGCACCGTGCATCCGCAGCCGCATCTGCTCCTGCTCGACCTCCATATGCCGCGCAAGAACGGCATCGAGGTGCTGCAAGCGGTCAAGCAGGACCCCGCGCTGAAGTCGATTCCAACGGTCATGTTGACGACCTCCGGCGCGGACGAGGACCTGGTCGGCAGCTACGCGGCGGGCTGCAATTCCTTCGTCCAGAAGCCTGTGGACTTGCCCGAATTCATCTCGGCGCTGGAGCAGTTGGGCGTCTATTGGCTCAAGCTGGTCGCGCTCCCGCCGGTGCGGGCGTCTTCGCAAGGGCCCCCGGAAGATTAGGGTGCAAGCAACATGAAGCCAATTACGGTTGCTGTGGCGGACGACAATCCGGCCGATGCCGCCTACCTCCAACGGCGTCTGCGCGAGGTGCGCCAATACGAAGTGTCCGTCGTCCATTGTCCGACCGCTCAAGGGGCTGAAGAGTACCTCCGCACCTCCCAGGCCGACTGCATCTTGTTGGATTACCGCCTTGGAGCCGAGAGTGGTCTCGAACTGCTGGCTCGACTGCGAGAACAGGGCGTCGATACGCCGGTGATCGCCGTTTCGGGCCAGGGCGACGAGCGGGTGGCCACCGAGGCCATGAAGCTCGGCGCGAACGACTATCTCCCGAAGACGGCCGTGACCGCCGAGGCGCTGGAGCGTGCGATCACCAATGCGATTGAGAAGCAGTTGCTCCAGCGCAGGTTGCGAGAGCAGCAGACCGAACTGCAGAGTTTCGTCTCCGTGGTGGCTCACGACCTCCAGCAGCCGCTGGCCGCCATCGCCAACAACGTCGAACTGATCCGCGACTACTACGACCACGCTCTCGACGAGAAAGGCCGCGACTTCGTCCAGGCGGCGATCCGCATGAGTCGCCGGATGTCGAAGATGATCGACGGGCTCTTGGCCTACTCGCGAGTCGGTCGAGCCGCCAAGGCGCTGGGCGAGGTCGACCTCCAGCAGGTTGTCGAATCCGTGTTGGGCGCTCTTGCGCAACCGATCCGCGGGAAATCGGCCGCCGTCCAGGTCGGCCGGTTGCCGGTCGTTTGGGGAGAGGAGACTGCTCTGAGTCAGCTGTTCCAGAACCTGATCGCGAACGCGATCAAGTTCAGTCCGATGAGCGGCGCCCAAATCTCAGTCTCAGCCCTATCGGTCCCCGGGTTCTGGGAGGTCCGGGTCTCCGACAACGGAATCGGCATCGACCCCAAGGACCATCATGAGATCTTCCTCCCCTTCCGCCGCCTCAACGGAGCAGGATACGCTGGCCTCGGAGTCGGACTGGCCACCTGTAAACGCATCGTTGATCAGCATCTGGGCCGGATCATCGTTGAGTCCAATGCAGGCGCCGGCGCGACCTTTTGCGTCCGTCTTCCCGAGGCTCCCGTTCCGGTCCTCGCGCCGGAATCCGGTCGCGCGCAGGAATCGCTCCTGGTGCTTGACGATGAAGTCGAAATTCGAAAGACTCTCACGGAGCTGTTTGAGCGCGAGGGCTATGCCGTTGATAGCGCCTCGTCGGTCGCCGAGGCGGAGCGCCTGCTTGAAAACAAGCTCTTTGACGTCGTCGTCGCCGATCTGCTGATTCCAGACCAGTCGGGGCTCGAACTAATCGGCCGCCTTTGTCGCGACCAACCCAGTCTGTTCGTCGTGGCCATGTCCGGCGGCGGGAGCCGCGCCAACGCAAATCCCCTGCTCCAGCGCGCCCTCCGCCTCGGAGCCGCTCGCGGCGTAGCGAAGCCGTTTGACCACCGCTCGATGATCCAAACAGTTCGCGGCCTGCTCTATTCGCGAGAGACAGAAACGGCTCCAATGCCTCACAATGCAGGCTGACATGGACCGACGCAGCTTCCTCACCACTCTCCCTTCCGCCGCATGGCTCGCCGCCAATCCGATCGCCGCGCGCTCTCCGCGCCTCAAGACGGCGATTTGCGCCTACTCGTTCCGCTTGGCCCTGGCCGCCGGAACCCTGCGCTATGAAGACCTGGTCGATATGGCGGTCGAGCACGACGTCGACGGTTTGGACCTCACGGTCTATTGGTTCCCGAAGAACGACCTGCCCGGCTTCTTGAGCGGCCTCCGCCGCAAGGCCTACGTCAACGGCGTCGAGATTCCCTCCATCGCCATCCGGACGGATTTGTGCCGCGAGTCCGCACGCGACCAAGAGCGCGAGTCGGCATGGCTCATGCATTGGGTCGACGTCGCCGACCGTTTGGGCGCGAGCTTCATCCGCATCTTCGGCGGAAGAGTTCCCGAAGGCGCGACCGAGCCGGAGGCCGCCTCGTGGGTGGCCGATATCCTCAAGCGCACCGCGGACTATGCCGCCTCCAAGGGCGTCATCCTGGGACTGGAGAACCACGGCGGCATTACGATGCGGGCCGAGCGCATCCTCTCGATTCTTGACGAAGTGAATCATCCCTTCGTGCGCATGAATCTCGATACGGGCAACTTCAACGCTCAACCGTATGAGCAGATCCGGATGTGCGTGCCCTACGCTGCGAACTCGCAATTCAAGGCCTCGATTCGGTTCGAGGACGGTCGTCATGAGAAGTCCGACTGGGACCGCATCGTCAAGATGCTCGGCGACGGCGGCTACCGCGGCTA